>FKKE01001196.1_pt1 | contig 45078 bp, 38 predicted proteins | sample 1106331 | NCBI WGS metagenome assembly FKKE01 (sample SAMEA3931202, study PRJEB13176) | freshwater metagenome | biome: Drinking water system; feature: drinking water; material: freshwater | place: China | collected 2013-02-06
GATTTATTTTCGTTTTGCTGCTTGTAACCCCGGTTCTTGCGAAGGGGCAGAACTATAACTGCATTACTCAGCTTGTCTGTTATCGCAGTTGTTGCCCAGGGACATTCTGTGGCCCCGTTCAGGAACAGATTTGCCGAAACAGTTGCTCCGGATATCCCGTGAGCTGTGATAACCCGAATGGGGTCGACTATGAAATTTGGCGCCCTGAGGTTGGGACCTGGTATACACTCAGTCGGTCGGGCGCGACTGAGGTGGAACCTTGGGGGCTTGACGGAGACGTGCCACTGAATGGTTCGTATGGTCACCTCGTCGATCCAACATTTGATATCGATCAAGCGCTCCACGCAGTTTTTCGGCCCACATCCGGCCAATGGTTCGTCTGTTACTTTTCAAATGGTGATGGTTGTTCCGGAGTAGATAATCTACCGCTAGAGTTCGGTAACAGTGGCGATGTCCCGGTGTTTGGCGATATTGAAGGCGACACGCTCGAGGACCCCACAGTGTGGAACCAAACCACAGGTAATTGGGCCTATCGACGCTCGAGCGACCTTAAAGTGAAACGGCACCAATGGGGATTACCTGGGGATCTCCCGATACTTGGTCTCTACGACAGCGACGCCAAAGCGGATTTAGTTGTTTGGCGAAACAGCACTGGTGAATGGTATATACTACGCTCCTCACGGAAGTACTATCCTTCGAAAGCGATCGTTCGCCAATGGGGACTTCCAGGAGATCATCCAATGGCGGGAGATTTTGACGGTGATGGATTCAGCGACCTCGTCGTCTGGCGGCCGGTTAATGGCAATTGGTACATTTGCAGCTCAACGACGAGCTACGAGTGTTCTACCGGCACGACGTTTCAATTTGGGCTTCCCGGAGACGTTCCGCTCAACCGGGATGTCGATGGAGATGGGATCCAAGATTATGTCGTTTGGCGACCATCATCCGGGACGTGGTTCCACCGAAAATCTTCAACAGGGGTCATTCAGTCACAAGCATGGGGACTCCCCGGCGATCTTCCCACTGGTATCGGAATCCGCGACGTTGTGACGTATCTTGGTGGATAAAAACAAACCTAGTCACCCGCTTTCTTCACTAAGACAGACCAAACAGAAACACACCGGACCAACCGTACTCGCACACGGGGCACGATTCAGCCTGCTGACAGAGTCGCTAGAGCAGTACATCGTGGCAGGTTCGCCTGCCACTTATTCTTTTGCTCGTGCTACACCTTCGAGGTTGAAGGGTGCATCCCCGTATGTTACCTTATTTAAGTATGGAAATAACTTTAGAGAAACAAGCCCAGCTAGTTCAAATTGCCGAGCGCTACGGACTCGACTTGATTATTCTCTTTGGTTCCGCTGCCACGGGGAAAACTCATCCTGAGAGCGACGTTGATATCGCGGTTTGGGGTGCATCACGGCTTGAGCTTGATACTTTCCTCAACCTGGGGCGCGATTTGGAGTTCCTCTTTCCTCAGATAGATTTGTGCGACCTCCGTGTAGCGCCACCTTTGCTCAAGGCTGCCGTTGTCCAACATGGGCAAGTACTGTTCGAGCGTGAGCGCTCCGCGTACCAGTTCTTGAAACTTAGGTTTATTAGTGAATATCTAGATTTCAAGCCGTGGTTGGAGAAATTACACCAACAGAATGCCCAGGCGATTGCAAGGCTTCAGTGATGAGTCCAATCGATCGTGATGTCATTGAGCAAAAGTAAGCAGTTATACTTCAAGAGTTGGAGGTGTTGAAGCGCTTAGAGAACGAGCATATTTCCTCTGCGAGTGATATTTTTTTAAAACATGTTCTCTGCCGCAGCATTCAAAATGCCACTTCGGCTGTAATCGATATCGCGCAGCATGTAGTTTCACAGCGACTCGATGCCGTTCCAGCTTCTAACGCAGAGGCGATCGAAAGACTTGCTGACATTGGATTTCTTGATCGCAAATTTACAGCCGAGCTAACAGCAGTCGCTCGATTAAGAAACGTTGTAGTGCACTTGTACGAAAAGCTCGATTTTGAACGTCTCGCTCAGGCCATCCCTGCTTTGCGAAAACAGCTAAGTCTGTTCATGAAGAATTTAAAGATTGATTGACTCGCTTGGCGAAAAGAAGTGCGGCGGTTCTCACGAACCGCTCGCTGGTGGTTATGCTGTAGCCTTTATCGGGCTGTTCGCGGGACGGCTGATACCGAGCGTCTCCCGCTCAATTGCGGTCAACAAACACCTCTTTCGAAACAGGGGTAAAGACAAGTGGGCTTGTGGTCTCGATGTTGTACTGATTGAGCTCCGCCGAAATTGCCTTACTCGGCGCAAGTGGACAGAGGGTGATCGTGCCGAACGCACCAGCCCCCGTTAACGAATGAATGTCTATATCTTTCCGTCCATTTGGTCCAATTGTTATCTCCTGATCATTGACCACTGAGGTACTTGTGACCGAATTGAAGATATCCATGAGCACCGTAACCTGCGAATTACCCGCGGTGTTTAAAATCTCTAAAAAGTTAAAGTCTGTCACCGACGTATTAAACTTACCAAACAAGGTTGTTTCTTCGCAGCGCACTTTCACGTTCGTTGCGGATTCAGTTCCATCGCCAAACGCCATCGCGAGACGTGTGGTGAAGTCAATAATCCCTGCTTGAAACGAAGTTTGGGATTGAAAGCACACGCGATTACCGAAACCGTCTCCGTCACTCGCGAGAGCACCTGGCATGATTGGGTCGATGAGTGCCGCCTCTGTCGGTTCGATAGTAACATTACTCGTTACAACCGAAGTAAATCGTGGATCGTCTCCCGCGGGGTCATTAGTATAAAGTTCACAACAATAACAGTATCCGTTCTGCGAAAGAAAGCTAATCAGATCGCCGCTATTGGCAGTGGGAATGATGTTGTCGGCATTCGCAATGCCCCGGCCCATTTCAACTTGATAAGTAGTTTGAGCTTGAACGTTCGTGGCAAACAGCACTGCCGCGATGCACAAAGTGCGAGATATTTTTGCTACCATACCGATCCTCCATTCCAACTTAAATGACCATGTGAGAGACGCCCGGGGATCCAGGCGTCAGTGGTTGTTCTAGTGTACGTTACAGGTACTTCGAATCTGCGCCAAGCGAGTATCGATGTCTTGATTGTACTCGCCAGCAGCGACTTGGACACCGTCAACATACGTCCCTTGTAAAATGCGGGTCGCAGCGGTGAGCGGGAGTACTGACTTCACGCCGTTCTTCATCTGTGCTGAGGTCGAGGCACGCTCCCCTTCAAGGATGGCGATATCAGTCTTTGCACTCTTACAGTTAATCTCGCCGGAAAGACGTGCACTCGCAGCAGAATTAATCGGCTTCTCCGTGAGCTCGTTCCCGACGGTGTTTGCACCTTGTGAAACAAGTCCCGCAGTTCCGGTAGCGACATCTTTCAAGCCAGTGGCAGCTGCGTCAATCGCTTTCTCTGTTGCACTTGCCGTTCCCTTCAAAACTTCTGATGTCCCAGTGACTATTTGGCCACCAGCAGTTTGCGGATCGGCAGCTGCCGTGGACACAAAAATAAAAACACCAACGACCAGTAATAAATAAGACTTCATGGTTCCTCCTCTAGATAATAATAGATGGACAGCCCATCGCTTGCGAACTTTAGCGAGATGGCTTTCGAAACTCAAGGACCATTCCGTGAAGCGAAGAGCCGGTTGAGCTCTTCGGCGTCGTTTCCGACGCTGCGGGAACCGTTATTTACCCCGACTCTTGCGCGCACGAGGATTTGCGCCGCGCTCTGCGCGCGTTATTAAGCGCGCGGCTGCTTTCTCTCCGACGAGCCCCACGAGGACAGTGCCGGGAGGGAGCTGCCATTGCTTTCGTCTGAATCGAAGAGCGAACCACGCTGTTGTCGCGGCTTGTGCCGTAGCGTAGCTCTCGCGCTCTGGCCAACGGCCTACGGCGTCTCTTATATCTTCCGCCGAAAGCGGAGCGATTCTCGCGGAAAGCGCATGCCGTTCGTCGCGCTCACGCGCTTGTAGTCCAGCATCTGCTGAGTCTTGATCAGCCATCGATATTTTTCTCCAATCTGTAACTCCCACTCAATCTGACTTGGGGTTCCGTCCCCACGCCTCCAGTGCAAGCGCTGCGGTCAAACGTTACCGTTGGATCTCAGCCTCCTCCGCTGGAAGCGTTGGGAAATGGAAGAAAATCATGGGCGACCAGCTAAAACCTTGCTGCTCGACAGGCTCTTCGCCTCACAGAATATATTCTGACGATTTTTTTTATTACCAAGACCCGGGAAAATACACAACTCCGAGGGGGCTTTGCGGCGTTGCGTTCGAGCAGACGCCTTACCAGATCATATATCCCTTGGCGATAAACCGCGGTGGGAGATAGGAGGCGAAGAAAGGTCCGTAGGCGACAACGATGAGCACGATGGCAACACCGATCCAGAGTTTAAACCGGTCTAGGTTCAGCTCCCAACCGCTCGCTTGTGGTGCGACCAGTGTATCCGACCAGGGGATATCTCTGTTGGCCTCGCTTCTCCGTCCGAAAAATATGGTAACGAAGATAACGACGAAGAAAAGCAAGATGCCGATGAACATTGCTGTTCCGCCGATTGCCGTGAGGGTGCCACCGAGGTCCCAGGCAGGATTGTCGTACGTTGCTTGCACTCGGTAAATCCTTCGCGGCATGCCTTTTAGCCCCGCCGAGATCATTCCACGCGAGAAGATGAGAACACCGATCGTGTAAATCCAGGACGAGGCGAGCGCTATCTTCACACCCCAGAGTTCGCGTTTCGTTAAGTATGGCACCATCCAATACGCTACCCCCATGAGGGTCATCGCGACAGCAGTTCCAACGGTGAGGTGGAAGTGTCCCGGAATCCACGTTGTGTTATGAATTACCTGGTTCATCGTAAAGCTCGCGTTAATGAGCCCTGTAATTCCGCCAAGCACAAAGGTGAGCATCGCAAGGACTTGGGTCATAAGTGACGGATCGCGCCAGGGTAGTTTTGGTATCCAGCCAAGGAGCCCAGTTCCGCCGTTGCGCCGTCCTCCAATCTCGAGCGCAGCACAGAGCGTAAACGCGGTCGCAAGGCTCGGGAAGAAAACACCGAAAGTCAGGACCGCATGAAGCCCCTTCATGTGATTCGCGATCCCCGGGTCGGTATACTGATGATGGAAGCCGGTGGGGATTGAGAGCAAGAGAAACAGCACAAAAACAAGCCGCACGAGGGAATCGCTGATAAGCGTTCCCCCGGCTTGCTTCGGAACAAGCCCGTACCAGGAAACATAAGCGGGGAGAAGCCAAGCATAAACAATCGCATGCGCCGTGAACCAGAAGAGCGTCCGATTCAGTAACGGGTCAGTTTTCTCCACAAATCCAAGGGTCCAGGGCAAGAGAAAACCAAGAAACGATGTGGCGATCGGCAACGACGCGAGGAACCACATGACGTAACTTACGATCGAGATAAACGCGAGAAGTGGAATTCTCGCATTGGGGTTATCTCGCCGCCAACTCCGAAAGAGGAGAAGCATGTTGAGGAGCGCAAGCCACGTGCTCACCACCACGAGTACCAGACCTGCGTAATACGTCCAGTGGGCCTGTAACGGGGCGTACGACGTGTAAAGCACGCTCGCTCGATTGGAAACAACCGCATAGATCACCAATATGTTCCCTACCACGAGCAAGGTAAAGGCAACCCAAAGCAGCGACGAGAGTAACGGCCGCGAAAACGCACGCGCGGTCATTAATGGGAGGAACGCGTTTGAAAAGGAGAAGGTGAAAATGAGCGCATTGGCAACGCCATGTGCCGTTAGGCCCTGGTAGTAGCTCTTCAGTGTGGGGAAATACGGGAGGATATCAATCTTGGCGTAGGAGAGCGCCTGAGCAAGCCCATGGAAGATCCCAGCCGTGAGCGCTAGGTATCCGATGTAGAGTGTCCAGGCGATCGCCTTCCGTTGGCTTTCGGGAAGTTCAAATGCGCTTGGATTAAAAACAATCGGAGTTACGCGGCTCATCCTTCGCCCTCCGCATTTTCTACAATCACCGTGCCAAACATCGTGTGATGTCCTGCCCCGCAGTACTCATGGCACAGAATACGGTGTTTGCCAGGTTCTCGAAATCGATAGCTCATCGTGGAGATCTGGCCAGGGATCAGCATCATGTTGACCCGTGTGCCTTCAATCTGAAATCCGTGAATCACGTCCGGGCTCGTAGCGACAAATCTAATTGTTGCTCCAACGGGCACGCGGAGCTCTCGGGGGAGGAAGGCCCAAATCTGGCCGACGAGCACGACTTCGTACTCGTCGGGGCTAACCCGCCGTACCCCTGGATTATTAAACGGCGCCGTTGAATGGACGACCATCGGGTCCACTTCACCGCCCCGTCCGGGGAGATGGATACCCATGCCGAAACTCGCATAGAATAAGGCAAAGAGACAGGCAATGAGCAGCCCGCCACCAAGCAGGAGAAAAACCTTTTCATATCTCTCGACCTGAGTCATCTCGGCCTAGCGATGTAAAAGCTCAACGTACATCATCACCCAAAAACCAAAAATCAACATGAGGAACACCACCATAAGAAAAATTGTCCCGCTGATATTCGGAACCTCTTCATCGCCGATTTTTCTTGGTTCGTTACGCTTCATTGGAGATGAGCAATACCCCGAACAAGAGGGAGATTCAACGGCAAAATTTATAGTTGAATGACAAACTAAAGATCAGCGGAGTCCTGCCGATTCCCGAATGATTTGCTGACGAGGCGGCCAGCTATCACAAGAAATCCGACAAATAGTACCAGAATCGGGATGGTCAACATTACCCGTTCCAATTCCACTTCGAGGGCGAGCGCTTGATTAATTGTTTCCCAAATGAAGGCGACCATCGGGATGCCGACAATCACCAATCCGACAATGACAAGAGCCATTCCCTTGTGTGACATAGAAGCCTCGTCTCGTCCAATCGTCCAGCGCTTTCCATTACAACTTACGATTAACAATTTTATAGATCGCAGGGAGAACAAAGAGCGTGAGAAACGTAGAGGAGAGAATACCGCCGATGACTACAGTGGCAAGTGGCCGCTGAACTTCTGCTCCGGGACCGGTTGAGATCGCCATCGGGACAAAGCCTAATGATGCGACCAATGCCGTCATCAACACCGGTCGAATCCTTGATGTCGCGCCATGAGTTAAAGCATCTTCAACACTCATCCCCGATCCGCGCAATTTGTTAATGAATGAGAGCATTACCAAACCATTCAAGACCGCGACACCAGAGAGTGCGATAAAACCAACTGCGGCTGAGACAGAGAATGGTATTCCTCTCACGAGCAAGCTAAACACTCCGCCAGAAAGCGCGAGCGGCACACCCGAGAAAACTAATAGCGCGTCACGAAAGGTACCAAGGGTATAGAACAAAAGCATCAAGATCAGCACTAACGCCATCGGCACAACGATGAGCAGTCGATTCTTTGCTGAGATCAACTGTTCAAACTGCCCACCCCATACCGTCCAATAACCTGAAGGAAGTTTCAGCTCTGCTTGTAAATGTACTTCGGCTTCAGCGACGAAGCCACCAAGGTCTCGACCACGAACGTTCGCTGTGACAACAACTCGTCGTTTCCCATTTTCACGGCTAATCTGATTTGGTCCAGTTACGACGCTAATCTCCGCGACACTCGCAAGCGGGACGAACGAACGAAGTGGATGATCCTCGTGGATGAGTGAGATATTTCTGGTCTCAACAGAATCCATCGGTTCAGGGAGCGGTATTGGAAGGCTCCCGAGCGCGTCAATATTGGAACGAACCTCCTCGGGAAGACGAACGATTATCTGAAACCGCTTGTCGCCTTCGAAAAGCTCTCCGGCTTCTCGCCCGCCAATCGCGGTTGAGATCACCTCTTGGGCTTCTCCAAGATTTACTCCAAATCGCGCAAGTCGATGCCGGTCAAGCGCGATGTTAAGCATCGGGAGTCCCGTTACTGGTTCCACTTTTACGTCCGACGCTCCTGCTACTTGAGAGAGTACGTTTGCGATTTCCTCACCTTTCTTGACCAATACATCCATGTCATCACCGAACACTTTCACCGCGACATCACTTCGCACACCAGCGATAAGCTCATTGAATCGCATTTCAATCGGCTGGGTAAATTCGTAATTATTCCCAGGGATTTCGGAAACAGCCGCGGCAACTTCATCTACCAACTGTGCCTTACTCTTCCTCGGGTTCGGCCATTCACGACGGGGCTTTAAGATGACAAAGCCATCGGCAACGCTTGGTGGCATCGGATCGGTTGCGATCTCAGCTGTTCCGATCTTCGTAAAGGTGTGAGAGACCTCGGGAAACTCCCGTATCTTTTCTTCGAGCACACGTTGCATCTCAACTGCCTGCGAGAGCGAGGTGCCAGGAATGCGGAGGGCATGAAGCGCAATATCGCCCTCATCGAGTCGTGGAACAAACTCCGTTCCCAATCGAAAGGCGCAGACGATACTGAGGAGGCAGATGCCAGCGGCCACACTGACGGTGACCCGTGGCCACTCGAGTGCTCGCCGCAACGCCGTATCATAGCGAGTTTTGATCGCCCCGAGTGCGGTGTCCTCATGTTCGTCAACCTTCCCGCTAACGAGTAACGCTACGGCTGAGGGAACGAATGTTACCGATAGTATCATCGCACCAAGGAGAGCAATGATTACCGTAAGCGCCATCGGATGGAACATCTTTCCCTCTACGCCAGTGAGTGTGAGTATCGGTAGGTAAACGACCATAATAATCAATTCACCAAACATCGTCGCTTGGCGAACTTCCGTTGACGCGTCGAAGACGAGCGTTAAGCGCTCCTTCAGCGTGAGCAGTCGCCCGAGTCTACGTTGCTCATCGCCAATTCGGCGCACACAGTTTTCGACGATGATCACTGAGCCATCAACGATCAGCCCAAAATCAAGCGCACCAAGACTCATTAAATTGGCACTCACCTTGCTCGCCACCATTCCAGAGATGGTAAACAGCATTGAGAGTGGAATTACGAGTGCAGTGATGAGCGCTGCTCTGATATTCCGGAGCACGAGGAAGAGCACGATAATTACTAACACCGCTCCCTCAAAGAGGTTCGTTCGAACGGTCTCAATAGTTCGATCGACGAGCTGTGTCCGATCGTACACCGCCTGTGTTCGCATTCCTTCCGGTAGCGAACGGTTGATCTCCTCGATCTTACTCGCAACACGTTGACTGACTGCTCGGCTATTTTCTCCCATCAGCATGAATACAGTTCCCAGCACCACCTCACGACCATTCTCAGTCGCCGCACCAGTTCGTAGCTCCTCGCCAACCCCAACATCAGCGATGTCGCGTATGAATATCGGTTTCCCCTCTCGCTGTGTAACCGTGAGACCTTCAACATCGTCGACCGAGGTAACCTGACCAGGCGCCCGGACGAGATATTGCTCACCACTTCGCTCGATGTAACCAGCGCCAACGTTCGAGTTATTCTCCGCAATCGTGGTGACGAGATCTCGAAGGGTGAGTCCGAGTGCCATCAACCGGTCATACTTTGGCGTCACGTGATACTGTTTCTCAAAACCACCGATTGAGTTCACTTCGACCACACCAGGCACGGTACGAAGCTGTGGCTTTACGATCCAATCCTGAGCTGTCCTGAGGTCCGTCGGTGAGAATCGTGCATCTGTCTTGGATCTGTCGTTATCAACTGTGTACATGAAAATCTCACCTAACCCGGTTGCGATCGGACCCATCGTTGGTACAAGCCCGACGGGGAGTTTTTCTCTCACTTCAGCGAGTCGTTCGGCGATCAACTGCCGTGCAAAATAAATGTTAGTTCCATCGTGAAATACAACGGTGACTTGAGAGAGTCCGTAGCGCGAAAGCGAACGTGTATAGTCGAGCTCCGGAAGACCAGCAAGGCTTGACTCGATCAGGAATGTAATTCGACTCTCTACCTCAAGCGGCGTAAATCCTGGAGCCTCGGTGTTAATTTGAACTTGAACATTAGTGATGTCGGGGACCGCGTCGATCGGCAGGCGATGAAAATTAAGTACACCGAGGATAGCGACAGCGAGTGTCCCGATCATTACCAACCAACGATGTGTGATCGCAAATCGTATAATTCGTTCAAACATCGGCGTTCCTTTAGTGATCGTGTGACGCTTGAGATTTTTCGATATCGGCCTTAATCACGAAGCTGTTTCGTGAGACGTAGCGATCTCCGAGCTTGAGACCGCTGAGGACTTCGACATAATCGGAATCTCTTCGACCGAGAACCACTGGCATTGCCTGAAACACGTGATTATCAGTCAGATACACCACGTTCCAATCACGGAATGATTGTACCGCCTCGCGTTTCACGGCAATCGGAACCAAAGTTTCAGCATTCGACAACGTGCCGGTAACAAATAACCCCGGGCGGAGCGTGCCCGTTGAATTATCAAGGGTTGCACGGATGAGCTTCGATTGCGTTACTTCGTCGGTGATTGGAGAAATGTAGGTTATCCTCGCCCCGATCTCCTCCCTACTTCCTAGGTCAATCGAAATCTGCTGCCCCACTTCAACTGGGCCGAAGTCATCACGATAGACATGAAAATCTGCCCAAATTTCCGAGAGGTCTGCAACTACGAAAATCTCCCTCGTGTCAGAAACAAACTCCCCAAGAGTCGCATGCCGCTTGGTCACCACGCCTTCAACGTAAGAGTGAATCTCATAGCGCTTCAAGCTCTGATTACTCTCTACTACCGCAAGCACCTCTCCCCGCTTGACCCGATCTCCCAAATTCTTGTTGATCCCAACGACGATACCAGCAAAACGCGGATAGACATGCGAAACCTTGTCCTCGTTTGGTAACAGCCGTCCATAGACACGAGCAGTGTTTGCGATCTTCTGCTCGCTTACGGGACTTATCTCAAGATTTGCAACTTGAAGCGCCTCGCGAGAAAGCTCAGTCCTGCCCTCATGTGATTCATATTTCCATTGATACGACGCCTCTCGGTGCCGCGCGAGCACCGAAAGCGCAAAGGAGTGCGGCTCTTCAACTGTTTTTTCTGTGGTGAGATATGTCCCTTCTGGAGCAAGCTCAAACGTCTCTTCGCCACGCATAAATCGTTCCAGGGTAATTGTGACCGCTACTTCAGTTGGCGGGAGCGGTTTGTCGTGGAGAAATGGGAAAACGCGAAAACGCGGCGGAACACCATCTTCAAATATTGTTACTTCGACCGCAAAATCGTGATCGACAAGTAATCGCCCACCGTTCGGCCCTTTCGGTGCTTCGTCATGCGCGTCTTCTTGGTCCTCATGTCCGTGGCCATGGCCGTGCCCGTGTCCATGGCCATGTTCATCGCCAGCACAAGCGATACCAATCAAGCAATAGTGAAGTACGAACAAACCGAGTAACGATGGAACTATTCTCATTGATTTACCCTACACGTTTTCTCCGAGGAGTATTGACAGTTCGACTCTCTCCGACAAACCCTTCATCCACAGCTCAAGGAACCGGTCATGACTCATTGCCAGTTCCGAAAGCGTCTGCCAGATCTGGATTGGATTCCCCTGCCCAGCTTCAAGTTCCCGTTCCGCAGCGCTCAGTGATTGTTCGAGCAGCGGAATTACTTCACTTTGTAAGCGATCTGCTTGTTCAATTGAACTTCGCGCTCCACCCAGCAAGAGAGCGATCTCTTCCGATAGCCGACCTGCCTCCAAGTAACGAAGTTGGGACTGGGCGGAACGGCTTTTCGCTGCTGCTTGCATTCGTCCGGCCTGATTGCGATCGCTAAACGGTAGTTCGATCGAAATTCCGACGTTAATTCGGTCATCACCGTCACTTGTATGCTCAAAGGCAAGCCGCGGGGCAAATTTCGGAAACGCATCGAGTCGGGCGAGCTTCTCCTCCGCTCGTCCAAGTTCCGCGCCAAGCCGCACGCGCTCAAAAAGTAGTGGAGCTGCCCCTGCATCTTTCGAAATCGTACTCGGCAGCTTTTGAAAGATAGGCTTCTCTAATCTCCTTCCACTCAGTGATACGCCAGATCGACGAACAAGCTCTCCAAGTGCTCGCTCTCGGTCGCCATCTATTGCTCGGAGCTCGAGTGCAAGTTTCTTCGTTTCAGCAAGTGCGAGCTTTGCAGTTGACTCGGGCACTACTCCTTGTTCGCCGAGATCCCGCAAACTTCCGACGAATCGTTCTCCCCGTCCTAGTGCTTGTTGGGTGAACTCTGTTTTCTCCTGGAGTGCCCAGGCCTTTCCGTAAGCGAGGAGCAATCCCTGCTCAAACTCTTTGAGTTTCAATTTCTGCTCAACTGCACTCGCTTTGGCAATTAACCCAGCGAGCTCGCTTCGAGCACCAAAATCGCTCGGGCGAATTGACTGTTCAAGTCCAATTTCGTACTCCACGTCATTAGATTCTCGATGATCAACGTACGGCTTTGTTTCCCCAAACAGCTGTGCGTTGGGAAGCGTCTTCATGCCGATCCCAGTTGCCTTTTGCTGAACAACCGCTTCCTCAATTTGCTGCACGAGGGGGCTCGCCGTCATCGCCTGTTCGAGCAACGAATCGAAGCTCATTGATGTTTGTTCCGCTCGAGCAAATGAAGCCGCGTGAAGAATGTGCATCATGATGAGCGAGATGAGCTTTGCCGATGAAGGTATACGTGCTTGCACCATAAGAATAAGTCCGAGTTCGATTCTACTTTTAATGGATTACGAAGAGGCGGAGACTAGCAACCTGCTAGCGGAGGAGCGTTCGGCGCTCTCTCGTATGGGAGGAGTTGGTGAACGGAACTGCGGTGATCATGTGTGAGGTGTAACTCAGCGGACAACACAACCCGCTTGCTCAAATGGGGCTCATGTTGAACATTCCACCAAATCGCAGTGAGGGTAGAATTCAGCTGTATTGAGTTGAGATCTGGAGCTGTGTTCGCTCGCGCAACAAAACTAAGTGTTGAACACGGCTCACCGTGCCTATGCTGAGTTCCGTCTGTAGCATCCGTCGGTGTAGTTTCCGCCTCACATGTGGGTGATAGAGCAAAAAGCTCCTCGAGGAGGCAATGATTCGCCACTAGGAACCAACATAAAGCTAGTAGCAAACAGACCGTTGTTCGAGATCGAACGCGCATAGGTATAGATTATCGTAATACACCTATTCAAACTTAAACAGCTATCTGGCAGCAAGTCCAGGTCCTCAGTTTCTAAATAAAGTTGTCCACTAAGTCGAAAGCCTATATAAGGCGGGCAAAATTACGCTACCACCCGTCACCCCAGAGCACTCTACCGATGAGAATCGAGCTGTTTTAGGTCGATTCGAGGTCCAGTTGAACTGTAGAAAAATATTTTCCCTCTCTCTACTCTGTGGAGCCTTATTCCTAGATCGCCAGGCTGCTGGCGCGGAAAGCGTCGCGGTCTGGGATAATGATACCTCCTCATTTACCAACACCTTGTTCAGTGCAGACTCAGTTGACAACAGCACAGCAAACGGTGTCGTGAGTACCACGAACATTGTCACCGACTCACAGGGGAGAACCTATGTCGGCTTCCGACAATCTGATGGCACGGCTTTTCGGCTCTATCTCGTTCGGTACGACGGAACTGATGTTGGCATTTGGGATAACGGAAGCGCCACTTTCACGGATAACTTTGCGAATGGCGACCCGATCGACAACGGATCGGCAAATGCGGTCCAGAGTAATGGCCTCGCGATGGCAGTTGATGGGCTCGATCGGGTTTACCTCGCCTTTATCCAATCCGATGGCACAAACGACCGGCTTTATCTTACTCGCTTTGACGGAACCGACGTCAAGATCTGGGACAATGGAGCCTCAACATTTACCGACACGTTTACAAACGGCGACCCAATCGATAATGGAACAGCAAATTCGGTAGCGAGTAACAGTTTTAACGATCTCGATATAGAGATTGATATTCTCAACCGGGTCTACATTGCTTTTCGACAGCAACGAACCGGTGGTGGAATTCAGCTCTACCTCTCCCGCTTTGACGGAACCGATGTGAAGATCTGGGACAATGGAGCTTCAATGTTTACTGACACGTTTACAAACGGCGACCCGATCGATAATGGCTCTACGAATAATGTCACCGCCGTTAATCTTGCAATTGACCAGAGCGGCAGGGCGTATCTGCCGTTTGTCCAGTCTGACGGATCAAATGAGCGCCTCTATCTCACACGGTTCGATGGAACCGACGTCAAGATCTGGGACAACGGTGCATCTGCCTTTACTGACACCTTCACCAATGGTGACCCAATCGATAACGGCACTGCGGCTGATGTCGACGTTGCATTCTGGGACCCCGTGATTGATAGCGAGGGCAATTTCTATGTCGCGTTCGGGCAAACGTTTAGTGGTCAATGCTCACTTTTCCTTACTCGATACGACGGTGGCGATGTAGCGATCTGGGATCATGGCAGTTCGTCGTTCACCGATACCTTTACGAATGGCGATCCGATTGATGCGCAGACTGGAAGCGCTGTTCAGTCACATATTTACAACCTGGTGGTAGATAGTAACGACCGAGTATACATCCCCTTCGTTCAGTCGAGCGGAGGCATAACACGGTTGTTCCTCTCCCGCTTTAATGGGAGCGATGTCGGTATCTGGGACAACGATACCGATAGCTTCACCGATACGTTCACCGGCGGAGATCCGATTGACCGGGGAAGTGGAGCACTCCTTACAAACGGAACGATTTCGGCGTCGACTGAGCTTAGTGGGAGTGTCTACCTGCTCTACGCCCAATCAGTAGGAGGGAACAATCGATTGTTTCTTACGCGACACACAGGAACGAGTGCCGGCGCTTGGGATAATGACACGAATACGTTCACTGATACTTTCGCAAATGGCGACGCAATAGATAATGGACTTGCAAGTTCTATTGGGAACTCGTTGAAGAGTTCGCACCTCTCACCTTCGCCGGTGAATAGCACTCTCTTCTATGCCTTCGAGAAGGATAGCGAGATTTATCTCGGCCGTATCTCCGGGCTACCAGCTCCCGCAGAGATTGATATCGTAGGGAATGGCGTTTCAATCAGCGATGGTGACACAACGCCAAGTGTTGCTGATCACACCGATTTCGGCTCACACCCAATTGACGGTAGTCCAGCTGCTCGCACATTCACGATCCAAAACATCGGTGGACTCGGCTTATATCTCGGGGGAAGTCCGAAGGTGGCGGTCTCAGGTGCAAACGCTACCGATTTTTCTATTTTGACTGGCCCAATAACGCCGGTTCCTGGGAACAGCTCGGCAAGTTTTATCGTTCACTTTGCCCCCACAGCTCTCGGCGCTCGAACTGCTCTCCTTACGATTGAGAGCAACGACAGCGATGAAGATATTTACACTTTTTCGATTCAGGGAGAAGGGATTCAACCAGAGATAAGTATCCGCGGAAACGGTTTTTTGATTTGCGATGAGGACACAAATCCTCGTAGCGCTGACGATACGAACTTTGGCAACGTCGAGCTTGAAGCAATAGAAGATCATACGTATACGATTTACAATAACGGAGTTTCGCCACTTACGTTCAGCGGCTCTCCTCTTGTCGAAGTAACTGGTTCATCGACTTTCAGCATCATTACCCAACCCTCTGGGAGTGTAGCGCCCGGAGGCGGAACCACAACGTTTGTGGTGCGTTTTGCGCCCACAGCAGTTGGTGTTGCAACAGCAACCTTAACGATCCCTAACGACGATGGGGATGAAGGCCCGTACAACTTTTCAATTCAGGGGACAGGGGTGCCCCGACCGGATTTTGATGGTGATGGAAATCCGGACGATGAAGACTCGGACGACGATAACGACGGGGTATCTGACAACCAGGAAGGCCGCGATGGCACAAATCCTCGCGACCGAGGAAGTTTCCTTGAGCTGCTTCCAACAACGTTCTGCGCCACCTGGAACGGTTACCTCGGGATGGAAAACGTTAATGAGTACGTAAATTCTGGAGCTAGAGCCCGAAATCTTTCGGCCACGCTCTATGATTTTTCGGGAATCGCCCGAAGCGAAACGGAGACTCCCGTCCTCGCTGAAACCGAGCGCCATCTCCTCGTCCACGACCTCCTTGGATTTAGCAGAGATTCTTACGGTCGAACCTGCACCACGGTAGCAAATGGATATCCGGGTGAGATTGATGGCCGGACTGTATTCTACCATCCTACGCAGGACAGATATGATTTTGTACTCGTAGATCCGTTTGTGCGCGGAAAACGTGGTAAACAATTTGTGCTGCTTAATACTTTCGATCCGAGTTTTGGCACCAATGATTTTGTAGCAAATTGGATCTCAGTCACAAGCGAAGCTACGAGTAACGAGCGGGGCACGCTCATCTTCTATGACCAAGAGGGGCAAGAGCTCAGCTCAGAGACGGTTTTCCTTGAGGCCGGAGCTCGCCGCGATTTTTCCGCCCATCAGTTCGGTCCAAATCGCGTGGGGCTCGTGGAGTGGCAGCCCTCCTCGAGCCTAGCGCCGTTTCAAGTTCGCGCGACACGTTACTTCCATGACAATCCGGATGGAAACGACCCATCGTTTCGTTCGGCGATTCAATTTCAAGGTGGTTACGGAACGGGCGAGGAGATTTTCGTACCGCTTGATACGAGGAACGGGAGTGCTGTTCTCGAATTTGCAAATACAGCAGACGAGGAAGTTCAACTTGCGACGACAATTCGCTCTTCTACTGGCTCAATCGAGAGCTCGCCTGGTTTCGATGTGCCACCGCACGGGACAGTTCACCTTGTCTTCGACGGCCTCCTCTCAACTGAGCTCGGATCAGTAACGCTCCGCGCAAGCACCAGCGAAAGTCTTATTGCCGTTGGCATGCACTATCGCCGGAATTCTGCGCGCGAGCTTGTGAGCGTCTATTCGCTCGTCGCTCGTGAACCACTGGGAAGTGTCCTTCGAAGTTCCTATAACACCTTCCTCGAGCAAGGGTGCGAGCTGATTCTCCTCAATACTACTGACAACGAAGTGAGCTCGACTCTTACCCTCACCCGCTATGACGGGGCCCAGGTCGCAACGCCCGATGAGGTGAGTATCGCCCCACGTGCCGTAGCGAGCATCGACCTCTGCTCATACGATACCGCCGATAACTATGGCTCGGTCATTGTAACGCCAAGCGTCCCAAATAGCATCGTTGGCGCGGTCATTCGGCGCGGCGCGAACAATCGCTACCAAGCCGCAACTGAACTGAGGCAGTAAGGATGTTCCCGTACTAACTCGCCACCAGCCGGAGGTACACCTCCTCAGATACCACTCGTTCTGGTCGAGACGGCGCGAAGCTTGATAAGATCGCATGCCCCGAAACAGCGCACCGCCGTTCATACAATCTACGCGGAGCGCGCTTTTTCATTCGCTCTTGGTAACGCTCGTCTGGGTGAAGCGTTGGAATCGGAAGATGGTGCGTGCGATAGAAGTCTATTTCATGAGGCACGAGCCGAAATGGCCGTCTGGATTTCGCGCAGAAAATTGGACGCTTGAAAATTTCTTCCTTCGTTTCACCAAACGAATCCTTCAGTTCGCGCGAAGATACCGCTTCAATTGCGAGCTCAGGGGCATCAATCTCCTCATGCCAGCGGAGTCCCTGCTTTCGTGCTTCGCTCTCGGTGATTGGGAAAAAGTCGTTTGCCACCGTTTCATTATAGGCAAAGGGAGAGAGCTCGATCGGAAAGAACTCGCCCCACTCTTTCGTGCTCTCCATGTGATGAATGATGGTCGCAACCACTCGTTCGTACTCTTCCGGGGAATATTGAATGTTAAACACGCAATACTCCCGATGGTGGAGACTGGCGCATCCGAAACAATTGCTGCAGTAATGACAGTTGTAACAGTAGAGCACATCGCGGTTCCCATAGCCGTAGCTCGAGAACAGGCAGTTATACGCGTCAATTCCAACGTTGTTACACTCATAAAGCATCTCCCCAGGGAGACCAAAATGGGTAACATCGTAACAGCTCTTTGCATCAATCACACATTGACTGTAGCTCACCTCCTCACAATGTTTCACGTCGAAGGAGTAATGTATATCTCGAGACTCGTAGATATACTCACCAGTACAGTTTTCGCATAGTTGTTGCTGGGCCCACGGATGAGGTTGAGTGAGACGAAACGCTTCAAATTCATTTCGAAACTGAACGGCAGCAGCCCGGCTCTGGGTAATTTCGCGATATCGCGCTTCAAAATCAGCCTTCGAGAGTGGCTGATTGAGAAAGTAGTACGATTTATTTCGCAGATTCACACAGCCAAGCGAGTGCGTACATCCACTACAGTTGTAGAGAAACGCTCCGTCGCTACAGCCTCGGCAGTTCTGCGACCAACGTAGACTGTAACAATTGTTACAATCGAGACATTCGTAACAGAGCTCCGAATTGCGACAGGCTCCGCAGTCAACACAGTTTCGTGATTCGTAGACGAGATAACAGTAGAGACAATCCTCGTTTTTCGCACAGCAGAATGCGAGGTAGCAATTTTTGTTGCGCGAAGCATTGTGGGTGTATTCAGAATTCTCGCTCAGCGTATTGCTCACATTTATCAGTGGCGCTCGTCGAAGCAACTCGCCAAATTGCGGAAAGAACGGCCGCGCAAAATCAAATTGCGTACCGAAATCTCGCCCATCCCAGCGATCACTCCACCAAATCTCTTGGTCATAGACGGTGAGTTGCTTCTCTGGTGAATAAACGGACACGAGTCGCTTCCTCGTAAACGAGCAATTTCGGTAATAAAGCTTTCGCTCGTTTCGAAAGGCGAGCCTCCGCCGCTCGCGCGCATCCGGTGATAATGTTGGTGGAGGGACGAGGAAGCGCTCACCAGCAAAGCGAGGGGAGATTCGTTCGTAGAAATCCAGATCTCGCTCAGCAATAATGAATTCTGTGCCCGTCTCCGGACAAGTTCGCTTCATTGAGTGCCGAGTTTACGTCGAGTATCGCGGAAAGGCAACGGGGAGGCTAGTGAGTGATCTCCATTGCCTCATTGCGCGCTACATCATCGAGAGTGACCGTGCGACCACGCGCAGTCGCCTTCCCTTCCTCAAGAAGAGATTTTAACCGAAGGAGTCCCTGGTCGAGTGCGGTCTTTAAGTCGCGTCGAAGCAGTGTTGCGATCGCATCTCCGAGCATCCCCCCCGGCGGATTGTAAGACATCTGAATATCTACCTGTGTACCTCCCCAACGATTTGGCGTGAACTTTACTACTCCTGCGTTTGGCACCGATGACCCAGGTTCGCTCTTCCATGCGAGGAGTGAGTTCAAATCGGCCCGGGTAACAACCGAGGTCCATTCAAAGGTCGTATGCCCTGGACCGTATGCAACCCAATGGGATCGAGCATCATCGAGCTCTCGGACCTCACGAAGATGCGGCATGAATTCCGGAAAGTTTTTAAAGTTTTTCCAAAATGAGTATACCTCGTCTACCGGGAGGTCGATATGAAGTGTCTTGTGCACGTCCACCGCTCGCCTCCCAGCACCAATGCCGACGAGGCGCTTTAGTTCAGTGTTCGTGATCGCACGGAGGAGCAAGAGGGATGCTGTCGGCAATGTTATGGCTCGCCTGGTCATTTTCCCTCGAAATCCAAACACGAGCAACCCGCAGGCAACACCCGCGCTTAGGTGTCGGAATGCTGGTGACCAATTTGACTGCATCATTTCGAATTGACTGCTCGGGCGACGGCCGTCACCTTGGAGGCTCGGCACATTGGCGCCGGACTCATGAACTTCTAGCTCATGGTGCACCTCTCGCACTCCTTGGATCGATTCTACGGCACTGAGTAACCCTCTGAACTCGTCTGCGAGAACGGCCCCCAGGAGCACAACTGACCCATCCTGAGCGAGGACTTCAATTGCGCGCGGGTGCGAAACAGCCCGACCTAGCTTTGCGCGCACGCGCTCGACGAGGACCTGATCAGAAACCGGCTCATGCCGGATCCACGACCGGAAGCCTGCCACTATTCCTTTTAGTTCATGGGCAAGATCTCTCCCTGCCGCGCCGAACGTCGGTGGTAGCTTTGAACTCACGCTTACGAACCTGTCTTTTGTGAGGGCTCTTCGTCTACGACCACTCACTGGATCCAGATAGTAGCTAGAGATGACGCCAAGCAGAAACCCTATAGGAAATAGAGACGCACGTTTCATAATATTCTCTCTCCGGTGCTGCGCTAACTTCATTTTACTAGGATACGCCGGAGCATTCGCTGATCGAAGTCAGGTAGCGATAGAATGCTTGAGCTTCAAATTCGGACTGCTTAGCAATCATCTGCAGGTTGTTTGCTATAAACCGCAATCTTCGCGTTGAGGTTTTCGAGCATTTCTGCTATCTATTGGCGTTTCGCCAAGCTCACCGAAAAAACATTGCTCTTTTATATTACTCTTCGATTGGGAAGACGCGATTAGCGTTTGTAGGTTTTATTGAGGCTGCTGTGTGCGTTGCCACATGAGTTGGTTGTGCCGTGTCACTGTTGATTCCCTGAAATTCGGGCAATCAATTGTGGCGCGGAACGGCCCAACGGAGTGGTCGCCGCAGTTTACCATAGCCAACGGAGGAGTATCTCGATGCGAGTTGTACGTATGCCAGTCGGAGAAAGGGGCGAGTTACTTGTGCCCTGCGAGGAACGTAGTGAGCGCATTCACGCGGTTCCAAGCTTGACTGCGAGGTCGCCAAGGAAGAGGCGAAGGGCTGATGACGGCAAGCGTGATACGGAAGTGCCGCCGAAGCCAAAGTCGAAGTGATCGCAACGGGGCCTCATGTTTCTACATGGAGGTGGTTGCCAAACTGGCAATCTGGAGGGCCGAGGCTAATCGCGTCATCCACCCTTTTCACGGGTGTCCGGCGATAACAAGGAAGAGATGTCTGGTAAAGACGGCCGAGAAGCACAGGAGCGGGAGAGTGCGTCGTGTGACACACCCCCAACCAATAGCCGGCCGTCCGTTCATAGATGTTCCTCCCAAAACACGCCGTCACGCCAGCAGAGCTGCCGCACAACACCTTCTACGCCCGGATGGGCGACCAACTTCCCCTCCGGCCCACCGTGGATAATCGCGCGATAATCGGTGTTCCGTCCGGTCCGCAAACAGATTGAAGCTACGAGCTTTGCGTTGACCGAGAGGCTATCATCGATGAACGCTCCGCGGTTTCCGATCTCCGCATAACAAATGAGTGCCTCTTCTGGCGTACTATCATCGAGCCCTGCGAGGATCTCCGCGCCGGTGCAAAAGTAACCAAGTCTCTCGTGACCCCAGGTGAGATGTCGCTCGCCATCCGGATAGCCAAGATGGTACTCGTAGCAACTGCGCGTAGAGAGGCGCGTTCCATCAGCCATGAGTTCTGTGTCAACCGGAAGGACGATCACTGGGCGTTTCACCGTCAGGCAGAAGCCATAGCGACGCCCTACTCGTGTAATTTGCCATCGCGCAGATTGGAGCCCGAAGCCCCATTGGTAGAGAATCATTGGTTCCTCCTAACAAAACGCCACCGATGCTATTGAGACGCCCGCTTGAGGAGTGAAAGAATTACCTCTCAAGCGGACCTCTCACGCTCTACGGGCGGTGTTAAGGAGGACAAAACCTTGCTGCCCCTGTCGCTTCTCAACCGTTAATCATAGATAGGCATGGTGTGATTAGCGGTTGAGAGATTGGACCTTCTACTCCAGAAATAGAGAGACAAAATACACTAAAAGCTAAAAGTTAAGGAGAGCACCGCGGGGACATTCACGAAGCACGATGCCACACCCTTAGAGATTCCAGCGAGTTACAACTCTGAGAACGATGGGTTTGTCCATCATTTCGGTTGCGAGACTTTAATCACAAATCTGGCCTCAATGACCTTATTCCCATCTAGTTTTAGCCTACACTGTGAGACCTTCCCACCACAGTCGCCGCTCCATTTGCGAAACACGGAACTCGAGTTTGGTTTCGCCTGGACGACTACGGTATCAACCTCGGATGTATTGTAGATCGCACACCCATCACCACAACTTACGCCTTTTGGGCTTAGCCGTACTTTCCCTCGTCCGTTTACGCGATATCGAACTACAGCTTCTCCTCGCTTCACGAAGAGTGCTTGAACTCTTGTTTCGCCATTGATCGTCACTCGACAGGTAGGCGACTTGCTACATTCGCCACCAATCCAACGAACAAACCGTGAACCCGGGCCAGGGGTGGCCCGAAGTTTAATTTTCGTTCCCGAATCGAGTTGGAGCTTCGCGTTCTTACATTTTCGACCACAACTGACGCTCGCCAGTGAACTTGAAATTGAACCGGAACCTGTTCCGAGCTTTCCTAAGTGCAACAGTAACTGTTCAGTCTTTCCGTCTTGCTCAATTGCAAATTCTTGACCACCGATGGTTAGTGTTCCAGTTCGCGGTGAAAAGAGCGTATTCGGCGTGAGCGAGTAAACGATGCGGGCGTTTCCGGTTCCGCTCGAAACTGACGTAAGATTAATCCATGCCTCGTTACTCACTGCCGTCCAAGGACAGGCACTATGCGAGGCGGTAAGAGAGACCTCCCCTGCGGCTTCATTTGAGTCGTGCAAGTTATCTGAAGAGGCAAGTGAGAAACTACATGCAACAACGAGAGTAGGAAGAGACTCAGCGCTCACTGAGTGAACACCGTGTTCGACCGTCACTCGTATCTTTGTCGTCGTAAGACCAGTATCGCGGAACGAGGGAACGGCACCGATGAGCCGGAGCACTCTCCCAGAGCCAGCGTGCATGCGCCCGGTTCGATATCCGACGGTGTATCCGTCACCGGAAAGACTTGAGCTGGAAATGGGCTGATAATTTACGCCGTCCCAATAGGCGAGGGTGACCCAGAGAGCTTGAACGTTTGTACTCGTATCGAACTGGATTTCGAGATCGTCGCCATCGACCAAAGCTTGAACATGGTCCACTGTCGGTGGAGCAGGCGAGCTCTCTCCGGCAGCAGTATCACCAAACGCTCCAACATTCACTCGCGAACCATTCGGCATTGGTTCGAGCGCGTATGATACTGTCGGGTCACCTTCATCAATACAGAAGGATTCGGGCCCAAGCTCGAAGTTCCCTCCTTCTAAATCAACAAAGTGGGGATCCTCACTAAAATTTCCGACAGACCAGGACCACTGATTGAAATTCCCCCATGCTCCTCCGCTACCCTCCCAATGGTAAGAATACGCCGGAGGGAGGCCAGTATGAAGAAAATTCCCGGGGAGACCAGGGTTGAAAAAGTTATTGTAACGCATCGCGGCTGGCAGGATGTTCGTGCCGCCGTAGCCACTTTCATTCCCGCTAATGAACAGCCCGACATAACTGTGATTATAGAAAATATTGTTCACGATCGTTGGCGCGCCGCTGATACCGATCAATTGTATTCCGCGAGATTGGTTAGCGAGCGTGTTGTTGAGGTAGGTCGCTGCTCCTGGATTGAGATGATAGATGCCCCAGAGATCGTTGTTGTAAATGACATTGTGATGAATACTCATCGCAGTGAAGGCGGAGGCGGAATCATAGATTTGCAAGCCAACGGGTTCATTATCTCGAAAAATATTATGGGAGATTTCAACTGTCGCACTGGTTCCAGAGCGTAAGAAATAGAGTCCCTGCTTATTCTCGTAGCTCTCATTCCGATCAATCAGATAGTTGCCATTGTTGCCGGAGTGATGAATACGAATTCCTGAACCGTAAACCCCGACACTGTTGGAGATCACGTTGTCAGAAATCGTTGCATTCACCGTATATGCATCCGGAACGCTTAAAAGTAGCGCAACTCCACCCCAACCATCGTGTCCATGAATCACATTATGAGAGATTTCGTAGGTGGCAGACGCGCGGAGGTTATAGTCCACCCAAGGCGGTCCCGCGAGCGGGTAATATGGAGCAATTACAATTCCAGACTGAGCATTATTGGAGATGTGACAGTTGCTCACGGTAAGGTTCCCCGACGTACTTGCATAATAAATCGCGGTACCAGAATAGCCAGTGATCGTAAATCCATCGATCGTAACGGTGCCTGAGTAATATGGACCAATATGGAAGTACGTATCGGAGAGGATTGTTTCTCCGTTTCTCGACTGAAACGTTTCATCGTAACCACCTTCAAAGATAATAGTAAGGTTCGATGATGGAAGACTGATATAGTTGAGCGCGCCTGTATACGTTCCCGCGGCAACTCGAATCTTATCCCCGCTTGAGGCCGCACTGAGTGCTGAACTTATATTCGTATAACTACACGTCGCACACACGTCTCGATTCGCGGCGGAGGCGATTAAAGGAACGAGCAGGACTGCAATAACTGCACCGGAGAGACGAACCACACACGGCAACAACAGTCGAACCACGGCCTCCACGAACAGATTAGTTTCCTTAATGTTTTTAAGTATGAAGAATCGGGGGAACGAGCTTTAAGGTTGAGAGAATCACGCAGTGAAGCAGGAGAAACGCATATCCTCTGCGGGCCACATTAGGCGGTATGAGTACGAATCTCTCCGAACCTGCAAGTGTTGCCCCTCAGACGGACGAGTTGCAGCAATGGAAGGAGGAGGCAGGTGCAACGGACGTTTGAGCTTGGAACCTGAAGTTCAGAAACCAAGCGGAGTTTTAATACCGCGACAGGAAACGGGGTGGCTCCGGATAAGAGCCTCCCCCGCTTCTCGTTCGCGTCGCCGCGGCACACACATTATGCCGCGTTGGCTATCGGGTAGTCCGGATTGAGCGGGCCGTTTTTCTTCTCCGCGGTTCGCTCGTACGGCCAGGTTACGCCAATGTACCAGGCAGTCCGCATCCACTCGACGAGTTTCATCGCGTCAGTCGGCGAGGCTATGAGGTCTCTCTCAACCCCATGAGTCATCGCACACCGAAGTAAATGATCGAGCCGATGGAGTTTTTTCGGCAAGTCTTCTCCAAGCGATTCGATCTCCCCGCCAATCTCGGTGATAAGCGCCCGATGTGCACGAAAGGCAACGTGGGTGAGCAGAGCGAAGGGGTTTCGATTTCGTACCGGAATTGTCTCGAGGCCGGCGCTTCGGCGAACTGCTTCATGCGCCATGGCAAGCATTCCACTCGCCAGGTTCTGCTTAAAGTAGCGCGTATTCGCCGGGTCACCCACACCCGCCTCATTTGCAAGCAGGGAGAAGTAAATCGACACGAATAGGTCGGGGTCGCCTTGCTTCATCACGTCGTCGACGAGCCGCGTAGCTAGAGCTGCGATACGCCGCTGAACGCCGTCGCGCGAGAACTCTAGCAGCGATCTCTGCCGCAAGAACGACTCACGAAGTGAAAAGACAAGTGCTGGGACCTCATTCGGCTGAATCGCTCCCGCCATACAGGCACGAATCATCGCGTCCGTGAGAGCGAAGTTGAGGCAACCCTCCCGGAGGGTAACATCGCCCATTGGAAGGAGGTCGAACAATTGGTTCGCAAATGCCGCCGCCTCACCGTCTTCCTCGGGAACGATAACACTCGGCAGAATCCGACCCGGCCAGCCATCGCTGGTAATTGGGAAGCCAAACCTCCCCCGCCATTCCAGCTCCATACAACTGAGCATGCCGGCGAAGGCATAGGTCATCTCCCGCTCACTTGGTAGCGCCCTTTCAATTCGTCTTGCGACGAGGGCGTAGACTTCAACGATTCGCCGTGCGGCGTGACGGCCTGCCGCTTTGATCAACTTTTCATTGAGGGCCTGAAACGGCCCTCGCAGATTAACGGGGATATAGGGCATACGAGATCCTCCCTTCACAACCTACTGTTGCCCAAACCTTTTTTACAATCGAGTAACCGTCCATTCGGTCACCCGAAATACTCAAACGTCCGGTAAACGCCGCTCGACCTCAGCTGCGTTTACCGGACGGAAAACTTTCTACCCGGAGGAATAAGAAGAGTGGAAGCAATCTAGCAAAAACCTTCGTTCTCTCAAAATAATCGCTGAAGCTTGGCAGCGGAGAGCTAAGAAGCCCCCCTAGAGCAGCGCGTAGGAACAAATTGTGCGCATTCAAAGCTCCTCTTCCCGTTTGAAAAACGCGGTGTTCTATTCTATTACTACCGTAACAAAGCCTCTTCGTAGTTCTCTCCATCTTCTCTCAGTGTAGAAGCACACTCTCTCCTACTTAGGGATCACATAGGTCCCCAGGAGGGAGAGGAAAGCTATCGGTTGTTCCTCTTCTCCATCTAATTTCTAAACGTCATCAAACGCGGCTTATCAATCGAAGAAAGGAGGGAAGAGTTTAGGTTAGAAATCGCTTTCTGTTCATTCAACGGCAGTTCGTTTTCACGCACGAGACCTCTAGGTACGGATCCCTGAGGACGTGTCGTCACTGATAGATGAGGAGAATCCAATGGAACTCAATGAAGGAGGCGTGCCGTTCGATTCGGTTATCGCGGGAATCGGCAAATATGCCGCAAGGCAAGGGCATGGCGATTTTTCCGGGGAAGCGCGGACGAATGGCTACCATACTGTCCTCGACGCTCTGGCCTGCCTGCTCGAGGCGCTTGCGTTTCCGGACTTTGTGCGGCGGCTGGGCGATCCGCTCGGACAGCGGATTATCTGCCCCCATGGGGTTCCCATCCCCGGAACCTCGCTCCGGCTCGACGTGCGAAGCGCCGCGATTCAGATCGCAAACGGCATCCGACACACCGACCGAAACGACACCTACTTGAAACAAGAGTATGGTCACCCATCAGATTGTCACGGCGCCTTCTGGGCGCTTGGGTACCACCAAAGCAATAAAGGACGCGTGTTCGGGCATCTGGTCACGATGCGGGACCTGATCGATGATTGCATCGCGTCCACCGAGATCCAGGGGACACTCCAAGAGTCGAACCCCGTGAAACTCCGGGGAATCGACCATCCGTACCTCCTTGGTCCCGCGGTTGCGGCACGCGCTGCTGCGCGCCTGGGTGGAAACTCCTATCACGCAGCAGTCGCCGCCTCCCATGCCTTCAACATTCTCCGACTCCGTGCGCATCGCCACGGGAAATGCACATCACCACGGAAATCGTGGTCGGCAAGCGAACAGGTCGGACTCTCCCTTGATTACGCGATCGACGCGGTGTTGCGCGGTGAGCCAGGCCTTCCCACGGTTCTCACCGAACCACAGTGGGGCTTCAATGCGACGGTCTATCGGCTAGCCGCTGACAGGCTCGCACCGGGGATGGAGAACGAGATCGTTCTTCCGCGGGAACTCGGTTCCACCGTCATGGAGAACATCCTGTTCAAGCCACGCCCAGCGGAGTATCACGCTCAAACGATGATCGAGGCGATCCTCGCTATGCGCGAGCGTTTGATCGCCGCTATCGGTGGCGATTTCGGGAAGATCGCTGCGATTCGGGTTTCCACTCACTCCGATTTCGCGCGCATTCTTTACAAGCCGGACGTCAAGCTTACCAATTACGCGGCTCGCGATCATGACGGGCCATACATGGCTGCGGCAACGATCATCGCCGGCGATTTGCGGGCGGAGCATTACACCGATGAGTGGGCAGGCGCGAATGACGACGTGATTGGCGCACTGCGGGCGAAGACCACGGTCACGGTAGAACCGAGCTACGACGACATGTACGGAGTGGACGGCGCTGTGCCGAACAAGGTCGTGATCGATATCAAGGGAGGGCCGTCACTCACTGAGGAACGGCTCTACCCGCTCGGCTCGCGACGGATGCGGGAACAGTGCTTCCCGGTACTGCTGGCGAATTTCGAACGCGCGGTTCGTGCCCATCCACGGTTCAGACCCGGTCAGGTCACTGACATCCTACGGTTATGCCTCAATCGTCCCCAATTCGAGGCAACGCCAGTCGACCAAGTTCTCGAACTGTTTGCGACAGCAGCATAGTCCCCGAAGTGAATCTCGTGCTCGATTGAAAGGCGAGCTAGGCATTCTGAGGGAGAGGAAGGTTGTGTGGCAACAACTTTCCTCTCCCTCGGCTTAATGTCTGCGAGTCGGACTTCGTCAAAAGGTATAGGCAAGTCCGATGTCGAGGTTCAATCCATCGGCATCAAACTCTGTTGACTCGTCGACTCCTCGAGTGTTCACATCTGCGTCGAGAGTTACGAAGCGGTAGTAGACGTTGGTAAAAAGCTTGAGCGGTCCATCAAACTTGTAATTGACGCCGCCTCCCACATACCCTCCAAGTTCATCATCAATATCAACCTCAAGTCCTTCCTTCTCGTCCTCATCGGCAAAAACGACGGAGAGCCCGGTCATCGCAGAAAAATTCCAGGTGCAATCAACACAGTGATGCCAGGAGAGTCCGAAATCAAGCGGGTAGAGAGCGAGGTCGCCGAATCGGTCCGATCCAACATCTTCAAACCAAGAGATGCGCACATCCCCTTTCACTTGGTTATTATAAAGTGGTATTGCAAGTCCAAGGCCAGGACCCCAAACGTTATCATCTCCATCATCAACGTCCCAGTAATTAGCGTAAAACGACAGATCGATACCGCCATCGTCAGCAACTACCAGCGCGGGAGCTACGAGGAAGATGAAAAACAAACTCATCGCAGAGAGAAAGTGTCGCATTTGGGTTCCTCCTGTTGCGCAATGCGCGGCCTTACCGTTATTTCCGTATCACTACCATTGCTGGGCAAGCTTTCCAATCGTTAGTTTTTGAGCTCATCCATGCTGTTCTGAAAGGCAGTCAAGGGTTAGGGTTTAAGCTATCGCCTAAGGTTGTCCTTGGCGCTGAAAACATTCCGCAAACCCAACAATTATTTGCCGCGTTAAGCGATGGGGGGAAAGTAGCAATGCCACTTGCCGACACCTTTTGGGGTGCGCACTTCGGAATGGTGATCGATAAGTACGGATTTCATTGGATGCTCAACTGTCCACTAAAAAGGCCCCAGTAAGGGAACTTGTCCTCCTATGCCAAAGGCTTCGGACGACACGCAAATCTCCGCTCAATCGTAGGATGCAGAATCCCTTGATTTGCCTTATTCGAAGTTAATGCGGTGAATCAAAACGGAGCCGTCAGTTCTCGTTTCCCGAATAGTATAATTTCCCGTTAGTCCTTCCGATTGCGGATAGCCATTTTCATTCTTGTAGATTCGCGAGGCAACGATCTCCAAGGAACAGTAATTCGCCGATTCAAATGGGGTACATATCCCATTCACCGCCACTTTACCTTTCGCGTCGAGCAGTTCCACGGATTTCACATCAAAGATAGCCCAAGGCGTATAGTGAATTACCGTTCGCTTTTCGTTCAAGTAATCTAACATTCCGACGTTAATGAACGTTCCCACGGATACTCCAAGAGCTTCTCCATGTCGATGATTGATCCGCACTGTGGCTGATTCAATCGTCGAGCTCCCTGAGAGTGGTTGGGGCTCTACGTCAAGATCCACTTCTGAAGTAATGCTCAGTGAGACATTACTCAACACCCTCGGTCGGCCCGTTCGAGGTCCTGTTGAGATTCCCTCAGCAGTCGCAGATAGAAATGGTGGAGTGGCAACCACACTCAACAGTATTAAGAGCTGCGCGCACGTTATTAGTTTCTTCCCCCTCATCGATTCCTCCTTTCGTTGGACAAAAGTTGCACGTATTGCATACACATGAAACAGCGATAGATTAGCAATTCCTGTGCCAGCATGACGGAGCCAGGTTTGATCAATTCGGAACTAAAATGACGTACAGTATTTCCTGTTTGCTAGTTGACGCGTGTGCGGTACATTCGCGCGACCGAGCGATTCTCTGCGCATGAACTGACCCGATTTAGCGTTGCTCGGTCGCGAAATTGCCGCATATTCAGACCACTGCCGCTTGCGATTTCTTTGTTGAACACACACGCCAGCAGCTCACCCTCATATCACAATCGGGGATCGTCCTCGCGCGGAGGCGTGTGTGTACGATACGTTTTTATCATAACGCAACTTTTAATGCTGCGAATCCCACGAGGAGAATTAATCCTGTCGAAATTAATAAGCGTTTACGAAGGGCGCTGTTGCCAATAAAACAAACAAAACCAAGCTTCACTAATGTGTTCGTAATCGCGGCAATGACGATGGCTGAACGCGCGAGGTCGGTTTGACCACTTTTTGCAAGTTCGGCCATGGAAAGAGTGATCGCATCAACATCCGTTAATCCGGCCAACGCCGCAACTATCAACACTCCGCTGCCAGGAAAATTAAGACTGACGATGTTTACGGCCAGTTTAATTACCGCGAAGAAGGCGGCGAATTTAATGGCTTCCGTGAGACTAAATGGGTTTCTCAGATGAAGATCGTCTTTCCCATCATTTCTCGCGATGTTCCCTCGAACACTTTTCCTATAGTACCACCAAGCACACGCGCACGCGATACATGCCATTGCTGTAAAAGGAAGGAAGGAAAACGGAAGAAAAGCAAAGTTAACGACCGATATCTCAGCAACGATACGAAAAAACATCACGCCCCAGGCAAGACAGATTCCACAAGCAAGCGCATCGACGTGTGATGGTTTTGTCGCCTCTTTACTTCTTTTCGCAAAATTCAATGTCACCGCGGTAGAAGAAACAATTCCACCGGTAAGTCCGGTGAAGGCGGTACCCTTCCCCGCACCGAAGAGGCGCGTAGCGACATATCCAGCCAAGGAGAGTCCGGAGATAAAAACCACGAGCAACCATAAGCGATATGGATTGAGTGCTGCCCACGGATCAAAGGTGCTATCGGGAAGAAGAGGGAGAATAATAAAGCTAGCGATAAGTAGACGCAGGACTGTAAAAATATCGTCCCAACCAATCTTCGCAATCAGCGCATGGAGCGGTTGTTTGTACGCAAGCAGGGTGGCGGTTATTATTGCCAGACAGACGGCAAGTTCTGGAGGCCCGAAAATCACCATCCCACCGAGAAGATACACGACGATCGCTGCAAGCTCCGTCGTCATGCCGATCGAGCCTGGCCGGCTTTTTCCTTGGAGGTAGTAGCCAACGATGATCAAGAGCGCGGAAACAAGAAACGCGCTCACAAATACTACCGGTGTTTCCATCTGAGTTGTCAGCCACGCAGAGATTGCACCGAGCTCAGCAAAAAAAATAAATGTTCTCAGGCCGCCAACCCCAGGGAAGTCCTTTCCTGCTTTACGTTTCTCGCGCTCAACGCCGACAAGCGCGCCAATTAACAGAGCGATGAAGAAATTTCGGATGATGATATGATCAAGCATCGTCACTCCCTACCCTGGGCAGAAAATCAACACGTACAAATGTCTCAGGTTCAAGCTGCCTCTTTGCCGAGCAGATGAACGCGCGCGTAGCGTACGTTGAGGAAGTCGAAAGCATACTTTAATAACTTGCTAACTAAACCATTTCGAAGCAAGTTGCGAACCTCTTGAAGATGCGTAGGAGTACGTGGTTCAAACATTCGATTGAGAACCTTGTACTTTCGAGGTCAGCGTTTATCTAAGGAAAGCAGGGGGGAGGTCGTGCGCGGGGCAGTACACGACGACTGACTCCCCCCAGATCGAACGAGCTACCCTAGTAAATGACCTCACCGCTCTTAAGCAGGCTGGCATGCAGAACATTGAATAACGCAGCCCAGGTATTTGCCCGACCTCTGAGCCAAACGGCGCTCTCATCGATGCCCACTGCTGCTCCTGTCGGCGGACGAATGAACGTTCGCAACACGCTCGGCAATACGCCCTTTAACCCAACCACTGTTAGCGCCATCCGAACTAAGCGAAAAACATGCAACGCAAATTCCCGATCTAGTAACAGTTGCTCCGGGCTGAATTGCAATTTCGCCTCTGACGCGAGCCGCCGTTTGCGCTGTTTGGAAACGCGGTGTGCCACAACAAGCCGTGGGCCATCGCGACTCGCAACCGCCCTTAGTTCGAGAACGTTGCCGCGTTTCACTCCGACCACTTGATAGACTAACTTATGGAGCACGCTTCGGCAAAACGCCTCTCCAGGCCCAGCCCGTTCACAACGTTTCTCGCAATGCGGTCCAAGCGGTCCCCGAACTCCGGCAAGCAGGTCTAACTGCCAAGCCATCTCCGTGACGCAGAGAAAAGCGAGAAACGTCGAATTTGCCCTTGCCGCCGGAAGGCCGAGCTTTGCGCCGAGGTCCTGAGCCGCACTCGTTATCGCATTCTGAATCGCTTTGACGCATTCCAGATCCGGGAAACATCTTTGCACCAGCGCGATGATCAGCGCTCGCGCTTGGCCAGTCACCCCCCTCCTGGTTAGTTCCGATTTGACTTGATTCATAAACCACGCATAGCGCGTCCGATCGACACCTCGCCGCCGTTTTTTCACAACGTTTCTCCACGAACAACCTCTTCAACCCGGGGTTCGGGTTCACTTTTCCAACGTACCCCACGAAGCATCCAACCAAGTGGTTGAACTTTGTCGTGAGGCGTTCATCCGCTTCTACCACCTCTTATGCATACATGAAAAATACCGAGCGCGGGAAAGTAACCGTCACCTTCAGCTAAGAACGAGACCTGCGTGCTGACCTCATCGGCATTCACCGATGAAGTCAGTAAGCAGTTGAGACGAACCAGGTTCCGGCCAAGTCCTGATTCGGCTCCGCAGGTCTCGTGCAACATGCTGCGCAGCTTCAACGATTGAACCGTGCCTCATCCATTGAGGTTGCGCAGCGCCTGAGAAATTCATACGGGAGCGGCGCAGCGACCGCAAAGAACACCTTATATCCTGCTGCTCGATATCCTCGGTATGGTAGGCCTGGTTAGCATAAATTGCAAGGATCAAGGCCGGGCGAGAAAAGTCGTTACGCTTCACTCAATGCCAAAAACCGCTCAAGGGGTCCGACCCCTTGAGTCATTTCAGCGGGATTGGCATGATGTAATCGATTTCTCCATCTCCTCGCTTTACCCGAAGGACTTCGGAAAAAAGCGCACGGAAGGAATCAGTCGTGCTCAATACCACCCCGTAACTATTCGCGGTCGTACCAAAAAGAGTCGAATCTTCTAACGGAACTTCGAGCGAACCTTGAGCTGGGATTGTATAAAGCTTGCTCACGGCTTCTGCTGCTTTGGTTCGGACGCTAAGGGTCACACGAACTGGCAAGTTGGTAGCGTTATGAATCAGCCAAGGGTCTTCCATTTCAAGAAAGAGATTATAGGACCCGTGCAATGCTTCTGTGAGAATCTCTCTTCCTTGGGATCCATAGAGCGCGCTCATCGCACCACGATCTGTTCGAAAATAAAACATGCTCTGAGAAATCACAGAATTTTTTGCAGCCGGGATGATAGTAACGTGTCCAAAATCTTCCTTCGCTAAATAGTCACTGGCGTACACATGCTGCTGCCCGTGAGCGGGCAACGATAGTACTTCGCTGCCGAGTTCCTTTCCGGCGCTGCTATAGAACCGCATCATTATACCCGTTTCTTTGTTCGTGGTGTTTATGAGTTCAAGCCAGTTCTCACCTCCGTAGCGATTTGATATTGGAAGTTGCATTGGCCGTCCCGTGCCAGCTCTTGCTTGAAGCGGAAAGGCAAAGCTGTATTTACCGGGGACAATGCCCGTTGGTGTATTTCCTCCAAAGCGGGTCAACTGTGCAAGATACGGTGCTTCTGGGTCTTGAGGGAGGATCTCGTTTACGCCGACGACCGATGGACCATTTTCGTGTCCTCCCAAGCGATCGACTCGACCAAATGGGGGAATAACTATCTCCGCTCCTTTTAGCAAGTGACCACGTTGGTCATATTGATTCACTCGAAATTGTTTTGCTTGAGCGGCAAGGTTCACTATGGTTAGCCACTGTGCGACTTCGTTACTACTGTCTGCCGGATCAAAACTTGGCTGAAACGTGTTAAACCCTACCACAGTCTGATCGTAGCTCGGATTACTGAACGGAACGCTAAAAGCAAATTCGAATTCTTCAACGCTTGAGTCTTTGCGGTAGAAGGCCACTCTTCCATCCAACGATCCGATAAAGTCGATTTTCAGCAATCCGTAGGAGTTCTTGCTAAAGCCAGGCATATCATTCACGACCAAATCTTGTTGACTCTCTCGGGCAATGCTCAAAGTGATTTCGTTTCCGAGCGTGCCATCGATGGTATAGAGTGATATGGCAGCGGTGAGTGCGTCATCGCCGGAGTTGACCAGTTCCAAGATATTGGTCATCTCTAGAAATCCATTCCAGAGCGCATACGTCGGACTCTTTATCTCCTGCGGATAGGACCCACGGTCTTCGGGATCGGAACCGGCGAGTTGCTCGTCGTTATCACTTATTCCGTCTCGATCCGTGTCCGCGCCGTCACTGCGGCGGTCCCCGGTTGGGGGAAGGGGACCGAGAGTAATCGTCCTGATGCTGAGGTCGCAAACTTGATGTGACCCCGTTCCGGCCCAGTAGTGAAAGTTATTCAGCTTTGGAATTTTCCCAGCACCTTTTCGGAATCCCCGGTTGATGGCGAGAATTTTCTCTGCCCCACCTTCCTCTTGGACATATGCATCAAACGTTCCAGCACTCACGTTTAGGTCTAGCCGGAAAGTGTAACTCCTTCCTCCTTGATAGCTCACTGAGGTAAGCGCGCTGTACCAGCCAGCAGTGCCGTATGGGCTTGCGATATTATTGTCCCAGACGTCAATCTTGCCGTTCAGATTAAAGCGGACCGTGACCGCAGAATTGCTAAACGCAGACGCTGGGCCAAACGAAAAGCCAGAAAGGCCGTCAATATTGTTACCATTTGGTATCGCAGTAAAGGTCGCCATGAACTTCCTGTTTTGTGCGGCAATCGCCTCATTCTTCCACGTCGGACCACTCGTTTCGCATCGAAGCGCTCCGGAGCTGCTTGAGGATGAAGATGATGTGGAACTTGATGATGAACTTGAGGAGCTACTGCTTGCACTCGAGCTGCTTGAAGAGCTTGACGATGAACTCGATGAACTACTCGAGCTAGTGCTTGCGCTTGAGGATGAGGAATTCGAACTACTCGAAGAGGAAGTAGATGAAGACGAAGAGGAGCTTGAAGATGAACTCGAGGAGGAGCTGCTGCTCGAGGAACTACTCGATCCACCGCCGAGGCATGCCGCTCCAACATCAATTCCCGTCTCGCCTTCAAACACATATGGGCTAACGGCGGCATTACACCCTCCGCTACACCGATCTTGAATGTTATTCTGACAGGTATCGATTAAGTTCGGGTCATATCGATATGCATTCCACATATCAACCGACCACTGCGGCACGTGGCCATAGTAGCCGGGATCAGGATCTTCCGACATCCACCGATCGGTTAAATCAAAGTAGGCGGAGTTATTCCAAACCTGCTCTAAGCCAAGCAAGCGAGCAGCGAGCGTTTGAGCACTCCAGGAACCGATGTTCCAGACATAGCTCTCACTGGTATCTCCATAGGCACTCGATGCTGGCTTGCAAGAACGCTGACTCCACCTCGGGAAACCGTCAATTCCATGATAGACAGGATATGCTCCCGGCGCATCATAATATGGCTGGCAATCTTCTTGGAATGTTCCAAATCTCTTTCCATCAATGAGGCGGTACTCATAGGTAGTGCCGACGTTCAACAATTCGTCGTTATTGAGCATCAGACCGGCAAAAACGATCGGAAACTTTCGCCCAGCCCCAATTGCTCCTCCTACTTCTCCCCAGTGTGACCCGTTTTTCACGTTGCCCCAGAAATCGATGCCGACTTGGATCTGTCGGATAAGCAGCGTTTGCTTTTCGCTGAGCGGTGCATTCGTGAGAAGCAGCAGCGCTCCCCTCCCGAGATAGTACGTTATCTCCGCTCCGTAGTTTGGCATGTTCTCGCTTGGGTGCAGGTAGTCTCCGGTCCATTCGATTCGGTGATCCAGCCACGGCTTCTCAACCCAGCCCGCGGCTTGTGCAATCGTTGGGCCGCCTGGAACAGCAGGAAGACTGAGCAAATGCTGCGTCTGTAAGTTTTCAGCAGAGAACAACGGCTTGTCCTCTCCTGAATACGGCGGCCGAAACACGGTCGCGCCATTGTTCGGCGGCACTTCGCCGAGCACAGTCAATACCGCGCCCGCTCGAAGCACCGGTCTTAGTCCGTCAATGCCGGCATTATCCAAAGGAGCACCCGGTTCACCAGCCTCCCAGCTGATTGTCGAGATGAGCGAGCTATTGGCGGTTAGGTTCAAGGGCAAAGAGCGCGACACATCAAGAGAGTCAAAATAATCTCCGATTCTGTTGTCATATCCATGAGCAAGCCCAAGACCCTTTCCAGTTCCCCGATAGTCAACCGTCATATCGGGGTTTACCATGGAGCCGTCTCGCCCATTCGTACCGTGCGGTTTGCTGATGTTTGTTACTGTCACTGTTCCGCCTGGAGTATTTGGAACAATCCACCGATCACCGTTGACAAACTGGCCGCATGGGTATGGCTGATTGAACGTCCAGGTAATACCGTATTGCGAGATTGAGGAGCAGGTTTGTGCTTGCTCTGAGGAAGGTGCTGTCTGCGCGATGGCTGCGGACATAGTAAAAACTATGCCGCTACCTACAACAATGGTAAGCAGTAACAGATTCCGTCGAAACAAATATCTTTCTTGCGCACGAACAGGCTGTGACATTTACTTGCTCCCTGCGACCGGACGTAGTCGCATTTCGAGTGGCGGCAAAGAGTCTTCTTCTTATACCGCTCTCTCTGGTTAAACCCTAGAGCAGCAAGTGTAATTGTGGACGAAAGAGAATTTCCCGAATGTACCCCGCGTAGACAAACATAGGGTACCTTGCAACTTTTGTGCCGAGCGCATCCCTTCGATATAATCCAAGCCGTTCTTGAATTTTAAGTGACTTCGGCATTTGGCCAGTGCCAAAGTGCTTAACGCAATTGGAATGCCAAGAGAACGAAGCCTGAAATTAGTTTCAGCCTAATCGCAACCGTCGCTTCCGCCGCCTTCACCCGGAGTTACGCGACATAATGGGCCCGGCGCCTTCGGTGGAATTGAACCCGGACTTATCGTCTGCGCTGATGTGATAAATGTCCCAAATACTCCAGACCCAAGAGCCTTCATTCCGGAGAGTGATACCATGGCGATGAATGACAGAAGGAGGACATACTCAATCATCGTAGCCCCTTCGTTCTGAAAGCTTCGCCGATTAGATTTCGAATTTACGAACATAACCCGCCCTCAATCAGTGTTCAATCAATCATCCTGCAAGAATTATTCCACCCAATGTGCGGCATGGGGAGAGTGATGTTACGAGGCATGCCGAATTTGTCGATATCAGTCGAAAATGTGTGGTCTTCGATTTATTCGATTGTGGTTCGACTGAAGGCAACAAGAGTAACTTTGGCTCCGCCAACATGTTCCGGACGGGGGTTGATGTCTTGATCGTGGCGTGCCAGGTAGTCACGAGCTTTCTTATGAAAAAGTTGTCCTTGGTGGTACAGCCAGTTACGAATTTTAGGTATGTCAGATTGGAAGATATTGTCGTAGTGCGTGCAAATATAGAGATTCCTCGGATCCTGTCCCGAGAAGAGATTCTCCTCAACAGCGCTTGCAAAAGTCTCAGTATCGCGTGCAAGGAGAGCAAAGCCCTCATCTAGCTCTCCTGGAGAAAGGTTTACGGTATCCTTTAATCGCAAGCGCTGCTCGGTGCGCTCGACCAGACCGCGTCGCTCGAGATCTGCTAAAACAGCCACAGGGCCAACGTCTTGACTGACCGAGCGAACGAGCCGCTCAAAATCGTTATTTTCTCCACGATAACTAAGGAGCCGAGGCCTTCGGCCCGTTGTCGAAAAGCGCGAATCTTGTTCCCATTGACCGATGATTCTCGTTACTAAATTCGATCGCTCCTTTATATTCAAGCCTTGCTCACGAATTCGCTTCACATCACGGCGCTGTATGCCGGTCATTACACTGAGGCGACTTGTCGTTAGCTTCTCACCTCGCTGCTGAATTTCCCGAGCAGCGAGTTTAACGAAAACGGCTCGCAGCACCTCGATCAGCTCCAAAAAGCCGACCCCCCGCCGGAGACAGAATCGAACCGCTGGAGTCAGGATTACAGCGAGAAGATCAACGTATTGAGGTTTTAAACTCGCCATCGAAATCGGCTTAAGCAATTCTTGTGCGATCTGCACAAACAATCTCTAAGCTAAGAACGACCAGAACTGAACCCGACTTAAGCAGGATTATGCGTAGGTATTGCCTAGTCTCAAGCTGTTTATAAGAGAAGCTGCTGAAGTTCTCAATGCTTACAAGGAACTCACTAACGAATGAGCGCGATAACCTCAATAATATTTGTGCAGACTGCACAAATATGGTAGAGTAATTTGGTAGGGAACAGCCTTATTGTGGAAAGAGTTGGACATTCCCGCCCCGGTAATCGCAGCAAGCTTTTCGCCACAGTAAGGTGTCCCCTACAGGTTTTTCCAATGACCATGCGCTGAAGATTGTCGTGATGAACCGCGCAAGGGGCATGACCCCTTGAATTCACCCCATCGCCATCCGCACACACCTGGTTTGATCCGCTGAAGGCGCGTTAGCGCTCTTTCCCGGCAAAAGTCTGTTCGGTAAGAACATCGGCCAACGTCCGACACGCATCAACAGTGGTGAATATTCCGACCAGTTTCTCCTTTTGCGTAACAAGCGCACAGCCGATATGTTCATTTGCCATATGCCGGGCGACTTTATAGAGCGGAGTGTTTAACGGAACCACATATGGCTCAGGTACGTAGACCTCTTCTACGAGCACCGCCTCGGCCCGCTTTTTCTCCACAGACAAGGCAAAATGTACATCTCGTTCGCTGATGATTCCCACGAGTTGCCCGCCTTTTTGCACGGGTAGATGACGGATGTTGTAGTTGAGCATCATCTCACGAGCCACGTTCAAGGGCTGATCGAATCCGACCGTGTGTGGAAATGGGGTCATTACCGCTTGGATTTCAAGTTTTTCGAGCATAAGAAGTACTCCATTCTGCTGCAATGCGTTGGGTATATACTACGGTTGGGATTGCGCGGCCAAAACTTTTCTTTTGCAAGAGCTATGCTTGAAATCCTCCCCTATCCTATGTAGCCGCCCGGCTTTGCATCCGGCTTTCAATTTCGATCTGGAGTATCTCTATGCTTCGCGCTGTTTCCGGCGTAGTGATAGGCGTAACGATGTGCCAGAATCCACTTCGAACAGGGAAACATGGCCACTGAAGACAAATTTTTATTGCTGAAGATGCACCCGTGCTCGGAAGGGCTCAGTGATAACATTGTGCGTCAAATCAGCGAGAAATGTGAGCTGCTCCGGTGTGAATCTGGACAGATACTCCATCGCGCTAATGAGGCGATCGATTCCGTATACCTCGTGATTCACGGACGCCTGAAGCAGTCGATGTTGGACATTCAAGGGCATGTCATACTCGAACGCGACCAAATCGCCGGGACGCAGGTCGGGGCATTAGCGGCGGCTTCGTGTGAACCGACCCCGCTTCAAATAGAGGTGATGGAACCAACGACACTGCTTCGAGTTAGTTATCGTACGATATTTGAGCTATCAAAAACTTACGATGTATTCCGGCAGAACCTTTCGACGATGATTGCCCAGACGGTAAACAGCACCCTGATGGGTGAGCGCCGGAAGAAGCTAACAAGGATTGTTGCGATTATTCATCAATCGCCAGAGACTATGCCGCTCTCACGTCAATTGTTAAAGCGCTTGCACGAGTTGGGTCAGCGGCCGTTCGTCTTCAACTATCAGTCAGATTGGCAAGCGATAGATGATATTCCTCATTATTCTCTGATCCGAAATGGCCGTCTCCTTACGGAGCGGGAAGTTCGTCAAAAGATAAGTGAACTACCAGACCGAGGCCCGATTGTGTTTGATGTAGATGCGGCAATCGAGCTCGAGAGCGCGTGTAATATCATCGAGTCCGCTGAGATGGTTTTTTGGTGTGTCACGCCAGATAATTGGAGGAATGCCGCCACTCAACTCGGGGAGATTGAACAAAGGTCTCCCAGTTGGCGAGATAAAATCAACATCGTTTGGTTGCTCCCCGGGAGCAGCTTGTGGGCACCCCGAGCGCCTGAACTCGTTTCGCTCGCGATGAGAGATTTTAAATTATCGTTTGATGAGCCGCCGAAAAATCGAAGTAATGTTTTGGCAACAGGTCTTGAACGCATCATTCATGAAATACGAGGAGTAAGAATTGGCTTGGCGCTCGGAGGCGGCGCTGCGCGCGGTATGGCGCACTTGGGTGTGCTCAAAGCGCTAGAAGCGAACGGCCTTCACGTCGATATGATTGCGGGAACGAGCGCGGGAGCGATGACGGGTATCCTCTATGCCTCGGGAATGAAGCCTCAGTACACGGTGGACTGTTTTTTAAATGATCTGGCTCTGCCGTGGTTGTTTCGACAAACGAGGAATGGCGGTTATTGGTACCTGCTCTACAAATATCGAAGTGGTCAGTTTGATCCGATGTTACGGAAGTATTTACATGACAGCCGACTAGAACAGCTCCCAATTCCTGTTTACTCAGTCTCTGTCGACCTGATTAGTGGGCAACCGATTGTGTGTGGCAGTGGAGACTCCGTCCACGCCATCACCGAGAGTATCAATTTACCGATTTTCTCTGTGCCGATTAATCGGGAGGGGAGAGCGTTGGTCGATGGTGGCGTTGTCAACAATGTACCGGCCAATGTGCTCGTCTCCAAGGGTTGTAATTTTGTGATCGCGGTTAGCGTTACAGCTCACTTAAAAGAAGAATTTGCATCGAATCGGCCAGATACCCCGACGTCAAATATGAAATCCGCATCTACCCTTCAAACCATCTTGCGCATGCTTACCGTCCAAAACGTGAATTTGAATTCGGTTGGAGTGCAACCGGCGGACTTCGTCATTGAACCTGATGTGAGTGGATTTGATCTTACAGCGTTTAGTCGCGCGGACCAAATGTCAGCGACCGGGGAACAAGTCACCTTGGAGTCAATTCCGAAGTTAAAGTTGCTGTTGTCACGGATGGACGGTGCGCTGTTTGGAGCTCAGTAGTTTTTTTGGCGCTGTGTTGAATGGTCTTTCTCGTCGGATTCCTGAAGTGGCTCGTTCTCTCAAGCGTGGCGCTTTTTGCTGCCGCCGCGGTATTCTTTTGTGCCCGGTTGCGAGGAGAGATAAGATTTGCGCTTGCGGTTGCAGTAATGCTCGGCATCCTTGGGCCGTTTTTCTTTCTCGACCACTGGAGCGAGCAGTTGATCGGGGCTGTTCCCGTTCTCATTCTGGTTTTTGGATGGTACTCCTCAATGAAGCCGAAGCAGGATGCGCCCTGGCTGAAAGAATACGCTGTGCTTCCTCGGGTTGATGTTCAGGGCGATTCGCTCACCGTGCGAGGAATCCGGAATTTTCAATATCGAAGCATCACCGATTTTGATGTGCAGTATTATGACAAGGTCTACGACCTCAAAGAGCTAAGTACGGTTGATCTTTTTTTGAGTTATTGGGGAACAACGGCGATTGCGCATTCGATTATGAGCTTCGGATTTACAAATGGTGATCATCTTGCGGTTTCAATTGAAACAAGACGGGAGATAGGAGAGGCATACTCTGCCGTAAAGGGGTTTTTCAAGATATTTGAGCTTATCTATGTAATTGCAGATGAGCGCGATTGTATCGGTCTCCGCGTCAATGCGCGAAATGAGGACGTCTATCTCTATCGCTTGAAATCAAGCCTGGCGGAGACAAAGACGCTGCTCCTCGACTACATGCGAAAGGTGAAGCAGCTCGAAGATACACCTGACTTTTACAATGCTCTTCTCACGAACTGTACGACAAGCATTATCCCTCATCTGCGTGCGGTGCGGCCAGAGTTCAAATTGCATTCCGCTGTTCTTGCGAATGGCTACATTGATAAATGGCGTTATGATACCGGGGTTTGGGGCTTTGAGATTCCGTTTGAAGAATTTCGTCGCCGCAGCCACATTAATGCGAAGGTCAAAGAGGCTATCGACTCTCCCGATTTCTCCGCACGTATTCGCGCGGGTCTTCCGTCTATTTGTTCGAAAGCGACGATTTGAAGCGTCGCCTGATATCGCTTCAGCGCTTCGCTTTCGTTTGGTCTAAATGGGCGAACCGGTTTTAAGGAGGTGATGCAAGCACCGCGCGCCCTTAATCATAAAATGTTCGCTTGTCCGCCGTAGCCTTGGCGAAGGTAGAAGTCCCTCCAAGGGCACTCGTGCACCGTAGCTTTAGCGAAGGTGCATGCCCTGGGAGGGACTCGAACCCCCACGTCGTTGCCAACACATGGTTCTGAGCCAGTTTTTTCCCATTTTTCATAACGTATCATAACGCGTCACTGTGTGTCATCGACATCAATCTCAGCCGATGAAATCAGGCTTTTTCTTGCTTCACGATATTCCATAGTGTATCAGTGTATCACATGTTTGGTGGAACCTATTTGGAACCTATAGACAGGCATGGTGCACTGACATGCGGGGCATTCTGGAGATTAACCGATGGCGCACGTTAAGCTGACAGACCGAACAATACAATCGCTTCAAACCGCTCACTCTCAGGAAGATTTCTTCGATAGCACTTTTACGCACGGAGGGAGTTTCGGGGTTCGGGTAAGCAAAGCCGGGAGGAAAGTTTTCTTTGTATTTTATCGAATTTACGGCCACAAAAAGCGATTCAATCTCGGGAGCTATCCGGGTCTATCGCTTGCAGAGGCGCGAAAGCGTGCAATACAAATTCTTGCCAAAGTGGGCGATGGGGAGGACCCTGCGGAGGAAAAAACTCGTACGAAGAAGGCGGAAACCTTCGAGGAACTTGCCGAGGTCTATTTGCGAAATCACGAGAATAAACTCGCGGTATCAAGCCTGAGGGACTTTCAAGGAATGCTGAAGCGAGATGTGCTTCCTCGATTCGGAAGCAGGAAGGCAATGTTCATAACCAAAGCGGACATAATCGCAATGCTTGACGACATCGCCTGCGGTCGAGGGAGACCGATAATGGCAAACAGAACCCTTGAACTCGTCCGTCGCATTTTTAATTACGCAATCTCTCGCGATCTAATTCAAACGAATCCCGCCCAAGGGATCGAAAAACCTGGAACAGAAAGAAAGGGCGAGCGTGTTCTCTCGCAGGACGAAATCAAACTGTTTTGGGAGGTCACTGAGGAAGAGGAACCTATGATAAGAGCTCTCTACCGATTGCTTCTTTTGACAGGCACCCGACCAAAGGAAGTAAAAGCAATGGAGTGGTCGCACATTGATAACGAGATCTGGACTATTCCGGGAGCGAATTCGAAAAATCGCAGGAAACATCAACTCTACCTGACCGATTTGGCAAGAGACGAAATTCACATGCTTAAACAATTTCCAAACGGCAGTGATTTTGTTTTTCCGGGACTCAGACCGGATGATCATCTTAAGGAATTCAGAGAAGGTCATCTTCGCCTGCTTGACCATATGGCCGGCGAAAGGTGGACGCCGCGAGACTTAAGGCGAACCGTCCAGACACGAATGAGCGAAATCGGAATTCGTCCCGACATTGTAGACCGTGTCTTAAACCATAATGTTCCCGGAGTACGGGCTCACTATGACCACTATAATTACTTTCCAGAAATCCGAAACGCACTTATGGCGTGGGCAAGAAAGGTTGAGTCAATTGTACGCGGTGATTCAGTGAAAAAGGTTGTAAACTTGTTTGGATGAGTGTTTTCCGCCAGCGCGGCTGTAAGCATTGAGAAGCACTGCATTTTTTCAGGAAAACAAATTATTCATTGACATGAATATTCATTATAAGCGATAATAGGGAGGTTGAATTGGCGACCTGGGAAATTGAGTACACAGATGAGTTCTTTGAGTGGTGGGAAACACTCAGCGATGAAACACAAGACGTTATCGCGGCAATAGTTGGTCTACTGGGAATTCATGGGTCGTCGCTTGGTTACCCTCATAGCTCGAAAATACAAACTTCGAAGCATGCGCATATGAGAGAGCTTCGTGCCCAACATAAAGGTGATCCATATCGAGTCTTGTATGCTTTTGACCCTCGGCGCTGTGCCATTTTGCTTATCGGTGGCAAGAAAACAGGCCAGGATCGTTGGTACGAAGAGTATGTCCCGATTGCTGATAAGCTCTACGATGAACATTTGGACGTTTTAAAGAAGGAAGGTTTAATATAATGGCAAGTCGACATAAATGGAAAGATCTTGAAGCAAAACTGTCTCCCGACCGTCGAGCTAAAGTAAAGGCCGATACTCATAAGCTGAGTGAAGAGTACCTCGCACTACAAGCGTTGAGGCAATCGCTGAACATCACCCAAGAGGAGCTCGCGGAGTTAATGGAAGTGAGCCAACATGTCGTCTCGAAAATGGAAAACGGACACAATATGTATATTTCAACGCTTCAGCGCATGATTGAAGCGCTGGGCGGAGAACTCAAACTTGTCGCGCACTTTCCTGATCGAGATGTAGTCATAAATCAGTTTACGACAGATGATAAATAGCGTGATTAATGAGCGCAAGAGTCAAACGATTATCGACCTTCCTTTCGGAATTTCCTTCCATCCCCTTTTTTTCATAACTTCACGTAGCGTATGAAGTAAAACCGGCTTGTAATCCCAAAAATCAACGCCGATATCAAGCGAGAAGCTTGTTTCAGGAGGAGGAAGCCGCCTATGAGAGTGCCTAGAGATGCTGACTAAAACCAAAGCCGCACCCCAGACACAAATGACCAGTCTTGAGTGTCTTCGTCGTCCATGCGGGCAAAGTCGGCTGTTTCCCCAAAGCGTCTTCCGTAGTTGATCCCAATATATGGGGCAAACTCGCGCTTGAATTCGTAACGAATACGAAGCCCAGCCTCTACGTTGTTGATTCCTGAACCCACGCTAAACTTCTCGTTGTCCTGGACCGCAGCATTTCCTTCGATACGTGGTTGGAGAATAAGGCGCTGAGTAAGAAGGATATCGTAGGTAGCTGTGAATCGAGCAGATACATCACCATCCTGGCTTACAAAAAGGGTTGGCTCAATATCAAAATAGTACGGAGCAAGTCCCTGGAAACCAATTACACCAAAACCTCTTGAATGGTCAGATCCTTCATCGTTCCAAAGCTGTTCGTAACGAAACCCAAGCTGAAAGTCGAAGTAGCGTGAGATGAGCCGTCCATAAAGTAGTTGAAAGTCCCCGTCACCCGAGCTATTCCGAGTGGACGCGCTTCCTTCGCTCTTAATCCATAAACGATTGTAGTCGCCTCCATGCCAACCAAAAACATCCCATGTCATCTCGTCGTCACCATTTTTTGTGCGATATTCGAGAATCTCTG
>FKKE01000334.1_pt1 | contig 45017 bp, 48 predicted proteins | sample 1106331 | NCBI WGS metagenome assembly FKKE01 (sample SAMEA3931202, study PRJEB13176) | freshwater metagenome | biome: Drinking water system; feature: drinking water; material: freshwater | place: China | collected 2013-02-06
GCTGGCCGAAGCGCAGTATGACTACAAGATTGCCGAAGTCACGTTGGCCTATGCGGCAGGCGGGAGTGCACAATTGCAGATCGATCCGACCATGCGGTAGAACCATTTCTCCGACAAGTGTGATCGCCGCGCGAGTCTCCCGCCGGCTCCCGGTCTAAGCTTCCCGCGCTTGGACTCACCGACCAGAAAAAAGGCCCGCCGGAACGATCCGGCAGGCCTTTGAGTTTTCGCAGAATTGCGGAATTGTGCTTAAGAAGCTATGGCGGTCTTGGCAACGTTGGCCGCTTGCGGTCCCTTCGCGCCCTGTACGATGTCAAATTCGACGTTTTCCCCTTCCTTCAGCGTCTTGAATCCTTCCCCTTGGAGGGCGGAGTAGTGGACGAAGACGTCCTCTCCGCTATCAAGCCTGATGAACCCGAAACCCTTCCGATCGTTAAACCACTTCACCGTACCTTTAGTCTTCACGAAACCCTCCTTTCCTCAACGACCACGCAGAGTTACGTAGCCGTGCCCGAACTGAATTGGCGCCCGTTGTGTGGATAAAGAACGATAAATGGAAGAGAAAAGTGCGGGACGGACGGGCTGTTTGCGGACAAATGAAAATCGCTCACGAGACCCATCTTGGTTACAAATCGCGCTGCATGTAACACAGGCTGAAAATCGTGTCAAGCCAATCTTTGACGGGTTGTTGTGCTGGTACGTCGTTCGCGGGCGAGAGGCCGGATAGACAAGCCGTCGGCACTTCCCTATAGTGTCGCGCAATCAAGGGATAGACGCTTGTCATGCTGATGCGCAAGCTGTTGGACCGCTATATTTTTGCCGAACTCCTTTCCCCCTTCCTGATCAGCCTGGGGGCGCTCTGCTTCGTAATGCTCACGCGGGAGCTGCTCCGCCTCGTCGAGCTGATGGTGTCGAAAGGGGTCGGACTCTTCGCAGTCCTAAAAGTCTTTGCCCATCTGCTCCCCTCGTTTCTCGTGCTCACGTTGCCGATCGCCGGCATCATCGCCTCAATCACCGCCTTCGGGCGCTTGTCCTTCGACAAGGAACTCGTGGCGATGCGCGCGGCTGGGTTGAGCCTGCTGCGGCTGTCGCGGCCGGTCTTCCTGTTCGCCGTTCTGGTGTTCGGGTTGACGCTCTGGCTGTCGCAGTGGGGACAGCCGTGGAGTTCGACGAATTTGAAGAAGGTGGCGCTGAACCTGCTCCGCGACCAGTTGGTGCTGGCGCTTGAACGCGGCAGCTTCAACGAGCCGATCCCGAAAATGATGATATTCGTATCGGACTTCGGCGACGAGGAGGACCCTGCCGGCCTGTTCATTTCCGACGAACGGAACGCGGATGATCCACGGATCATCGTGGCCCGCCAGTACCAAGTGCTCATCGACACCTTGGCCAATCAGGTCGCCTTGCGGCTCCAGAACGGCGTGATCCACAGCAGGCCGGATGAGATCGATCAATACCAGAAAATTGCGTTCACGAGTTATGACCTGAAGCTCTCGCTGAACCAAAGCGGCTACGCGGCGACCGAGGAACGGCCGTCGTATGAGGCCATCATGGCGCAGCTGGCCCAATCCGGCGGGCGCGATCCCTCCGCGCTGCGGCGCCTGATGGAATACTACAAGGACCTTGCGTTTCCGACGGCCTCATTGGTGTTCTGCATCCTGGGGGTTCCGGTCGGGATCGTCTCGAAGCGGTCGGGGCGCATCGGCGGATTCGCGGTCGGCGTGCTGGTCGTCATCCTCTATTATGTGTTGAACATCGCCTGCGAATTTCTTGTCACCACGACCATGATCGCGCCGTTGGCCGGAGCCTGGCTGCCCAATGGCCTCTTTACGCTCGTGACGATCGCCTGGTTCTACAAGATGAGCCGCGAATAGCATGACCATTCTGTTTCGCTACCTCCTTCGAGAATACGCCAAGATCTTCTTGATGTGTTTTGCCGGTCTGATGACGATCTATCTGGTCATCGATTTTTTCGAAAAGGTACGGCGGTTCCTGCGGTACGACGCCAGCTGGATCGACGTCCTCACCTATTTCGTCCTGAAAGTCCCCGCCATTTCATTTCAGATTGCGCCGCTTGCCATCTTGATGGCCACATTGTTGACACTGGGGCTGCTGTCCAGAAGCCATGAGATTACCGCTATGCGGAGCTGCGGGATCAGCCTCCCCTGGATCGCCTCGCCGTTCCTTGCGCTGGCGGTCGCTACCGGACTCGTGCTCCTCCTCTTCAGTTCCACCGTGATCCCGCTGGCGTCCAACAAGGCCGAAGAAATCCGGACGATCCGTATCGAGAAGAAACCGCCTTCGACCGCACTGAAGTTGCCACAGCCCTGGGCCAGGATCGGCGCGGATACCCTGCTGCACGTCACGACCGTCGCCGTCGGAGGGGAAAGTCTGGGCGGGGTCCAGTTTTTCCACTTCGACCGGAATTTCCGGCTCATCGACATGACGGAAGCGGAAGAAGCCCGGTATGCGGCCGGAAGCTGGACGCTGCTTCGAGGATTCACCCGGTCGTTCAACCAGGACGGTTCAGTCACGCTGACGAATTTCGAGCAGGCGCCGGTGCAATTGACCTTGATCCCGACCGACTTCACCACCTGGCTCGCCAGTGAATCGGAGTCCATGACCTTCAAGGACATCAGGGAGTACACAGGCCGTCTTTACCAGAGCGGCTCGCAGATTGCGCGGCTGAAAACCGATTATTATGGCCGGATCGCCTTCCCATTCGTCACGATTATCATGGTCCTCGTAGGTATCGCGCTCAGCCTCCGGCGCAGCGGCACCAGGGGAGGCAGCATGGCCATCGGCATCGGACAGGCGCTGGCGCTCGGATTCTTCTACTGGGCGACCCATTCCATCGCCATCGCCTTCGGCCGCGGCGGGGCCCTTCCGCCGATAGTGGCCGGCTGGCTGACGAACGTGTTGTTCATGAGCTATGGACTGTATTTGATGCTCAAGGTCCGGTACTGACAGACTGAGGCCGAGCAAAGTCTAGAGGAGCTCTTCGATTGTCCATCTCCGCTCCTCAGCCTCAACCGTAGCCTGGTTCCTCGGTATGGTTGACTGCACCCCACGCTTCCGGTAAGTAGAGTCTCAGGATTTTCTGAAAGGAATCGGCAGGATGCGGGCTCGAGTCGTGGTCACAGGGCTGGGGGTTGTCTCTCCCATCGGGATCGGAATCGACGAGTTTTGGAAGGCCGCCCTGGCCGGCCGTTCAGGCATTTCCGCCATCACCGGCTTCGACCCCTTTCCCATGGATGGGTATCGCTCGAAAGTCGCCGGACAGGTGCGTGATTTTTCCCCCGAACGATATCTGGACAGCGTACAGGCGGATCGGGTCGACCGATATGCCCAATTCGCGCTTGTCGCGGCCAAGGAAGCCCTCGCCGACTCTGGCCTTCAGATGGAAAGGGAAAATGCCCACCGTGTCGGCGTGATCGTCGGTGCCGGAATGGGCGGCATGGTGATGGGTGAGCGGGAGATCACACAGCTTTACAACCAACAAAAGCCGCATCGCGTCCATCCGAATTTCATTCCGGTCATCACCTTGAACAGCGCCTCCGGCATCGTCGCCATGGCCTATGGCGCCAAGGGACCGAACGTCACGATCTCCACCGCCTGTTCCTCCAGCGCCCATGCGCTGGGCCAGGCGCTCCATTGCATCCGGGAAGGACGGGCCGACGTGGTGATCGTTGTCGGCGCCGACGCCAGCATCACACCCCTGGTCTTCGCCGGGTTCTGTTCTCTGCGGGCGTTGTCGAGCAAGTTCAACGATCAGCCGGAAAAGGCGTCCCGGCCGTTCGATCGGGCACGGGATGGTTTCGTCATGGGCGAGGGCGCCGGCGCTTTGATTCTGGAATCCCTGGCCCATGCCAAGAAGCGCAAAGCCCGGATTTACGCTGAGGCAGCCGGCTACGCTGCAACCAGCGAAGCCTACCACATGGTGATTCCTCGTGAAGACGGCGAAGAAGTCGCCATCACGATGAAGTTGGCCCTTGCCGACGCCGGCACGACCCCCGCGCAGGTCGACTATATCAATGCCCATGCCACTTCGACGGCCATCGGCGACGCGGTGGAAGCCAAGGCGATTCGCCAGCTGTTCAAGTCGAGAGCGGACAACATTGCCGTCAGCGCCACCAAATCACTGGTGGGACATACGCTCGGCGCGGCGGGTGCGCTCGGCGGGATCGCGTCGGTGCTCGCTTTGCATACAGGCCGGATTCATCCCACGGCCAACTACGACGACCCGGACCCGGCGTGCAAGCTCGCCGGCATCAGCAGAGCCGCGCAAGAACGGAAGGTTAAGACCGCTCTGCTGAATGCGTTCGGATTCGGCAGTAACAATGCCGCCGTCGTCCTCAGTCGCTACGCGGCATAGGAGGCCCCCGGGAATATGAGCGACCGTACCGTCGTCGAAAAGATCATTCAGGCGCTAGCGGAGTACCTCAAACGGGACGCCGGATCCATCAAGCCGTCGCATCACCTGAGAGATGATTTAGGTCTCGACTCGATGGCCGTGATCGAATTGCTGTATAAGATCGAAGAGGTCTTCAACTTTCAGATTCCCGATCAAGACCTGGTCGGGCTGACCACCGTCAGCTCTGTGGCCGCCTACGTTGAGAAACGACTGGCACCGGCTCAGCCTTCCTCTGGTCGGCAAGTCGGTGCCTCGGCGACTCCTGCCAAAGCGTCGAAGTCGAAAAAGAGTAAAAGGTAGTCAGGCCATGGCCGCACCGACGTCCTCGACTCCCGTTACGCTCTCACAAATTCATCGACTCGTCGGCGGCAGCCTTCACGGCAGCGCTGAGGCGGCGGTGACACGCCTCTCCGGCCTCGCAGAAGCGACCAATCAGGATCTTGCGTTCGTCATGAACGACAAGGCCCTTAAACAAGCGGGGGACATTCGCGCCGGCGCCTTGCTCATTCACCGTCATGTGCCCGATCTTCTGGTCGCGCAGCTCGTCGTGCCGAATCCGCTGTTGGCCTTCGCACAAGTGGCCCAGACCTTTTTCATCCGCCCGTACAGTCCCCGGGGTGTGGCGTCGGATGTCACCAAGGGAACAGGAGTGACTATCGGAGCGGACCCCTCGATCTGGCCCTTCGTGACGTTGGGCGACGGGGTGACGCTCGGATCCAGAGTCACGCTCTATCCCGGTGTCTACGTCGGCGCCGGGTCGACGGTCGGGGACGATTCGGTACTCCATCCCAACGTGGTCGTCCGCGAAGGCTGCACCATCGGCGCGCGGGTGATCGTGCATAGCGGAACGGTGATCGGGTCGGACGGCTTCGGCTACGTGCAGCACGAAGGCCGGCATCACAAGATCCCTCAACTCGGCGGGGTTACGATCGAAGACGATGTCGAACTGGGGGCCAACGTCGCCATCGATCGCGCCACGTTGGGACAGACCGTGATCAAGAGAGGGACCAAGGTCGACAATCTCGTTCAGATCGCTCACAACGTGACGATCGGAGAACATGCGATCGTCGTCGCTCAGGTCGGCATCGCAGGCAGCACCACCATTGGCCGTCATGTCATGATCGGAGGCCAGGCGGGATTGGCGGACCATATTCATGTGGGCGATCAGGTCATGATCGCGGCGCGAGCCGGGGTCAACCGGAGCCTGGAACCAAATCAGATCGTGTCCGGCGCTCCGGTGATGCCGCATGAAACCTGGATGAAGGCCCAGGCGGTGGTGCCTCGGCTGCCGGAATTGAGGCAGCAGGTCAGAAGCTTGGAACAGCGGGTGGCAGCACTGGAAACTCAGACTCTCAAGGGCTCTCGATCGCGAGGTGCGAACAAGAAGAAATAGCGACCTCGTCTACTGGACGATCCCGCGCCAAAAGAAAAGCTTCCCCCAATAGAAGCCCGCCCAGGGCATCAACACCGCCGGCACCACATCCACCTCTCCTTCCTTGTATGCCCAGGTAGAGGCCCCGACCAGAACCAGCACACCGAGTAGATAGGCGAACGGCACGATGGCCCGGCCGGGATGTTCGATCGTGGTTTCCTTCGGGTCAACCCGATGTTTCTTCTTCTGCTGACCTTGAACCGCGCTTCGGATTCGAGCGGCGAAGGCCTGCGGGACCCTGTCCAACAGATAGCGGTGATACCGGGTCTGTCCCCAGCCGAAGAGGCCGCCGAGCAGGAGGAGGGCCATGCTGGCAAAGAACGTCGTCGACGTATAGCTGCTCGAAGCCAGTAGCTGGTAAGCAAGTCCGCCGACGCCGCCCAACATGGACACCAGGCCAAGCACGCCTGATGGAAACAGGATGTATGAACGCACATACTGTTTTGCTTGGGCGCGGATCTCATCGTCGCGCCAGACTGTCACCAATTTCGGCACAAGGTCTCTCCAGAATCTTTTTCGACCATCGAAGCACGTGTATGGATTCGGCACTATAGCACTCTCCCCCTTCCGAATCATCGCCGCGAACGATGGTGATCCGCCTCCGCGATCGAATCGTTCTTTGACGCGTTGCGCGCATGGTTCGCGCACTGGAAAATATTTTCATCAGTCCGCGTGTGGTGATCGTCATTCGTGCACCGGATAGTTCACATCCAGCGTGCCTGCGGGAAGAAGATGCACCGAAACAACCACGCCGAAGAGCCCATACGCAGTCCTGTGTTTCAATCGATGCGACAGGCGCGACGGTTTCTCGGTCACGAATATTGGCCGTTGGATTCCCTGTCCACAAAAGTTGTGCACCGCGTGTGAATAACCCTGTGGACAGAAGGCCGATCTGGCGGATGATAGCAGTATGGAGCAGATTGCCTAAGTCATAGGCAGATAAACTTTAAGAATTACCATGAGATAGACCGATTCTCGCCGGACGATTCTTGCGAGAAAATCGGGCCGGGAGAACGCCTAAATTCGATCAGATGTTGCGAAGAGAACGCCGGGGGATAAGACGGTATTAATTCGTCACGCAGCGGGCAGGATATCGCCGATAGCCGCGCGCTCGATGCGGCCGATGTTGACCCATTGTTCGGCCATTGGGATCAGAGCCTGGACGCGGTTTTCAACCGTTTCCAGACGCTGTGGGAGACTCGTCGTTTTTCGGTAGGCTGCAACCAATAGGAAAGACCGCAAGCCCTGGAGGAACATCGTGATCATGCCGGCCTGGACGCGACCGGCTGCCTCATAGAGCGCCTCGACCTCTTCGACGACTGGATCCAATTGGGAAGCGGTCACGAAGTCGGCCAACCCTTCTCGTCTGATCGCGCCGAGCTGCTCGCTCATATGGGGAACACGGCTGCGCACGTCCTCGAGAAACGCCTCGTCGACACGGTCCAGTTCAGTCAATATCCTCCGCACTGCTGCCGCTGTGAGAACACCCGGCTCCTGTTCGGCACGTGCGATTACGGATTCCAGTACGTCCCTCGCGGGCTGGATCGAACGGGACCGGATCTGCTGCAGTTCACGCAGCGCGTTGAGCAGCGGCGGACCGGCCGTCGCCGTAACCTGCACCGGCTTGTCAACCATCTCTGGTTCGATTGGCTTGTCAGTCAACGTTTGAACTGGCTGAGGAGGCTCGATGGCTGGCTTCTCCTGCTGCTCCAACCGTTCTGGTCGTGTGGAGGCTGGAGCTCCCACCTCCTCTCCGGCCGCATGGCGAACCGCGTCGGCAATACGATCGAGTCCCGCTTTCAACGACGCCATCGCCGTCCTCATGGTCTGCGGGTCCTGCCTGCCGATGTCTCGGACCAGGGCCATAAGGTTGGAGGCCATCTCTTCAATGGCCGACTGATGTACCGTTGCGGCGGATTTGGCGAGATTCGTCAATCCGTGCACCATGATGTTGTGCAGCTTCTGTCGAACCGCGCCGTTTGCCCCCTCACCCAGCCGTTTGAGCGCAGAATGGACCTGGGCCAGCCATTCGTGGGCCTCGAGCGCAAAGAGCCCGACGACCTCCTTCTGGAAAGCCGAATCCACCGTTTCAAGACCGGACTGCTGGCGATTCCTCCACCATTCCTCCGCGGAAGCCGGCACCGGACCGGTTTCCGAAGGACTTGTCGTACGGGACACGACGACGCCTTGAATGGCACTGGCGATGGCGTCCAGGCTCTCCAGCAGCGAGGAGAACTGATCGGACATGGTGGGTTTCGTCCGCCGTTCGCTCGACTGGCCCGATGAAAGCGCCACGCGTGCGACGTCAGGAGGCTCGAGCGTTTCGATGATCGACACCAGCGGCGAGCGGCTCAGATCCAATTGGCGAACGTCCTTCTTCCCCTCTTTGCCGCCAGCCCCTCCGATCTCGACAACCGGACGCAGAGGATAATCTGCGTTGATCGACACGACGGCGCCGACTTCTCCTGTCGTCAGCCGGACGAGTGTGCCCAGCGGATAGGCCGAGAGTTGCTCGACCAGCGCCTTGATTACCTCGCGGGGAAACGCCATTCGCTCGGCCACGATCAGTTCACGCACGGCTTCGTGAGGGAAGAATCTTCGACGATAGGGGCGCGGCGTCACCAGAGCGTCGAACACGTCAAGGGCGCCGATGATCTGCGCCAATTCGCTGATCTGCCGACCCTTCAATCGGTTCGGATATCCCTGCCCGTTCCAGCGCTCATGAGCTTGCCGGACGACCTGCGCCAACCAATCCCATGATGGTCCCGCCTTTCGGACCAACTGGTAGCCAAGCTCGGGATGTTGTTCGATGAGAGCCCGTTCATCCTGTGTCAGACGCCCTGATTTCGTGACGACCGACTGGGGCACAGCGAACAAACCGATATCATGGACGAGTCCCGCCAAGACCAGGCGGTGATGCTCTTCGCCATAGTACCCCAGCCCGGCTCCGACCTTGGCCGCGAGAATGCTCACATTGACCAGATTCGTCACCAGCGGAGGGCCGCTGGGTCCGGCCATGGCATGGACGACCAACTGGTCGTTGCGGCGAACCGAGTCGGAAATGCCAGCGGCCAGCTCTGAAAGACTGGCCAGATCGATGTCGTCCTGCCGCTGGACGGCCGACGCCACCGCGGTCAGCGTTTGCTCAGCCTTTCGATAGATATCTGACATGCGCCGTTCTTCCATATGCTCTACCGGCTACTGACGCGGTTTCGTCTCCACTCCGACGCCGGGCTACAGTCAAACCAGTGTCACACGGCGGTTACCGATGGAGGAAGGTATTCCCTAACGCGCGGAGCAGGCCTACCAGGCTACTGGATCGCCGGCAAAACCTGCCCGATAGCAGCCCGCTCGATCCGACCGCGTTCGACCCACTGATGGATGGAATCCTTTACGATTCCGAGCCTGGCCGTCACTGCCTCGATCCGTTGGGTCGCGATCTGCATGCGGTGTTGGACCACCACTGCCAGGAAGCTTTGCAGACCGGAGAAAAAGGCGATCGCCTGCACGGCGTTTACCTGTTGCGCATCCGCTCGCAATTGCGTGACTTCCTGCAGCGAGGTTTCCAGGACGCCGACGGCCGTACCGGGCGCTTTCGCCAGGGAAGACAACCGATCCGTCAGCGTGGACACTGAGGTATCGACCGATTGAACGAACGCCTCCTCCGAAGCAGACATTCGGTCGAGGTAGCCCTGAATAACCTCCACGGGAACTTGCTGGACGCCGGCTTTCACTTGCGCTTCCATCTGATCGATCATGGCTCCGATCACGCTTCGATCCGACGCTCCTCCGGCCTGTTCTTCGGATCGGATCCTGCGGAGCGACTCCAGGAACTCCGCGGGAGACACGGTCGTTTGCATCGCGGCCGCAGCTTGCGCCTCTTCATGGGCCTCGAAAGACACTCCGGTCGCCCGCGTCAGGGCCGCTTGAATTTGCCCGAGCTGCTTGCACAGCGAGAGAAAATCCTGCACGGAGAAAGATTGCTGAGGATTCTTGAGCGCGTCGATGAAGGGAAGTGCCGCGTAGCTGGCTTGCTCGACCTCCGGCAGATTGATGGTCGCGGCGGACCCGCCGAGGTTCGTCACTCCCCCGGTCAAGATCGCGATCAACGCCGCATGTCGGTCGGGAGCCGGACCTTGCTGCAGTTCGTCCAACGCGACGTGGATGTTCTGGAGCCACTCCTGGGCTTCCTGCACGAACAGGTCGACGAGCTCTTTCTGAAAATCATCTGAGGTGTCACCAGCCATGAGTCCAGTCCTTACACCGGGTACGCTCCACCATCAACGGACGGATCGTAGGCGATCAGGACCGTCGAGACCCGCTCCCAAGCTGAGACGCCAGACCGGCAATCTCGCCGAGCTTCTTCGCCATTTCCTCGAACCGTTTGGTCGCCTGCTGCGCCGACTGCTCGGTTTCGGAGACGTGCCTGGTCAAGACCGCATTGCGGTCGCGCTCCGTCTGCAGCAATGCCTCAAGCTCCCTAGCCTTCACTCCGAGCCCTTCGACTTCGGCCACGCGGCGAGCCAGCTCATCCGATCGTTGCCTTTCGCGGGCACAGGATTGGGACAGCTCCTCTGACTTCTGCTGCTCGCGCGCCAACTGCTGAGCCAGCTCCTGCGACTTTGCCACCGCCTTTTCCATCGTATTCATTTGCTGAACCAGCTGCGTGGCAGCTTGGCGTTCAGCGTACAACGCCGCCTCGAACTCTCTGGCGCGATCGGCGGTCTTCTGTATTTCTCCGAGGCGTGCGATCGCCTGTGCGGCGCTCTCGCGCTCCTTTTGAAGCGCAGACTCCAACTCCTGAACGCGTTTGGCCATGTCCTGGGCTTCGGACGCCTTTTTCTTGAGAAGCGCACTTTGCTCCTGCTCGGCCCGGAGCTGAACCTCCAGTTCGCTCACCCGCCCCTTGACCATCTGGAGATCGTCGAAGGTTTTTTTCGCTTGGGCCGCAAGCTCCTTTTCGGATTCCAGTTTGGACTCCAGATCTTTTACCTTGTTTTTCAGCTGCTGGGCCTCTTCCGCGACTTTCTTCGATTGTGCGGCCTGCTCCTGGCTGCTCGCGGCCGCAGACTCCAGTTCATTCACCCGAGCCAACTTGCTTTCCAGCTGGCTCAGCTTCTGGCTCAGCGCGGCGCTCTGCTCCCGCTCCTTTCGAAGATCCTCTTCGGCTTGTTTCAACTGGACGACAACCTGGCGCTGAGATTCCTGCTGCTCGTGGCTTTGCCGAGCCGGTTGCGGCGCCTCGACGGAAACCTCGGCCTTTTCTGGTCCTTTGGCCGGAGCGGGCGCAGCGGCTGGAGCCTGCTTCTTGGAGAGCAGGTCGAGGACCCGATCCTTGAGCGACGTGCCCTGGAAGGGTTTCTTCAGAACGCCGTCCGCCTTGCAGGATTCGGCCTGCTTGGTCACCTCATCGTTGACGATGCCGGATATCAACAAGACGGGGGTCTTGGCCAGCGACGCCTGCGAACGGACGAACGCGCACACTTCGTAGCCGCTCTTGTCCGGCATGATGACGTCGGACACGATCAGGTCCGGACACTCTTTCGACAGAAAAGCCATCGCTTCTTCGCCGTTGGCGGCGAGCGTAACCCCGAGGCCCGCTTCGGTCAGCAGCCGCTCGGCAACTTTGCGGACGGCGATACTATCGTCTGCCACTAACACTTTCGGCATGTCACAATCCTTTCCCCCAATACTCCGCTGTGGTCATCATCTTACACATGCGTTCCAAGCCGTTGGAGCGACACAATCGAGATCCGCACTCCCTCGCTCTCAAAACTCCCCAGCCAATCGACGTCCTGTCCCGCACTCGGCCTGACATCTGTTGCATCCACGGTATGCAAGGAGGGGACTGTGCTGTCGATACAGATCGCCATCGGTCCGTCAATGTGACGGGCCACGAGACACAGGGCCTCGTCCCCTTCGACTTCGCGGCGCAACTGCGATGCCAAATCGTACACCGGAAGGACCTCTTTGTCCCGCATTACAAGAGAATCGACATACGGTGTCCGGCTGGGAACCGGGATCCGTTCTCCCCACGGAGTCACGCCACCGACTTCTTCCGTTCTCGCCGCCAATTTCAACCCGCCGATCGAGAACACCACGAGGTTCCAAGTCCGCTTGGCCGACGCCGCCGTTCCCTGCTGTCTGGCGGCTCTTAACATGCTTGCTCCCCGCCGTTCGACGCAGCGATCGCCCGTTGGGTCGTTCCGCCGGCACCGATCGACACGACTTCCCCAAGCTCACCCAATACCCATTCCGGATTGAGGAGCAGGACGACATGTTCCTGGTAAAGCAATGTCCCCACGATCCACGACCGCTCCTCCCGCCTGAACTGCGGAGGCAACGGCCGGCACTGAATTCGTTCCACCTCGATCAAGCCGATCACTTCTTCGACTCGGATGGCGCCGTGCGAAAGGTTGCTGGAGTAGAGTACCGTTCGCAGGTCGGGACTGGAATGGTCGAGCCGCTTTCCTATGAGCCCGGCGAGATTGACCTCAAGATAGGTGACGCCGACCCAGAGGACCGATTGTCCGCTGCCGGCTTCCTCCGTGGTGAGCACACCCCGCACGCCTTCTGACGGCAACGCGCAATAGGTTGAGCCATACCGCACAACCAAGAAACTCGCGGTTTGCACGTTGGCGGCCGCGGCTTTGTAATGCCCCCTCAAGCTCATCGTGGATCAGTCTTCCTGCAATCGGCGGTCAGCAATCGGACGAATCTTGGTCAGACCTTGCGCGTGGCGGCTTCGCTGCCGATCCATCGTTCCAGCTCCTGTATCAACGCGCGTTCCTCGACCGGCTTGGCGATGTACGAACTCGCTCCGATGTTGATCGCCATCTGGCGATGCTTATCCCCCGCTCTGGTCGTCATGACGATGATCGGCACCTGCTGCGTCTGTGGTCTGCTGCGAAGAGCCTGAATGACTTCATATCCGTTGAGTTTGGGCATCTCGAGATCGGTGAGGATCAGGCGGTAACTCTGCGCCGACGCCTTTCGCAAACCTTCCTCTCCGTCCACCGCAGTCTCCACCTCATAACCGGCTGTTTCAAGCATACGCCCGACAAATTTTCTGATGCTCAATGAATCGTCGATCAGAAGAATCTTCTTCCCGTCGATCGTTTCCCCCGGCACCTCTTCGTGAGGAATCTCAGAGTCGCTTACCGCCGCACCGGCGTCATCCCCCGCGACATCAACCCCAGGGGTCGCACCGCCCGCCACGAGTCGGACAGGATCCAGAACGAGGACTACGCGGCCTTCGGGATCGATCGTGGCACCGCCGAACACCGACTGCGCGAGAGTCTTCAACGAGCCGATCGGCTTGATGACGATTTCCTGACGCCCCAAGAGTTCGTCGACCACAAGCCCGATCGGGCCGGCTCCTGTTCGGACGATCACGACCGGCTTGCCTACTTCGATGGCGCCGCCGGATCCCCTCACGAGGAGCCGCTGCAACGGCTGCACCTCGATCGCTTCTTCGCCGATCTGGATGACCGCCCGCTCCCCCACCTGTTGGAGGGAGCTGCGGGTCAACATCGTGACTTCCCGTACGCTCTGCAGCGGAACCCCGTACCGTTCGTTGCCGGACCGCACCATCAAGGCGGTAGCGATCAGCAGCGTCAACGGCAAATGGAGGGTGAATTTGGTGCCGACGCCCCGCACGGATTCGACTTCGATGTGGCCGTTCATGCTTTCGATGACCCGCTTGACGACGTCCATGCCGACGCCGCGGCCGGAGACGTCCGTCACCTTCTCCGCCGTGGAGAATCCGGGTTTGAAGATCAAGGCCCAGATCTGCTCGTCGGGAAGGGACTCGCCCTCCGCGATCAACCCGTTTTTGACCGCCTTCGCGAGGATCTTCTCCCGATTGAGTCCGCGGCCATCGTCGGAGATGGTGATGCAGACCGACCCGCCCTCATGATAGGCGTTCAACTTAATGACGCCCTGCTCCGGCTTGCCGGCCTTGATGCGCTCCTCCGGCGGTTCGAGACCGTGATCGGCGGAGTTGCGCACCAGGTGCGTCAGCGGGTCGCCGATGGACTCGATGACCGTCTTGTCGATTTCCGTCGTCTCGCCGGAGAGCGCAAGCGCGATCTTCTTCCCGTTCTTCGAGGCCAGATCGCGCACGAGCCGAGGAAATCGATTGAAGACGCCGCCGATCGGCATCATGCGAACCGACATCACGCGCTCCTGGATTTCTCGCGTATTGCGCTCCAGCTGACTGAGGCGTTCGAGCAACACCGGCAGATGATCGGCCTCAAACCTGCGTCCGAGATCGCTCAACATGGATTGCGTGATGACCAGCTCGCCGACCAGATTGATGAGCTTGTCGATCTTGACGGTATCGACCCGGATCGACGCCGCCTCACCTTTCTTCGCGGCAGCCGTGGCGCTATCCTGCGCCTTCTGCTTCTCGATCGCCTTCTGAACTTGCTGCGGCGACGCCAACTTTTCTTCGACGAGCACCTGCCCAATGGGCTTTTTCTTCTTCAGCGCTTCTTGGAGCTGCGCCTCGGTAATCGTGCCCTGTTCCACCAGGATTTCGCCGAGGAATTTGTGGCCCTCGGTCCGGACCGGCTGCGGAACCGCCTCCAGGCTGGTGACTTCCCGCCCCACGACGCGAGCGGCGCCTTCGAGGGTCGGAGGGACCTGGCCCGACGGCCCGTTGGCTGGATCCCCGACCGGTCGAACGGCCACTTTGCCGCCGTCTCGCACGAAGTCGAACACCGCCTCGATCTCCGCTTGGGGCCGGCTGGTCTCGAGATGGAAGTTCCAGCGCAGGTGACATTCTTCAGGATTTAGGGCGGAGAAGTCCGGGACGTGCGAGGCGTCGCAAACCAGGTCGCTCACCGTGCCCAGGTCGCGGAGCTCGTTCAGCATCCGCGAGGGATCGAGACCGCGCTGAAAGACCCAGGCCGGGGGCGCCCACTCGACGTCGTAGCGGCAGGCGGGGGGGGAAGTTTCAAGTTTCGAGTTTATGGTTTCAGGTTCCGATCGAACACCTGAAACTTGAGACTTGAGACTTGAAACTGCCGTTTCCGAAGGTTCCTGTTGTTTTCCGGCTGCGCCGCCCTGCACGGATTCGATCTTGCCCTTCAGCGATTCGATGAGCGCCGGATCGATCACCTGGCCGGTCTGCGCGGCTTCGACGAGGGATTTCATCCCGTCGGTGGCTTCCAGCAGCACCGTCATCACCGCTTCCGTGACGACGATCTGCTCGGTCCGCAGCTTGTCCAGCAACCCTTCGACCTTGTGCGTGAATTCCATGACGGCCGTGAAGCCGAACATGCCGCTGTTGCCCTTGATCGAGTGGGCCGCTCGGAAGATCCGGTTCAGCAGATCGAGGTCGCTCGGCGCCTGCTCGAGTTGCAGCAAGCCCTCCTCCATCGTCTGGAGGTGCTCCGCTGACTCCTCGAAAAACGCGTCTTTGAATTGCGAGAGATCGCCGCTCATCTCTTTAGTCCCAGGCAAGAGGCACGAGGCGAGAGGCGATGGGAAAGAATCTTGCCCATAGCCCCTTGCCTATCGCCACTCGCCTTCTTCACGCCGGCAGCACCTTTTTGAGCACCGCCAGCATCTGATCGGGATTGAAGGGTTTCACGAGCCAGCCGGTGGCGCCCGCGGCCTGCCCGGCCTTTTTCTTTGCGTCGTCCGATTCCGTCGTCAACATCAAGATGGGCGTGAACTTGAAGGCCGGCATGGCGCGCACCGCGGAGATGAGCGCCAGTCCGTCCATCTTCGGCATGTTCAAGTCGGTGATCACCAGATTGGGCTTGGCGCCGCCGTTCAGCTTCGCCACTGCTTCCTGCCCGTCCCCGGCCTCCACCACGTCGTAGCCCGCGCCCTTGAGCGTAAAGCTCACCATCTGGCGCATGGTGGGTGAATCATCGACGACTAAGACTGTTTTCCCCATGATCGTCTCCCTCGTTTCATCATATGGTGCCGTGTCACCCTGAGCGCGTCTCGCATCCCTCCGAGGCTGACCTCACCGCGCGGCGACGACTGCGGCGAGACCGACCAGCTCCGCGGCCTGCCGCACCGACTCGCTCATTACGCCCACCGTCACACGGCCTGTCTTGGCCGCCGCCACAATCGCTTGTAGCCCCGCCGTGTCCACCTGCTCCACGGCGGACAGATCGAGCGCGACCGGTCCTTCCTGATCGAGATGCGTGCGGATGGTCGAATGAAACTCGACGACGTCGGCGATGGTGAGTGGGCCCGATGGCCTGATGGCACGCGGATCAGCGGTGGCGCTCATGCACGTATCCTGCTCGGTCCCAACCCCTTGCTGGCCGATCGAGTGTCCCCTGTCTCTCTCTTATCGGTCCCAGGCAGTTGAGCTTGACCCAGGGAATTTCCTAGGTCACTCGTAAGTGTTCTCTCGCCGATCCCCTCATGGTTACGCTGATTCAGTGCCTTGGGTTGCGGCGAAATCACGTTCAAGTTTTCAGCGCCCCCCACCGAAAAAATATCTTTAGAGGCTAAAGACCCTATCGGATGGGACCTACCTAACTTGAGGGGGAAGACTGATATCCGGGAGGCATTCATGTCCCCTTTGACGGCCCTACTCCCATCTTCGATCCTTCTCCTGGCTGCCTGCGCGGCAGCCAGCGCGTTCATCCTAGCTGTTTCGGGGACAGGCGCCACGATCCTGGGCGTGACCTTCGTCGGAGTACTCGCGCTCGTGTTGACCGGACATGAGCGACGCCGCGCCTCCCGCGACTCACTCAACTCCTCTCAAACGGATTCTGCTCTGGTCTCGAAAGAAATTCTCGAATTCACCGCTCGGCTGGGAGAAATTCAGCGACAGGAAGTCCAGACGGTGGAACAGGCACTGCGGCAACTGCGCGGGTTGCTGCACGACGCCTTCGGCGGCCTCAATGGCTCATTCGGGTCCATGGCGGAGCAAGGCGCCGCGCAAATGGCCATGGTGCGGACCCTGCTCCACCACGTCTCGGGACAGGGGAGCGCGTCGGATCTGTCGCATCAGTCCATGGAGGAGTTCGGGTCGGGAATCTGCAGAACGCTGCAACAGTTCCTGGAGCTCCTAATCAAGCTCAGCCAACAGAGCATGGAGACCGCCTCGCAGATCGACCGCATGGTCGACGCCATGGATGCCGTGTTCGCCTTGCTGGAACAGGTGAGTCAGATCGCGGAGCAGACGAATCTCTTGGCCCTGAACGCCGCGATCGAAGCGGCGCGGGCCGGCGACGCCGGACGCGGATTCGCGGTCGTCGCCGACGAAGTGCGCAAGCTGTCGCAGCGGTCGACCCAGCTCAACGATGAGATCCGCGCGCAGGTCCATCAGGTGAAGGAGCAGACGAAGCAGGCGCAACAAGTGGTCACGGAAATGGCGGGCAACGACCTGACCTTTGCGATCGAGTCCAAGGGACAGGCCGAGGACATGGTCGCCCAGTGGGCTCAGATCAACGCGAACATGGCCGAAACCGCGCAAGAGCTGTCGCGCATCACCGATCAGGTCAACCGATCGGTGAACGACGGCGTGCGCTCCTTGCAGTTCGAAGACATCGGCGGCCAATTGTTGGTCAACGGCGAGCGGCATCTGGCCCGGATCTCCGAGCTGCTCCCGCAGGTCTGCGACCAACTCGCGGCCATCGCCGCAAGCCCGCGTCCGGCATCAGACATTCGGAGCTGCCTCGGCGAGGTGCAAGCCATGGGGCAGGCGATCGAGACCTTGGCGAAGGAATGGGAAGCCGCCCGCCAGCGGCCGGTGGAGCAGACGAAGATGTCAGCGGGGTCTGTCGACTTGTTTTAGCCCACCTCTCCCCCAGTACCCCTTTTCCCCTTATCCCTTTATCACTTCCCCCTTTCCCCATGAGCCCCGCGTCTTGACTCTGCCATGGCAAGCCAGTAACTTGGCGGCGTGTGGCGGTGTAGCTCAGTTGGCAGAGCAGCGGACTCATAAGCCGCGGGTCACCCGTTCGATCCGGGTCACCGCCACCAAGAAAATCCGCAACTTACGAGTCGGCTGCTCATTGCCCCTGCCCGGCCGTCACGGTTTCTGTCACGGTTGGAGTTGAAACCGGTTGGTTGGGGGCCGCGTCGCCCGTTCCCGCTCCGGCCTGCTCTTCCTGTTTAACCGCTGTCTCAGGCGTCTTCTGTGGTGGCTCTGCCACTTTGTCCGCCCTCCCGAACGCCGCCACCTTCTCCAGCGCCTCTTGCAAGTGGGACGGGCTTAGATGAGCGTACCGTCTCACCAGGGCCGTGGAACTGTGCCTCAAGAGGGCGGCAATGGTGCCCTCCGTCGCCCCGCTCATGGCCAGCCGACTGGCGAAGGTATGCCGCAGGGTGTGCCAGGTCACTCCGTCCAGCTCCGTCTCCGTCACTTTGGGCAGATAGACCCGCCGGTAGAAGTTCCGGGGGTCTGCATGGGTTTCCGGGTTCTCGCTCGGGAACACCCACACGGACCGCTTCACTCCCGCGCCCTTCTTCCCGGCAATGGCTTCCGCTTCGGCTACGGCTTGGGCCTTCGCGGCCTTGGCGTCCAGCTCGCGCAAGATCGCCTTCGCCTCGGCATTGAGCTTCACGTACTGCACACCCCCGGCTTTCGTCGCCGGCAAGGTGATCAGGCCGCGCTCGGCATCGACGTGCTCCCATCACAGGCTGAACTGTTCTCCCTGCCGCATGCCGGTCAGAATCGCCAGCCGAACCCACGGAGCAAACTCAGGACCGACCGCGTCAAACAAGGTGGCCTCCTCTTTCGGCGACAGAAACCGCGTCTTCCCGGGGGGCTCCTTGAACATCTTGATCCGGCTCACCGGATTGCTCGCCAGCTTGCCGTCCCGCACCGCCTTGTTGAGCACTCGCCGCAAGAACTGCATGTAACGGTTCACCGTCTGCGGGCTCCGGCCTCCCTCGGACAATTGGGCCCGCAGCTTCTCCAGAAGCGCCGGGGTGATGCTATTGAGGCGCGCCCCTGGCAACAGGTCCAGCCAGGTCTTCTTGTACCGTTGCTCATCCCGCTTCGATCGCCCCGTAAAAGCATCCAGATAGTCGTTGAGCACGTCCTCCAGCTTCGCATACCCGCCGATCTGGTACCGTTCAGGGAAAAACCGGCCCTCCTTCTGCTCCAGCTTAGCCTTCTCGTAAAACTCCCGCGCCTTCGTCTTGTTCGGAAAGCTCCCGAACCGCCGCTCTCTGCCCTCGTGATAGAGCCGGACATACCACAGCAGCTTGACCCGCTTGCCCGGCTTGCCGGTCGGGTCCGGCTTACTCAGCAAGCCTCGATCTTTTCTGCCTGCTCGCGCCATGTGTCACCGTCCTTTCCGCCCCGTCGGGGCCTTGCTCAATTCCCGCTCCAGCAGACTCCGAATGAAGCCCGCCGCCGTATAGCCCTGAGTCCGCAAGGCATCCAGCTTCGCCTTGATCGGCTGCGGCACCTGAATCAACAGCCGAACCATCTTCATGACCATCACCCCCTTTCCGGTTTGTATCATATATATCATATGCTAGTGAACTATGCAACCTGATATTTGACGCTCGCACCCTGAACTTGCTACCCTTCCCGCCGTGACACGTCAGCCACCAGAAGGCACCGGAGCCTGGAATTTCCGGGATATCCCCCGTGGCCTCATGCGCCGCGTGAAGATGGCCGCCGCCCATGAAGGCAAAACCGTGAAGGAGTTCCTGACCGAGTTAGCCGAGGCGAGGATTCAGGAATTGGAGAAGCGAGGTATCTTACCGAAGGGGAAGTAGACACAGACACTAAGTGGATATGCTCCACGCGGCAAGCGATACCCACAGCAGCCTGGATCGGCATAACAAAGGAGGTCACAGTGATTAGTCAACGATCAGGACACTATGCTGAGCTGGCAATTCTCCTGACGGTCTCAGGCTGCGCGAGCATCATTGATGGAACAATGCAGACGCTGACTTTCGTAACTGAGCCCCCCGGGGCACAAATAATCATTGAATCAATGCCGATGGGCGTCACTCCTGCAAGCCTCACGTTGAAGCGAAAGGACTACACGGAAAATGCCACTCTGGTGTTCAAAAAGGAAGGGTACCAAGACTTCGGAACTACAATAACCACCAGCTTAAACGGCTGGTTCTGGGGCAATATAGTTACCGGTGGGGTATTCGGAACTACCACAGACTCCATTTCAGGGGCGATGTGGGAGTTTGAGACCGACAAATACTTTGCGACTCTGCAACCGGTGAAAGCATCACAGGCTGAGATTGACCATTGGCACTATAAGAACCAAGTAAGGAGGTTCGTACTTCTCACCCATGAGCAGCTCGCCTCCGATTTGGCTAAGGGAGAGGGAGAACACCTGACCAGCCTGTATCAGTTGCTCAATCTTAAGGAAACTGAACTGGCTGAAGCTCTAGTCAAACTTAGAGCTATGGTCCCACCCGATGATGATCCAGTCGGATTTTCCAGGGCAGTATTAGACCAGTTTGTCGAGGGCTAGAGATTGCCCTATGGGTGATAAATTGCCCCGAGTGAAGTCGTGATTTCCGAAGTACGACTAATCGAAAAATCAGGTGCGATAAGGCAAAACTATCACCGACAAAAAAATAAAAAAATTGCGCGCCATTGATAGGGGGGTGGGCCGAAACCACCCCCCACCCCCTACTCCCCCATCGTTCCCGTGGAGCCTCCAGTCGAGCGGCTGAAGGTTAGCCAAATTCCACATCCAGGAGACTTAGCGGAGGCGTACCGCGCAGCAGGTGGTCTGCTAGGAACTGGCGGGCTTTGGCGTCACCCTGTTTTGCGTCCTCCACAGCCCGAGCGACGATGTCCCGCCAGGCCTCTAGGGGACAACTCGCCAGGGTAGTCTCCAAGTACGCTCGCTCGGTCTGCCTTGGTGGGCGACCGGGGCCGCCTCTGTTTCCGACCGCAAACTGGCCGCTCGTATCACGGGTGTTCATCTTGTCGCCCTCCTTAATCCGTTTCTCATCCGACTAAACGGGTAGCGGGTAGCGGATGGGAACGCATTTCCCAACAAGTCCTTCATGAGTGAGAGCCAAGGGTACTTTCTGGAAAACGTGCTCCCATGTGTAACCCGCTACCCGGTCAAAACTCCGCCTGCTCGTCGGCCCTCAAGCCGATCCCATACCAGAAGCGCCTGCCGTGACTCGCACGGGGCAAGAACCCACGTTCCTTCAGGCGGAGCCCTAAGGCTTTAGCCGACATGACCCATTCCTCACTCCGCTCGGCCCATTCACTGTAGGCCCTGTGCAGCAGCCCAGTCTCCACGCGGGCAGTCTCATTGATCACGCAGCACTCGTCAAAGAATTGCTGGAGAGTGTCCATCTCAGCCCGATATTCGCTGGTCTGGACCTCGACTTCCTTCGGCAAGCCAAGTCCCTCCCGCTGCCAGTCCAGGCAACCCTGCACGGCCCAGGCAAGAATCCCAGGGAGTTCCGCGTGTAGCTTTGCGCTCAAGGTCTTGTCCTGTTCTGAATCGGGGATGGTCACCGAAAACGGAATCAACCGAATTCTTCGCCAAATCGCGTGGTCGGTTCCCCGAATGATCGGCTTATGATTGCAGGCTACGAACAGCTTGAATTGTGGCCTGAACTCAAAGTGCTCAGCATACAAAAATCGAGCGGTGATGGTGTCCCCGCCTGTCACCTGCTTGATGATGACCTCCGAGAGCCGACGGCCTTCCTCAATTTCAGCCGCACTGACGAACCGAGCCCCGCGCAGCCGTGCCAGATCATTACGAACGTGCCCATTCCCATCCACGGCGAAACTATCGAAACTCGCTGTGCGAGCGTAATCACCTAAGAGTGTCTGAAGCAATTCGAGCAAAGTCGTTTTTCCATTCGCCCCCGTTCCATACAGCAAAAAGAGCACCTGCTCCCCCGTTACTCCAGCAAGCGAATAGCCGATGGCTCGCTGAAGAAACTGTACCAACTCCATTTTGTCAGCCAGAATGTGACGGAGGAACGAATGCCACCGGGGGCATTGCGCGTCCGGCTGATAGGAAACGGGAATCAGCTTCGTGATAAGGTCCGAAGGCCGATGCTCGCGTAGGCTGCCATCTCGAAGATCGAGGGTCCCATTCTGACAGTTCAAAAGCCACGGGTCTGTGTCAAATGCGTCGGGGATGACGGCAATGCCCGGCTCGCTCTCGGCGAGCTTGACCATCTTCCGCAAGCGCTCTTCCGATTCTGAGTGCCACGCCCATTTCAGCACGGCTTTTCGTCCATTCTCATCCTCTATGGCCGCCGCCTCTTCGCCAATTCGACGCACGGTGGCTTTCGCACGTCGCATGACCTCGCCGTTGTTGTCCTCTGCCCACCGCGTTCCGTCGAAGACAAACCACCTGCGAAACACCGCGCAGTAGCGAAGCTCTGATCCATCAGCAGCAACAAGCCGCTGGGCATTGCCGTAATCGGTGAGGGGATAGACGGACGCGTCTCTAGCAGGGCCGTACCGCGCCGCACTGACAGAAATGGACACGACTTCGTCATCTGGGAGAGAGGGACTGCACCTGCGGTTTTCCTCACGGAGCGCGGCCTCTATCGCCGCTTGGGACATGCCTCTGCGCCGCATGCTCCCGGCCAGGCTCATCAGCGTGGTGTTCCGCTTTCCTTCGGGAATGAGTTCGCCCACTGCGGTCGCATTGGCTGCGCAATTCTCCTTGGTCCTCAGGAGATTCACTAACCACGCCGGGCACTCCGCAAGCGGCACATCGTCCGGGTGATGTTCGACCTCCCACGTATAGAGATCACCGCTGGGATGAATCGAGGGAGGAGCCACGACATACCCGCCGTCGGCTTTCACGTCCAAGCCAGGCCCCAACTTCGCAGTCCCACTCCTGATCGGCGTTCCGTCCGCGGGATACCCAAAAAAGAGGTGGCGCCCTCCTCCTCCCGTCAAACATTCAACGGTCTGAGGCAGAGCGCCATACGTTCGCTCCAGTTGTCTCAGGTTTTCATCACCTCCATTGCGAGGGTCAATATCGAGAACCAAAAGGCCTGAAACCTGACCCGTCGCAATGCCGATGTTCGCCGCTGGCGACTGATTCCACCATGCTCGTATTTGAGCCTCATCAATTGTTGCGTCTTTGAAACCGTGACGCGTCAACGGTTCCTTGCCACCTGGCTTCACAGGAAAGATCGGCCAACCTCGTTTGGCATCGCGGAGAGCTTCGTGGACGGTGTCCGCTGTCTTCAGAGTGGGCAGCATGTCATCACCGATTCACGAGCGGAGGCCTGGGGGTCTCAGGAGCGCCCTTCGCCGTTCTTGCCCAGTCGATGAGGCGATCCACGTCGATCCGTACCGCACGCCCCAGCCTCAGCACAGCCGGGCACTCGCGGGGAATCCGGTACAGAAATTCACGGGAGACTTTCAGGATTTGCTGAGCTTCCCGAACAGTGACGATTGCCATGTGTGGACCTCCTGTAGGCTTGTGACGTACTTATTAGCAGCAGGAGGCACGCGTGGACAGACTGCAAGAACCCGGGGGCCGGGGTTGCTGTCAGAAATATTTTGAGGAAATCAGTGGGGATCTGCAGGGGTCCGGCTGAGGAATCTGATAATTATTCTTTCGATACTGATTTCATCACGGGAGGTTTCGGGGGGATTCTGCGGAAGAGGGCCTTTGATGCTTACACTTGCGAAAGGTCGGAGTAATACAGTCTGACATACGCTCGGACCTTAGAGGGGGAGATGGTCCAATACTTCTTGGCGTGGCGCGTCTGGGAATCGCCCTGAGCCCGCTTGATGGCCGAGTCGCGCAGCTGTGCAAGAACCCCGAGGGTGCCGCGAACCATTTTCCCCTGTGACAGTTTCGCTCTCCAGTCGTTAGGGCCCATCTGTGGCGGTTTCTGGGCATCATATTGCCGAAGCCACGCGGCCATAGCAGCATGAACCTGAGTGTCCTTGGACGGTCGCCCATTGCGGGGGGCTAGCGCGGGGTACGCCCTTCGCCAAACCTCTCTTGCATTCAGTAGGAATTCCTCTACGCTCAGAGCACGTCCAGGACGTTTAGGCGGAACCAACAAGGCATGGAGGGGCAATGGGCCACAGACTTCGATTGCCTGGCCGCTGTGGTATCTGACGATCAGGGTTTCAGCTCTGATCGTGTCGGGGGAGGCATTTCCTCGGGAGGCTCCTTGGGGGATGGACTTGGTTGTCTGACGGGATTTCTTTCGGCGAGCCGAACCCGTTCCGGTTTTCGTCACGGTTCGCCTTTGGAATCCTCCGGTTCTTGTCACGGTTGGAGGATACCACAGGGAACCAAGGAGGGCCACGGGAAGCCACGAAACCCTTGCTGGGCTTGGGCTTCCCGTGGTATGGTGTGGCGTACCGTTGCTTAGCGTAAAACTACGTAATGCTTCTCATAAGCCGCGGGTCACCCGTTCGATCCGGGTCACCGCCACCAAGAAAATCCGCAACTTACGAGTCGGCTGCTCATAGCCCCTGCCCGGCTGTCACGGTCAGCCCGCCTACCGACCGAATTCGTGACATGGACCTGCCCTCTTAGGTGCGGCCACCATTGACACCGACAAGTGAGCCGCGAGTCAGACGTCCGCCGGACCGAGGCCGCCGCCGGCTTGTTCGGCTGCGAGACCGTGCAACAGGCGCGACGGTCAACCGAAACCCGAGCGCATGCAGTACCCGCGAGAGGCTCGTGAACTCCGGGTTTCCTCGCCTCGACAGCATTCGATACAAGTTCTCGCGGTTCAGCCCCGTAGTCTTCGCCAGCTTGGTCGGACCGCCGTACGCGACCGCAACATCTCTCAGCGCCATGAGGAAGACGCGAGGGTCATCATCGCTCAAGGCCTCCTCCAGGTACATCCGGGCCTCCTCGGGATCCGCCGCGAGACGTTCCCGGAGCCACGGCTCATAGGGCCGACTAGTTGGCTTGGGCTTCCCCGGGACCCGATCTTTCGTCAATGTGCTCATAAGGTCCTCTCCTGATAATCCGCCCAGTAGGCCTTGGCCTTCGCAATGTCTGCCGCCTGGGTGCTCTTGTCGCCGCCGCACAGCAGCAGCACCACGGTCTGGCCGATCTGGGCGAAATAGACGCGATAGCCCGGTCCGGACGCGATCCGAAACTCATACACGCCGCCGCCGACAGACTTGCAATCTCCCATGAGGCCCAATCGAACTCGGGCTAGGCGCCGATGAGTCTGTGCCCGGGCCCGGGCATCGCGTAGACCGTCCATCCACAATGCGAAAGGGACCGCCCCCGCTTCCGTCACATACAACTCGATCGTCCGGGGTTGCGGCTCCATTCACGGACAGTATAGCTTATACGCTACAGTCCGGCAAGCTAGCCCGCATTATTCACGAGGATTCGTGACGTTCGACCCGTTGCATCAGCAGGGCAACGGGTCGAACGGCGGTTGCAGTAGAAGCATTCGTGAATACTGCGGGCTAAAGGCAACTCGGGGCCCGGCGATCCGCGGTCCCGTAACCACAGCTTGAGGCGTGACCCGCTTCCCCGGGACTTCACGGCTCGGTTCGGCTCATTTTCTTGTCCCCCATCCCGACCGGCCGTAGACTGTCGTCATGCACTGTGAGACGGGGTCTCGATCCTCTGGTTCCCGCGAGGCTGCGACCGGACAGACGGTTCGCCTCCGTCCGGCCCTGAACCGGCCTGCCGTCCTGGCTTCACTCGCCCTCTGCTTCTGCCTGGGTGCCGCATCGGCCCAGGCGGAGACCTACAAGGCGCTGGTCGCCACGATCGTCGATGGGGACACCCTCGACGTCGAGCACAGCGGCAAGAGGGTCCGGCTCCGGCTGCGCGATATCGATTGCCCCGAGATGAGCCAGCCCTACGGCCGAAAGGCCAGACGCTTTACCGGGACCCTCGCATTCAACCAGACGGTCACCGTACAGACTCACGGACAAGACCCTCATGGCCGCACCATAGCCGACATCATCCTTCCGGGGGGCATGAATCTCAATCAGGAGTTGGTGCGGGTCGGCTATGCCTGGGTGGCGCCGCATGTACCGCACGACGGCCTCCTCACCAAACTGGAACTGTCCGCACGCGGGAAGCCCCGCGGCCTCTGGGTCGACACCCACCCCATGGAACCCTGGGAATGGCGCAAGACCCATCCCCCGAAACCCGAGAAGGCCAAGCATCGCCGCCACCGGTAATCCGTCATCCCCGTTGTTTCCCATCTCAAGTGGTTGAAACAGCCAGCCGATAGAGGCTGTGCCCGACTATTGCGCGAGCAGAGGTCCAGGACCGTGCCGAAGCCGACTGCGTCGACTGCCTTCAAGAAGCCCGACAGTCCCCCTGTTCCGCTCTGCCCGAAGTGCAAGCAGGCCTTCGTGCGCCGAGTCCTGCCGAAGAAGGGACTCGAGCATGTTCTGTGGCATCTGTTCCTGTATCCCTTCCGCTGCCAACTCTGCATGCACCGATTCCTGGCCCTGCGATTCGGGCAACGCTACTCGATCCAACTCGATGACATGCGGGAATACGAGCGCTTGCGCGTCTCCTTGCCTGTCACTTTCTCAGGCGGGTCGGCCAAGGGCGGCGGCGTCACCGTCGACATCACCATGAAAGGCTGCTGGATCGACAGTCCCCAGCGCATCATGATCAGCAAGGGCATGACGCTGCAGTTGAAGATTCAGGAGCCCGGCAAGGGATTGCCCATCGAGATCGAGACGGCCATGGTGCGCTGGGCCTTGGGGCGCGGCTTCGGCATCGAATTTGTGTCCGTCAAACCTAACCAGCTCGATCGCTTGCGCGCGCTCGTGAAGCAGACCTGGGAGCGTTCGCTGCGCGAAGATCCGGAGGAGCGGACCGCGACTGTAATTCCCTTGAAGAAGAAGCAGCGCGCCAACGCGCGGACGTGACGGCCCTCGACGACCCGCCATCAGCTCTCAGCATTCAGCCTTCAGCGTCTCGATACAACCCCCAGAGAGTGATCCGTCTTCAGTTTGCAGTTGTCCCTGTTCGCCGGCCGTGCGGCACCCTCCTCACGTTTTGACTCTCCTCCGCTCACTCATCACTCCACTCGACACCGCTATTTTTTGCAATTGTTGAGTGAATGACTTGACAAAGACAAGTCTCTGCGTATAGCATGCGACATTAATTCCGACCGGAATAGTAGGAGATTAACTATGCGACGCAGTTCAAGAGAAAATGGCCTCACGGCACGTCTGGCTATTGCGCCACTGATATTCGCAAGCGCGCTGACACTTGGCAGCCCGGCCAACGGCTGGGGATTCGACTGGACTCCGACCGCCGAGGAGATCCAAAAATACCGCAAGAGCTGGAATCCCTTCTCGGAGGGACCGCTGCTCCTCCAATCGGTAGACATTCACCCGAAGGGCCAGCTCTCGATCCGTCCCTTCGTCTTTTCGCAGATCAGCGAGAAGAGCTACGGCAACCAACTGACTGCCGCGACGGGCGATAAGCAGAACTCACCGCACCTCTACTCCGTAGCTCCTCTCCTCACGGTCACGTATGGGATCAGCGATCACGTGGAACTGGGCGGCGCGACGTCATGGAACACCTTCTGGGCAAGGGACTCAGCCGCTGCGAATCGCGGGCAAGGCGGGCCGGTGACCACGAATACCGGCCTCGGCGATTTTTCGATCGTGCTCAAGTACCGGCCGATTGTCCAAGATCCGGACAGCGCGCAGCCGTCGATCACGCTCTACAATCAAATTGTGCTGCCGACCGGACGGTGGTTTACCGGCACGGAACGGCCGCCCGGCGGATTCGCCCCGCTCGGACGGTTGCCGGCCACCCGGTTCGGCGAGCTCGGCTTCACGGAAGGGATCACGTTTCGGAAAAACGCAAAACCCTACCGCCTCAGCGGCGGCGTCTATTACACCTACTCGGCTCCGGGAAAAGACGCGGGGCAGACCACGTATGTCGGCGACATCGTGAATACCCGACTGGCCTTTGAGCACTTTCTCGACGACTCGCGCGGTTTCGCCTATACGATCGAATTGGCCACGCTCCATACCCTGACCTGGCGCGCCGACGGCCATTCACGCAACCGAGGCAACCTGAGCGGCTCGACCGTCATCGGCATCGAACCGGGCATCCAATATCGATTCTCCGACGCGTGGGTCGGCGGGCTCGGCGTGCTGTTCACCGCCGCCGGCCAGAACGCGCCAGACTCCATCTATCCGAACTTTGCCATTCAGTGGTATTGGAATCAGGGCAAGAAGCCGGTCATGCGTTGATCAGGCCGAATCGGGAACAGGCCAATCCGGAACCGACTATGCCAACGTCATCCCCACAAACGGATCAACCAACGATGGATCTGGAATTGCGAGAGCGGATTGCCCTGGCCCTTCAAGGCATTCGCTATGGCTCGGTGGAAATTATCATCCACGACTCAAAGGTCGTTCAGATCGAGCGCAAGGAGAAAATCCGCCTCGAGACGGCGGCTTCACCGAACATCCGATGATGAGGCACTCATGATCACGCAACCCTATTGTCGAAGCTAAAGGAGACCTCACTGCCGTCCAGACCACTGGAGGCCTCACGCTCAACAACCAGCATTCCATCCACTCGCTAACTGACCGGACCACCGGAGGTTCCATGCAGAACAGGAAGGTCGCGCATGAGACATCTCCGGTTTGCGCTGTTCGGTGCAGTCGCCGCCAGTCTGCTCGTCTGGCCAGTCCCCCCAACCTGGGCGGCGGAAGAAGGACAGTTGATCAAGAAAGAGGGCCGATGGGAGTACGTCTCCGGAGAAGACCCCGGTCTGAAGTACTTGCTGCTCAAGGGCATCATCTCCCAGGACGAGTACGACAGAGGCCTTAAGGTGCTGGAGAAGAAGGAGTATGTGGCCAAGCCTACCTACTCCATTGACGTCAACAACGGGCTGAACCTCCGTGTCGGCTCGAAATTTCTGCTCAAAATGCGGCTCTTGATGCAAGTGCGCTACACCCACTCGGAGTACAACAAAGCCTGGGGAACGATCGGGGACTCGCGGAATCAGATCGAAATCCTCGGCGGCCAGGTGGAGTTTCGGGCGGTGCGACGTCAGAGCTCGGACAACGCCTTTACGGTACCCCGGGCCCGTCTTCAGTTTCTCGGGTATGCCTTCGATCCTGACTTCCGGTACAACTTTTCTTGGGGGCTGGATCAAACTTCCTGGGATCAAGAAGGAGGCAGCGGACGAGCCACTCTCCTCGACGCCTATGTGTCTTCCTGGCACATCCCCTTTGCGACGGTTCAGCTCGGCCAACAACGGGTCTGGTTCAATCGAGGACTGATCACGTCGATCGCCGCCCAGTCGTTCGCGGACAACATGATCGTGCAGAAAGCCTTCGCCGCCAATCTGAGCGATACGCGTGATATCGGCATCAGCCTTCTCAGCAATGAAGACGACTATCGCTTCAATTATGCCATCGGTGTCTGGAACGGGGCCGGGCGGAACCTCTCGCGCATGGGCACCTCGGTCAGCCAAACGGTATTGCCGCCGACCGGAGGGGGAGGTCCCTCGGCCACCGTGACTCGGACCTATAACTACAACACTCGCTTCAATACGGAAGAGCTGATGTACACCGCTCGGTTTCTGTTCAAGGTCGCCGGCAACCCCGGATATGCGCCCGGCGACATCCTCAACTCCCGCACGCCGCAGGTAGCCGTCGCGGCGGGCTACGCTTATAACCCGGCGCAAAACTACCTGAGCTCCATCCGGTCCGACATCGTAGACCGTGCCTATCGCCAGGGCATCACCAAAAGTTACAACGGCAGATTGCTAGCCGGAGGTATCTACGACTTTCAAACCACCGAGGTGGACCTCATTGCCAAATACCAGGGGTGGTCGCTCCAGGCCGAAGGGTACCACCGGCACCAACGAGTCCGGAGCAGCGATGCCGGGACCCGTCCGTTCGATCTCAACACGATCCCATCAGCCCAGTTCCTTGGTCCACCGGTGGACCTGGGCCAAGCCTGGGGATGGTACGCGCAAACGGGGAAATACATCATTCCTCGGAAGCTCGAGCTTGCGTTGCGATACGGAGTCTTCGATCCATCCACCAAACAAAAAGACGATCTCACCAAGGAGTTCGGTGCCGCCATCAACTACAGTTTCGACGGCACCTACAACAACCGACTCATCATCGACTATTCCAACATCACCATGGGCAGCGGAGGACGGGCCCCGGACCGGTTCCCCTTCGAAAGTCAGCCCGGCTTCGGCAGTGATCTGATCGAGAACCGGATCAATGTGCAATACCAGTTCTATTTCTAGGAGACCGCTTCATCATTCCACACACAACGAGGAGACACCGATGAACCGACAAAACCGACTCACGACAACCCTGGCACTCCTGAGTCTGTGGGCAATCACGATCTGGACCGTGCCGCCGGTCCATGCCGAGTTTTCAGAAACGCTGACCATTGCCGCCGCGAACAGCCTGAAGGACATCTTGCGAAAGGTCGTGCCGCTCTTTGAAGCGGATCACCGCGACCTGACGGTTCGGGTCGTGTACGGTCCCTCTCAGAATTTGCGCGATCAGATCGAACAAGGCGCACCGGTGGATGTCTTTCTGCCATCCCTATTTGAAGAAGTGGAACAATTGGACCAGAAGGGGCTCGTCATCAATGGGACGAAGCGGGTCTACGCCAGCACTGCGGTGGTCCTGGTGACCGGAGACACGCTCCCAGCCCCCATCGCGTCCATCGCGGATCTCAAGACGATTCCAATACGGCGCGTCGCCATCGGTGACCCCAAGACATCCTCCGTCGGCAAGGTGGCCACACAATTTCTCAAGTACTCCCAACTCGATCAACAGCTCCGCTCACAATACATCTATGGGGAGCATTCCAGAGCCGTCCTCGACTTGGTCGCCAAAGGGGAAGCTGAAGTCGGCATCGTCTATCGAACAGACGCAGTCTCCAACCCGAAGATCCGCATTCTGGACACCGCCCCGCCCGGGTCGCATACGCCCGTTCGATATGGAGCTGCAGTCGTGTGGACATCCAGAAATGTGGCGCGGGGCCGTGAGTTCATTGAGTTTCTGGAGAGGCCCCAGATTCAGACCTTGCTTCAGCAACTCGGATTTGATCGCGTCCCATCCGAGGTCGGGCTGGTTCGCCGACGAGAGGGGGTCAGACCATGACACACGTCGATACACCCATGAACTATCTCCGCACTGGTCCGCTAAGCCTGCTCCTCTTCACGACCTGGGTGGCGGCCTTCGCGAGTTGCGCCAGCCATCAGCCGGTGCAATCTCGAACCATACTGGAAGCAGGCCTGAACGTGGTTCGGCTGGAACAGGATCCCGACTCCTCCTCAAACTCGCATCCAACCAAGCTGACTCCAAGCGAGGTCGGCTCCTTGCTCCGCGGGGTTCGCGTCTGGGAACGACGCAACCTGATCCATCGGACGTTGGTCGGCGAAGCCCCCAGGACACGGGCGTTCCGGGACGAGGAAATCACCTTACTGGCGACGCCGCTGTCTCGCGCGTTGGCGCAAGCCACGCCATCCGAGCGCGTCTATTTTCATCTCAGCCATGCGACGGATACGGGAGACGAAGAGACTACGACCGGATGGCTCTCCGTCCGAGACCCCATTCTGCACCTTTCTCTGAGTGAAGCACACGACATTCATGGCCCAGGGCCTGACATCGGCAAGTATGACCGGCAGATGCCGAACGTGCCCGAGGTGTCCGCGGCCTTCGACCTCATCTTCGAGCCGGAGGAACACCTCGCGAAGGTCACGTCGGCGGGCGGGATCTTTTCTCCAGACCAGCGGGAAGAGCTGCAGATTCGCTATCGCGAAGCGCTCTCAGCTATCCCCATCCACCCAATCGGAGAGGGGAACGACAAGGGAGGACCGAAGAAGCCATAATGGACACCGATGAGGAACTGCCCCATGAGTGAGATCCCGCAAACAGCCGCAGTGCCCTTCGCCGAAGCCTTGCACTTCTGGCTCAAGCTCGGTTTCATCAGTTTCGGCGGACCGACCGGCCAAATCGCCGTCATGCACCAGGAGTTGGTCGAACGCAAGCGGTGGATTTCCGAGCGCCGGTTTCTCCACGCCCTGAATTACTGCATGGTACTGCCGGGACCGGAAGCCCAGCAGTTAGCGACCTACATCGGCTGGCTGCTGCATCGCACCTGGGGCGGCATCGTGGCAGGCGGCCTGTTTGTCTTCCCCTCGCTCATTATTCTGATCGGACTGTCGTGGATCTATCTGGCCTACGGCAACGTCCCGGCGGTGGCAGGCATCTTCTTCGGCATCAAACCGGCGGTGACGGCGATCGTGGTCTTTGCCGCTTGGCGAATCGGCTCACACGCCCTGAAGCACGGCCTGCTGTGGGCCATCGCCGCCGGAGCCTTTGTGGGGATCTTCGCATTCAAGATGCCCTTTCCCGCGATCGTGGTGGCGGCAGGCATCCTCGGCTATCTCGGCGGTCGGTACGCTCCCGAGAAATTTCGCGTGGGTGGCGGCCATGGCTCGACCGACGACAACTATGGTCCGGCCGTGATCGATGACCACACGCCGATTCCCGCCCATGCCCGCTTCGCCTGGCCGACCTTCTGGCTGCACGCGGTCACAGGTGTTGGGCTTTGGGGCGCCGCCCTTGCCGGCCTCATCGCGCTGTACGGATGGGACGCCACGCTGACCCAGATGGGCTGGTTCTTCACCAAAGCGGCGCTGCTCACCTTCGGCGGCGCCTATGCCGTACTGCCCTATGTCTATCAAGGCGCGGTCGACCATTATCACTGGTTGACGCCCTTGCAAATGATCGACGGGCTCGCGCTGGGGGAGACCACACCGGGCCCGCTCATCATGGTCGTCACGTTCGTGGGGTTTGTCGGGGGATGGACGAAGGCCCTCTTCGGCCCCGACGCGCTCCTGCTGGCAGGAGCGGTGGCCGCCACGGTCGTGACCTTCTTTACGTTCCTGCCGTCATTTCTTTTCATTTTGATCGGCGGGCCATTGGTCGAATCCACGCACGGCGATCTCACCTTCACGGCACCCCTCACCGGCATTACCGCCGCCGTCGTGGGGGTCATCCTCAATCTGGCGCTCTTCTTCGCCTATCACGTCTTGTGGCCCACCGGATTCGACGGGACCTTTGACTGGATCTCGGCCCTCATCGGCCTCGCCGCATTTGTCGCCCTGTTCCGCTTCAAAGTGCCGATCATTCCGGTCGTCGGCGCCTGCGCGGCCTCAGGACTGCTGCTGACGCTCTTCAGATCGTTACACTGAGAGGAGACCTTCGCTTACGCCTGGGAGGAAGACACACCTGAGGCCCCGTCCTGCCGTGGAATCAGATGTACGGCCCCGGCCTTCATGCAGGCCACCACAGGCTGATTCGGCGCCAAGCGTAATTCTTCGACCGCCGATCGGGTGACGACCGCGGAGAGGGGAAACCCGCAGTCGATCGTGACGCGAAAGACCGCGCCCTGCGAGTGCATCGCCACCACCCGTCCCGACAGCCGATTCCGCGCGCTACTGACTCCGCTTAGATTCGATTCGAGCACGACGTCCTCGGCGCGGATACACACGAAGACATCCGGCCCCGTGTCTCCATTGGCCAATGCGGCAAGCCTCACGCCTTCCACCTCCACCGTCGCCACCCCATCGGCTCGATCGATGACCCGTCCCTGGACGACGGTCTCCACGCCGACCACCTTGGCGACCTCCGCATTGGCGGGTCGACTGAACACGTCTTGCGGCTGGCCTAGTTGCAGAATGCGGCCCTCGTAGACCACCGCCATCTGATCGCCCAGCGTCAAGGCCTCTTCCCAATCATGCGTCACCACGATAGCGGGAATGGCCAGCCGGCGCAGCATGGCGCGCAATTCTCCGCGGAGCGCCAGGCGCGTGGGCAGGTCCAACGCCGAGAGCGGCTCATCCAGCAGCAAGAGTTGTGGGCGCCGTGCGACCGCTCTGGCCAAAGCCACCCGCTGTTGTTGCCCCCCGGACAACTGCCCGGGCTTCGCCTGTTCCAGGCCATCAAGTCGAAACAGCGCCACGACCTCCGCAATCCGTCGCTGGCGTTCGTCGGACGGGAGATCGGAGAGCCCGTAGCCGATGTTCCCGGCTACCGAATAGGTCGGGAACAGCGCATATTCTTGTGGCAGATAGCCGACGTGTCGGGCTTGAGGCGGGAGGCAGAGGCCGGCTGCCGTGTCCAGCCACGCGTGCGAACGGAAGCGAATGAGTCCGCGTTCCGGGCGCTCCAACCCGGCCACACAGCGGAGGATCGTGGTCTTGCCGGACCCGGACGGTCCGAACAGAATCAACACCGTCGACGATTCCCACGCGGCGGTCAGCTTCGCCGAAATCTCAATCCCGCCTGGGAACGATTTCGTGAAGTCCAGGATCATTTCTGCGGCCCTACGGCCCACACTCTCCGATTCATCGCGTAGACGCACAACAACACGGCGTACGACACGGCAAGCAGAAACACCGCCGTCGATGCGGCCGCAGCGTAGTTCAACGCCTGCACCTCGTCGTAGATGTCGATGGAGACCGTCCGCGTCACGCCCTCGATATTGCCGCCCACCATCAGCACCACGCCGAACTCCCCCATGGTGTGGGCAAAACTCAGCACGATGCCGGTGACGACGCCTGCGACCGATTGCGGGATGATGAGCATGAAAAACGTCCGGAAGCGAGAGACGCCCAACGTCCATGAGGTTTCGATGAGGCGGCGATCCACCTGATCAAACGCCGTCGCGAACGGCTGCACGGCAAAGGGAAGGCTATAGAGCACGGAGGCCACCAGCAGCCCTTCGAAGGTAAAGGGCAACGGATGTCCGACGAGCGTTGCGTACAATCGACCGAGGGGACTATGCGGACCGATTGCGACCAGAATATAGAAACCCAGCACCGTCGGGGGCAGCACGAGCGGCAGGGCCACGACCGACTCGACCAGAAATTTCCAGCGCCAACGCGAAAACGTTACCCAGTACGCAATTGGCAGCCCCACGATCACCAAGACCAGCGACGTGAGCAGGGCCAGCTTCACCGTCACACCGATCGCAATCCAGTTCACCGGTAATGGCGCCTCCGCGCATGCGGCAGACCGACGGGGGCGTCAGGCCATGATGCCGGTGTGCCGCACCTTGGTCCGGCCATCGTCACTTGCATCGGAACTGAATGCCCCATCGCCGCCCCGTGCTCTCACCTTCGCGGCCCTCCACACCAGACAGACTGGCGGATCCCTTGACTTCGCCATCGCGAACGACCACATACCCGGCCGGACACTTCTGGTCCATCACCTTCAATGCCTCCAGTCGATGCGGGGAGCCTAAGGGGCCGCCACGCTCCTCCTTGTAGAGATAGGTCACCACGCCGCCGTTGTCTGTTTCATGCGCGAAGCGCACGGCATCGGAGCAGCCCGCGCATAGCAGCGCCGGCATCGCACACAGCAGCGACAACGCCGTTCTATTGCGGCAGGATGAATCCATAGCGCGTCATGATCTCCCGTCCCTTATCGCCTCGCATGAACTCCAAGAACTGCTTCGCCGCCTCCTGATGTGTCGATGTTTTCACAATGACCGCCCCCTGCTCCAACGGCGGATGCGCCTCAGCCGGGATCTCCCAGTAGACGCCCTTGGCCTTCATCGCCGGGGCCATCGCCAAGGACAAGGCGACGATCCCGACTTCGCAAGCACCGGATTCGACGAATTGCGCCGCTTGGGAAATGTTTTCCCCCAACACCAGCCGCTCCTTCGCCGACTCATAGACCTTGAAGTGTTCCATCGCGGCCACGGCCGCGCGGCCGTAGGGCGCATGCTTTGGATTGGCGATCGCGATTTTCTTGATGGAGGGATCGAGCAGCACCGTCAGTCCCTTCGACACGTCACGGCGAGCGGCATGGCTGGTCCAGAGGACGATCCGCCCGACGGCATACCGATAGAGCGATCCCGGCACCGCCAATCCGGCCTCTTCCAACTTTTTCGGATATCCGATATCGGCCGACAAGTACAGGTCGAACGGGGCGCCATTTTGAATCTGCGCATAGAAATTCCCCGACGACCCAAGCGACAGTTTGACTCGGTGACCGGATGCCTTCTCATACTCCGCCATCAGATCTTTCATCGCGAAATTGAGGTCGGAGGCCGCCGCAATCGTGATCTCTTCCGCGGCCGCCGCCCGTCCTTGCACACCGACGATGATCGCCATGAAGACCAGCCACGCATTCATGATCGTGCCGATGGTCCCGCTTCTCCACATCATTCTTCAGCCTCCTCTGCCCGCAAATACAGCCGTTAGAAAAAGATCTGGAACTGTAATCGAAGCGCGTTCTCGATCAGGGTGCCGCCGACGGCATCGACGGGCACACACCCTGAGGGGAATGTGGCAGGACAGGGAACCGTACTCTGCGATCCGCCCGTGCTCGGCAGCGGACTGCTGCGGCCGATGGCATAGCCGCCGGTGCCCATCGCCATGTTCGTGTAGGTCAGCATAACTTGATAGTCATAGCTCCCGAATGGAAACCAATTGAGTGAGACGTCCACTTGTTTAATGAGATCGCCGGAGGCTTGCGTGTCCGGATCCCAATAGGAATAGCGCGCCGCCAGTTCGACTTTTCGCGGGACGAGATAATAGCCGCTCTGCGCGTACCAGCCCATGGCGTTGCCCAACAACCCCGGGGTGACGGCAGTGCAAGGGCCTCCTGTGCCCGACGTTTGGAGACAGGGACGGCCCTTGAACGTGCGGTCGATGCTCTTGAAGTAGTACTCGCCTTGCAGCGAGAACCCCCGATACTTGTAGACCGCATCGTAGGCCTGCGTCACGTAGTTGACGGTTCCCCATCCCAACTGCCGGCCGTTGCCGAACGTCGCCAATTGCCGGCGAAAATTCAAATTGGCCAGATCGATGCCGACAAAGGCATTGTCCGTGCTGGTGTTGATACCGGGATTGTAGGCCAGGCCGCCACCGACCGCGAGCTGCGGAGTTTCTGAGTAGCCCAGATCCCCCTCGTTGTAGCCAGGCCGGCCCATGATGTTCCATTGCAAACGGCCTGCATACATCAGCTTGTCGATCTCATTCCGAAAGTTGGCATTGAGATTCCGCGTGTTGGTGGGACAGCTCGCCGGAGACGGAAACGGATTGCCGCCGGTCTGTCCACCCGGACAGTTCACCGTGACCTCTTCGCTGTTGGAGGTGCCATAGCGGTTGAAGAGCGGGCCGGCGCCGTTGAAGACGCCCACATAGTAATTGACCGGGTAAATTTCATCGTCGTTCATGAACGTGAGGCCGATGTCCCGTCGATTGAGCCCGCTCGCGGTAAAGGCATCCTGCACCGGCGCCCGCTCGGCAAACTGCATCGACGCCGTACTGTTGATCTGGGTGCGATTGAAAAACACTTTGTACTGGCCGGCCTGTACATTGAACAGCGGCAGATGGGTGCTCAGCAAGTAATAGTCCAACAAGTTCGCGGCGCCGGGCGTCTGCGCGTTTTCCGCCGTTTCAAACCCGAGCTGAATGAAGTACTTAAAGTCCGGATTGAACAGATGGCCCAGGAACATCAAGCGGGCACGTCGCAAGTTGAATTGCGTGCCAAAATCATCAGAGCGGTTCGCGCGGTAGTCGCCGAAGACCCCCAGCAGCTCGGGAAAATTTTTCGCGTCACCCGGATTGCGCCATGCGCTGTTTCTCCAACGCGTCGTCTCGCGCATCTGCAGACGCCCGCGAATTTTCAACAGAAACGCATTGTCGTTCATCGACAGATTGAAGCCGCGGTCATACCAGAGCTTGAAGCTCGGTTGCATGACGTAGGCGCGGGCTTCCGAGTCTTTGATCGCCTTATCCCGTTCCTCTTGCGTGATAATGCCTTTTTCATAAGCCCGTTCCAGCAACAGCCGGGTCGCCGGATCCATGCTCTCGACGAACACATAGTGCCCATCTTTTTCGACCAGCCGGCCCGACTCCACCGCATACAAAGGAGATGGCCCCAGGCTCGTGAGCGCGAGCACCGCCACGACCGTCATCACCGGCAGCCGGGCCATCGTTCGCGCACCCTGCGCACCCCCTGTTCGTTCCGTCATCGCGCTCCCCATAAGCAAGAATGGAATAGCCGTCGCGCGGCCAGATTCTAGCAGCCGCTATTTCCTGAGCGCGGGGATCGGCGATTTCAAGAACTCCCGAAACTGCACCGAGGCGCGGTCGGTCACCGGATCGACACCCCAAAATCGCCCGGGCTCAAAATACAGCAAATAGGTACCGGGTTCTGGAGGGAGCGCGGGGTAGCGAAGGTCCCACGGCTCTTCTCTTCTGACGGGAAATTGCGCGTGAAAATGTTCGAGTATCAGATGAAAGTACGGCCCGCTCAGGGCGATCCACCCCGCCGTCGTGTCGCGCTCATAGGCCGGGTTCATCCCCGGCGCCAACACTTGAAAGTACACTCGTTCATCGGGTGCAGCCTTCTTGAGCGCCTCCACGACGTGCGGCACGAGAGTTTGCAGCTCATCCGGACGGAATATCGCCTTTGGGGGCACTTCTTCCGCATACCAACGAAGCGGCAACCGTTGCTTTTCTCTGAACGAATACCCGGCGAGAATGGCCGCCACCTCGTTGGCTTGTAACTCAGTGGGGTGGCTATACGGCACGGGGCGAGGCTCACGCTGGAGCACAACCACCACTCGGCGATCCTCATGCACCACTTGCGTGGTATACGGCAGTCGCGCACAGCCGCCCGACACGATCGCCGCCATCAGCACCCAACTCGACATTCTCGAACATGCCGAGAAAGACGACAGCCCGCGGACACGACACATTGATGCCTCCCTATCACATGAGAGAAATGCTGCGGCGCTACCGTTTATCCGAATCAGGATTGCCTTGAGGTGTGCGGTATCCCAGACGCGCGAGAACCGCTTGCGCTTCCTGAGACTGCACAAACTCGAGGAATTCAGCACACCGGACCCGATCGGGACAGAAACGTTCCATGGCGATCGAGTGCACGATTGGCCGAACGGCCCCGCGCTCGGAGACCGCCACCACCCGGATGCGTTGGCTCTCCTGTGCCGCATCAGGCCCGAAGAGAATCCCCACGTCGGCTTGGCCACTTAAGACATGATCCAGCACGGCCCGCGTGTCGGTTGCCCGATCCAACCGGCTTTCCACGTCGGGCCAGATCCCCAGCGCCGTCAGCAATTCCTTGGTCTGTTGTCCAAGCGTCGTGAGTTGCGGATCGCCGACCGCGATGCGCATCGTCTGGCTGCGCGCCAAGGCTTCGAACGAGGTCGGCGCCTCGACCAGCGATTCAGGCACCACCAGCACCAGGGGCACTTCGACATAGGGCCGCCTGGTACCGGGCACGACATAGTATTTCTGCTCCAAGCGGCTGATGAGTTCGTCCCCACCCGGCGCCACCAGCGACACCTCGCCGCTGCCGAGAAAGTGCCGGCCGTCATTTTCAATGGCCGCAATGGTTCGGCGAAGATCGAGCGCACGGTCATAGTACAACTTGACATGGGTCTCCGGATGGGCGGCCTCGTACGCGCGGGCGACCGCTTCCAACGGCACGGCCATGCTGGGCGAGGCGGCAATGATGAGATCGGCGGCAGACACGTTGGTCAGTCCGATGCCAAGGCACAGACCGACCAACGAGAGAAGGCCTCGCTCCACAAGACGAGATCGCGCACGACTTTTCATGGATTACCGTTCACGCTTGGACGATCCCCGCAAGTCTCGACGCGTCCCCATTTCACGCACGTCATAGCCACCGAGTGATTCGATTTCTTTGCGAAATGTCCGTGTGGTCATCGTGTCGAGCAGTTGCGACAAGCCCGGATGGCTGGAGAGATAGGCGGTCGGCATGACGAGGTCATAGCGCTCCTCCTGCAACGGGATAAACGACAGTCCAAGAAGCGCGGCCGCCGACCGCACACCGACGCCGACATCCGCCTGTCCTTCGGCAATCCGTCGCGCCACGTCTAAATGCGAACCCGCCAGCCGGTCATAGCCCCGCACCTGCGACGGCTTCATCCCCTCCGCGGCAAGACGTCGGTCCAATAAGAGCCGGGCTCCGGCGCCCTCTTCGCGATTCACCAGCCTGATGCCCTTCCGGCTGATATCCGCGACCGTCCGAATACCCTTGGGATTGCCGGCCGCCATCAACAGGCCCTGCTCCCAGGCCGCGAAGGTCACCACCGTGTAGGCTCCCTGTTTCAGATGACGCCGAAGAAAGGGCAGGTTGTGCTCACCGGTCTTGTCGTCGACCACGTGGACGCCGGCCGCATGGACCTGCCCCTGCAAGAGCGCCTTGAGGGCGGCCTCGCTGCCCATCGTCCACCCGACCACGGTGGCGGCGCCTTCGCGGCGTCGGAGATATTCGCCGGCGAGAAAGATCGACGGGTCGCACCCGGCCACCGTGACTTCTTCTTCCATGCTGCGCCGGTCCCGAATCAGCCGGACTCGGACGCGGACGCCGTCCCGCAGCGCGCGTCTCGGCGAGAGATCAAGAAGCAGCCCGTCGGCGGGCACGGTAAAGTTGAGCAGGCTCCCCAGCGTGGCCACCGGTCTCACGACCACCCGCCCGCCGACGATGGCGACCTTCACGCGCGCTCCCGTCGACGAGGACGGCAGAGACGCCCGGCCCAGCAGCGTGCCGTCCACCACCTCTCCGGTCTCATGCAAGCTGAAGAGGTCCTCGACGCGGCAGCGCAGGGCCGCCGCCAACCGCAACGCCACCGCCGTCGTCGGCAAGTAGGCCCCGCCTTCGATGCCGTAGACGGCCTGGCGCGTGACGCCGGATTGCGCGGCCAATTCAGCCTGCGACAGTCCCCGCGCCTCCCGCCGGTGGCGCAGGCGATTGTCGACCGCATCGGAAACCCCGGCTCCGCCCACTCGCGTCATGGGCAGGGTGATAACAGGATACTTGTCTTTTTGTCAAGTATCCTGACATTCCGGTGAGCCGGTCGGTCGGGGCGGATCGCCCGCTCGCCTTTTCGGAAGCCGCCCCCTGTGCTACTGTACGGCATGCGCGATCTCACGCCACGGTGGTTCCGGAACCTCACGCTGAGCCGGAAGTTCGTCGTCTCCTTCGGCTGCCTGCTGGCCCTCCTCAGTCTCGCCCTCGCCGGCATTCTCTTCTATCTCTCCAAGGTCAACAGCTACGTGGATCGCCACCGGCGCATCACGGTGCCGGCGATGGCGACCGCCGCCAAGATGGAGCGGCTCGGCTTCGACATGAGCTTCGCGCTGCACCGGTTGCTGCTGAATCCGTCGGCCGAGTCCACCGGCCAGGCCTCGGCGAAACTCCAGGGCCTACGAACGCAACTCCGACAGGAGCTGAGCCTCTACCGATCGACGCACGCAGCCCGGACACATCCGGTGCTCTTTGCCATGCTCACGGACCATCGCCAGACCTCCCTCGCCGACCAGGAAGAGCAGGCCCTCGGGGAGATCGGCAGGGCCGTGGAGGCCCTGGGGACTCAATGGACCGACCAGCGTGCGCCCGATCTCACCCGCGCCGAAGCGGTCCGGCTTCGCCAGGCCGTGGAATCGGACGTCCACTTTCAGACCCTGACCCACGCCTTGCAACAATTGGTCGACATTCAGACGCGAATCGCCCTGGAAATGAAACTCGAGGGAGACCGTCTGGAGCAACGGGCCCGCCTGCTGATCGTCGGGCTGGCGGTCGTCTTGGCCGCCATGATCGGGGTCGCCTTCCTGACCGTTCGGCGCCATATCGCCGACCCCCTGACCAATTTAGCCGCGACGGCGGACCGCGTGGCAGGCCAGGATCTCACCGCGGCCTTCGATCCGTGGCCCTCGCACGATGAAGTGGGCGCCCTCAGTCGGTCGCTGGGCGCCATGCTGACGACGCTCCAGGACCGCACCAGAGCCCTGGAGCGCAAGACGCAAGAGCTCGAAGGCTTCACCTACTCGGTCGCCCACGACCTGAAGGGCCCGCTTCGGGAGATCGAAGGCTTTTCGTCGTTGCTGGAACGCCGGTACGGAAGCGGGATGGATGACACCGCGCGGCACTATCTGACGACGATCCGAAGCTCCATCCTCCGGCTCTCGGGACTGATCGATGACCTGTTGCGCTATGCGCGACTGGAACAACAGGCCCTCACCCGGTCGACCGTCCCGCTCAAGCCGCTCTTCGACTCCGTGCTACGGGACCAGGCGCGAATGATCGAGGCCTCCGACTGTCACGTACACATGGAGTGCCCGGACCTGGCGCTCCAGGGCGATGCGGCCGGGCTCCGACAGGTCCTGGTCAATCTGGTCGCCAATGCGCTCAAGTTTTCCCGCGAGGCCCATCCGCCCGAGCTACACCTCGGGGCACGACGCGTCGGCGGCGAAACCGTCTTGTGGGTCAAGGACAACGGCATCGGGTTCGAACAGCAGGACGCGACGAAGATTTTCGGTCTCTTCGAACGACTGCACGGGCCGGACCGCTATGAGGGCACCGGCGTGGGGCTCGCGATTGTCAAATTGATCGTCGACAAGCACGGTGGCCGCGTCTGGGCCGAATCCGATCCCGGCAAGGGAGCCACCTTCTACGCAGCGTTTCCGAATCAGAGCGGCGAAGGGTTATCGGTTCACAGTTGACAGTGTTCAGTCTGGACCCGGCGCGATCAGCAAGATTTTGCGCACTGACCGACAACTGATTACTGACAACTGTGAACGCTGTTGAGTACCTCATGCGCCTCCTCATCATCGATGACGAAGAATTTGTCCGACTGGCCCTGGCCGACACCTTGAAGACGGCCGGGTGCGACGTGACCACCGACACGAGCGGACAGGCCGGGCTCGATCGTCTGCGCGAGCAGTCCTTCGATTGCGTGATCACCGACCTCCGCATGCCGGGCAAGGACGGCATGGACGTCCTGCGATGGGTGAGAGAGCACCAGCCCGATGTGGATGTCATCGTCCTCACGGGCCACGTGGACGTCAAACAGGCGGTGGAGGCCGTCAAGGCGGGCGCCTGGGACTATTTGCTCAAAGAGATTCCCTTCGAGACGGCGCAGGTGACGGCAGCCCTCGCCAAACTGACGACGGTCCGGCAACTTCGCCGGGAAAACCGCGCGCTGCGGCGCGAGGCTGCGGCGCACCATCGCGAACCGCTGCTGGACGGGACGAGCCCCGCCTGGCGGAGGCTGCTCGAGCTGGTTCGAAAAATCGCCCCTTCGCAAGCGCCGGTCTTAATACAGGGAGAAACCGGATCGGGCAAGGAAGTCATCGCTCGCCTGCTGCACAGCCTGAGCCCGCGCCAGGACAAACCGTTCGTCGCGGTCAACTGCGGAGCGATTCACGGACAGATCCTCGAGAGCGAGCTGTTCGGCCATGAAAAAGGCGCCTTCACAGGCGCCGCGACGGCCAAGATGGGCCTCCTCGCCGCCGCCGAAGGCGGCACCCTGTTTCTCGATGAAATCGGGGAGATGTCCGGCCCGATGCAGGTGAGTCTGCTGCGAGTGTTGGATCGCGGCGAATACCGGCAGGTCGGCGGCACACGCACGCTGCACGCCGATGTGCGCTTCATGGCGGCGACGAACAGAGATCTTCAAGAATTGGTGCTGCAGGGCCGCTTCCGCGACGACCTGCTCTACCGCATCAACACCGTCCCGGTGACCGTGCCGCCCCTCCGGGAGCGGCGCGAGGATCTCTCCGCGCTGGCCGGACATTTTCTGCAGACCTCAGCGGGCTCGATCGGCGGGCCGCGAGTGCTGCAGCCCGATGCGCTGGCAGCGCTCCAGGCCTATCCCTGGCCCGGCAATATTCGCGAGCTTCGCAACGTCATCGAGCGCATGCTGTTGCTCGCGCCGCTCGACGCGACGCGTCCCATCTCCGCCGAGGACGTCGCCGCCGCCCTGCCCACCCCGCCTCGCGCCGACCACTCCGCGCCGCCGCTCGCCTCCGAGACGCTGGAAGCCGCCGAGCAAGCGCACATCCTCCGCGTACTTGAAGCCCATCACGGCAACAAGACCCACACGGCCAAGGCCCTGCAGATCGACTACAAGACCTTGTTGACCAAACTGAAAAATTACGGGCTCCATCACTAATGCCATGTCCGTGCGACGGCCATGTATCGCCGCTCTCGTCCGTGCCGAATCCAACCGCTGCTTGGGCGGCAAACTTTGACAGCCATCACTCTGCGTGATACCGTGAATCATCGTACGAGTGATGACCCTATGCCTACCCTTCGCGCGTCTCCCTTGTGCCCGCAGCCCCGCGCGACCGGTTCTCCCGTTCTCGCTCTGACGTAACACAGGCTCGTTCCCGGGAAGTCTTCACATCCGATTCGGGCCTCCGCCCGCCGCAGAAGAGGTGTTCCATGGCACGCATGAACGTCGATCCCTTGGCCACCTTCGCGGATGGAAGCCATCTGCTCGTGAGCACGCAGATTTCAAAGGACGGCACGGTCGCCTGCGAGCTCTACGTTGCTCAGCCGGACGAGGCCGAGCGGCTAAGCCTGCGCGCCGTGTCGAACCAGTGCGTGGCCGGGACTTGCCTCGCGGCCCAGGAAAGCGCCTATCACTCCGCCACCCGACTCTATCCCAACGAGGCGCTGACCATGAAGAAACCTCCGTATCTGATCTGGCACGGACCCTACACGTCGCAGTGAGTTCAACGGGCAGCGCCTAAGACTCATGCCGATTCAACGAGACTCAGGAGAACTCATCGCATGAAGCCCTTCTCTATCCGTCTTCGCCCTGAGCGCGCGCCGCGAGAGGCCCGAGGCGGACGCCGCACATCCAAGCCGGGCGTTCCGACAATAGGCACGACCGCTGGCGCCGGGCATCAGCGCGTCTCGCGCGACAGCATGCGCCGCCAGGTGGAGCGGGCCGCGAGCCGAGGGCTCCCGCAAGGCGCGCGAGCGCGGTCGGTGATGCAAGATCGACTCATCAATGGCACCGCGCCGGATCAAGACAGCGCGGTCACGCTGCGGCGTGGCGCGACGGAATAGGACCTCACAGGCCACGAGAGCGCGTTCCGACACATGAAAGGATTTCCATGGCAAGACCGGGTAAAATGACCTTGGCGAAGCGTGAACGAGAGAAGGCCAAAGCGCAGTGGGCCAAAGAGCAGGAAGAGCGCCGCGCACAGCGCAAGGCGGCCAAACTGCAACGCCGCCCCGTCACAGACGGCGAAGACCCGGATTTGGCTGGACTCTTTTGCGGGCCGCAACCCCGTCGGGACTAGCCTCACAGGAGGCTCTTGTAAGATCGACATCGGCGCCACGACGGGTCAGGCCGGTAGACTCGTTCAAGAAAGAGGAGAAGAAGCAGACCCGACCGTACGATCATGAGTGCGGTCCAAGGGATGATTGGCAACAAA
>FKKE01005461.1_pt1 | contig 44920 bp, 66 predicted proteins | sample 1106331 | NCBI WGS metagenome assembly FKKE01 (sample SAMEA3931202, study PRJEB13176) | freshwater metagenome | biome: Drinking water system; feature: drinking water; material: freshwater | place: China | collected 2013-02-06
ACGATTCCTTAAAATGCCTTCTGCAATACAGGCAGCAAAAGCGCCGACAATCGGGGACTGAACTCTGATGACTTTCTTAGGGTATGCGATCTTTGCTTTCTGGTAACAGACTGGCATATACTTATCGAAAGTATCCCAGTCTGTTTCTCCGGTTCGGAGTCCTATCTCAATCCACTTGGCAACGTGGGCTGGAATAGCTTCTTCCTGTTTCTTGGTGAGTTTTTTAATTCGCGTAGGCATTATCAGTCCACCACTTTCCGTACAACCGAATCTGCAAAATGATCAACTTCTCTTTCAGGTAATTGTCTATAAATCCTCGGTTCAATCTCTTTGAGAGTTTCATGATCACTTGTATGGGTAAGCGTTCCTGAGTTGCCAAGTCTAAGCCATAGCGTTTCACCATCTTGCACAAGCTCCATGTCTGGGCAGGAGAGCTCATGCACACTTCCCGTTGCTTCCCCGCGAGCGAGGATGTACTTGCCATTGTGTTTCACAATCTGCCCACGCTTCTTGGCGGCCTTAAACTCAGAATCCGTAACCTCAACTAAATTCACATCTCCATGTCTATAGATTTTCATTTGACCTCCATTTTGTTCGGTTCATGTGCGTACCTATCCCAGTCGTCCCAGTCGCTTGTTGTTCTAGTAAAATCCTCAACCCAATGCTTTAATATGCCGCAATACGCGCACCAGCTTTTCCATCCGGAATGTCGTGGCTCGGAGTGGATGCCATCAGGCGGCATTAGTTGTCCCATGCTTTGCGATGTCCCTCTTTTACTCCCGAGATGTAGCCGAACCGCTGCCCGATAACGTAGCCAAGAAGAATTCCCCCCATTGCCGCAAGCCACAATGAGAGCCAGATCATTTGCATGAGCCCTCCTGCTGGTAGGGTGAGTCTTTATAGAGCCATGATGCGCTGAGGGAATCCCATTCCCTAATGACAAAACCCTTTTCACCGTCTTTATGCATCCACACTTGTTTGACTATCCCGCTATCCGGTAGCGCGGAGAGCGCAAGGGTGGATGGTTTATTCAGGCCGTAGCTATTTGTCCTGACCTCAACGAATATCGGGTTATATCCTTCCCGCAGCACTATCATGTCGCAAGGTTGTGGCTGGGCGAACATCGACACCTGATAGAGCGGAAGCACCCGCACATTGGGGATGGTTCTTGCATAGGCTACTGCCATGCGGAAAGTCCTTCCTCCCTTTCTGCGACTATTTGGCATCAGCTAGATTTCGGTTATCCCCATCACACAACCTATTCGCAGCAAGCAATCCCTCAACGAGTATGTCCCGAACAGCGGCGTGAATTGCGCGTTTACTAACCGTTTTGCCTTGATTGACCCGCACAAGGTTTGCGATCATTGCGATCATTTCATCCGCAAACTCCTCCGCTTTGTTGCGGGGAAGTTCAATCACCGATCCGGGGAATATGGTTGCAACCCTAGAAATAGCGTCTTCCTGCTCAGAGCTGAATGCTGTCGTCATCTTCAACTCCATCGGTTACTGTTGTCTCGAGCGCAGGATGGCGAACCTGTCCGTAACTGGCTGGCTCAAGAAACTCAAAGCATGGTGGCCTAAACGTGAGCGTGATCTTTGATTCCGGCCCCCGTCTATGCTTGGCGATCCACAGGTCATACTCACAGTCCGCGCTCTTGTCTTCTGTGGTTTGTGTTTTATCCATATTCTGCCGAGATCCGATCATTACGGCGGATGCGTTCTCCTCGATACCGCCGCTACCCTTAAGATGTATCAGCCCGGGCTTTTCACTTCCCTGTCTATTGATCTGGCAGCAGAGCAGAACCGCTATATTCTTAAGCTTTGAGAAGTGAGTTAGGTCAACAACGTACTGGTTGATAGCATCCGCCCTATTCACAGCAAGCCCGATACCCAGCCCGAAGTTCACCCGTTGCAGGTGATCGACAACCAGCAGGTCTGGCTTTCTCTCGCTTGGCTGCATCTCGTTCCAGATTGCGTCTAGCTCAAGCAAGCTCGCTCCCCGCAGGTCTTCGATATGGAACCATGCCTTTCTAAGACCCCTTCGCAGCATCTTGGTTTTCTCAACCAAGGCCCCGGTTGTTCTTAATCCTTCAATTTCCTGCAAAGGCGTTAGCGTGGCCTGACAGATCATGCGTTCGATCAGTTCTTGTTTGGTCATTTCAAGGCTCATATACAAAACAGCAAACTTATGCTCAATCGCCATTCTTCGTGCAATGCTCATTGCAAGGCTTGATTTACCTTCCCCCGTCCTTCCGGCTATTACGTACAAGTTTTTGCGTCTAAGGCCCCCTGCAAGCGAAATATCGAGGCTTCTAATACCGGTTGGCATTGGTATTTCCGATTCCGAGCTTAAGTACTCGATTAGGAGTTCTTCTGCCCCGTGTAAGGTATCGAAGCCAACCGTTCGGTTAGCAGGTTTTGGTAGATGGTTTTCATTTGGAGCCACTTGTCTTTGTTCTGCAAGTTCGGTTTCTTCAGGCATTCGTCGATTATCTCCAATCCTTCTTCGATAACCAGCAGGCAGCGCAGGGCATATTTTATTTCCTCCTTCATGCTAGACATTTGTCATACTGTTATGGGGCTATGGCCGCCCCATCCCCGGCCATCTTCTCCTACTATTTACTTAATTCTTCTAATGTGTGTCGTAAGACACCAACTACTTAAAGAACAAGAACAAAATATAAGAACCTAACTAATAACTACTATCTATATATATATGATGCTTTTTGTTCCGCTTCGCTTCACCCAGTTCTACCATGTGTGCCTTGCGGCGAACATGTGGGTTAAAGTTGAATTTGATCATTCAGTGCTTCTCCGCGTGTTATTGAGGCTTCAGATTCGAATGATTTTCTTTCCACTCTTCTTGTGAGCGTAGCCCAACATGGACTGATTGGTTTTGTTGGTCCGTCCGGGTATAGTGCATCAACTAGTTGGCGGATCAGGTCTTTGCTATTAACATTCATTCTCAACCTCGAGCCGTCTTTTTCTAGGCTAACGAGGTAGCTATAATCCTTATCTTTAATTTTGTATTTACTGTTGATGTCTTTATTCATGTCTAATAGTTTTATCGTTATTTTTTCTCCGGGTTTACAGAGTTTTCGAATACTAGTAAACCCGCCACTTGCTCCATAAAATTCTTGTGCTTCTTCACTTAAAATTGGTGCCATTACCCCTCCAGGTTACAATCTGCGATTGCATCAAGTGTGCCACCGTATCCTAGTTCCGGGTGTGCCACGCTTGTTTCAAGCAGTATTGGTTTAAGTTTAACGCTCTGCTCCCACTTTGCGAATTTCGCAATGGTTTGTGCTAAAGTTGGTGGGCCGTTATCTATATCTACTGACCGGCCTTGCAGATACCACAGGATGTTCTTATGCCATAGCGTTCCTTCCGCTCCTCTTTTATCTCGTTCTGCGTTTGGGTCTTTGCCTTCTTTCGCCATTTTCGCGTACCAGTTCAGCAGTGCGGGTTTAGCGATGACGTGTTGGATCACGTAGGTGACTGACACGAGTTGTTTATCCTCAAACTTATAGGCTTCTTTTTCTGGTACAGACACAAAGTCTTTGCTTGTCAGCCACCAGAACACTTCGAGGCAGTTTTGGAACTGTGCGAAGGCGGTATCGAGCATTGGTTTGGTGAGCAGTGCTTTTTCTGTATAGCTTGGTTTGCTATCTTTCCATACTTCCCGTTCTGCCAATCCGACGTAGTTTGGCCCGATCTTGATGATTGCGGCCTGTTCGGGTTGGATGTCTGCGGTTTTGGGGAGCCATCCGGCGAAGAGTCCATCCGCGTTCTTTTCCCGGTAGTGTGTAGCGCCGTAGTAGGCACCAAGTTGCAGCATCATTTCCGCACCTATGAACTTGCTGCTTTTCCAGTCCATGAGGCAGATCGGCATTAAGAATCCCCCTCGGGTTTCGCTAATTGGTGTATGCGCACCTCTGCCGGTGAGAGCAGGCTACGCCCTCGGGGGATTGTGGTATTTGGTGGGTTCACCTTGGTGCGCATAGTTCTTTTATACCCCCGTTTTTGTTATTGGTCAACACATAATCGATTAAATCCTCACATGCTTGGCATAGGTAGAGTTGTGCTCCATGCCAAGCGACTGGCAGGGAAGTTTCTTCGCACAGGCTGCACTCACGTTGCTTTTGCATGGCACTCCTCGCACAGCAGCTCAAGCACTCGATCCCCGACAACCATTGGCCGCAAGCCCACGTCATACGCTCCGCAGAAGTAGCATTGTGCACAGCCTGACTCTGCGAGGAAATCGTTAAATGTCAGATCCCTCGTATTTCGATTCTTTGGCCCCTTCCTTGGCCTTAGAGCATCCATGGTCAGCAGCAGGGCTATCGTGCCAATTATGGCCCATTCCGGCCAATTAACGGGCATCGCAGCCTTTCTTCGGCTCTTCTTTCGTCCATTTCAGGCTAAGTCCTATGGTGTAGAGGCCACAGCGACAGCAGCGGTAATAGTTTCTCCCTTCGTTAGGCTCTTCTGCTGACACAAACGGCCCGTGCAGAGGCGTTGTTTTGCCCCACAAGTGGCTACAATGTGGGCAGGGTATATTTTTATTCATAGTCTGCAACCTCTTCTGTACATTCTTGGCAGAGTAGCGTATACGTGTTTTCGTCATCCAACCTTACCTTATGCATATCTTCCAGCCTGTGTAATCTACTCAATCCCTTAGACTTACACAATTTACATATCTCATAATCCACATATTCGTTAAACTCATCCACGTACCCGTCTTTCCGGTAGCTCATAGCGCCGGCTCCTCTTTTGCGGCATGCTGCTTGACGTAGTACAGGATCGTTTGATAATCCGGTATTAGGCCGAGTTCTTGCAAGAGCACCTTACAGCCTGTGCAGTAGGTTCTATGCCGGATATTGCACCATGAGCACACAGGGCATAGCCACGTATCTTGTTTTATTTTCCCCTATAGATTCCCCTATATATCTTATTGGGATGATTAATAGACCATTTGGGAGACAATTTCTCCCAGTTCTTAACGCCTGCATTATGCCAAGCAACATGGTTCTTGATGCTATTATCTCCAATCAGCTCAAGATGATAGTTGATAGCAGCCTCAATGCTAGCCTGTGGATCATAGGCATCCTGCCACGGTCTTTTGCTATAACGTCGCCAAGTAGATTCTTCGAATTGGAATAGTCCTCGCGCACCTCCCGGCCCTGTTATATCCGCTCTACACGATGATTCTGCTGCGATAAGGGCGCTCATTAAGCCTTGTGGTAGGGCATATTTAGCTGCTTGTTCTTCAGCAGTTTTCGCCCACGGGCATGCTGCTAGCACAATAACTGTTGCGAGTATAGCTATCATTATGCACACGGGGCTATGTATATACGCCACAGGTAGAATCCCACTATTGCAAAGAGCAGAGCCAGTATGTTTTTAATCATCTCACACCTCCTGTTAGGCTGCTTGCTGTGCAACAATAGCGCGAGCCTTGTCTATCCCCTCGCGCATAGTCATTGCTTCATCAATTTTCAGGAAGTAACAATCTTCACCAAATGGATTCTTTGCCTCGCCAAGCGTAGTCCCTATCACCCGAACAGCTACCGGAGCGCGTTTTTTATACTGATAGTCTTTCACTTCAACATTGTACGTGCCTATCTGTGCTGCCCAATAGCGCGTCATCTTATATCCCCTCCACCTTTGCGAGCGCTGCGTGGGCAGTTTCGGCATTCAAGTGCGCCATCTCACTTTTGGGATAATCAACAGCACGTTGTGCAATGGTTTTGAGCGCCGCTACCAGCTCATCATGCGCGTTGATGGCCGTGACGATGAGAGATGCATCTTCCCATGCATTCTGTCGATTTGGCAAAAGCGCTATTGTCCTAGTTTGGTCGAAGGACTCAATGCCCCACCGACCTTGTTTTTTTGTTTCACGGAATAGTTTCCACGGTGTTGGCGTATGTGTTACCAGTGTGCTCATTTCATACCCCCATTGTTTTGATCCACCTCACTGCTTACATGCATATAATAGCATAGCATTATCATGTTGTCAATAGGGATCACTTGCTTTTCTGTGTCTGGAGGTACTGGCGGATAGCCTGCTTGATGAACGTGTTAATTCCACGCTTTCCAGCCTGCTTGCGAATTTCTCTCGCCAGCTCCAATTCGCTCGACCCGAAGTTTAAGGTTATCCTGTCCAGCGTTGTTTCCATCTCATACATAAACTAGCATAGCTTTCTTTATGTGTCAATAGAATAATCTTTCTTTTTTTCTCCAATCATGAAACCCTAATTACCAATGGGTGCGCCTACCGTGCAAGGATTAACGCCCGCTGAGGAAAGATGTGTGCGGGCATTTGTAGGGGGGGCGGTGTCTCAAGTTGAGGCTGCGCGCCTTGCGGGCATCAGCAACCCAGATTCCAGCGCCCACAGAATTTTTGCTCGCCCTCGCGTTCAGTCTGCTCTAAATTCTGCACTTGAAGCATCTGGTGCAACTCCTGATAAAGTGGCTCGCACGTATGCTGAAGCACTTGACCACGAAGAGTGGCAAGCGCGTTTGCGTGCTGCCGATTCTGTTGCTCGCATCATGGGTGAATTTTCCGACGACAAGAAAGACAGCGACGGTGGCGCTCGGCAAAACATTCTGGTCATCAACCGCCCGATCATCCACACAAACGGAAATTCTCCGTCGCTGAAGGTAAATAAAAATGGCGCAGGTTGAGCAGCAAGTGCTCGACGTTCGTGCCGATCTCATCAAGCCGCTGCCATCTCAGCAACTTTTTCTTGAGGCGATGTACTCCCACGAGTACGTGTTATTTGGTGGCGCTGCAGGGCCGGGGAAGTCGTACATTTTGCGTTGGGCATTGCTTGAGTTACTCATCTGGTGGCTACAAACTTACAACTTGACAAATGTGAAAGTCGGGCTTTTCTGTGAAGATTACCCGTCGCTGAAGGAAAGACAGATAGGAAAAATTAAGAGAGAATTTCCAGAGTGGTTGGGGGACGTGCGCGACTCACAAGAAGATGGGCTGTGCTTCTTTCTGCGTCCCTGTTACGGCTCGGGTCGCATCGCGCTGCGCAACCTAGATGACCCGGCCAAGTACGCCTCCGCTGAGTTCGCCGCTATTGGCGTCGATGAGCTCACCAAGAATGACCGCCAAACTTTCGACGATCTGCGCTTTCGCAAGCGCTGGCCCGGCATCGCGCACTCTCCGTTTATTGCCGCCTCGAATCCGGGCAGCAAGGGCCATGCATGGGTCAAGAAACTCTGGCTTGACCGCGACTTTACCGGCGATGACGCGCAACTCTCCGCCGATTCCTTCAAGTTTATTCCCGCTCGTGCTGGTGAGAATCCCTACTTGCCGGAAAGCTATCACGCGACGCTGCTGTCTCTACCTCCTGCCATGCGCAAGGCGATGGAGCAGGGCAACTGGGACATATTCGCTGGCCAGTACTTTTCTGATTTTTCTCAGTCTATCCACGTTGTCGATCCGTTCCGCATTCCAAACGCATGGAAAAAACTCATCTCCATCGACTACGGCTACGAGCGGCCCAGCGCCGTCGGCTGGTGGGCGATTGAGCCTAACGGAGACTGGTATCTCTATCGTGAGCTGTATGCTAATCACCTCACTTATCACACGCTCGGCACGGAGATTCTTGAGCGCACGCCACTAGCTGAGGACATCTACGCGACCATTGCCGACCCCGCTATTTGGGGTGACCGCGCCAAAGACAAGGAACTAGTCGGCAAATCCGGTGGCGACACGCTCTCCGATCTCTTCCGTGTCCGTGACATTCCGCTCATGCGGGCGAACCACGACCGCCTCCAAGGCTGGCAGCGCTGCCGTGAGCAGCTCAAGCCGTACAAGTTGCCGAGCGGCGAGCTGACATCTCATCTGAAAGTGTTCAAGACATGCCCGCAATTCATCCGCACGATTCCGTCGCTGGTCCACGACAACGTCCGTCTTGAGGATTTGGACACCGATGGGGAAGACCATCATGCTGATCAGTGGCGCTACGCCCTCAACACGCGCTTGCAGCTTGGCGTCTCATACAACAAGCGCCCGGCTTGGCAAAACCGCATTCGGTCCTATTCCGATGCTGAAAGCTGGTTGACAGCATGAGCAGTACTACCAGTCAGCTCGACCAAGACGTCGACATTCAGCACAAGAAGCGCATCGATAACGACTCGCTCCGTAAGCGCGTTCTTGCCGATACTCGTCTTGCTATTCGCGCTAACTCCGACTGGATACTTGCCGCTCGTGAAGATTACCGGTTTGCGTTGGGCGAGCAATGGACACCGGAAGAGAAAGCGATTCTGCAGGAGCAGAAGCGTCCGGCGCTGACCATCAACAAGATTAGCGTGCAGGTCGATGTTCTCTCCGGCTACCAACGCAACAACGCCTCTCGCATCCGTGTCAATCCTGAGGGGGGCGAGGACAAGGTCTTCTCTGACACTTTCGACCACGCGATTGATTACGTCGACAAGGTGACGGCGCTCAAGCACAAGCTCAACCAGCAATTTGACGACGGCCTTATCTGCGGCAAGGGCTGGACTGAGATTGCGATCAACTACGACAAGGACCCTCTGCACGGCGACCTACTCTTTCACTCTCACAGTCCTTTCAGTATTTTCAAAGACCCTGATGGCGTTGAGTACGACCTATCCGACAGCGAGTACGTGGTGAAGATTAAGCGCTACACCAAGGCGAAGCTAAAGGCTTTGTATCCCAAGAAAGAAGCGGAGATTGACGCGCTAGCTCAAGGCAGTGGTGATATTTTCACTGACCAAGAGGTTGGCATTCAGGGTCAGTCCACCAATTACGGTTTGCGTCCTGACACATCCGGTCCGCCGATGTCTCGTCCGATGACTCCAGAGGGCGTTATTCTCGACGACACCGACGCTCCCGACTCTCGCACGCACTACACGCTAATTGAGTACTGGTATCGCAAGTACGTGAAGAAGTGGTTTGTGTATGACTTGGAGAACGGTCGTCTCAGTCGCTTCGACACCGAGGAGGAAGCGCTCGCCAAGATTGAGGAGCAGAAGGCGATCTTTCTTGCTCCCGACCCTGCCACGCAGCAGCTTGACCCGGTAACTCAGCTTCCTGTTCCCGGCACTGGCGAGCCTGACCCTGAGCTTGCGAAGATGGCGGCTGAAGCCGTTCCCGTTGAGCGGACGGTCTCTGAGATATGGGTCGCTGCCGTAGTTGCCGATCAGGTGCTTGTGCATGGCGTCAGCCCGCTTGAACCTAAATACCACGGCTTCCCATTTTTCCCGTTCTTCTCAAAATGGTACCCGTCTGCCGAGACCGAGCTAACGCGTTGTCGTGGACTGGTGCGCGACTTAAAAGACCCGCAGCGTGAGGTGAACAAGTCGAGGAGCGCCTATCAGCACATCGTCAACACTTCCGCTAATTCCGGCTGGATAGTTGATGACGACGCGCTTGACGAAAACAGCTTAGATGAGTTGAGGCAATTTGGCGCAAAGCCCGGCCACGTTGTTGTCAAGCGCAACGGCTCAACCGTTGAGCGTATCGATCCTGTCCCTCGTCCTATCGCGCAAGAGATTATTGAGCGTCTCAGTACCGAGAACATGAAGGAAGTATCTGGCATTAATTCCGATCTTATCGGTATGAAGGACGACACCATGTCCGGGAAAGCCATAGCCCTCCGTATTAAGCAAGCCCTCACTATCGTCGCTGCTGTGTTCGAGAACTGGAAGCGCACGAAGCAGATGGTCGGAGAGGCGATCTTCGACCTAATCCCGGAGGTGTTTGATGCCAAGAAACTCGCCAACGTCCTCGGACAGCGGTTCATGGACTCCCAGCAACCCCCGTTATCGCCTGGTCAGCTCCAAGCCTTCCTTGGAATGGTGGAGGACGGTCAATACGATGTGCAAATTTCCGACGCATCCGAATCGCCAACACTCCGAGCAGAAACCTTCGAGCAGTTGATGGAGATGGCCGGGGCCGGGATGCAACTACCCCCGGACCTTCTGATCGAATGGTCGAACATCCCCAACTCTGCCGAAGTCGTGCAGCGTATTCAGCAATTCCAGCAGCAGCAAATGCTCATGGCTCAAAGTCAAGCCGCAATGAATCCCGTCGCAGGCGGAGGAAAGAAGCCTGCGTCCCAAGGAGAAGCGAATGTCTGAAGTTGATTTAAAGGTGATTGAAGAGAAGGCCACAAAGGGCGAGGCGCTCACAGAGGAAGAGTCTATCGAGGTGATGTCCACATCTTCTGATCCTCGCACTCAAGTTGTCGAGGAAGCGGAAGAGAAAGCTCCTGTCATCGAGGAGAAGAAGCCCGAGCCTGTCGTTGAGGAAAAGAAAGAAGAGCAGCACGGACGCTTCCCAAAGGTCGATAACGCCAAGGTTTTCAAGGCTCTTGAAGGCGACAAGTTTGTTGAGCAACAACTCACCCGCGAGGAACGTGGTGTCGCAAACGAGATCAGGATTCAGCGAGAACGCGCCCGTCGCGCTGAAGCTGAACGAGACTCTGCCAAATTTGAACTTATCAAGCACAAAGCTGCGACTGAGATCAAGAAAGACCCGGAAGAGGTCTTGACCCGTAAACAGGTTTCTGAAGAATTTCAGGCCAAGCTTGACGAGAAGGCTCTTGCTATCGAGACCGCGAACCGCAACCGCATTGTGAAGATGTGGGAGCGTGAAGCCCGGAGAGACCATAAGGACTATGACCAAGTTCTTTCTCTTGCCGACCGGGTCATGCCCAAGAACGCGGACTATCAATTACTTCTTCAGAAAGCGTACGAGGATGGCGATAATGTCGCGCTCACCATGTACGACATCATAACGTCCGACCCCTCTTTCCCCACTTTAGCAAAGGAAGTTGGCATCTCTCTTGAAGAGCCTAAGCCGCCAGAGGAGAAGAAAGTCTCGCCTGCTCCTCAGGCGCTAGAAGCGGCCAAGAAGCTCGCTGAGAACGCTGCCAAGACCCCGACCACTGGATCGAGTGCTAGTGGAAGCGGGACGACTCCGAACGCGGAGGAAATCACTCTTGACTACGTCGCATCGCTTTCGGATGCGGAGTTTGCGGCACTACCGAAGGCCAAACGCAACGCAATTCTCGCTAAATACGGATAACTCAGGAGCCATAAATGGCAAACACAGTAACGATTGCGGCCCTTAGGCCGACACTATGGCAGAAGGCGCTTTACGCCGATGTCTCAAAGGAGATGTACTTTGAGAAGTTGATCGACCGCTCGGATGTTTCCTCAATCGGCCTTCGGGACGAAACCTCTCCCAACGGCGTGATTCAGGAAATCACCGATCTCTCGAAGCAGCAGGGTGACAACATCACCTTCGGGCTCTCGATCAAGCTGACCGGTTCTGGCGTAGACGGTGACGCTGAGCTTGAAGGCAATGAGGAAGCGATCACGACCTACTCGGAAACTCTCACCATCAACCAGAAGCGAAACGCAATTCGCCTGACTGGCAAGATGGACGAGAAGAAAGCGGCTTACAACATGCGTTCGGACGCCAAGAACAAGCTGAAGATTTGGTTGGCTGAAACCATCCAGTACGACCTCTTCCGCAAGCTCTCCGGCGACATCGCACAGACGTTCGCAAACACTCCTGATGCCCCTGCGGCTTCCCGGTCGGTCTGGGCTGGTGGTCAGTCGGCGACGAACGCGCTGACGGCTGCGATGGTGATGGACACCAAAGTCCTCTCCAAAGCGCGGCAGGTAGCTCAGCTGGCGAGTCCGAAGATTCGCCCGGTTAACGTCGGCGGCAAGAAGTTCTACGTTGCTATCCTGCATCCCTACCAGAGCGCGGACCTTAAGAAGGACCCGGTCTGGAATCAGGCACAGCGTGACGCTCAAACGCGTGGCGATTCTAACCCCATCTTCACCGGCTCTTTGGGTGTGTGGGACCAGATCGTCGTGCATGAGCATGAAGACCTCTACACTGGTAACGACGGCAGCGGATCAGCTCCGATTGCCCGCGCCGTTCTGTGTGGCGCACAGGCAGGGATTCTTGCTTACGGCGGCCCGTCCGAGTGGGTGGAGGAGCCGAAGGACTACCGCAACAAGTGGGCGATTGCTTGTGGTCGTATCTGGGGCGCTGTCAAGCCGATGTTCAACTCCAAGGACTACGGAGTTGTGACGATGTTCACGGCAGCGACAACGGCCTCGACAGCGTAATCGTAACCACCTAAAGGAGAAATCAAATGGCAGCAGTAACAGGAACATTAGTTAAGCGAACGGAGTTCGGGGGCGACTACAAAGCCTTCGTCATTACCGCGACGATTGGCTCGGCTTCGGACACCATCACGCTCACCGCTGCAACTCACGGCATTTCCGAGATCGTGGGCTTGCAGGGTTGTATCACCGGCGGGCTGGACACGGCATTCAGCTACCTCCAGCTCTCCTACTCTGGTCTTGTCATCACGGTGACAAGTTTCGAGCAGGACGGCACTCCCTCGACGGAATGGACGGGAACGACCGTTGAGTTGCTGGTGATCGGCAAGTAATTGACAACTGATAGTGGGGGCGGGAGCTAACAACTCCCGTCCCTGTTATCACCATAGCCCCCTGAGAGGAGACTAATATGGTGACTCGTTTTTCTCGTATCGACCCTCGCGGCTACTGGGAAGGCGATCTGATCCTTCTAGTAGAGAAGCTGGTCGATAACCTAAACGGTGTTGCGGCCAAGCTCGATGCTGACGGTGGTGTTACCGACACCAACTACGCATCCCTTCACGCGCTCACCGCAAACACGGGTAATGCATACACTGACACAGTAACTTACACCGGCTACGCGCTTGGTGATTTGGTGACTGTTTTGAAGAACTGGTATACCAGCTTTAACGCGATCTGCGACAAGCTTGCTGCGGATGGCGGGGTAACTGGCACCACGACCTACACCTCGCGCAAGCTGACCGTTCAGCCGGACGGGTCAGGGTCTTACATCAAGAAGCTTGGTATTCAGCAGGGTACTACAGGCACAACCACTCTCGGTTTGGTTGAGTGGATTGACCTTGCAGTGGACAACTTCAACTCCGTTCTTGGTGAGCTTGACCACGACTCTGGTGTTACTGACACCAACTACTCAAGTCTCTGGGCGATTGAGGATGTTGCTGTTGGAAACCCGTCCTCATCGAGTTCCAGTTCCAGCTCTTCTCAATCCAGCAGTTCCAGCTCCAGCTCTTCTCGATCTAGCAGCTCAAGTTCTTCCAGCTCCAGTTCTTCGTCTAGTTCTTCTCTATCAAGCAGCTCCAGCTCTAGCAGCTCGTCTTCTTCGTCTAGCTCCAGCTCATCGGAGTCCATCTAATGGCAAACTACTCCAAGGAAATGACCGCTGACGGGGCTGTGACGACGACCTCCTGCACCGTTAAGCAAGTGATCGTCTCATCGAAAGGGGCCACTGCTGGAGATATTGTTGTGCTGCGGGACGGTGGAGCTACAGGAACAGTTGTCCTCTATCTTGTTGTCGGGGCTGCGAACGGAACGCAGACGGTGGACTTGCCTGCGGGCGGATTGAACATCGGGACGTCCCTTTACTACTCAGAGCAAGCTGCTGCAGCGGGAAAGATACGGACGACGATCATACTCTAATGTACGACTTAGCGTATTACGACAAGATGCTGAAGCAGTATTCTGCTACTGCCGAAAACATTTGTCGTATTCGCTGGGATTGGGTGAAGGAAGCCAACGCTCGCACTGTTCTCGATTACGGCTCGGGTGTTGGCTTCTTTCGCGCTTACCGCCCGCAGGGAGTGGAGGTTGACAACTATGACGTCATGCCAGTTCCGCAGACGGGCATTACTCGCAAAGAGTACGATCTTCTTACCCTCTGGGACGTGCTTGAGCATCTTCCGTCGCTCGAGGAGATTGACAATTTCCTCAAATCGGCTCGGTTCGTGGCGATCTCAATTCCCATTCTTCCTGACGGGAAATCTTGGATAGGGTGGAAGCACTTCAAGCCGAGCGAGCATCTTTTCTACCCGAACGCATCCCAGCTTGCGGCAATGTTTGCCTCCTATGGGTTTGAGGAAGTAAAAAGGGGGCAGCCCGAATGCCCACCGAGAAGCGACGTGTGGAATTTTCTGTATCGAAAATGTGCCATAGAAAGCTACACAACCTCTGTGGGAGGAATGACTGCAAGTGTAGATGTCACATACATAACCGCTGGCCTTAATGGCTGAGTCGTTGATACTTCAAAACAGGCTGAGTCCGGGCGACATCTTGATGATGACGCCTGCTATTCGTGATTTGCATCTTACTTATCCCGGTGAGTACGTCACCGATGTGCGTTCCCCTGCCCCGCAGGTGTTCCAGAACAACCCATATATCACAGTCATTCCAGATAGGCAGGGAAAGCTTATTGACATGCAGTACCCGCTCATCCACGAATCCGGTGCGACTGGCCGCCACTTCTCCGAAGGTCACAGAGAGTATTTAGCCAAAGCAATCGGCAGGCCTATTAGGAACACGTCTATGTGGCCTGAGATTTACCTATCCGACACAGAGATAAATTGGGCAAATCCGGTTAAGGTGGAATACGGCTACGACGGTCCGTACTGGATCATCAACGCGGGGATCAAGAATGACTACACGCTCAAACGCTACCCGTATTATCAAGAAGTCGTCAACCTTCTCAAAGACAAAATCACATTTGTCCAAGTTGGGCAGCTTGAGCACGACCACCCGCCTTTATCGAACGTGCTGGACATGCGCGGGAAAACGGATCTCCGTCAGTTGTTTCGACTCGCATACCATTCGGACGGTGCTATCTGTGCAGTGTCATTGCAAATGGTCATCCAAGCCGCATTTCGAAAACCGTGTGTTGTACTCAATGGAGGGCGCGAGTCCATTCGCTGGCAGGCTTACCAAAACCATCGCTTCCTAGCGGTGAACGGGGCTTTGCCGTGTTGCAGGCTAGACGGCTGCTGGCGCAGCAAGGTTAGCGACTGTGTGGACTGGCTTAAGGACAAGCAGGTTCCTCACTGCATGGACATGATTCGGCCAATGGATGTTGCCCGAGCAGTTGAGCTTTACTACGAGGGTGGTGTGTTGGAGTCCAAACTGGAGTACGCATGAGCGATAAGATTAACTTGGGCGAGTCGATCCAACCACCCCAGACTGTGCTAACCGAGATGCTCGCGGTGATGCAGGACTTGTTTAACCACAACAAGACCTTCCAGCTTCTTGATCCTCCAGATGTTCTTGCCAGAATCTTGAATGAGCCGAAATCCGGTAACGAGATTCGCAAGTTTGTGGCTTCCTATCTCAACCCTCATCACCCTGAGCCCTACGCTCAGGCTGAGAAAGGTATGTGCGTCATGGCGATCTTGGGGTACATGTTTGCTCGCGGTGAGGCGCGCACAAAGGGTCGTATCGGGCTATGACCGGAACGACTTTTCCATTTAGCGAGATTATCGAGACAACCGGGACGCGTGTTCTAACCAACATGATCCTTTCGATCATGCGAACGCTTAAGCGCGTCAACCCAGCGGACACCTACTATGAAGCATATCTTGGCCATGCTCAAAGACAAGGTGACTCGTTTTTCGACCACTATCACCTCGCTTGGTTATGGGCTGCGGCACACTCTCCAAAGACGATTCTCGAAATTGGAACGCGTACCGGGCTTTCACTCTGCCAGCTCTTGTCCGCTTTGCCTGAAAGAGAAGGAGTTGAAGTCGTCAGCTTCGATCTCTTCAACGACGGATTCATCTCCCCCAAGTTAGTTGAGATGAATTTGAAGGCTCTCAACATCACCATTCCTGTAAACTTCGTGAAGGGCGATTCGGCGCAGACCGTGCCGGAGTACTTCAAGGCTAATCCAGGAAAGCTCTTCGACTGGATGCTCATTGACGGAAACCATGACAAGACTGCAGCACGCATTGACTTGGAGAACACGTATGAGCATGTGGCTCCCGGTGGTATTTTGCTTTTCGATGACATTTCCACAGAACCCGGCGAGTGTGGACTGCGTGACGTATGGGAGCAGTTCAAGTCAGATCATCCTAGTTTGTTTCAATATGGGGAGGACTACCACGGAAAGGGGCTTGGATGGGCGATACGACAATGAGCGGAACGGTAGTCCATATCCACGAGAAGGCGGCGGATGTCTCAGTCGAGCAACCGCACATCGACACGTTCATTGGCCGTGACCCGCGCACATTTACCCGGAAAGATGCGGTATGTTTTGCCAGAGCTAGCGGACTTCGGGAAACCGGAATGTCCGTCAACGAGATCGCGCTTCTCTACGACCTCTTGGAAGAGTTCAAGCCGCGTTCTATCGTGGAACTTGGTCGGGACTTCGGCACCTCTTCCCGTCTTTTCTACCAGCACATTGTTCGTAACGGCGGAAGGCTTGAGTCCTGGGATCTCAAGATCCACCCTGAGATCATCACCGGCAAGGCGTTTGCAAGGAGCTGGGGGCCTGTAACCAACATCCCCACCGAAGACTCCCACATCCTTGAGTACGGAATGCCTTATTATGGGGACGGGTATCAGTTGATTTTCAATGTAGCTCACTCCATAAAAAGCCCTGTACGTGACCCGGCAACTAAATTGGAATTTCCAATCTCCGTAGAACCATTTATCGATTTCCTACTTATCGACACTGAGCATTCGACATGGGACGCGCTTGGCGAATACGCAAGGTGGCGTCATTACTTGCATGGCGGCGCTCTGGTTGCGTTTCACGACTCGAACCTCCCGAACGTGCGCCGTGCTATTGATATTGTGCATGAGCTAGAGGGCAGTCGCATTACCGATACTTGGGAGCCGTCTCATGCGGACGGGTTTGGAGTGCATGTGCTGAGGATTCGCTAATGGATACCCGGACATCGCTTGACGATCTCGGTTGGCTGGATCAGTACGGTCCTGCTCCGATTTACGAGGCGTTCATGCGCTCAAGCCCGTCTACCGTAATCAACCATACAACGCCTCGGTATGCTCCCCTTCTCTGGGCGATTGGCGCGGCGATTGGTGTACACAAGTGCGTCGAGGTGGGTGTCGCACAGGGGTGGTCCTCGGGCGGACTAGCTTGGGCTGTGCGCGAGTCTAACCAGCGCTACGGGATGAACGGTAGATATTGGGGCATCGACATCGCGGACAAGAGCGAGCTTCAAAAGACTTGCGACAAGATGGGTCTGCCAGCGACTTTCATTCAGCATGAGAAAGGCTCTGTTGATTTTATGCAGAGTCAGACGCTTTGGCAGCCAGAGGAGTTGGACCTTGTCTACATAGATGGCTGGCATTCGATCCCCTACGTCAAGCAAGAGATTGCGCTATTCGAGCCGCTCATCAAGGGAAACGGCAACGGCTACCTGATACTTCATGACATTTACGCGTTCGTGGCTCCACTCCACGATTGGCTTATGAAGGAGTCCGGGTACAGTTTTACCGAGGGCTTGCGGTTCTTACCGAACTACGGGATTGGGATTTATCGGAATATGCGAGGCTATGACTATCAAAAGGATTTCTGGCCAGACGGCGACCAGTCTCACTTGGGATTTATGACATGAGCCGCTTCGCCTACTTCTTTTCTATGTGCCAGAAGTACATTCCCGAAGGAACTGCTTTGCTAAACTCCCTCCATAGGGTTGGCAACCAGCAGGACGTTCACATCTCCGGCTACAACCTGCCTGAGTCATTTATTAGCCAGTTTTCAAAACTCAGCTTCCCCGTCATCCACCACGCGATCAGCGAGCCTGACGCCCGCGAGTTTGGAGGTGAGGGTGAAATTCTCTGCCGCCGCCGTTACTTCGATGCTGCCAACGTCGGCCAGTCTTATGAAGCAATGTGCGTTCTGGATGCCGACATGTGGCTAGTTAGGCCGGTTGAGCAGTATTTCGAGATTGCTGCAAAGACTGACTTCATCCTCGGCGCAACCTTAGAGCAGAAGCGGATGTACGGCGAGCATGAGCATGAGTCTCTTGCAGACGGCACCCCGACCCTTCCCGGCCCGGTGTGGAACCACAAGGACATCTGCTGCGCCCCTATCTTTGTAGATATGCGAAAGCATTGCGTGATCTTTAAGCGAAGCTGGATGATATTCCGGGAGGGCTATCGCGCTCCCGACATGGCCGCCATTAACGCAATGATTTTAGCTCACAGCTATTCGGACAAGGTGTTGCCGCTATCTAACACTGTATGGGTGAACTCGAATGAAAAAGCGCTCAAGCCCTACATCCGCTTTATCCGGCACGACAAGGACCCGGAGCCGGGTTTCCAGCTCTGGACAGAAACAGGTGATCCCGTCTACATCGTGCATGGTCAGTATTACAAACAATCTTGGCGAGACCAGCAATTACTTAATCGGATCGGATGCACAAACGGCTATTTGGGTGGCAGTACCAAGTCTATTCGAATGGCACACGGGGCGCTAGAACAACTTTATCGCTGCTTTCAAACACTGCAAGACGGGCCTATCGTCATCGAACACAAAGCCTACACGCCCTCAGGCGATCCGGGTGACTCATTTCTTTCCGAAGCGGTAGATGCTACATTCAGGGAAACGGTACGGGTATGATTACTACTCGCCCGTTGCTTGTTGAGCCTCAGAAGGACGGGGTTACTCTTGCTCAACGCATCAAGGAACTTGATCCCAGCTCCATACTATTTCCCTTCTTCCACGGGGTTGGGGATGTGGTGATGTTTCTTCCGATTCTCCAATCGCTTCGGCAGTTGTATCCGGGCATCCGGTTCGATCTTGGCCTCTGCCGGGGGTTGGATCAGGAATCTTTCGTGCCGGATGCCGTCCTGCTTGACGGTAACTGGCGTGAGCAGATTTCCTCAATGGACTATGACCTAGTTTGCCAGTGTAACTTCCCCATTGAAAAACTAGATGACGTCTCAAAGACCAAGGGGGAGATTTGCTGCGAGGTAGAGCTAGGGATTCCCCCTATCTCTGGTCATCCATTCCTCCTACACAAGCGGATCGTCACAACCCATTTCCAAATGACGTCAGTGCCTTGGGTTTCCAATGCCACGTCGGAGGTGGCGAAGCAGGTGTGGGATGAGATTCGAGAGGCTGGGTTTGTGCCGGTCGACACCTTCTTTAGGCATGTGTTTGCTAACCCAGCAAACGAACAATTTGACTGGTTAGCCAATGACAATCATGTCCGCAACTGGCCTGCGAAGATCGATACTTTAATGGCTTTGATTGGCTCCTCTTTCGCTTTCGTGGGGGTTGTTTCTGGAAACTTTCATCTTGGTCTATCAATTCTTGGAAACAGGCGGGTGTTGCTTCTGGAGCGGGATTTGAAGGCATCGCACTTTACAAAGCTACCTGTTTCTTCGGTCGACATTAAGAACTACAAGCAAGGGAGCGTTAAGGCGTGGCTTTCTAGCTTGACCTGACAACTGTTTTAAGCGCGTCCCGGCGACGGCTGGGGAGAGCGCGGGTACCCAAAGGCTCGATTCCTGATCAGGGGATCGGGCCTTTTCTCTTAAGGAGTAAATGGCAACACGGGTTGACGATTCTTTTAGTGAGGCGGCGAATACCGACCTCGACGATCACGTACCCAATACTACGGGAACGAATTGGGTTGCTATTGTTGCTGACGCCACCAACAAGATTCGCTGTACGGCGGGAACCGGACTTGCCGCACCCGCCACAACAACGGCTTCCGAATATCAGACGGCTGTAGCAGACGCCACAGCCACCACTGATCAAATAATCACTTGCACCATGAAGCCGGGTGCTGCGGCAGGCATTGCTAGCATCTATGGGCGTTGTGATGGGACAGTCAATAATCGTTATCGCGTTAAAGTTTCTACACTAGTTACTGTCCATGACGTTGCATTAGAGGAAGTGGTTGGTGGGACAACGACAGAAATCGGCACTTTTACAACAACTATTCTTGCTACTGATGCAGCGGAGTATAAACTTGACATAAATGATTCCTGGAAGCGGGTATATATCAATGGTATTTTGCGGATTGATGTTACAAACAATGGACTTACGACAGGCACTCGCGCTGGTATTCGAGCAAGCGGTTCAACGTCCGTCCAGTTTCTCGATTTCTTATTGGAAGACGGTGTTGAGAGCTCTTCTTCGTCCAGTTCTTCATCCTCTAGCTCAAGCAGTTCTTCAAGCTCTCTATCATCGAGCAGCAGTTCATCTAGTTCTAGTTCGAGCAGCAGTTCATCTAGTTCTAGTTCGAGCAGTTCCTCGTCCTCCATAAGCTGCGACGTCGGCACCCCGTTCAACGTAGCGGACGCGTGCGTCGGATTCTGGAAGATGAACGAGGCGAGTTGGAACGGAACGGCGAACGAGGTGGTGGATAGTTCGGGGCAAGGAAATCACGGGGTTAGGGTTGGGAATGCCACCACAACATCAACAGACGCAAAGCTCGGCGGTTTCTGTGGGACTTTTGATGGGAGTGGAGATTATGTAGATTGCGGAAGCGCCGCATCATTAAAGCCTGTCGGAGATTGTTCTATTGAGTTTTGGGTCAAAGAGAACACATCGGTTAATGCAAGGCGTCTTGCTGGGAATCGGAGTTCTACAGGAACAAACGTAGGTCTTGATGTCTATTACGCAGGAAACGAAGCAAATAAGTCTGTTCGATTCATAGTCGATGTGGGCGCTTCTACCGTTGAGATTGTGGGAACGACGGATATTCAGGGAGCTTGGCACCATGTTGTAGCAGTACGAAGTGGATCAACAGTTCTGCTTTACATTGATTCTGTTTCTCAAGGAACCGCATCAGGATCGTCTTCGGCAGATGCTGGGACACTAGCAGGAAACTTTAGAATTGGCGCAAATCCATTTGGCGCTAATCAGGTTAGCGGCCTTATGGATAATGTGCGTTTCTACAGCCGCGCCCTCACCGCCACAGAGATTGTCCAGCTCTACAACAACGGGGTTGGGACAGAGTCGCTAGCAGATTGTTTTTCGAGCTCTTCGTCGTCTTCGTCATCTTCCAGTTCTTCCAGCTCAAGCAGTTCAAGCTTATCTAGCTCTAGCTCGTCATCTTCTTCCAGTAGTTCTTCTTCTAGCCTGAGCTCTTCATCTTCCAGCAGCTCAAGCTCTTCCTCATCAAGCAGTATCAGTTTTAGCTCATCGTCATCCAGTTCAATTTCGTACAGTTCATCAAGTTCTAGCAGCAGCTCTAGTTTTTCATCTAGCAGTAGCTCTAGCTCTTCTTCATCCGCTTTTCGATGGATCGAGCGCTCTGTGGTGTCTAGTGACTGGATTGAGAGAGTCTAATGGCGACTCGTTTCTCTGACACATTCACTGCAGCGAGCGGATTTCCTGAGATCAATTCTCGCTCTCCTGACATAGGAACGGGTTGGGTTAAGGTTGTTGGAACTTCATCTCAGCGTATTGAGATTTATGCGGATGAGGATAAGGCTGTTCCGGATCATACCGCTAGAGTCCAGTACCAGACTAATGCTGCTGATGAAACGCTTACCAACGAGATGGATGTTTCAGCAACAGTTTCCCTTGGTTCTGACGCAGCGCAGGTTGTGCGAATCATTGGTCGGTCTGACGGGATAGATGAGAACTACTACCAGATTTACATTGAAGCATCGGGTGGGAATCAGCTCATTGGTTTGTACAAGTACGTGTCTGGTGTTTTGACAGAACTAGGAACATACGCAACCGGAATTTCTGTCTCTACGGCAGTTACCTACAAGCTTGAAATTCGTACGGCAGCGAAGAAGGTGTATGTCAACGGTGTTGAGCGGATTAGCTCATCCGACAATGTTCACACAACCAACAAGCGTGCCGGGCTTTCAACAAGTGGTGCAACGACTGCCCGTATTGATAATTTCTTGGTTGAGGATGCTCCGGGCGCCTCATCCTCAAGCTCATCGTCATCCAGCTCTAGCTCAAGCTCATCGTCCAGTTCTCAGTCCGCAACTGCCGTAACCCGTGTTTTGGACAACTTCGGGGAGTCAACCGGGACATTTATCGAGCTATCAAGCCACACGCCAGACATCGGTCACACATGGGTTAAGATGTCCGGCACGACTTCTGAGCGCATCGAGATTGATGTCACCAATAACCGCGTTCTTCCCAACTCCACATCAACTGTTCAGTATCAGACCACGTCATTGGATGAAACCGCATCGGTTGAGCAGGATGTTACATGCATCATGCGTCCCGGTACTACAGCCAATGGCAAGTGCTATGTTCTTGGTCGCTGCAACGGAACAACCGGAAACTACTATGAGCTAAAAGTTCAGGAGTCATCCGGTGTCCACACCGCTGATTTGTCAGTTATCGTCGGTGGTTCAGTGACGCTACTTGGTTCTTACACTACAGCCATATCTTCTGCTGATTTTGCAACCTATTTGCTTCAGATAAGGGATGCGGCAAAGAAAGTCTTTATCAACGGTGTTGAACGGATTAGCTCTGCTAACAATGCTCTATCAACCGGAAAGCGGGCTGGTTTGCAGAGTTCTCTTTCAACAGCCGTTCGGTTTGACTACTTTCTTTTGCAAGATGCTGGAGCGTACTCATCAAGTTCTTCAAGCTCAAGTAGCTCAAGCTCTTCAAGTTCAAGCTCATCATCCAGCAGTTCTTCATCGAGCAGATCATCATCTTCCAGCTCAAGCTCTCTTTCATCAAGCAGCAGCTCATCAAGTCTAAGCAGTTCATCTTCGTCAAGTTCAAGCAGTCTAAGCAGCTCGTCATCATCCAGCAGTTCTTCATCCAGCGAATCATTTGCAAGTTTTAGCTCAAGCAGTTCTAGCTCGTCCAGCTCAAGCCTATCAAGCTCGTCAAGCTCAAGCTCTTCTTCTTCATCATCCAGTTCAAGCAGCAGCTCGTCGCAAAGCTCCTCTTCCAGCAGCAGCAGCAACAGCTTTTCAAGCTCAAGCTCGTCTTCTTCAAGCTCCAGCTCATCAAGTAGCAGTTTTAGTTCAAGCTCTAGCTCAAGCAGTAGCAGCAGTTCATCGAGCTCAAGTTCTTCTTCAAGCTCTAGCAGCAGCCGCTCTTCGGCAATTAATTCCAGCTCAAGTTCTTCTTCTTCCAGCAGTACTCGGTGGAGCGGTCGGTTCACGTCCCAGCAAGGGACATGGACAGACAGAACTCCGGGTCTTGAATTGGGGTGATGCATGGCGACTAGCCGTTCGGATTTTGTGACCTATACCAATAGGATATTTAAGAGGGATGACAAAGAGCAGGAAACCTTGGATGCTCTAAACGATGTTATCAAGGACGCAACCAGCCGCCACAGTTTTCAGTTTCTTAAGCGGCAAGCGTACGTTCCAACGGTTAATCAGCACGAGGACTATCCGCTTCCTTCCGACATGCTGCACCTCCACCATCCGATTCGGATTCTGGAGGGTTCTGCTACCAACAATTCCGGGTTTGTGCTTCAGCAGATAGATAAAGACACCTACGACTATTACGAGCCAAACCCAAATCGCACCAGTCCTTCAACTGGAACACCTTGGGCCTACTGCGTGTGGCAGAACGCGATCTTGCTGACCGATATTCCCGGAACGCAGGGCTACATCATCGAGATCAACTACGGCAAGAAGCCCACGCTTCCCTCCTCCGACAGTTCTGACGCCCACCCGTTCGGGGTGGAGTGGGACGAGACAGTACGGTGGGGTGTGCTCGCCCGTCTCTTCGAGGGTCTTGGTTTGGACGAGGAAGCGCAGAAGTGGGGTGCGTTCTACGAGCTGGGCAAGCCGGTAATTTCAGGAGGTGTGATCCAAGGCTATATCGGCGGGCTTCAGGGAATGATTGAGAAGGATCGCAACACGAATCGCGCCCCGATGTTTGTGGAACCCAACGTGCTTTAGGAGGATAAATGCCATTTACCGTAACTTGGTCTGAGACAAGCCCACAAGGAACCGCTGCGGCCAACACGCTCGATACTATTATTCAACAGCTTAAGACTTCTGTTCGTGAAAGACTCCAGTTTGGTGGCGTGTACTTTCCTTCCGACCACGATGAGTTGTCTGGCGAGCATTCGTACGTTCGCTGTGCTGAGCAGTCCTCTAACCCGACTGGTGTTGCCAACAAGGGATTCCTGTTTGTCAAGGACGCCTCGGGTGTTGCGGAGCTCTACTATATGGACGACGCCTCGCAGGCGATTCAGCTCACCAGCAACGGAGCGCTCAAGGACAGTGTAAGTGCCAAGAGCGGGGATTTTCTAAGTTCAGGTGTTACAACCGCTCGTTCTGGATGGACAAATGTCACATCCACCTACACTGGAAAGTTTATGCGAATTGGGGGTACTCCCCTAACAACCGGTGGGGCTGATACCCATACGCATGGTGCCGGTAGCTATGCTGGGCCGTCGCATAGCCATACCGTTCCGGCTTCTAGTGCTGTGTGGGGAACGGGGGCGAAGACAGACGGGAAGCTAACCACTGCCCAAGATGGGGGAAATTCTGCAAACACGGATGCTTCTACCAGCTCGTCGGGTACTGGTGCGGTGACCGGTACTTCAGCATCCGGCGATAACGTCCCTGCTTATGTCTCAACCGTATTGTGGAAGAAAGACTAATGAACGAGCTCTCGCCCGCAGCTCATCCGGAAGCTCCGGCCCTGATCCCCGGAATGGGAATGGCTGGGCAAACTATTTGCCCGTTCATGTCAGTGGTTCGGGTTCAGCCCTGCATGAAGGGAGCGTGTGAGCTGTGGGTGGAGCTTAAGTATGGCGAGCAGAAAGTTGCTCGCTGTTCTCTCTCATGGTTAGCGGTGCTCAATACTGAAACAAGGCAAGCAATCGAGAAGTTGAGGACAAATGGCAACGCTTCTTAAGAAAGGCGTTCTCCAGCCGGTTCTGGGTCTGGATCACTCCCAGCCCTCCACCCTCATTAACTATCAAAACGGGTTTCCCCAGAACATGCGCTACACCCGTGGAGAGATCAGGAAGCGGGAAGGATCTCGTTCTCTTGGATCAGAGTCCGTTCCCATTGCTGGAGAGAACGGTGTGCAGCATACGGTTGTCTACCCGACCAGCTCTGAGTCCATTAGGCTTATCCGCTGTTCCAAGCAGACGATTGAGCTATTCAATACAGTTTCTAGCGCATGGGACAACATTACCGGCTCCTTGATTCTGACAGGTGATGACGACTCCTACTGGGACGATGCTGTGGTGAATGACAAACTCATTCTCACCAACTACGTCAACAATTTGCTTTCCTACACCGATGGCGATTCAGGGGTTGCGGAAGTGGCTGGATCTCCCCCCAACTGCAAGTTTTTGGAGTATCTCTCCCCATATCTGGTTGCCGGGTTCGTTTCAACTGGTGTCAACAACCACATGATTGTGAAGTGGCCGGACACTGGAACTCTCACTAGCTGGTCAACTGGAAACGCCTCTTCTGCTCTCCTTGACCATAACGGGGACGCTATCCGTGGCTTGAAGCGGCTGAACGAGTATTGCGTTGCCTACAAGAAAGCCTCTATCTATCTGGGACGACCGGTCTCTACCTCTGAGGTTATTAAGTGGGATTTGCAGGAAGTCGGAACCGGGCTCATGAACCACCGCACCGTTGCTGAGCACAAGGGCAATCACTACTTCATGGGCCTTAACGACTTCCACGTCTTCAACGGGGTTCGCTCTGAGTCCATCGGTCAGAAGATTAGGGAGCAGGTGTTCCTATCTCGCAACGCTGAAAGAGATTCCCGCCACCATGCTGTCCACGTCAAGGACTACGACGAGGTGTGGTTCTTCATCGTATCTATTGGGAATGACTGGCCGAGCGACATCTGGAAATATAACTACCGTTACGACTTCTGGTACTACGACACTTGCGATCGATACCGTACTGGCACGGAGTGGTTTATCCAAGCATCGACCACCATCGATGACTTGGTGGGGACTATCGATGAGCAGGGCGGATCAATTGACAACTACCTCTCCACCACAAACGCTCCGTCCTACGTGTTCGGAACGCAGTTTGGTCTAACCCTACGTCTTGATCCAACAACCAATAATGATCGTCTAACCGTTCCCATTAGCGCTCGGTACGACAGCGGTGATTTGACCGGTGAGATATTTGAGAACTACAAGCGCTGGCTTATGCTTGATTTCTGGGCGAAAGGGAATGCCCTCACGGTGTTCTACTCCACCGACTACGGCGATTCGTGGAAGAAAGTTAAGGAAGTTGAGCTTACTGGAAGCATCTCTCAGCACCGCGTGTACTTTGATGTGGTGGCAGAACACATCCGGTTTCGGTTCGAAAACCGTGAGGCTGGCCAGACGTTTTTCCTAAGGCAGTTTCAAGCCTATTACACAATTAGAGAGGATGTTAGCCGATGACACATCTTATGGCGTTTCATCACATGAAGTGCGGATGTCAGCTTGACGAAGACCCAGATTTCATGCATGTCTGCAACATGCACTTCTATGCGGATGCACTCTTGAGTGCCTGTATTGAGGACGATCACAAGAAGATGGCAGATGCTGTTTCAAAATCATGTGGCTTGCAATCCGAGTCTGATTCTAAACATGCTAAACGAGCCAAATGACCGACTTGCTTCTTTGGAGGCAAAGGTGCAGCTACTAGAGCAGCAGGTGCAGCACAGCAAGGACATGCACCAGCTCTTGCTGGATGACATGAGTAGATTGCTGACTCGCCACGATCACATGCTTGTTGGTTACGATGGAAACACTGGACTGGTTGCGGAAATAAACCAGATAAAGCAAGACAGGGTCGGTGAGCGAATAAAGGCTCTTGAGGTCACTAACAAATCACTAGAGCTGACCATCGCTCGATGGGGAGGGGCTATTTCGATTGCAACGGTCACCATTCCCGTATTGCTAAAGGTCTTTTGGCCATAAGGAGGAAAAATGAAAAACTGGATTATTGTTTCCGGAGCGCTTCTTCTCTCTATTGGTTGTGCTTCTCTGAATCAAGCCAAGCAAGACTACCAGACTGGCAAGGATGTTCCGCTGGCTGAGAACGAGATTAGCCCAGAGCAGCAAGCAAAGGACTTGGTTGATCCCATAACTCCCATACTTCCCCAAGCCAGTTATGCGGTTGGATTCCTTGCCTTCCTATTTACGTGGAAGCGTGGTCGCAGGCTCCGAAAGGGTCAACCAATCACTGAGACTCCCATTACTGGCTGGCTTGGAAATAACCTGAAGCTGGAATGGCTAGTGCAGCGCCTTGCTGACTTTAGGGCCGGACTCTTTGAGGTTGGGCCGGATGGCAGCAGCCTTAAGCGTGGCTGGAAAGTGGCTCTTGCTACCATGATCGGCGGTTCGCTTGCCACTCTTCCCGGATTTCAGGATGCTATTGGCGCACAGCCAGAAGCAACGGCTGTGCTTACCGCTCTCCTAACTGCTCTTATTGCAGCGACGGAGAAGCAGCTTTCTATTGTGTTGCCGACTGCTAAAGCAAGTGGGGGGACAGTCTAGTGCCACAGTTACCCATACAAATCCAAGTTCCTGATCCAATCGATCCGTACACCAACAAACTGTCGGTGGCTCTGCAGTCTTTCAGCAGGAAGCTCTCCGACATCATCAACAAGGGTATCCGCATCGAGCACAACTTGGATGCTACGGAAATTGCTTTCACAACGCATCCGACAGTTGGGACGGAGCAGACGCTTTCGCATGGCCTTAAGCGTGTCCCTCGCGGCTACATCATTACCAAACGAGATCAGGTGGTTAATGTCTACGACGGCGCTACCGCGTGGAACAACCAGAACTTCTACATCAAAAGCGACGTGGCTAACGCTGCCGTGTCGCTGATCGTCTACTAGAAGGAGAAGCTGATGGCAAAGCCATCTTGGTATAACTGGGTTGCACCAATAACGAATCTTGGTCGATCAGAAGGTGATCCAAAGACCGTTGATTTGGTTCCTGACAAGACCCCAGAGCAGCTTCAGGCTATGCGTGATCTTGGTGGGGTTGTAACTAAGTACCTACCTCAGTACGATCCCGGAAAAGAATGGGGCGGGCAATATTCCGCTCCCCTTACCCGTCCTGAGGTTAAATCTACTTCATTGCTAAATCAGTATCTTGACTCCTCTCCAACGGGTACGAACTACGACGCGGCAAGTAGGCAGCTTCAGGCAACGCTCTCTGGTGGCTACAACCCGTCCACCTCCCCTTTCTACGACTCCATGCGGCAAGCCTCTCAGGTTGCGCTGCAGGATCAGCTTGACGCATCTCGACGAGATGCCGGGGCTCGTGGTTCATACTTTACTGAGGGTGCACAGCGAGATGAGAGCCGCCTGCGCTCCGATGCCAACAACCAGCTCAATCAGGTGTTGGGTCAAATCTACGAGGCCGAGCGCCAGCGCCAGTTCCAAGGGATAGGACTTGGAAAGGAGCTTGACGCTTACCAGAACCTCGCTCGGACTGGGCAGATTCAGGCTGGCATGAACTACGGGAGTCTTGAGCGTACGGTGCAGGATGCAGACTTGGCTGCACGTTATAATGACTTCATGCGTCAGCAACAGGAACGTGCTGCAGTTCCCGGAATTGCTCAGAACCTCGCTGGAACTTCTATCACATATGGGCAGCAACAATTACAGCAGCCCAATTCTTTTCAGCAGATCATCTCCGCACTGGCACCTCTAGCTGGCTCAGTCGCTGGTGGAATGATGGGTGGCCCGTTCGGCGCAACAGTCGGTGGGCAAGCTGGAAACATGTTCTCGCAAGCGGCCATGCCCGCTAACTATGGCATTCGCCCAAGGAGCGCTTACTAATGGCCCCATACGCCGTGCAACAAAGTAGTGAAGAGATCGAGCGCGTCAATAAGAATCCTGTCGCTGCTGCTCTTGAAGCCGCTATGAAAGGAAAGATGGCGTATCAGGAAGCGCAGGAGTTCAAGGTTAAGCAAGAAATGCAGACTTGGGAGGCGTACAAGACCTACCGGATGGCAGGTCTCGGTCATACGCAGGCCGCTCAACGCGCTAGGATTCGGAACTTCCAACCGACTGAGGATGACTCCGTTGGGATTGAGAAGAAGAAGGCAACGGCAGACCTTGAGCATACCAAGGCTGGGACGGAGAACCTCAAGGCCCAAGGCTCTTACTACAAGTCCCTGTCGGAAACAGGTGCAGGGATAGCGCCCGCTACAGCGGCTACGCCTGCCGACCAACCTCCAAAACCTGCCGCTATCAGTGCCACCGAAGCTGCTCTCAAGCCTACGGACCTCAAGCCTGGACAGGCTTTGATCGAGTCCGGGGCACGGGCCTTCGGTCGCATGACGCGAAGCCGTGAAACACAGAAAGCGCTGGAGGAGTCTTACCAAGCCAAGACCGCTGCCGCAGCCCGTGGATTGGGTGATACCGCTAACGTCGCTGTCGAGGAACGCAAGATGTTGGCTGCGTCTTTTCCCAAGGACGGTGACACCTATGAGAGTCGTTCCACGATGGAAGGCTCGATGAACTCTTTCTTCGACAAGAAAGAGGCCGAGCTTCAGCAAGCGGCAAACCAGGCAGTTCCCCTCGTGCTGATTGGTCAGTCCAAGAGCGGTCCTCGCTATGGGCAAGACTCTACCGTTATCGCCTCGAAGAAGAAGGCGCAAGAAGGGCTGCTGCAACTGCGGCAGACTCGGGCGCTCTACCAGCAGATTTACTCCGAGGCAGCCGAGAAGATGCCGCCTATCGGGTCCGAAGCGCGGCAAACACCGTCGGTGACGCAAGAGCAACGCGCTGCTTACAACGCTGCACGGGCTCAAGGAATGTCTCCTGAACAGGCTCGGCAACAGGCGGGCTTCTAATGGAGAAAGATTACTTCGCGGAAGATTTCGGGGGCGAGCAGGACTTCTTCGCTCAGGACTTCGGGGGTGCTGCTACCCAGACGGCACCACCTCCCACAAGTGCTTTAGACACGCCTGACACCATCCTCCCTGGCAAGGAGAACGTCAAGCAGAAGATGGCCGAGCGCTCGTCTGCCGGACGCGAGGCGGGGCTTGCCATCGCTAAGTGGGCGGGTGAGCAGGTTCGAGACCCGCTCGGTTCCATCATGCGCCGTGCTACTCCCGTCGTTGGTCCCGCTAACGACATGATGGCGCTCGCTAAGGCGCAGCCTGCCCTCGAAGCCACGATTGCAAATCCTGCTCTTGAGATGCAGTCCGGGAACTACGACCCCAAGAGTTTGTATGACGCTGCGGGTCGTGGGTTCTCTGGTCAGCAAACCGGGCAGATGGGGGACTTGGTCCGTACTACCGGCATCGGTGGAAAGTTTAATGAACCGTTGGCGGCGGGGTTCGGTCTTGCTGCTAACGCCGCTCTAGGTGCTGCTGGTGGAAAGATCGCTGATAAAGCGCTCGGTATTGCCTCCGCCCCTGTTCAGTCAACTATCAAGGCTGCTGGTGCCGTTAACAACATCCGCCAGCCGGTGAAGTTCGCCAAGCATGTGCGGGGTTCTATGTTTCAAGAAAGAAAGCTCCGGGGTCAGGTGCTTGATACCGGAATTACTGACCTTTCAAACGCCAACCCTACCAAGACAACCGATCTTAGCGATTCATTTCGCATGATGAAGGACGCGCTTGATTCGACCGATAATCCCGGACTGCGAACGGATGTCATGGCGATTGTTAAGAAGGTCAAGGACACGCAGCTTGTAAAGCGTTTACAGGACCTAATCAAAGACCCCGATCAGGCTTCAGCGTTAACGCTTCGTGAGGCAGAGGACATAAAGCGAGCCGTCCAACAGTCTCCGATCATCCAGCGGAAACTCCAGCAGGGGCAGTTTGCCAATCTCACGCCAGCGGATCACGAAATCCTCGACCTCATGGACAACATCAAGGACGCGCAGTCGGCGGTATTCCCTGAACTCTCCGAGATACGTCGCCCTTATGCGGAGTTCATGCAGGCCTACAACCGGGTTAAAGGGAAGTTCCGAGAAGGAACCTTGCTCGGAAAAATTCGGGGCGGTTTTGGTGATGAGGAGACTATGCAGTTAATAGAGAAAGTTCTCCCGCCTGAGGTTGTCGAAGAAATTACAAACTATCGGAACACACGAAATGCAGGAAGAGCAGTGGGTGCGACGGTCGGTACAGGTGTCGGGCTTTATGCGGCCAGCAAACTTCCAGTAGCCAGGAAGTTCTTTAACGCATTATTTGGTCCTAATCCTTAGGGGTATGCGAATGGAAATAATGCATGAGCTGGATCGCTGTGTAAACGAAGCATGCGCCAGCAGTCAGGCACAAGAGAAGTTCACTCATGGCTCCTATTCTACTCATTTGACTTACTTCTTACAATTTCAATTCTTTATGAACCGTTACACAGGAGCATGAACTAATGCGCCGCATCCGTCCGCTCCCCATACGCCGCCCGTCCTTCAAGCACTTCTACCCCGCAGGAGGGGTGGGCTCGCCAGTTGTGGAGCTTGAGTCAAGCAGCTCCTCGTCATCCTCAAGCAGCTCATTTTCTTCAAGCTCAAGTAGCAGCAGCTCGTCAGCGTCGAGTTTCTCAAGCTCTTCCAGTTCAAGCAGCTCAAGCTCTCTTAGCTCAAGTAGCAGCAGTTCATCCAGTAGCAGCTCATCTTCAAGCTCTTCAAGCAGCAGCTCTGTATCGTCATCTTCCAGCTCATCGTCTTCTAGCTCAAGTAGCAGCAGCTCGTCAGACAGCGGATCGAGCTTCTCTTACTCAAGCAGTTCCTCGTCAAGCAGTTCTTCTTCTAGCAGCAGCCGGTCATCGTCCTCGAGTAGTTCTTCTAGCAGTAGCTCCCGAAGCTCGAGCTCCAGCAGTTCTTCCAGTTCCTCATCCAGTAGTAGTCGGTCGAGTTCCTCTTCAAGCAGCAGTTCCTCGAGCAGCAGCTCCTCGTCTTCGTCATCGAGCAGCAGTTCCTCGAGCTCAAGCTCAAGCAGTTCGTCCTCGAGCAGCTCTTCAAGCAGCAGCTCCTCCGACGCTGGTGGAGGACCTTCGGCAGCGATTACGGTGCTGTCCACGACCTACTCCCCCGCTCTTAGCTTCCCCTTCGAGTGCGGCATTCCATTCGCTAAGGGGGCTGTCCCTAACATCGGAGCATTGCGGCTTGAGACAACGGGAGGGACAGAAGTTCCCGCACAATTCCGCTCTCTTGTGACTTGGGCGGATGGCTCCATTAAAGCTGCTCAGATGGTAACGATAGCAGACGGTTCGGCTTCTACCTACAACCTTCGCTACGGTCCCGGCGCATCCCGCTCTTCCCCGTCAGGACTGACCGTTACTGACGCTGCTAGCTACATTGAGATTAACACTGGAGTCATTAGCTTTCGGGTTAACAAGACGGCGGGTTACTTATTCGCTCAGGTGGTCAACGGCACTACCCAGCTCTTAACCAACTCCGACATCATTATGAATAACTGGTCGGATGGTCAGGACTACAAGTCATCGCTTGAGACTAGCCACACGCTGACCGTAGAGGAGTCTGGCCCAATTCGCGCCGTGCTTCTTCACACTGGCAGTCTCAAAAATGCAGCAGGGACTGCGCTCATCAAGTACCGCGCTCGTTACTACGCCTATCGCGGGCTTGACCATATCAAGCTCGACCTGCGCGTGATTGATGATAGAACAGAGCAGAATCGCGGCATTGACGCTGCCTATCTTGCCAACGGAAATCCGCAGAACATGGCGTTTGTGGCGAATTCGTACTACATCACCATGCCCTACTTCCTAACCGGCACCAAGACCTACCACTTCGGTGGAAACGCAGCTACACCGACGGGAACTGTCTCAGGCGAGCATTACCTCCACCAGTACGGAAACGACAACGTAGTTAATGGAACAGTCGGCCCGCATGACTTCCATCTTCGGGGTGTGCAGACCTCCGACTCCTCTACCGCCGCTCCGACTGCTGGAAAGATGGAAGGCTGGCTCAATGTATACAACGGCACGCACTCTATCTATGCCGGTATCCGGGAAGCATGGCAGAGCTACCCGAAAGAGGTTCAGGTCGATAACTCAACCAACTCGATGCGGGTGTCGCTGCACCCGTTACGAGCAACGCAGGTTGGGGTAGTTGCCGATCCTAGCAACAACCGCTTTGAGAGACCTCGACACTTCTACTTTCCTCGCAGGGGTGGAGCTTGCACAAACCAAGTTCTCTTTCAGTTCAGGGCGGGCGCTCAGCAGGGGTCAAACCTAATAGCTGCCTTTAACGCGCAGCCCCGCATGGTGCGCCCTGCCTCTGAAATGTGCGAATCCAAAGTATTCGGGGACATTTTGGAAGCGGGCATTAATTCCGCAGGCTACGACGACCATATCTTCCAGATACACACTCGCAACTATATCAACCACACAAATCTTGGAAACCTTAACCGCTGCTACGGTTGGCGGGATAAGGGTTGTGCTTATTCTGCCAGCACCTCCGGTGCGAACACAAACCACTACAACCGAGCATGGAAGGGTTACTTGAACGACACCCATATCGGTACAGGGATGCAGCTTGGCATCCAGTGGGTTCGTACCCGCCTTGAGACCTACTACAAGTACATGGAAGAACGCGCAAGGCATTACGGCGACTTCGATATGAGTCACTGTAACCGGCTCGGTGGTAGCAACATCTCCCCGCCTAATATCGGAGCCGGTGAGCCGCACAACGCCGGACACAACGAGAATCAGGATGATCACGTCTGTGGCAACTATGTGAATAATCATGGCGTTGCTAGCGCCATGCCCATCTACTATCTACTCTCTGGCGATTACTTCGCTTACGAGTCGATGACGAAGATGGGCACGTGGATGAAAACATACGTCACCCAAGGTCGGTATCAGCTCCCCTTCCCCTACACCACCTACGGATCGAATGGAGAGGAGTCCCGCAACTGGCATTGGGCGTTTGCTATTCTCCTTGAGTTCTTCAAGGCGACCGGAGATATCACTTACCTGCAATCGCTTGCCGCAACTCCGGCTAAGTGGTTCATGCAGTGGTTTAGGCAGACAGGATACGGGAGGCATCAGGATGGCGTTACCGTCCACGCCAACAACTATCTAGCCGGGTTAGGCGACTGGCTGCTACCGGGCCAGTCTGGTAACTCAGGTAACTCAGGTGACTGGAACGGCGGGTCTGTCTGGATGACCGCGCACCAGTTAGCATCTTGCTGCGACTATTTCGAAGTGGACAAAGATTACAACACGATTGCTTCCCATGCGGGCTATACCCGCGCTAACTGGATGGACATGCTCATGCAGGTGGCGCAGAACATCTTTCGGCATCACTATCGCAGGGTAACGTCAAATGGCTCTGAGGTCTGGCTCTACGATGAAGGCAACTCCTTGGTCACAACTGAGTATGGCCGCACGGGTCGTGTGGGAGATCGCAGCGCACCGTCAACTTTTACCTATTGCGGGGGCATCGTGTCCGGGATGCCGTATGCTTTTGCCTACATCTACAAGCTATATACCAACGGTGATTCAATCGCTGGTATGCATCCAAATCTCGGATGGTTTACTAAAGCGACATCAAACCCGGGCTGGAGCACTTGGATTAATTGTGCGTTCAATGAGCTGAAGATTGTGCTTCCGTGGGGTGGTGCAAACGAGTCCCGCCGCATCATTGATGCCGGATCAACAGCAGCTCCAACTTGGTATGGGTATGAGCCAAACTACCACATTGGCGAGTTCTTCAAGATCATGGCGGGGCCTTCGGTTCCACCCCCTACCCTTCCGACACTGAGTTTTACTGCTAGTGATAACACCACCAGTCCGGGAGAGAATGTAACGCTAAGTTGGTCTACAACTAATGCTTCTACGGTAACCGCAACAGGTGGTGGCGGTGGCTCAATTCCAGGCCCAGTTCTAATTATCGGTGCTTCGCATGTTTACGGATCAAATGGTAATAACCAGACAGGTATAAACGGCTATTGGGTGGGGAGGCTTCCGGCTGGCTCAACGATCAATGCAGTATCAGGCTACACCATTGAGCAGATGAACGACAACTACGTTCAGCCATTAACTACTGTTCCAGCTACGGTAGTAATGCTGTTAGGACACAACAACAACACCAATGGTTCCTCTGTTCCTGACACTGCTGGCGGCACATCTGAGATGAATTTTATGATCGATGCTCTTCGGGCTCGCGGGGCGCAGAGAATACTCTGTATTACCTGTACGTCGCTTGATGCTGCCAGTGCCATTCCCTACGACTTCTATGACGACTGGTTTGCGTCATGGAACTCTCGGCAGCGAGCGAATGCTCTAGTTAAGGGTTACGAGATCATTGACTACGAGTTAGCTTTCAAGGGGGTTGGATCTTACTTCATTGGCGATGGTATTCACCACACCGCAGCGGGTATGCAAGCGTACGTTGATTTGGTTGTGGCTGCTCTCAACATCGCTCCGGCTTCTTGGGCTGGAACCAAGGCGCTTTCTGGTAGTCAGGTGGTTGCCCCAACGGTGACTACAAGCTATACCCTTACTGCAAGTAACGCTGCTGGATCAGTTAACGATACCGAGATAATCACTGTAGGTAGCGCACAGCCCACACCTTTCTACCAAACTACGTTTGAGAACTTGGATGTGTGGCGTATTGAGAAAGGCTGGCATGATGGGTTCGGTGGAAACGAGCTACATTATGCTACAGATCGTATCAGCCCGACAGCAAACCATAATATCGTTTATGGTGGTGGTCAGGGTCTTCGGATTGTCGGAAGGCAAGAGACTTATACAGGATTGAATTATGGAACAAGTGGTGCGAGCGTAACTAGACCTTATACGGCAGCTCGACTCTTTACTCGTGACGAGATTGCTCCCGGAACGACTAAGAAGGTAGAGATCAATACTGGTACTGTTTATTTTCGGGCTTTGGTGCCAGCCGGTATTGACTCTCGTGGTCTTGGGCCTGGATTGTGGATGCGCGGGGATGGTGGTGGGCGCACTCCTAATTACGGTGATACTCCGGGTTGTGGCGAGTGGGGGTGGGAGGTAACAGCACCACCTTCTCATTATGGAAATCTTGGGGTTGTAAATGGATATTCTATTTACACTGGGAATGAAGGATTGACCCCGATTACTATTCCAAGCGGGGGACTTGTAACTAGTTTCCATGATTACTGGATTGCTAAGGATATTGTTGGTGGGGTTGGTCGTATACGCTACTGGATTGACCCTGCCCCCGGAGCATCACCGCTTCGGACGTTTACTATGAGCGCAGCCGAGACAGCTATTTTCAACAGACCGTACTACCCCGTTATTTGTCTGGCTATCGGTGGCCGGTGGTGGACCAGCCCAACCGTAAATACGCCTTTTCCATGCACTATGCAGGTAACGGCATTTAAGATATGGGATATTGTCGTGACACCGTGAGTCGTCATTCCTGCACATGTCATGATTGTCAACGCGCTTGTCGTTCTCCCGGCAAGTTCCTGCCGCACCAAGTTACCGAGGATATGCGCCATCTGGTACAGGTGTCATGGGTTGAGCAACCGGACGAAGAAGTGTATGTTGTGACTCCAAGAACGATAGAAGGATACTGTATCTTCCAGACAGACTACGGTTCTTGCCAGATTCAAAGCAAGAAGCCGTTTGAGTGTCGGCAGATGCTACATGGAGATTCAGCCAAGCGCCATCAAGCTCGCAGAAACGGGATAGCGCGGCGCTGGAAGAAGCACCGGGACTTGATCGTGAAGCTGCTTGGTAGAGAACCGTTTAAGCGAGGAGGTGATTGCGTTGTTTAAGAAGAAACCGATGAAGGGTAAAGGTGGCAGAAAGGGTTGCTAGGAAAAGAGAAGGCGGGGTTTTTAGGCCCCGCCTCTCTTGCTGGATGATACGTAGTACAGACGGCGCTACTCCTCCTGCCGTTGCGCTTCCACGTAGGCTTAGCGGGCTACGTGGAACGGCTTTCTGTTTCGCGACCGCTTGCTACGAGGCTATACGACACAACCAACGCTGCTGCAACGCTAGTTCTGTCGCTATCTCCCCGGCTTGCACCCAGCGCCGTTATTTCCCTCCGCTCAAGCTGTCCATGAATGTCTTACGCAAGTCCCTCAATGACTGAAACACTGCTTTAGCGGGCCAGTCAAACGGGATTACATGGTTCATCCGCTTGTAGGTGCCATCTGCATCTTTACGCTCAACCGTCACGCATACTAGGAACCCGGTCACGTCCTCGGAATCTAAGAGGTTGATGAGTTCCTGCGCCTCGTTGATCTGCCGACCACGCACGATCTTGTCGTCGATTGGTTCAGACATTGGTCCCGTCCTCATTATTTAATTCTAAGATTGCTTGTGCTATAAGTATTCCAGCGGCAAGAATGGCAACTGGTTCTGCATCACTAACTTCTAAAGCCTCTCCCGCTTCATTTATTGCATCTATCAGATCATAATTACTCACATATTGACGTTTAGGCATTGACAGGCTCCTTCTTCTTCCCCCGGTTGTAGAACGCAAGCTGCTTGGCGGTGGGCTGGCGCTTGGTCTTAACCTCAACGGTTGGTGCGGGAGTCCCTTCCGTCTTTGTGTCCTGCTGCACAACAGTTACCTCCGCCTTTGGCTTGTACCCAAACTCCAATATCAACTGTCTCGCCAGCTCCTCGGTTGGGAACAGCTCTGCCACGCCCTTCGGGTGCTTGACCTTCTCCACGATGAACTTCTGCATGAACGCGATCATGTGCGGGAGCATGGTCTGCTCAAACGACGCGGGGACAATCGGTGCGTCAATCCTCACGACCGTCTGGTTGAGAGTATGCAGCGCCTTATCAATGCGGCGGGAGTGTTCAAGCGCGATCTTGCGGTAGTCATCGGACTGAGCTTCCCAAGAGCCCTGTATTTCCCCTGCTTGAGATGCAAAGTAGTGTAGCGTTTCAGCTAGTTTTTCTTGAATTGCTGCGTCCATCTAGAACCCTCCCTATTTCTTCGTTGTACCACAGATTATAAATCCCATTTCCAGTCAGCTTTTCACGACATGCGAAAATATCAATTAAGTCTTCATTACTCAAAGTCTTTATGTGCTTCGCCCATTCCAGATCAGCTTCACGGTAGAACTCATATTGCGGCCCATCCTTGTCTGCTCTGTAAAATGGGAACACTACACTCCTAGCAGCCATTGAGCTTCCTTATCCGATAACGGTGTGTACACGGGTGCCGTCAACTTCTTCACGATATCGAACGTAGGATCGTAATCTGTTGGATCCAGTCTGATTTCAACCAATCTGAGATTAGCGTCGTATTTATTAGCAAGATAATCATCATTCTCCCAAATCACAATCAGGTTCCCGTCCTCAGGAACCACAATCTTCACGGCATCGCTAAACACAACTCCTTCTCTAATCTTGGTAGCCTTTCCTCCGACGGACAGATCGAAGGAGTATCCGGGGCGAATTGGTAAAGTGCCGTAGTTATGCCCGATCACGGTAACGGTATATTCTCCCGGTGAGACCTTGTAGCTGGCAGAGACCGGGGCAGTCGGTGACTTAAGGCTTGTTCCATCTAGCTGCCAAATCGGACTTCTAGCTGAAGTCTGACTAGCTGGAATTACGAGCGTGAGATCACCTTTCGAGAGTTCAGGCATTAAGCCTCCTTCTTATGTGTTTGGTCCCACGGCACTCCATCTCTAACTTCTTTCAGGTACCGGCACCTTCTGCACACCACATGCTCGGTGCAAGCGCACCATTGCTGGTGGCTTTCCAGTATCCCCGCGAACTGAACGAGCTTTGCGATGAGCCAAGCTTTTGGTTTCTTGCTTAGGTCGAGTGGCATGGGTCAGGATCATCCCCCACCTTGTCCGCGATAACATCCAAGCTGGCCGCAATCTGCTCAAGGCTCATGGAGATGTCTTTGAGCACTCCGAGCAATTCCTTTTCGTTCATAGTCTCCACCTTAGGTTTGTCTTGAGAACTGCAAATAAGAATAGATGCCGTCTGTCCTTGCTCCACCCTCCGTTTCCGGCTCCGTACCACCATTGAATGTAAAGCTTCTCACAGATGCGAAGCTCGTGGGTATAGGGCCAGTACTTAACCATCCTTTAGCTTTTCGAGCGTGGCCTCTGCTATTCCGAAAGAACAACCTTCTTTGTGGTAATCTGGTTCGCAGTAACAGCTAACTACTTTCGTGATCTTTGTCAGCGTCTCTACAGCGAGCCTGAGTGCTGTGATGAGGCGAGGCAAGCTGTCACTAATCTTGATGCAGCGCACACACCGATAGGCAAATCCGTAGCAATTACAATTTTTATTCTCTTCGTCCAGTTCATCCACCCACGCCATCGGCTGGTCAGTGGACATTAGAGCTTACCTATTCGCTTTAGATACTGTTCCGCATTTTCTCCAAGCTTGAAACTGTCGATGTAGTCCCCGAAGAGGATTCGCATTTTGTCCTCGGAGATATGGTCTTTATTTTTCAACCAAATCGGATAGCAGGAGTTGTAGAAAGCAGCCCTCATAACAATGTTTGGTATCGGAACAGGCTTTTCGGTCATTCTACATCCATCCCCCTCTCTCCGCTGTCGGGCTGGCAATTCACGTCATGCTCAATGGTCTTAAGGTCATAGTCTTTCTGGTTATTCGCAGACCAAGACTTTTTGCACTTACCGCAACTTGCGCTAAAGGTCACGGATGAACCTCTGGTGTCTATCGTGAAGTTTCGCTCGTTTGGCTGGCACCAATGCATGTGTTCTGTAAGCTCTTCATACCGAGCATAAGTTGCGCGGCACTTAGTACACTCGAAGTTGCTCATCTTCTCCTCTTTCCTAAGCGCCAGCTCGTACCACGCGGGCGGCCAATACTTCACGCGGACAGGTGCCGGGCGCTTCATGGCACAATCCGAGCGTGCTGGACAACCCATACCATGATGTCGCAAAACTTCCATACAATGAGCAGGGCTGCTAGTATTGCTAGAGCAGTTTGTTGGACATAGCTCATGTGCGCTGGCCTCGGATGGCGGCTGCTAGTCGCCTACCTGTGAACCCATAGGCTGACGTTTCGCATAGCAACGCATCAGCCTCCCTCTGCGCCTCTTGCCCCTGATTCCAGGCTTCAAGCCAGGCTGAATAAGATGAAACTAGGAGCGGATGCGGCTGTTCGTTGAACCAATCTCGATAAGCCTTCTCCGGGTCGGCGGCGCTCATGGCCGATCCTTCCATTGAAACGAAGTTCCCCTCTCCGATAGAACATACTCAGCACAGCCGTGAGCAACGATAACAGCATGGGGTTTTGATGAGCTCGCCATGATCCCCATAGCCACCAAACAACCGATGATGAGTCCTCCTATAAAAGCTATGGCTTCTATGTTCATCCCCTCTCCCCCGCGTCAACGGCAGCCAGCGCAGCGGTCATGGCTTCATCAAGTGAACGGAGAAGCCGAAATAGCCACCGATTCCGAGCGCTACAATTACCGATCGCCAATCTTTCGTTGCGGTAAAGATAAGCAGCCCTATAAATGGGGCGAGCAGCATCGCTAATCCAACTGCTTGTCGATGCTTCATTTCACGGCCTCCAATGCTGCTAGGGCGGCGCGGCATACGGCGAGGGGGAGCGATGCGTCATAGCCGTGGCTGATTGGTCGCCCGTTATCGATGACGTTTACACTCCAAAGTCCGGCGGAGTTGGCAATCAGCCAGTTATATTTCCGCTCCCGCATCTTCTCGATCACCATCATCATCGCGGCGTGGTCGGTGCTATAGGCAGGCAACTTCTTCCAGTAGCGGCCAACGTCCTTCGGAGAAAGGATTCGGCTGTTATCCTGGCTGACACGATGACCGAACACCTTCTCCGCGACTCTCCCGTCCATCTCAGCGGGTGGGGGCATCAGAGTGTTTGCCTCACAACGATTTCTCCTTGGATATAACCGGTTGCTGTCTTGATGCGGAACTGCCCAGCACGGTCTAGGACATCAGATCGTCCAGGCACAGAAGAATTGAATTGGTCTTGCCGATAACCGACTTCTACAAGCGAACCATTCAGAATATGTCGGATATGCCGCTTTAGTAGCGTAGCTCCTTCGTCAGCCATCCTTCCCTCCTTCGGCGCGGGCGGGAGTCCTCTCCGCTGGCATCTTCCCGCAGACGATTCCGACGAACGGATTACCGATGCAACCGCAGTTGCATACATAGCCATTCCGAGACTTGCGACACGGTAGATGATCGCAGTTCTTTCGAGAACAACACCGCTCATGGCTATCGGTAGCACAGGACTCGCACAATGTCTTAGCCATTCCGCTCCCCCTGGTCTGCCAGTGCGGCGTCCAGGCCTCGCAACCTTCGCAGCTCGCGTTTCCTGGCGTTTTCCTTCATACGACGCTTGACGTCACTACGCACGATACGCTTGTAATTCCGGCTATGCGCTTGCTGGCAAGTCCTGCATCCCCGCCTACCTGATTTACGGGGCATATCGTATGGATGCCCCTTCGGGCATTGTGACTTACGGGCATTAAGCGCATGAGGGCTTACGCCGCGCATCACGTTTTCAACAGACGTTACCGCTTCAAGATGGTATGGATTTACGCAAGACGGTGTTCGGCACAGATGGTCAAGCGTCAGACCTGTAACGATTTTTCCGAAGAAGCACTCGAAGATATAGCGATGCACGTAGCGTTGCTGCCCCTGAATAATGACCGCTCCGTACCCCTTCCCGTTCTTTCCCCTCGGCCAAATCCAGCAAGGGCTAGTCTGCCAATTTGCCATATTTATCCTCGTATCGTTGCAGAGCCCCGCGCAGCCGGTCTCGGTCCTGCGTCACCTCAACAAGCTGCATAACCACAGCGTCCTTTTGATTGCCAAGATACTCAGCCACGTTCTTGTGCTGGTCGCGCTCCCGGCGGGCGGTGGATAGTGCCTGCTGAATTTCCCAAATAAGGCCAGCGACGCTTGCTGTTCCATTGACGACGTGCTTCTTAACAATCTCGGTAGCCTCGATGTAATCAGGCATATCAGACTCAATCGGGTTAGCCATTTCCCACCTTCTCGCTCTCCGGGCTCGGCGGATTAGGCATGGCCGCGCTCCTTCAAGCGAAACTGAACGCATTGACGGCAGCGCTTCTTATCGCACACCTCACAAACCTGCGGAGAATGCCTGCTCCAGAAGCGATGCCAGGAAAATGCTGGCTCTATCCAAGAGTGTCCTTTATCACGACGCTTCCGATACGCCGCCTGACTCTGTTCGATATTCTGCAACTGTGAACCAAGCCCAGCGGGAAATGGAAACCCTTGCCCTATCGGTTGCTGTAGCTGCTTAAACAAATCTTCTGGTAACGTCATCATCCCTCCGTTATCGTCCCTCTGGCTTGGCGCGGTCAGTCTGATTCCCCAACGTCATAGATGCACCGTCGACATCGACCGCTATACAGAACATCTGCAACTTCCCCCTTCCTTCGCTGTGCCAAGTTCCATTCGCGCTGCTCAAGCCATTCTCGGATAACCTCCGCATGGCATGGAAACGGAGCGCACCAGCACAGCAGATGCTTGCCTCTCAGGTCTTTTAGCACGTCTTTTTTGAATTGCTCATCTGTCTTGATGCGGTCATAGAAATAATGGCGAAACTTCTCGATAACTTGCTCCCGCGTCTCACCTTTGCCAATCCTAAAGGGATTGCCGAATGGTGTCTTGCGGGTTACAGGTACCGCTTCGCCATCCCGCTGCGGGTCATAGGTGCGGTAGTTGTAAATCTGCTGCCGCGTTGAAGCATTGCGCCAACCCTCAGGGCGTGGAGACATTCAAACCTCCCCTTGCGTTTTCTTACGAATAGCGTTAGCAATCGCCTGTGCGTGGTAGTTCTCAGCGCATGGTACATCAAACACTTTCGACTCAGCCACCTTCGCCGCCTCCTCAATGGCCGCTGCCCGTGCGCTGTTCCAGGCGGTCATCCAAACCTTGTATTCCCACGACGCATCTGAGCAAATTCAGTTCTCACCGCCATCGCAGCATGATGTGTCCTTATGAAACTTCTTGTACGACTGCTCCGCCTCCACCCTGCCCCTGTCGGTCATGGCTTGGCCTCTGTGGGCGGGGTGGGTTGAAGATATTGAATCGCCGCCAAACAAACAGCCTGTTGCATGGTTTTTGCTTGGACATGACTACCCACCGGAAATGTGATGGAAAATCGAGCGTCGTCTGGAAGGTCAATATCGGGAGCGTCCGGGTCGCAGTAAATGTTGCATTTGAAACCAATGTCCATCAGCTTATTAAGCACTTGCATCATCGCATTTGGGTCATGCGTGGGACTGAACCCTCCAATTAACCGACCTTCTTTTGTTTTCCAGCAGCTAACCTCTGCGCCGACGCTCCACGTCCACCCCATCAACTTCTCAGCCAATTCGCGGTCTATCTGGTAGTCATCCATCTAATTCTCCTTTGTTGGTATAAAATCTCCGTCGCTGCCGCATAGCGCAGCCAACCCAAGCGCGATGTGGTAGAAAGCCGTTAGCCATTGGGACGTATCCATTTTCGACCCGCTTAGGCGCACATCCCCCTTACCGTCGGAGTAGAGGAATACGAATCCTCCTGGGTAAGCCTTCTCAAGAGCTTCGTGCAAATCTTCTCTCATCCCTCACCTCCAAGCCTTCTGCGAATCTCGGCGGCACGGCTTCTAAACGTGTCCAGCGTATATTTCTCATCCCCCTGCGCCATCTGGAATATGTCTATGGCTTCTTCCCATATCTGCGCTTTCTCCTCCGCCGCTTTCTCGGCACAGGCTGACCAGACTGAGAGCCTCTCGGTGCGAATAGCGTTGGCGATGCTATCAACCAACCAGTCTGTGCTGCACTCAACAGTTCCAGCATATTTGCCATCCTTACCGAGTTTCTTTAAGCAGGCAGATTTAATCGCAGCCAAGGCTTTGCTCAAATCCTCTCGATGCTTCTCCGCTTCGCTTGAGTCAGTCATTTGGCCTCCACGGGACGGGGTGAGCCGCAGATGGGGCAGAGTTTCCAATCATTGACTTTGCAGGCGTGGATGTTGAAAATAGTTACTCCCCCTGACCGGATGCCCCACTTGTCATCCCTAAACACGATATGTTCGCACCACCGCTTGCTCGGCTGGCCGTCGAGAAGGGACAATATGCTGTCAACGGTTTCTTTCATATCTTCTTGCGTCCTGATATTGGAGGCTCGCAACACTTCCTCGATTTGCTTCCTCTTCGGCCTCACCATCGAGCCGGACTTGGCCCATGAAATCATTTCTTTCAGTAATTGCGTACACTTAGCGCAAGTAGCTTTTCTGGAATCAATGATGCAATGTGTAAATCCTGTGTATTGCTGCAACAGACTAATCAACTCCGTTTCACTCGGCTCCCTCTCCATCAGGGCGGCGAGGTCGGAGACTAACTCTGTGCTGCGAATAACGAATAAGGTGCTGTTGCGTGATTGGTGCTTATCCAACACCTTATTTATCTCAGCCTCGATGGACATTAGGACTCCGATACCAATGGTTCCATAAGCTCCCAATCGTGCGGGCTTACAGTAACGTCGTCACTACTCATGCCCCAGCTCATAGCCTCAGGCACTGTGGTAAAGTCTGGAACTCCCTTCGCATACTCGCGCTTTTCTCCACGATTTACAGCTGTCGGGCAGTCATATACGGCAAACGTCACGTCTTTGGTGAACGTCTTGCCTTTCGGTATTCTCCAAAGCTCGTAATTGACAGGTTTCTTGTTTGGCAGATATTTTGTGTAGGTTGCAATCCGCTTCCCACCCGCAGATGCATACCATTCTCTTAGTCCGTCCTTTGCAAACTTCATGGCCTGTACGCGCTGGTCGATGTCGGTTATCGCTAAAATCTCTTTCATCACCATTTCACGGTTGACTACCTTGAAATACAGCACTTCCTCAAACCTAACACCATGTAGATGGTACAAACCCCATCCGTCCGGGTAGCGAATGGACATACCATGCTCATTATGAAGGCGTCCTTGTGTGTCTCGGTAGATGGCAGACGGTTTAGCACATACCATGACAAAATCTCGGTTAGGCCAGATGTAGTTGACTGACTCGCATACACGCCGATAGGCAGTTGCTCGTTCCATAATATTTGCTGATAGTTTGAGATTGCAGACGTCTGTGAAAAACGCTACATAAGCGGGGCTTCCGAAATACCATCCTCCAACCCAGAATTGTCCCCCGATCCAATAATGCCATCTTAGTTTTATTTTTTTTAAGGCCACGTCCACCGCCCCGCCCACCGCCTC
>FKKE01001966.1_pt2 | contig 44844 bp, 40 predicted proteins | sample 1106331 | NCBI WGS metagenome assembly FKKE01 (sample SAMEA3931202, study PRJEB13176) | freshwater metagenome | biome: Drinking water system; feature: drinking water; material: freshwater | place: China | collected 2013-02-06
ACGATTGAGATCTCGGTGGTCGACATCGCGAATCACCGACTCCCGGACGAGCGATTTTAAAGCTCCAGCGTCCATAATCATCGCGGTATCCCGGCTAAGCGAGCCCGTGATTGTTACCTCAAGCCGATAGTTGTGCCCATGTCCAAAGGAACAGTTCCCGAATATCTCCAGATTTTTTTCTGGACTCCAATCGGGCCGCGACAGGGTATGACTCGCACTGAATTCAAAAATTTTCGTCAGACTCACCATAATGTCACGTTTACCACGGGATTCCGCCGATCGCAAAATACCGCCCGCATACCATTCTTCTCTGATGCTCTGATGCTCTGGTGCTCCGTTGCTCTGTTCATTATTTCCTGCGCTGTTACTATTGAGTGGTACGGAGTACGCCGAGAGCGCTATTGGCAATTTAAGCGATAAAAAAAATAACAGAGCACCAGAGCAGCAGAGCAATAGAGAAAGGGTGATATAAGAAGTTCACGAGATTTGTTAAATAACGAGGTCTGTCATGACAGATCGAAGTGGGCGTGTTAACTTCGTTCGAATGGAACGGTTACTTGCGAACATGAACCTTGCCCTTCAACCACTGCTCGCTGATTACGAGTTTACGATTAAGACAGGACTTGCCCGCGGACTTCGACGTCGCTTCGGACGGGGCTTTAAACCAAAGTTCGGCATGAGTCGCGAGGAACATTTTCTCGACCAACTCAATCTCACTGGAAGGTCGGTCTACGATATCGGCGGATACATCGGACTTTTCACTCTTTTTTTCGCGCGGAAGGTCGGACCACTCGGGAGAGTTATTACCTGTGAGCCAAACCCGGAAAACTTTAATGACCTCGTTCGGAACGTGACACTCAATCACTTCGAGAACGTTATCCTCCGCGAGGTTGCGGTGAGCAATCGGAACGGGAAGGTGGAACTCTATCTCGACCCAATCTATCCATCTCGAGGGAGTATCAAAGAAGGCGCTCGCCATGAGCAAAGAGCAGCGCGGCCACCAATTGAAGTGGAAGGAGTCACCCTCGATACTCTCATTCATCGCGAACAACTGCCGAAGCCTGATTTTGTTAAGATCGATGTGGAAGGGGTCGAGCTTCAAGTGCTCCATGGAATGGCAAATGTGCTTGAGAGCTCTCGACCAGAGCTGTTCATAGAAATCCACGGCCCCCTCCCAGAAGCGCTGGTACATTTCCTCGGACAGTTCTCCTATCGGCTCTTTCATGTGGAGCGAGGGCTCGAAATTGGTCCGGGTTCTGTCGGTGAGGTCCAGGGGGGTCACCTCTCCTGTGTCGCTCCCCGAGCATAGAGACTTTCAATAATTGCCCTTCCGGGCGGGAAGACGCCCTCTCCAGACCCCAGCAGCCTTTGATTTGAGGGCGCTCACCGCCAGAGACTAGATATTTGTGTTACACTTATGTTAATAATGAACGTTTTTCATGCTCAAACGTTTGGCTTAAAGGATGATGAAACTCCGGGTATTTACGACGGGCGGGACAATCGACAAGATCTATTTCGACCAGAAGAGCGAATACCAAGTTGGTGCACCTCAAGTCCTAGACATTTTCCGCTCAGGGAACGTTGCCTTTGACTTTGAAGTCGAATCCCTCCTTCGAAAAGATAGCTTAGAGATCTCTGAAGAAGACCGTGCGCTCATCCGCGAACGGGTCGCAAACGATTCTCACGAACACATCATCATCACCCACGGAACAGACACCATGATCCGCACTGCCCAGGCGCTCGCCGGTATTCCGAACAAGGTGATCGTGCTCACCGGTTCGCTTGAACCTGCTCGGTTTAAGGGGAGCGACGCGGAATTTAACATTGGCTGTGCGGTAGGCGCAGTTCAGGCGCTTCGGCCAGGAGTTTACATTGCAATGAACGGCCGCGTTTTTCACGCCGACCAGGTAAAGAAAGACCCGGCGATGAATTGTTTTACTGAGTTGTAGTGGTACCCCGTCTCTCCGATTGCCGCATTAAGCTTGCGGCAATCGGTTCATTGTCATTGCGAGCGAAGCGAAGCAATCTCATAGCACCACGCTTTGGCCATCCTCTCGGTATGAGATTGCCGCGGTCGCTATCGCTCCCTCGCAATGACAACAGGTGTTTTTTTGATTGACATCAGAAAAGCGAGCGACTATCGTAGCCACAATTATATGAGCATCTGCTTCTTTTCATTTTTTACTCCGACCTTCTCACGCGTGCTAGCGGCGAGCTAAGGAGTAGTTTAGTCGCCCTGGCAGCTGAGAAGGTTGCTAGGGGGCTTCTCAAAAACTCCCCACCAACCTTCGAAACCCAGGGCCAAAGCAGAAGATTTTATTATGCTACGGTACCTTTTGGACATCTCGATGAACAAGAACACCAAGCAGAACGTAAGCACTACGTTCTTTTTTGGTTTCTTTTTTAGTTTCATCTGGATGCCCAGGACTGCCTAACACGCAGTCCGAGAAAGCCCGGGCATCCAGATTGAGGGTGCCGGGGCTTATACTCCTCGGCAACTACTCAAAGCACAAAATGGATGCACGGACCTTCCGGACCCGGATTGGCAGTACGCCGTTTGAAAAAGTGTCTGGGTAGACGAGGTCGTGGGACACCCCGCGGAACCGTTTCGGGAACGGGAACGTGGGGTGTGCTTCTCCGAGGAACGAAGGTTTTCGTGACCACCTACGTATGGGTGGTTACCAAGGAGAATGTCTCCCCCAATGGAGATACGGCGATGTGTTTGCAGATTACTGAACAACTAGGATTGGGAGTTTTGGCACGATCGGCATCTGATATCTGTGGTGGTGGTGCGAGTGATCGTGCAGCGAGTGGTTTTTTTGACCGATCTGACGAGCTGCCGTTTGGCGGCAAATCAGACGGTGCCAAATCCGCTTTCGCTCAGGATACTTCACCGGTCCCCGCAGCGTGCCACTTCTCAGCGAGCAAACGACCCGCAGCGTTCTCGCCGTGGGGCTAAGCCGCTGACAGCAGGACGTAGTAGATTTGCGAAGGGAAGCGCTGGGCGATTTCGCTCGGCGTTCCCTTCGTAGTCGGGGGGGGCAGGAGGATAGTGGAGAGAAGGAAACAAAATCGGAGGGGCACGCCATAAATTTCAGATAACAAACCCTCTGTTGCTCTGGTGCTCCGCTGCTCTGTTATTTTTTTATCGCTTGAACTGTCAACAATGCTCTCAGCGAACGCAGTAGTAATGGCGCAGAAAATAATGAACAGAGCAGCGGAGCACCAGAGCAACAGAGATGAGGGGGATTATTGGACTTAAGTTCGTGTCCCCTTCCTGCCGCGCTGTTTCAGTCGGGTGAGTTCCCCGATTCCAGCGGGAGAGAGAGCGACATATTCAACTACACGACCTTCGCTTTCGTCCCATTCCTCAACGAGCTGTACAAACCCTCGCATCTGTAACATGCGAATGGTTCGATAAACTGAGGCGCGGTCGAAGGTCTCAAAGGAGAGGATCATTGAATCAGTAAGATTTGGATCTGCTTCACGCCGGTATTCGGGGAGGCGGTTTACGATCTGCTGGAGGTTTATTACAGGAGATGAATCTCCAGCGTCGATACCGAGCACCTCCTCCCCGAGCCACTGAATTACCTGCGTTTCAAAAGTCATAGAATACCCAACCGTTCTGTACACTCTGGCTACGTGTTTCAACGTTCAATTGAGAGTGAAGCAAGGCTCGTGCCACCGCGGATACAGTGAGAGGGGTACTAGCGGAACGGAATCGCTATTATAAGATGTTGTATTAGAGAAGCGTACGAGTACTTCTGATCGGCACCCCGTCGCTACTTAAAATCCGTTATTAACGAACAGCCATCAGGAGCACGATACGTTGGCCGAGCCGCCGGCTTGGTTATCCGGACGGCTCGACCCTCGTACGTATCGCCATCAGTTCCTCCCCCCATGAGGGAAGCCTTGCCCGTGAACTGTGTGGCGAGCACCGTCGTAAACGGTCCAATCGAGCGCCGCAAATCCAAGGGTCAACGCGACGGTCGAGTGTTTCCAGCTGATCTGGATTACCACGTCGGTGGTGCCGCCGTTAGCGACGATTTCGTAGTGCTTCTTCCACTGCACACGCGCATAACTGGTTGGTCGCTGCGGGAGAACGAAATCGACCCGTCGCGAACGAATGCCCCAGACGGGCTTGCCGCTATCATCACCGACGACGAGACAAAACCGCTTCCCTCCGAGACGAACACAAGCAAGCGGCCGAAGTTTGTCCGAGAGGTGTCGATGCTCGAATTCGCGATCGATGGGTGTATCCCCATCATCAACCACGACACGATCCAGACGAACAGGCGGGTCGCGGGAAACTCGTCGCTCGTTTCGTTCGTGACCGTTACTCCCTGGCAGTAGATTCGGTAAGACAGGAGTTGCGATAACCATGATTCATGCTCCTTTGCTGGAACCTAAGTGGCAATGCTACGCACATTGCCGTAATGAACCGCTAGTAGCGACGTGGCACCTAGCCTCAGTCTGGGATGAACAAACCGCGGACTCACGCTAAGTTCGCGAGCATCGGGGCCGAAAAGGGAACCCTTTTCAAAATAGGAAAGAGCGGCGACAATCTCTCTCAACAGAGCTATTTTACCATGACTGGCGTAGTCATTATCCGTCAATGGGTAAAATTGAACGAATCAATAAGATTGGCGTAGAAGCAAAAGGCGAGGCGATCGTTCGGGTGGAACGGAACAACTTCAACCACGACGATCGTACCCATCCGTTCGCCACGAGGGCTCCCCAGGACGCATGCAATGCGTTGGAGAGACCCTCGTGGCGACCTACCCGGCCTTCACCCTGGACTCGAGACGGGCTTGCACCAGCATCAGCACTACGCGAAACAGTGCGATCGCGGTGAACATGAGGAATGGAAACGAGAGCCAGAGCGAGAAGTGTGAGCCGATACCGAAGAAGACGAACGACGGAGAGAACAGGGTAAGTGAGAGCGTCGCCAGGTATCCAGCGGCGGTGAGATAGAGAGCGGTAGCATTGAGATAGAACAGCAAACCAGCTCCCGGTTCCTTCGAGCAAGCGCCGCCACACTGGAAAAGTTCCGGCTGTTCGAGAATAACGGTGATCTCGAATGCAGTCGGAAATACCCAGACCCAGACGTAAATTATGGTGTGTAACCAGGTGAGTGAGGTTCCGAAAACACTTGAACTCATCTGGACCGCACAGGCCGCCAGGACAAGCTTTAGTAGGATCAACGAACTCACTGTGCCAAGCAGCCGAAACTCAAGCGCAGTGCTGATAACTCGTCGGCGAAAAGCAGAACCAGTTTGTTCAAGTCGCTGGAACGTGTGCTGGTGCGAGAGCGCCATCATAAATAACGCCAAGCCGACCACAGCGACCACAAGCGGCAGCACCTGCACAGCGAAGACCTCAGGATTAGTTCTCACTACCGTGCCGAAAACAAAGGCGTGCAGCAGGACATCGATCACTGCCGCACAAACAAACCCCGCAGTATTAGCCCAGTCATCGAAGCGATCGATAGCCTCGAGCCAGCTTCTCGATTGCACTTTCATGATGATTGCTCCTCTCGTTGAACGATGGGACGAATTGCGTCATCAGGTAGGCGGACAACAAAACCTCCTTCCTGAACGATTGCCTCGAAGCAAGAGTGTTTGAAACTCCGTTGCGACCAGACGTGCTGGACTACGCGAAGTGAATGATTGAAAAGAGCAACAACTATATTCTTCGTGCCGCAGCGTAACAAGGTGGTGAAGCGAGAGTCAACAATCGGAGGGTATCAATAAACCGCCTCGTAATAGCAACGTTCACAATAGAGCACGTTCTCGGTGTTTGCCGGGTAGGCGGTAAGAAATTTTACATTACACTTGGCACAGGGAGCTTCGCGGAGCACCCGTGGGTTTCGTGCCTTTCGTCGACGTTGATAACGGCAATCGAAGCAGTAGTGGGGGAGTTCGAGGTCCATTGATCGGTAAAACTTAAGTTCCTGCACAGTGAACCGAAAATTACGGCGGCAGCCCTCACAGCAAAGGATTTCGTTACAGATTTCATCGCTTACTGCGCTCACTTCTTTGGGAATCTTCTCCCATGAGATAGTGTGGCGATTTTCAATTCGTGGGAGATCGTTTCGCCACCGGAGCCCGCGTTCAGTGGCGAGGGTTTCGGTAAGGGGGAAGTATTCCTGTGCGACTGTTTCATTGTAAGCAAAGGGCGAAATTCGCGAGGAGAAAAATTCGCCCCACTCACCAGTTCCCTTCATCTGTTTAATGATCCGCGGAACGAGCGACTCGAATTCTTCCTTTGAATACTGCTTGTTTAGGATACAGTACGACTTATGTCGTAAGCTTGCGCAACCGAAGAGATGGGAAGAATTGTTCGTGCAGTAGCGGCAGTAGAGTAAGTAGGACACATCATTCCAGCACGATTCACAGAACTGAATTCGATAGAAGTTGTTCCCGCAGAGATGATTCTCGTAGCCGAGCTCGCCACTGAGCCCCCAGGCGTAACAATCGTAACAGTCGCGACTCCGGTGGAGCCAGGTACAGTACTTACAGTCCTCGAGGTAAGTGCAATCGAAACAGGAATGAGCGTTCTTTGAGTAGGAGATATGGTCGCCGGTTGCGCCCTCATTGTTCACGCCTGCGTAATACTTCTGCGGGACGTGCATTCTGAGCGTTGCAAGTTCGCGCTGAACGATCTTAAGAAAATTCGGCTGCGAAAGCAAAGCTTCCACTCGCTTATGATATTCCTGTTTCTCGTACCGTTGATTAAAGAGGTAAAACTCCTTTTCAACGAGCGAGACACAGCCGAAGCAGTTCTTGCAATTCCTACAGTTGCGGAGGAACCACGAATCCCGGCAATTGTGGCAGTACTCACTGTAGCGAACGTTGTAACAGGTGTAGCAATCGATACATTCGTAACACCGCTCGCAATCGAAGATGAAAAAGGAGTCGACGACGTCGCGATTCCGCTGAAGGTAGGTCGTATATAAGCAATCCTCATTATCGTTCGCAGCGAAGATAAAGTAGCAGTTTCGATTCCGGGAGACGAAATTCGTATACTCGCAGTTTTCATTCTCCGTCTGCTGATTGAGTGATGGAACTGGTACTACCTGGAGTAATTCACGAAACTGTTCGAAGAACGGGCGTGAGAAATCATAAGCGCGCCCGTACTCTGTTCCGTCCCATTTGTCCGAATTCCAAATTGAATAATCATAGACTGGAGCAGGCGAGTCCGGTGGATACATCGAAATGAGGGGTTTTCCCGTAAGCGAGCAGGGCCGTTTGTAGAGCGTTCGCTCGTTACGAAACGACAAACGACGCTGCATTCGACATTCACGGCAATGAGTCGGTGGTGGGATCTCAAATTTTTGGTCATTAAATGTCGGCGATACTTTTTGATAGAAGAGGAGATCAGCATCCTCAATTTCAAATGCTCGACCACAACTTGTGCAATTTCGATTGATCATGAAACACGCCTAGCGTTGCTTTACCGCTAGAATAATACATCAGGAAGTTTCAAAGAGACGCCCACCCTAGTTTCAGAAAAGGGGGAAACCAACCCCAAGTTGTATTTGTCACTAAAATAATACATAATCACCGGAAGTGGGAGGTCTCATTGTGGACGCACTCACTCTCTGGTTTCGTGGCCGAGAAACGCCTGAGCTATTACAAACGGAGTTTATCCATCCGATCCTCGGTGGTGGATCGCCGCTTCGCATGGCGCGCGGGAAAGGAAACGGAGCCTACGGTCGCTTTGGCACATTTCAATGGACGACTGCCGTTCAAGCTTTAGTGCTATTTCTCCTGCGTGCGAAGCTTCGGCGAACCATCGGCTCCCCTGTACTTTCTGGTGAGCGAGGATCGCCGGCCGCTTCCCTTGACTATGCAGTGACGAAACAACCAACCTGGCTACTTTCCATGTTCGGTTGGGATGAAGCAGGAACGACGCTCTCGCGTCAGTTTATTCGGCGAACCAATTCAAATCTTAAATTCAGGGGACCCATAGCGCTCAACATTGATCGTCGAGTGCTGAACCCAGACGCGATCCGTATCTTCTGGGATGATCGCGAGGTGACGAGTGAATCTGAGATCAATAAGCTCGCTTCTGCAATCGAGAGTCATTTCCCTTCTTCGGCAAACGGCGCTTGTCAGCTCGTACACGATGTAGGTGGTGGCGAGCTCGTTCGACTGATGGAATCGGCTTTTATTCGAGAGGCACGCGCGTCACTTGTTACAACGGATATTTTTGACCCAACATGGGTCTCGACTGCTCTCAAGCGAATTGGCGAAAATCAAACATTTGTCGCTATCGCTGGAAAGAGCGGAAAGGAGCTTATGGGCGAGTCGCTTTCGCGCGGGCAGTCGTACCGACTTGGTCTCGGGCTTCCGGCAAAAACAGTGGCGAATGAACTCATGGGTTCCCGACGATTTCGCATTGCGGTTCCGCTGTCAGCAATCTCCGCATTAATCATTTTTCGTTATCTCACCGAGATAAAAGGATATCACCTCGACGTATGCTACGAGTTCCCTCACGCGATCGATATTGCGAATCGAATTTCACGATCAGAATTCACCGAAGTTCCCGATGCTTGTGTCATTGCGTTAGCACCGGCTGCGACATTACTCCGCCAGCACCAACAGAACGGTTATTCCCCGACGATGTTTATGCCGAGCATCGGCCACCGCATCATTTCTTCGAAGCGTAGCCAACGTAACCGACCGCGTGCGCTCGGTTCTGGCCGATATGCACTCCTGAAAGACGACCCGTCTACGGCAATGTTTTACTTCGAGGAGTTAATTCGAGCGGAAAAAATTGAGGGACGGAAAGTCGCAACCGAACATCAGGAACCGGATCGGGTATTTCAAATGCTCCGCTGCGGCGACGCAGAACTAAACGCAGTTCTCTTTTTCCCCTATCATGATTTAAACGTGCACTTTAATCGCTGCGAGTATCTTGACCATGAGCGAAGCAGTAGCCGATTTAAGGAGACAATGTTGTTTGTGCACGAGTCCTTACGTGAAAACGTAGGCGTCTTATCGGCACTTCAATATGCGATTCGTGATGCCTGGCTCGAACTTCTCGCCAATCCTGAAGTAGTTCAACGCCTTACGAACGAACTGCTCAAACTTGCTGAGTTCCAGAAGTTACTCATACGCTACGGTGGCTTATTCTATGCGAGTAGCGCGTCCTTCCAGGACGGTGCTTGAGTATCCCGTATCCGTATTCGCGAAGGCTGCAAGTGCAACGATAACAGCTACTTCCAACGCTAAAGTTTGGCACAGAGCAGCAGAGCACCAGAGCAACAGAGGGGAAAATCTACTTTCTCCGGTGCTCTGTTACTTAAAATTTCTGGCCTGGATCCCACAAACAGCTACAATTTTCCAAGACAATTCCGAATTTACCAATATCCCGCACTTTAACCGCAGCGAGGTTATCCGTTCCCGCCCGAGTTAGCTGTTTTAGATCGGCTTGGCATGTCCCTTGCTACTTTCGTCATTGTTGATCCGAGCGAGGCGGCACTGTCGAGGAGCTATGACAAGTTCGAATATATTACGCGCGTCGAATAAAATGGTCGAAATCGGCGACCTGGTGATGAACCGTTATCAAATCCGGGAACGGATTGGCTTCGGTGGCGTGGGAATTGTTGTTCGAGCCTATGACTTTGACACTGGCGGTGACGTCGCACTGAAGTTCATCTATCCGCGTCTCATTCAAGATGTAACGATGCTCGCGCGATTTGCCAATGAAGTTGCGCTCACGAAACACTTTCGCCACCCAAACATTGTCCAGGTCTACGACTTGGTGCAGAAGGCCGATGACTGTTACTTCATCTCAATGGAGTTCGTGCGCGGCTACAGTCTAGGAAGCCGTATCTTTGAGCGCTACTACGAGCGTCCTTTAATTGATGTCTTATTAATTCTAGAGAAGATCTGCCGTGGAGTCGCCTACGCGCATACGAATGGGGTGATCCATCGAGATTTAAAACCAGACAATGTACTCGTTAGTGTGAACGATGAGGTGAAGATCACCGATTTCGGATTTGCGCGTTCGCGCGATCGAACTGTGCGGCTCACGCAGAGTGGCGAACGGATCGGAACACCTGGGTACATGTCTCCAGAACAATTGCTTGGTGAAGAGTTAGATCCACGGTCTGACATTTACTCGCTCGGGATCCTCGCCTTCGAGCTCGCGGTGGGACACCATCCATTTCAGGGGGATGCGAACAATTGGCTCACGCTTACGAAGGCGCACCTCGAGGAGCCAATTCCCGTTTTTGCGCACGAAGCAAATGGTATTCCGCTCTGGTTTGAAGATTTTGTAAAACGCTGTAGCGCGAAGAAACGTGATGATCGCTATGACTCCGTTGAGGATCTACTCACCGTCCTTCGAAGCCAGATTCGACAGCTAAGTCCCGCCGATGCGTGCCCAATTCCTCAATTGTTTGCGCCGCTCGAATAGCTTACCCTGCAGCGCGCTTTAATTGCGCAGAGATATCCTTCGCATCAAGCACGATGTTCCCATCTTTCACCGATACAAGCACGGTAGTGGCATCGGCAATATCCCCCTTGATGATCGCACGGCCGAGCGGGGTTTCCACCTTATGCTGGATGAAGCGCTTCAGTGGGCGCGCCCCAAACGCAGGGTCGTAGCCGGAGCGGGCGATAAAAACTCTCGCCTCGTCGGTTAATTCGAGTGAAATATTCCGCTCGCCAAGGCGCTTACGCAAGCCATCAATTTGGAGGTCAACGATCTTCGTGATTTCCTCTAAGCTGAGCGGTTTAAAAAGAACAATATCATCCACCCGGTTTAAGAACTCCGGTCGAAAATGGCCACGAAGCTCACGCATCACAGCGTCACGAACTTGCTCTGAGATAATCCCTGCCTCCGTGATCCCCTGGAGGAGATGTGGTGAGCCGATATTGGAGGTCATGATGATTACTGTATTCTTGAAGTTTACGATGTGTCCTTGCGAATCGGTGACCCGCCCATCATCAAGAATTTGGAGCAATACATTAAAAACATCGTGGTGCGCCTTCTCAATCTCATCAAAGAGGATCACCGAGTACGGTCTTCGCCGAACTGCTTCAGTAAGTTGTCCACCCTCCTCATAGCCCACGTATCCCGGCGGCGCACCAATGAGACGTGAAACGGTGTGCTTCTCCATGTACTCACTCATATCGATTCGCACCATATTCTCTTCACTATCAAACAGTGACTCGGCAAGTGTGCGCGCAAGTTCTGTTTTTCCAACACCGGTTGGGCCTAGGAAGATAAACGAACCAATTGGACGTTTCGGATCCTTAATGCCAGAGCGTGCACGGAGGATTGCATCAGCCACAAGTTGTACAGCCTCCTCTTGTCCCACGACACGCCGGTGGAGGATCTGATCAAGTTTGAGGAGCTTCTCTTTTTCGCCCTCAACGAGGCGAGTTACCGGAATACCAGTCCAGCGCGAAACAATTTCGGCAATCTCCTCTTCAGTAACCTCCTCGCGAAGGAGACGGGGAGTATCGGAAGGCTTGAGGAACCGCTCCTCTTGCTCTCGGAGCTCGCGTTCGAGCTCGGGTAACTTTCCATGCTTCAATTCGGCGGCGCGATTCAGATTGTAATCTCGCTCAGCTCGTTCTACTTCTTGACGTAACTGGTCAATCTGTTCCCGAAGTCCGCGAATGACATCAATCGCTTTCTTTTCATTCTCCCACTGCGTGCGCATGACCGAAGCTTTCTCTTTCAGCCCGGCCAATTCCATGCGCAAATTAGCGAGACGCTCTTTGCTCACCTTATCCTTTTCCTTTTTGAGCGCTGCTTCCTCGATTTCGAGCTGCATCATTCGGCGCGTTACCTCATCAAGTTCTGCCGGGAGTGAATCAATCTCAGTACGGAGCATCGCGCACGCTTCATCGACCAGGTCGATCGCTTTATCAGGCAAGAACCGCTCGGTTATATAACGGTGCGACAACGTCACAGCACTCACGAGGGCTTGATCGTGAATTTTTACCCCGTGATGAACCTCGAAGCGTTCCTTGAGTCCCCGGAGAATCGAGATACTATCCTCGACACTTGGCTGTTCAACGAGCACCGGTTGGAACCTTCGTTCTAAGGCGGCATCCTTCTCAATGTGTTTACGATACTCGTCGAGCGTCGTGGCACCAATACAGTGGAGCTCACCGCGGGCAAGCATCGGCTTGAGCATGTTTCCGGCATCCATTGCGCCTTCAGCTTTCCCTGCTCCAACGATCGTATGTAATTCATCGATGAAGAGAATAATTCTCCCTTCAGCCGCTTTCACCTCTGAGAGCACAGCTTTCAGCCGCTCTTCAAATTCTCCGCGATACTTCGCTCCAGCGATCAGTGAACCCATGTCGAGGGCAAAGATAGTCTTCTCCTTCAAACCCTCGGGAACATCTCGTCGCACAATACGCTGGGCGAGTCCTTCAACAATTGCAGTCTTCCCAACCCCTGGTTCGCCGATGAGCACTGGGTTGTTCTTCGTTTTTCGTGAGAGGACCCGAATCACGCGACGAATTTCGGTGTCTCGGCCAATAACGGGGTCGAGTTTCCCACGCTCAGCTTCTTTTACGAGGTCCCGCCCATACCGCTCGAGCGCTTCATAGGTAGCCTCAGGATTGGCACCTTGAACTCGTTGGTGACCGCGAACATCCATCAACGCTTGAAGGAACCGATCGCGCGTCAGTTTGAAACGCTTAAGAATCTGTCCAGAAACGGTGCTCTCTCCCTCATCGATCAAAGCGAGAACAAGATGCTCGACGGAAACATACTCATCTTTCAGTTTCTTTGCTTCCTCTTGCGCCCGAACAAGGATTTTGTTCAAACGCTGGGTGATATAGATCTTCCCTGGTTCTGCTCCTGGCCCGGAGACGCTTGGGCGTCGTTCAAGTGCAGTTTCGATTTCAGCGCGAAAAGATTGTGGATCGGTCTCTAATTTCTGTAGTAACCGAGGGAAAAGCCCTTCGCTTTGAGTCGTAACGGCGTAGAGGAGATGCTCGCCATCGACCTCTGGATGGCCACGACGAATTGCTGTATCTTGCGCGGCTTGAAGCGCTTCCTGTGATTTTTGCGTAAAACGATTTAAATCCATCTCCAATTTCTCCGACTAAGATTACTATGAAGGTGTGTCATTGCGAGCGAAGCGAAGCAATCTCCAAGCACTGAGGCCATTGCTATCGCCTCGGTATGAGATTGCCGCGGTCGCTTTGCTCCCTCGCAATGACATTGATATCTAATTCTCCCGCGCATTAAATGTTGACGCTTGGGCTAGCTTCTCAAAGAGTTCTCGCTCTTCGGCGGTGAGTTGTTTTGGTACGACGATTTTTACTTCGATGAGCATGTCCCCTGGTTCACCGCCCTGTCTCGGAAGACCTTTCCCGCGGAGACGGAGTTGCTGGCCACTCTGGGAACCTGAGGGGATGGTGAGAGTTACTTGACCATCGAGCGTGGGAGCAGCTACTCGTCCCCCGAGTGCTGCCTCCCAAGGGGCAACCGAAATAGTACTCAGAATATCATGGCCGACAAGACGGAAGCGTGAATGAGGAAGAATTCGAATACGTAACAGCACGTCACCCGCTGGACCTCCGCTTGCTCCTTCACTCCCCTCGCCCTTGAGCCGAATCACAGAGCCGTCAGTGACCCCACGGGGTATCTTCACCTGATAGTTCTTCGTTCGGCGAGTTGGGCGGCCTGACGAATCTCTCTCAACTCGCTCGAGGGAGATGGTCTTCATCCCACCACGGTACGAATCCTCGAGTGAGAGTGCAAGTTCTGCCTCATGCGACTCGCCAGCACGTGGTGCGCGTCCACCACTCGCTGTACGAAAGAACGTTTCATGCTCTTCAAGTGGAGACTGGCCACCGAACAACATCTCAAAGAAATCGCTAAACCCCCCGGCGTTACCAAACTGAAATTGCACCGGCCCTTGCTGGCGACCACCTTGAGCAAACTGGGAGAAAATCTGCTCCCAACCGGGTGGGGGCGTGAAGTCTTGCCCCGCCTGCCAATTCGCCCCGAGGGTATCGTAACGTTTGCGCTTCTCGGGATCGCCGAGAACTTCGTACGCCTCATTGATCTCCTTAAATCTCGCCTCGGCATCTTTCGCTTTATTCACATCGGGATGGAACTTTCGCGCGAGCTTGCGAAAGGCTTTCTGAATCTGCTCCTGTGTCGCACCGCGATCGACGCCGAGAACGCTATAATAGTCCTGATACTTCACGCTCACCAAATCCCCCCGGGGTTGCGATATACTCGAACGTAAGCATCTCCCGGACCGTTGTCAAAATGGCAAAGATTGCTAACCCACTGATATGACAGCAATCAGATTTCGCTTCGGTTGATACCTGACCATTACATTGATTAATCGAAGGGAGTAGCCTAATGAGGTAGCCATGGGAGAAGTCATTTGGTCGCTACTGTGGAAGATTATGCCACTATCGATGCGCCGCTCGCTGAGTCACCGTATTCAGCTGCTTCAGCATCGCGCCGTCATCTCGCTCCCGCGGTCTGAGATTTCCCTGTTCACTGGAAGCGCAGAAACTGAGTTGCTCTTCCGAGACAAAATTTCGGATCATTATCCGTTCGTGATCTACGATGAGGAACCGCTCCCGCCTTATACGATTATTACTACTTGTCTCAATGAGGCAAAATCAGTCGTGAAATGGCTCCACTCCGTAGCAGGACAGAATCCACTTCCCAAGGAAGTGATCATAGTAGACGGTGGGTCAACGGATGGCACACCCGAGCTCGTTCGCGCTTGGGACCGAGCTCAGCCAACGAGCACGAAGCGTCTCTCGATTCGCCTGATTCTTGAGCCCGGGGTGAATATCGCTCAAGGACGAAATCGCGCCATCTCGCTCGTGACGAAGACGTCACTGATCCTACTCTCGGATTTGGGTTGCGAACTGGATCTTCAGTGGGCGAACTATCTCGTTCGCGCATTCTCAATCGATCCACGATTAGATGTCGCGATGGGATGGTATGAGGTGAAATACGGAACGCGACTTGCCGAAGCGGTCGCTGGGCTCATTGTTCCGAAACTAGCGCAGCTTGACCCGCAGATCTATCTCCCATCTGCACGCTCGCTTGCTCTTCGGCGTCACGTTTGGGAGCAGGTTGGAGGGTTCCCCGAATTTCTCACCCACGCTGGCGAGGACTCATTATTTGATTTTTACTTAAAGTGTTCTCCTGCTCGCTTTGCATTCGTGCCGGATGCTGTTGTTCAATGGAATTTTCCTAGCTCATTCCTTGGGCTGTTTCGAATGATCTCGCGCTACGGGAGAGGTGATGCGGAGGGGGGCGTAATCTCATGGGCGCATTACCTCTGGTTATCGAAGCACGCTGCGTTCGGGTTATTAGAACTCGTCCTAGGAGCGATGTTGGGGGTGCTCGCTCTATCATTGGCGAGTGCGGGGCTTGGCATTCTTGCCTTGATTTTCACCTTGGCCTTCATCCGCCGCACTATTTCTTGTCTCGCCAAGTATCAACCAACTACACGCGACGTAACCCTTCGGGCTAAATTCGAGCGCTCGGTCGCACGTGTAGTGGTGGCCCTCGGTCAGCTGACAGGATTTCTGAGGGGGGTACTCGCGCGCCGAGAAGTGGAGCGAAGGCGAATTCTCTCGGCCCCTCTAGGACATCTCTTAGTATTTGCTAACCAAGGTGCGGACTCGTTCATTGAGTTACAACTTCGCCTTGGATGGTTTGTCACACGGATTTGCGAAAAAGGGAAACACTCCACGACGACATCACAAGTACATCCACACTATGAGTTTTATTATCTCGATGAATTCGATATCCAGGCTTGGCTAGGGAAACATCTGCCACTGATCAATGAACACAAGCGGCGATTTGAGTACTGTTGCTTTGGCGAAGGAAGTAGCTTTGATAATTCGATTCACGCGCTTGATGCATCGGGAGCGGTAGAGTATCGGCAGACGCCGACACTCGACACAGCGAGCCTTGGCTAATCTATGGTTGGTTGGCAGAGGCAGCGGCTAGGGCAGAGGCAGAGACTACGGCGATGACGAAGGCAGCGGCAGGGGCAAAGGCAATGGCAGCGGCAAAGAAGTAGAAAAAATCTTGGCCTCTGCCATTGCCACTGCCGTCGTCGTCGCCGTAGTCTCTGCCTCTGCCTCTGCCTTAGCCTCTGCCTTAGCCTTCTCCCGCATCAACCGTTCCTAATTTCAGTTCGTATACCTCTCTTGCAAGCAGTACTTTTTTTACATAACTCTTCGTCTCGGGATAGCCAATAAGCTCAATCCAGAGCGATGGCGTGATATCTGGGTACTGAACATTCCACCTATTCACGGCGCCTCCGCCAGCATTGTAGGCAGCAACTGCGCGCTCTAATTTCCCCTCGTAAAATCCGAGTAAGCGTGCGAGGTGCTTTGCTCCGATACGAAGATTTATTGCTGGCTGGAAGAGGTCACCACCTTCCTCAAGCCCCTCTTCTTTCGCCGTCGCAGGCATCAGCTGCGCAAGACCTCGAGCCCCAGCTTTTGATACGGCATTTGTATTAAAATGACTCTCGGTGCGAACAATCGCGTAGAGCAGAGCGAGCGGAACGCCTTCAGTTGCCGCCGAATCCTTAAACATATCAAGGTATGGAGTTGGGTAGGCTAAGCTGAATATCACCGGGTAGCATTCGTTCTCTTCTCCCTGCGGGAGGAGCGATGGCGCTTGGAGGAGCAGTTCGACAAGATCAATTGAATCGTCCTTATTCCCAAAGCGAATGCTGAGGTCCACCTTTGAGAGCAACTGATGGAGCGTCGAAGGCTCAAGCTGTTTTGGTAAGCTGGCGATCAACATTGGAACTCGACTCAGTTTGAGCGACTCTGATGGAAGTGGGCTCGGGTAATGCCAATCAATTTCGTGCTGGGCAAGATCGGTAAGATTCGCATCGGCAAGAACGCCGAGAGCTTCGGTGAGCGACGGCGGAATCGTCTGCATACAAGTAGATTCTTTTCCTCGCCCTTGCACCAGTAGATTCTTCCGGGAATTCCCCAGAGCCATATGCGTCTCACGCTCGACGAGCATTTTGTAGTAATGCGGCGACAAGTCATGGGAGAGTTCGCGCCAGATCTCCTCTGCCTTCCCATTGTCGTTTATTTGTCTTGCAGTAAACCCGGCCCAATACTTGGCGTGGAAGGCCAGGTCTCGTAGTTTCCTCTGCTCTGAATGGGAGAGATTTGGATCAGACCGGGAAGCCTCGGCGGCGCTCGCATTAAAATATTCATGAGCGCGGCTAAAATTGCCACTCCTCAGATACATGTAGGCAACTCTGTTAAGGGCGGTTATCTTTCGTTCCCGATCACCGAATGCCGTCGGATGATCCGAAGCGCGTTTCGCGAGTTCTAAATAGATCGCCTTTGCTTCAGTAAGGAGGTTTAATTCCTCAAGGATTCGCCCTTCAACGTAGAGTGCTTCGTTGAGGAGCGGGCTATCGATGAAACGGCCTTTGAGCTGTTCGAGGAACGTCAATGCCTGATAATGATCGTTTACATTCCAATTGTTTTTAGCGATTTTGAGCAGAGCAACATCGGCGGTCCCGATTGTTCCATCAGCACTGAGGAGCAGCAGAGCTCGGTCAGCCTCCTCATGACGTTTGAGCGAGCGGAGAATCTGTTCTTCGAGCAACAGCGCTTGGAGATAGGCAGCGGACTTCACCCCGCTCTCTCCATCACCAGTCTTTGACTTCACGAGTTGCACCTTCTCCAGTGCGCTGATGAGATCGCCTTCAGCAAAGAGAAGATTCGCCTCGGACATTAGAAACGGGATTCCATCTGCCGGGAACTGTTCGAGGTTTGCCGCCGTGAGTTCAGTGACAGCCTTCTTCGCACGAGTAGCCGGCGCCGAATCCGGCAGCAGTCCACGCAGTTCTTGAAACAGACTGTAGGCAAGCGTGACCTCACCGCGCTCGGCGGCATGTTTACCTCGTAAATAGTACAGTTCGCCAAGCAAATCCGCACGATTATGCCGGATTACGTCGATTTCGAGAGCGCTGAGTTCGGCCCCGAGGCCCGGGTTTTCCTGTTTACCCACGGCGAGACGAAGCAAAGCGATCCTTGCATCGAGCGAAGCTGCTGAATTTGCGGATACCTGAAGATAAGCGCCTTTTGCCTCTTCAAGGAGGCCCTGCTGCTCGAGGACTCTCGCGCGGAGGAGCTGCCCCCAGTGCTCGATTCGCTTATCGCGTGAAGTTACTGAGAGGAGCGGGTCAATCTCATCAAAATGTTTATTGGTGGCAAGGTCTAGTGCGCGGGAGAGCGAATCAGCAGGTGAAGTAGTTGTGGCACTTTGCCAGAGCAACGTAGCTGCAGTGACGCTGAGGAGAAAGATAACTACAACTGCGGGGCGTGCCAGCCTTTTTCGCGAATGGCGCATCTCATGTCTGAGCGTTAGTGCTGTTGCTTTGACGATATTTATAAACTAATCATCTCCTTCTCGGCAATGATTTATGATAAGAGCGATAAAGAAAAGGCTACCGGCAAATGCTAGAGAAGTTAAAACAAGTTGAGGATCGCTTCCTCGAGCTCACTCAGTCCCTGGGTGATCCGACCGTAATCGCCGATCGCGACCGCTACAAGAAATGCGCGAAGGAACACGCTGAGCTTTCGCCGATTGTCGAGTGTTTCCGCGAATGGCGGAAAGTAAATGACGAATTGAGCTCGAGCAAGCAGCTACTCGAGGAAACAAAAGATGCTGAACTGCGACAGCTTGCCGCGGAAGAAGTGAATGCGTTACGCGAACGAAGCGAGGAACTCAACGGAAAGTTACTCGTTCTGTTACTTCCGAAAGATAAAAATGATCAGCGAAATGTGATCGTTGAAATTCGAGCCGGGACAGGCGGCGACGAGGCCGCGCTCTTCGCTGGGGATCTCTTTGGCATGTACAGTCGATATGCGTCAGGGCGCAGGTGGGGGGTAGAGATACTCAGCCAATCGGAATCTTCAGTCGGCGGATTTAAAGAAGTAATCGCTCGGATCGTCGGCGAAGGGGCATATAGTGCACTGAAATATGAGCGTGGTGTGCACCGAGTGCAGCGCGTGCCAAAGACGGAGACGCAGGGGAGAATTCATACCTCTACCGTAACCGTTGCAGTATTACCGGAAGCGGAAGATATCGAGGTTGAGATCGTGGACAAGGATCTGAGAATCGACGTATTTCGTTCCTCAGGACCAGGTGGTCAGAGTGTGAATACGACCGATTCTGCAGTGCGTATTACCCACCTCCCGACAGGACTCGTTGTCACCTGCCAGGACGAGAAGTCTCAACATAAGAATAAGGCGAAGGCACTCACGGTGCTTCGTGCGCGGTTGTTTGCGATGAAGGAAGCTGAGCAGGATGCGGAACGCCGAGATAGTCGACGTGCACAAATTGGAACCGGCGAGCGTTCAGAGCGAATACGGACGTACAATTTTCCTCAAGGTCGCGTGAGCGACCATCGAATCGGGCTGACGCTCTATCAGATCGATGCCATCCTCCAAGGTGACCTCTATCAACTGATTGGTCCGCTGACGGCACATTATCAGGCTGAGGCTTTGAAAGGGATGTCCAATTGACAACAACTATCGCTTCCCTCCGCACCTGGGGGAGACGAGAGCTCGCACCGCTTGCTCAATCAAGTCGTAAGTCACCAGTTTCAATGACTGCACTCGCCTCAGAGGTCGATTGGATACTGGGGCATGTGCTGGGCAAATCCCGGTCGGACCTTATTCTGTTGCAAACAGAAACTGTTTCAGCGGAACAGGTGGACGTCTTTACGGACTTAGTCCATCGTCGTGCTCGCTCGGAGCCGCTTGCCTATCTCTTGGGTGAGCAAGAATTTTGCTCGTACTCATTTGAGGTGAATAGCTCTGTGCTTATCCCACGTCCCGAAACAGAGCTCATCGTTGAGCGGTCTTTGCTCTATTTTGACGAACTCCTTCGCGATTATACTGTCATTGATATTGGCACTGGCTCTGGAGCAATTCTCATCGCTTTAGCGTTGAAGCTTCGCGAGCAGTTTGGCGAAGAATTCTTGAAACACGGGACTTTTCGTGGACTCGATCTCAGCGAATCTGCGCTTGCGATCGCAAGGCAGAATGCAAAGCGACATGCCGTGGAACGCCACCTCTCATTTATCCGTTCGGATCTAACAGAAGGCATTCATTTCCCGACCGAGCGAAGCCTTGAGCTGGTGCTTACCAATCCCCCTTATGTTGCCGATGGCGAAGAGCTTCCAGAAGATGTAGCGCGCTATGAGCCGGAGCTTGCGCTCCGCGGGGGAGTGGAGGGAACATCAATAATCGAACAAATTCTTAGTGAGCTTCGGCCGAGGTGGCGTGAAGGATTTGTGCTTTTGATGGAAATCGGTGAAGGTCAAGCAACATCGGTTGAGACGCTCGTAAAGAAGCTTGGATACGGTCCCGCTGTATTCCATGAGGACCAGCAGAACATACCACGCATTCTAGAGCTTGCCTCGGCAGTGCCCCGACGGAAACGGCCACCGCAAAGGAGAGTCTAACTCGCTCAACTGTTTCGCTCGATTTCTCCTTCGTCGTTCACGCTGTTACACTGACATAACTTCTTAGGGTAGAGGTAGAACTGCACCGTTATCCTTCTTCGCAATCGATGAGGGAAGCGGTGCAATGCACGGTGAGGTTTTCCGCACCTTCAGTTAAGTCGCCCTCTCAAACCGGTTCTACTCCTCCGCAGAGGAGCAGAACCGGTTTGAGATTAAGTGGCTTAATGGAGGAAGCCTGCTATGGGAACGTTTGCTGACACGCAAGGCGATAGTGACACAGAATTGTCTCAGTGGTCTCACGGATCGGGCCGACATGGACGTCGAGGTGATCCGTTGCTTCACACACGAAGGCGTCGGGTAATTGAACAACTCACGGGAAACGGGGTGATCGAGAACCTCGGCGACCTCGGGCAGTTGATTGGAAAGTCCGGAGCAGCGATGCGAGATGTTTCCGCTGCGCGCGCACATCTGCGTGATGAATCCGCTCGGAAAATGCGGGAACTCTGTCATGCGCAAGGTATCTCGGATTACGTTTCGTTTCTCGATCCACGGGAAACACTTCGTCCGGGAAATCACTCACGCATTTGGGTGATCGATGGGCATCTATTTCGCCCGAGCACTGAAGCGGTGCCAGGTGTTTCGATTGTCCAAGAGCAACCCGTTCGACTGCTTACACTCGCGGCCTTCGATGGCTTTGTGATCGAGATCGGCGGGGAGAAGTTCCCGTTTACGATCCTTGTTTCACGAACGCCTGAGGTACCTACAGGCGCTGCGTTTCAGTTCGACACCGGTCATGAAACACTGACCATCAGTTGGTCGAACGACGATCCCGCGAAACTCTGGATTCGTTTGCATACTGAGCGGAAAACGCCCACCTTTGAGGGCTACGCTTGGTTCACGCACGGCTCCGGTGCTGGCAAGTGGAAGTTTCACTGGCGCCACCATCGATCGTAGAGTGCGAGCGGAGCGAAAAAAAAAAAGGGGAGGACGGGGACACCACGACATCGGTCCCCGCCTCCCCGTGTGCACCACAAGGAGATACAAAAGGTTTGTGCATTGCACCTCTACAAGTAGTCGTTCGACACTTCTACTACTTCGAGGAGCTTGTCCAACGCTTCTACAGCTTCATGGAGTGCAATGGTGAGTTCTTGAACTCTTACATGTTCCTGCGTTTCAGAGTGTGCAATTTCATTGGCTCGTTCGCAGAGTGAGAGGAGGGCAGAGCGCGCCCGGAAACAAATTAAATCGCTTGAATCGAGCGATGACCATGAGGTCGGTCGCTCGGCGTTCCTCTCCCGTGCTCCAACGAGCTGTAGCAGCGGGCGTTGGACATCAAGGCTCTCTAGCACATCAGCTGCGCCGAGAAGCATACTCTGCAATAGATTAATCCGTGTTACCACCGATATTTTAAGTGAGAGAATATAATTCCCTCGTTCGCAAAGATTATCAAATAAGTCGGCTGACCGAAGTAACCTTCGTTCCTCTAGCTTTAGTTGCGGAATCATCACCACTCCTTCTTACCAGCACCTAATTTTGTGTACCATGTGTGAAACAACGTATTCAATGGAATGGGCATTCGGATGTGAGACGGATGCCAGGCGACGAAAAATCAAAGGTCTTTTTTAATGATTTTGTAAATAAGAAAAGCTGCGGTAGAATTCCCGGCCGTTTTCTGGTTGAGGTAATTTTTTATGTCAGAGTTTATCGCGATAACTGGTGGCCGTCGCCTGAGCGGTAATGTCTCGCCCTCCGGAGCGAAGAATGCAGCTCTACCGTTACTCTTCTCCAGTATTCTCACCAGGGAAGAGTGTTTGATTGAAAATGTTCCCGATCTTGATGATATTAGCGTGAGCCTGCGGCTCCTTGCCTCCTTAGGAGCGGAGACCAGCTTAAATGACAAGATTGCACGCGTTCGATTGCATGAGATTCGAGCCCAGGTTGCTCCCTATCATTTGGTGAAGGCACTCCGCGCCAGTTTCCTTGTGCTCGGACCGCTTGTTGCACGAACAGGTGCAGCGCAAGTGTCACTCCCGGGCGGCGATGCAATTGGCTTCCGTCCAGTCGATTTGCATCTGCGAGGATTGGCGAGAATGGGCGCTGATATTCGAATGCGTCACGGAGTCGTGTATGCGACTGCGCCTGGTGGACTTCGTCCAACGGAACTTGAACTCGATTATCCGTCAGTCGGTGCCACGGAACATCTGCTCATGACCGCGGCAGGTATCCAAGGCGAAACAGTAATTCGCGGAGCAGCATGTGAACCCGAGATCGGCGAACTCGCAAGTTGTCTCAGTACCATGGGAGCTTTGGTTGAGGGAGTAGGAACCCCGATTCTACGCATCGTAGGCAGGAAGGAACTCGGAGGTGGACGGGTGCGGGTGAAGGGAGACCGAATTGAAGCAGCGACCTACCTATTTGCCGGGGCAATCACCGGTGGGGAGCTCACCGTTACGGGCGTTGAATCGCAAGCGTTGGGGAGTATTCTCAATGTTCTTCGAGAGAGCGGTTGTACGGTCGCCACAAACGATTCGACGATCGAACTCCGCGCTCCTGAACGCCTCAGTCCCGTTTCGGTAAACACCGCGCCATTTCCGGGGTTTGCAACTGATGCTCAGCCACTCCTTATGGCGGCAATGACGCAGGGGAGCGGAACGAGCACGATTACAGAAACTGTCTTCGAAAATCGCTTTGGTCATGTGGCGGAGTTTCGCCGGCTCGGAGCAGAGATCGAGCTCAACGGAGAGGTTGCACGCGTCTCTGGGGTTCGAACTCTCACCGGTGCACCGGTCGAAGCCGGAGATATTCGTGGTGCTGCAGGGCTCGCGTTACTTGGCCTCGTTGCGGAGGGGACGACAAGAATTTTCGAAACACAACATCTCGCACGCGGCTACGAGAACTTTGTCGATAAATTGAAGCAACTTGGCGCCGATATTTCACGAGTTCGTGTCGTCGGAAATGACGAGATTGTATTGGGTTGTTGATGAAGCAGTTACCACTCGAACTTCCCCCAACTGAACCGTATGCGCTCAGTTACTTCGTGAGTCACAGCGGCGTTATTGACGCCGTTACGGCGTTCGAGCAGGCGACCCAGCAGGTAAAGCAAGACCCGAAACTCTTTCAACTCATCTGCCTCTGCGGTCCGCGTGGAACGGGCAAGAGTCATCTCCTCGAAGGCTTTCGGCTACGCGCGACAACTGAGCTTGGGATCGCCGCCGATCGTTGTTTTGTTTTTGAATTTGGCGGTAACGCCGGAGCGGAGCAACCATCAGCCGAAGAACTCATCCCCTGGTTCGTCTCTACCTATGAACGACTGAAGCATGAGGGGGGATTATTACTCGCAAGCGTTGATGAATCTCTGCTTGACGCTGAGCGGGCCAATCCGCACCTCCGAAGTCGGCTCCGAAGCGGGCATCTCATTCGGGTCGATTACCCGAGCGAGGGTGAATATAAGCCGCTCCTTCGTTCGTTGCTTGAGCGACGAAATCTTTCCCTCTCTGAGCGGGACCTGGATTACCTCCTTGAGCGTCTCCCCCGGGATACTTTGTCTTTTGATCAGATTTTTGGTAAAATCAGTCAGTTTTCGCTCATGGCCTCAAAACCAGCTCGACGTGGTGTTATAAGAGAGGTGCTGGAGGGAGAGGGCGAAGCTCGGTAGTGTATTGAATCACAAGGGTCGTAGCGAGAGGAGGGTGTCATTCTACTATGGCTGAACGAGCACGGGTTGCAATCACTGGCCTTGGATTAATCTCCCCAGTCGGGAACGATATCCCTACCGCTTGGAAGAATCTCGTTGATGGGCGGTCGGGTGTAACGCTGATCAAGTCATTTGACGCTACGAATTATCCCAGCCGAATCGCTGCTGAAGTTAAAAATTTTACTGGTGAAGGTGTCGTCGCTCCAAACGAGCTCAAGCGCTACGACCGTTTCTCGCTCATGTCGCTCGCTGCGACGAAGGAGGCGTGGGCGGACAGTGGAATTAAGGACGGTGACTACGCACCGCCTCGGATGGGATGCATTCTCGGCATCGGTATCGGCGGATTGCTCACTCTCGAAGAGAACCATGTCGCGCTGCTGAATGGTGGTCCGCGTAAAGTCTCGCCATTCCTCATTCCGAAAATGATTAGCAACCTAGGTCCGGGAAACATCGCCATTGATTATAATCTCCAGGGCATAAATTACACGGTTACGAGTGCCTGTACGTCAGGAACCCACGCGGTGGGCGAGGCGTTTCGCATGATTCGCGATGGCTTACAAGATCTCATCGTTACCGGAGGCACTGAGGCGGCGATCTGTCCGCTTGGACTTGCAGGCTTCGGCCGAATGAAGGCGCTCTCTACACGAAACGATGAGCCAGAACGTGCGAGTCGGCCATTTGACCGCGATCGTGATGGCTTTGTCATCGGTGAAGGTGCAGGAATTCTGGTGCTCGAGAATTTTGACCGTGCGCGAAAACGTGGAGCAAAAATCTATGCTGAGGTGATTGGCTATGGCTTCTCCTGTGATGCCTACCACATCACCGCTCCTTCAGAGGACGGGGCTGGAGCGAAAAATTGCATGAGAGATGCTTTGACCTGTGCGGGAATTGCCCCAGACAAAGTTCAACACATCAATGCACATGGGACATCAACCCCAATCAACGATCCGGCAGAGACTCGAGCAATAAAAGAAGTGTTTGGCGCTCATGCAACGAGCGGATTGTTGGTCAATTCAACAAAATCAATGACCGGTCACCTGCTCGGTGCCGCAGGTGGGCTTGAAGCATGTGTGCTCGCAAAAACCTTGCAGACGAGTATCGTTCCGCCAACGATCAATTTAGAAAATCCCGATACCGGCTGCGATCTGGATTATGTCCCGAACGTCGCGCGTGAGAGCTGTGTGGAAATCGCAATGTCTAACTCATTTGGTTTCGGTGGCACGAACGCATCAATTATTCTTCAGCGAGTATAGGACCCAGTGGGAAGCGCACTCCAAGAGACAACCGCGCCGTTCATTCAACCGGAGAGTTACGTGACCGGCGTTGGAATGTCGGTTCCCGAGCGCGTCGTCGCGAATAGCCATTTCGCAACTTACCTCGATACGAGTGAGGAGTGGATTGAGGAGCGAACGGGAATTCACGAACGACGCTGGGCAGGAGAGACATTGTCTGCGAGCGAACTTGCAGAGCCAGCCTGTCGCGAGGCGCTTGCCGCAGCAGGTCTTGGTCCCGAGGAGATCGACGGAATAATCGTCGGAACTTCAACACCAGACTATGTGTTTCCGAGTAGCGCCTGTATTCTCCAGCAACGTCTCGGCGTGCCAAATCGAGCGTTCGCCTTCGATCTCAGCGCTGCCTGTTCTGGCTTTGTCTATGCACTCGTCACGGCGGATGCCTTCATTGCTCGTGGACAGTGTAACAACATGCTCGTCGTTGGCAGTGAACTCTACAGTCGCCTGATTAATCCCAATGACCGTTCAACCTGCGTTCTCTTCGGGGATGGAGCTGGAGCAATCGTGCTCAGCCGGAATACCCCATCGAGTGGCAGCGAACGCTTCGGGAAACGTGATGGAGCGCTTGCGCGGGGAATTTATGCCAGTGAACTTCGCGCCGATGGAAACCTTGAACATCTCCTCGGCGTTCGGGCTGGTTCAGCGAATCCAGTTACCGAGGAATCTGTCCGTCGAGGTGAGCATTACCTGACGATGAATGGGCGAGAGGTATTTCGTCATGCCGTGCGTTCAATTTCAGAGGTGAGCGAAAGTGTCGTTGCACGGGCAGGTTTTGCGATGAGCGATATTGATTACTTTATCTCTCATCAAGCAAACAAGCGTATCCTTGAGGCGGTAGCGAAACAACTCAGCATTCCCGAGGCGAAGATTTTGATGAATGTTCAGAAATATGGCAACACGAGCGCCGCAAGCCTCCCAATACTTCTTGCGGAAGCATCACGAGACGGACGGCTAAAAGCAGGCGACTTAATTCTCCTCAGTGCCTTCGGGGGTGGCGTAACGTCGGGTGCAGTACTCCTCCGTTGGTAACGCCCCACCATGAGCGCCTCGGCACCAATTCAAGTGCAGTACCGGTGGACATTCCGTGAATTTTTAAGCGCCCAAACAGCGCACCTCTGGAATGGTTGGGGAAGGTTCCGTGAGCTGCTCGGAGCCGCGAGCACGACTCTCCTTCTCATCTATGCGCTCTATCGTTACTATGACGAGGGGGATAATCGGATCACCCAGCTTCTTATTGCATTCGGTGTCTGTTGGTTCTTTCTTCGACCGTTGCTCCGAAGAATTCTGTTATGGTTTTCATTTCGGGGGCAGCCCACACGCAATCAACAGATTCAATTGACATTCGACCATACTGGAATCCATTCCGAATGCGGTGAGAATCGATTCCATGCGTCATGGGAGCTCTGTCGTAAGGTGATAGAAACGAGGGACGGATTTCTACTCTACCAGCCTGGAAGTTTTCTCTGGATGCCATGGAAGGGTTTCATTCACGATGATGATACCGTTTCCTTTCGCACAATGGTTCGCGAACGGCTGAGTCGCGCGGAACACTGAATCCCTTAATGGTTTGACAATGGCACCGAATCTCCATAGACTTCTCGGAACTTACATATCACCTACTCTTTCTCGGGAATGAGTATGACCATTCAGCGGCTCAGGTATTTTTTTCTTTCAGTGCGCCACTTTCCCGGTGTCGTTGCACGGCTCGCGTCACTGCTTAAAGAACATAAAGTCGACTTAGAAGGAATGTGGACCTTCACCCAACGTGATGACCGCGCGCAGATTTATATCGTTCCGAAGGACCCCGAGTCTTTTCGAATCGCGATGCAAGCCGCTGGTTGGATCACGAAAGAGGGTACCTGTTTCCGATTCGCCACCGAGGATCGTGTCGGATTGATGGCCGACATCTTAAGTCGTGTCGATAAGGAGGAGGTTCACCTCCAAGCAGTCGAAAGTATCGTCGTTGACGGTCGTGTCGGGTGCTACATCTGGGCTGAAGAGAAAGATGTAGAAAAACTCGCCGCGCTGCTTACCTTAGCTTGAAGTCAACGGCTACGCCGTAAGGTGGGCCCTCATCTTTATCCTTATCCTTATCCTGCACCTGCTCTTGCACCAGGACCTAATCCATTTGAAAAGGAGAAGGTTTTGGTGCAGGTGCAAGAGCAGGATGAAGATGAGGATTAGGATAAGGATGAGGGGTTTTTGCAGGAGCTGAGTGCTTTCACCGCACTGGCGTCGGTGCGGTGTAATCTACAATCGCTGTTGCACTCGGACGCACTCGGAGCAACTCCGAGAGTAATGCTCCTGGCGTTTCGCTCTCCAGTTCAACGATCCCATAACTGTTTGGTGTCGTACCATAGGCGGACGATTCATGGAGACCGAGAATCGTTGTCGTAAGTGGGTCGAGATCGAGTAAGGTAATATCTGGAAACGACCGGTTTCCGTACACCGTCACCATCACCTCAATTGGCGAGGAGCTCGTGTTCATGATCTTCAGCCAATTGTACATCTCAAGAAATAAATTATACGAGCCAACAATTGTGGTTCCGAAAGATTCTTGAAGCGGAGTTCCGTACATCGAGGTGATGCTCCCGGTAGTACTATCACGGAAATAGAACATGCTCATGCCAATGAGCGATCCGTTGACGCTTGGCGCGACTCGGGCGATGCCGGACGCTCCGGGGAGGAGAAAGGAGCCAGCGTTAACATGTTCCTGCGCGTAGGGCTCAAGTGTTGTGATCACCCGGTGTAATCTTGTCCCGTTATGGTCGAAGAGTTGAAGGTTCACCTCCACGCTCTCATCGGATACGTTTGCAAGTTCAATCCAATTCTCACCGCCACTTCCAGTTGAAATCGGGGCAAATTGCAGCTCCCCGTTTCCTGGTCGAGCGAGGAGCGGAAAGGCGAAGTGATACTTGTCTGAAATTTCACCCGGCGCACCGTTTGTTCCGTAGCGATAGAGCTGAGCGATATATGGAACTTGCGAGTTTCTCGGGACAATTCGATTTAAGCCGACATACCCGGGGCCTGGAGAGATATGACCACCGTCCAGGTCTACACGACCAAACGGAGAAACAGTGACTTGCGTAGTGCTGAGCAGTTCCCCGTTCTGAGCATATCTCTCGACCTCAAACTCGCGCGCACGTGACTGATCAAGGTTTACGATACTCAACCACTGAGTGACGAGGAGAGCCGCTTCAACAGGATTTCGGCTGGGTTGGATGGTGTTAAAGATTACTGCTGATGGACCGTAGGTCGCCGGAGTAAAAGGGACGCCAAAGGCAAACTCAAATTCGCCAGGCGTGAGTGCCTCTCGGTAGTAGAACATTCGACCATCGATCGCAGAACTCAGTTGTGTTGGGAAATTGATCGCGAGAATTCCGTAAGAGTTAGCGGCGAAGCCCGGGAGATCGTTCACGATGATATCGAGCTCACTCTGTGAGCCGATTGAATTTATCATCCGCGTAACTTCGGCACCGTTAATATCAAAAAGAACAAGCTCAATCGCGAGTGCTTCGGTGCCTTTGTTTACGAGTTCAAGAATGTTTCGAAGTCCGATAAACCCGTTCCAGAGCACATACACTGGGCTCGTAAACACTGCTTTGATACTGCCCGAGTCATCTGGGTTACTTCCGTCTCGGACCTCATCTTCGTTACATCGTCCATCGCCATCATTATCTCCCGAGCAACCAGCGGGAACGGTTCCAGTGAACGATTTGTTTGTCGGATTATTTCCGTTTACCACTACGGGGTTCACCCCAGTGTTTGCGGTGATAATATAGCCGGTGCTTGTCGCAGTGAGGCGATAGATCCCACCAGGAACGTTACTGAGTGTGTACTCGCCTGAATCATTGGTAGTTGTGCTCCTTGTTCCATCACTCACCACTGCACCACCAACTGGAAGCCCATCAGAGCGAAGAACTTTTCCAGTGATTTTTGCTTTCCCACCCGCGCGCACTATCTGACCGCGGATTTCACCGTCTGGGTAAGTGTTCGAGTGAATGTTGACGTAGAAGCCTCCATCCCAGAGCTGATTTGCTTGGTCCTGCGTGATCCCGGGGCAAGTCGCAGTAAGGGGATTTCCAGTCCCCAAGTTGCAGAAAATTGCGCCGTTGTCTCCAATGTATCCACTATGGATATGCGCGCCGGTGACATTGGCTACGTTATGCGTGCAAGAGATATCAAGCGTCGTTTCATCGGCACTGAGCGTTCCGGTGCAGTCAGCCGTTGCAGTACTCGCCGTAGCTGGCACTTCCTGCCATGCTACCGGCTTTGCTTCGAACTGTTGTGGCGTGCGAACGACTGTAATCGAACCGACCATGCCCTCAGCCCAGTGCGGGGTGCAGATGTAGTCGTAGCGGTTTCCCGACGCGGGGTAGCGAACGAGAAAATCACGATTAAAGGTAACGGAGAAGACGTAGCCTTTGTTCTCGACCGGAGATTCAAATGCGCCATCGTAGGGGACAGGGGGTTGATCGGGTGGGAGTCCGGCTCTGGTATCATGAAAATCATCTATCCAGACCCACTTCACCGTATCGTTCTGGTTAATGACGATGTCTTTCGGTGAGTAGTAGAAGTCGTAGGCCTTCACTTCTACCGTTGCGGCAATAGCGAACTTGGGCGTAAGCGATACTACAGGGAGTAGTATGCCAACCGCCGCGGCGATTGAGCGCCAAGTCCTGACTATGCTAAGAGATTGAGTCCCTTTACGGTATAGTTCTCTGGGAACGCGCCCTGCGTACTTAACCCCATCCAATTAAAGATCTCCTTTCTCGCGTTCTGATAGTGTGTATCGACCCGGATCCAGTTGGGGTTTCCGGTGAGCTCGCCGTTTGAATAGTTTCCTCCCCGAATTCCACCATTTATTGATCCACCGATGATAAATTCGGAGAAGCCCCAGCCGTGATCGGTGCCTAGACTCCCATTCTCACGAAGAGTTCGTCCAAATTCGGTTTGAACGACAACGACGGTGTCGCCCCATTTGCCGAGGCGGGCCATATCGTTCGCAAAAGTGCCAATTGCTTGGTCCAGATTTCGAAGCAGAGTAGCCTGATTGCCAGTGACATTTCCTAAGTCGGCATGAAGATCAAATCCACCCATGCCGCAGAGAGCAAGCTGTGTTCCAAGACCTTCTTCTATGAGCATTGCAATCTGTCGAAGTTGTGGCCCCGGAGAGCTATTCGGGTAGAGGTTCTGATTCGGCTGCGGATTTTGCGCCGTATTGAATCCGCTGTAACCGGTCACTGCCGCTTGTAGACGAGCAATCGAGTCATGAGTTCCCTGCTGAGCTTGGGCGACAGATTTCGGTAGACCAGTGGCGCTATTATAAAGACCTAAGATTCGTTTCTGTACCTCCTGTCGATAGAGATTGTCATTATTGTTGGTTTCATCGTTGTTTAATCGATAGCTCGCTAGGTTTGGCACGTTAATCGGCCGGCTAACTGCACGATTGCACGAGGTGTCAATCGGATTCCCCATCCCAATTGCTATTGTATTGTAGCTGGAATAGGACCCAGCGCCGTTCTTTGAAAAATTAATGTCCATGATCCGCCCAAGTAAACCTCTGGTATCAGATCCTTTGCCACCCCGGGCGAAGTCGTTCTGGTCTTGGTCGTGGGCTCTTGTCCCTTGAACAACCCCGGAACGACGGATAATAGCGACATCCCCCTGATCCCAAAGTGCCTTGAGCCGAACAAATGAAGGATGAAGTCCAACTCCACTACCGAGTGCAAGTGCATTCCCCGCTGGAATCGCAATGGTGGGCCTTGTCGAGTAGTATGCCGACAGGTCAATCGGGCATTCCATCTCCAGAGAGTCGAACCCTCCGTCGCAAGTGATGAAGACCACGATCTTTCCGTTACCAACCTGTCCTTGGCCATAAACTATCGTTGGCCCCAGCACGCCAAAAGCCTCAGCACAACAGGCGCAAGCAGCAAGTTGAAGTGAATCTTTGAGAAATTCTCGTCTTGTTTTTTCAGCCATCGTTCTGGACTCCTAACTGTATATCATCGTCTAAGGCAGCATTCCGCTTAACCTAGTAAGTCAGTGCGCTGGGCGTAAGGCTTGCTATTTGGAGTACCCCTGCCAATCGCTCGCGGCAGTGCTGCGTCAGTCGACCGTCGTAGAGACTTGGCATTTCAGTGCCATTGTTTTGGCGGCGATTGTCTAAATAACGAATATACTCCGATCGTTCACTGGCTGTTGCCTCAGCGCCGATGAGCAACAGGACGTGGTCAACCACCTCATCTGACCGTGCAGTGGCATACGGATTAAGACTACAGAAGTCATACTGTGGCTGATTCGTCTGGGGATTAACGAAATCATTATCTTGACGCGTAAGCACTTCAATGACGAAGTTATAGTACTCGGTGGCAAAAGCATTCCAGAAAGTGGTGAGATTGTGATGACGCCGCTCATAACCAGCTTCCCAACCAAAGACATCAATTGGATTGGTGACTTCGTATCCGAGCAACTCAAGTTGATCGTCGAGCCGATCAATTCGTAATGGAAGGCCGGTTGATTTGAGGAATCCAACGGTATACGTGATTGGATCCTTAATTCTCGTTTTCTTTACGTCACGTGAGAAGCAAGCCTCAGATTTTAAAACTGCTCGAAGTGCCGGAACGAGATCAAAATTTGCTCGAACGAGAATGTCCGATAAATTATTGAGCAGCGCATCATTTGGATGGTCATGGCAGAATGTAGCAAAGATCGTCCCACCGACGAATCGCCCCACATCGCGTCCGCGTTGGGCGAATGTGACATCCACAGCTTGCTCAGGCGTGTAGTTTCCACTCTTTTCGTAGGGTGTATCTTTCCAGAATGTTTTCTTCTTATCGTCGTGCCGAGTTTCAACGTAAACTACAACATGCTGATTTTGTGCGAATTGATCGGTAATAGTCTGAGTCGTATACCCGGTCATCGCGCGCGCGAAAGACGGAATATCACCGGTCTCAGTATACAGTGGAATGCGACCACCCTCTTCGGTTCGCTCGCCAACGGTGAAGAGCTGGAGAAACTCTCGGGCGTAGTTTTCGTCAGGTGGTACTCCAGGAATATTTCCAACGTTTTTGTCACCGTTTAGCCACTTAAGCATTAAGTAATCTTTGGTGATGTCTTTCATTAACGTTTTGTAGTTTCCGAAGGCATGCTTCCGGAGTAATTCAACATGTTCCTTGCACTTCCCCTGTTCATCCCCCTCGAGTGCCTGTTCGCAGGATGAAGCAAGGCGATCGTGGAGCATCAGTGCCACTTTTTCCTTCAGCGCACATGGGCTCTTCAAAATGTAGGTCAGCCACCAGCGCTTTACACCATCTTGCGTGATGCTGCCTTGGGGGGCTGCTGAATCCTCATCGCCATCGAGCCATGCTTCGGCTTCAGCTCTGAGCGTGTTAGAAACGGTTGTACAGGCGAGCATATCGTCAACGGTCTTACTCAAACCATCGGCGAGTATTTTATCAAGCGCAGCCTTACCTCCGCCAAACGATGTGGTAGTCAGGAGTCGCTTTGCTTCACCAATGGCGAGGTTTTCCTTGTAGCCCGCAAGGGACTGCGGATCTCCTAGAAAACCGCCGTCACTATCGCCCTTCTGTCTGACAACTGCCGGACTGGGGACGATGAGACCGATCTGTCCATTATCACTCCGATTTGTCACACGCAGCATCTCGCCCGTAAATTTTAACGAAGAGCTTGAAGTGGTTTGGACAATTGAGCCCACTGAATCGGGGCCCATGGCCGTATGAAGCCCTTGGTCAACCGAGCCGTTCTTTGCGATATCATTTTCGCCTTCAGCTTTCAGAGCTCCAGTATAATCATAGAGTTTAAAGTTTGTTTTTCCCCCACTTCCTCCTGCATCACCAAGCTTGAGCCAATTCGCCATGCCAGCAAACGTATTCACTGAGGCTACAAGCTCAGAGTTTCGATCCGCGGGCGAGAAACCTCTTGCAAGCGAGGCATAGGCCCAGTCCTTAGGTACGCCCGGGCTTCCGCCGTAGAAAACGCTTTGGACAATTAACTGGTCACGAGAGTCATCGCAGAGCACGCGAACACTCCCAACATTTCCCGTTCGGGGTGGATCGATAATTGGACTAAGCGCGAAGTCGTACTTCCCATGACCAGGAACCTCTGCATCCTGACTGAGAAGTTTCACTCCGTCTCGATTGCGAACCTCGATCGTAATTGGCACTGGGATTCCGCTAGCGTTTCCGATTTCGAGAAAGTTATCGGTGAGACCATTTCCCATCGTTGAGGCGGGAAGTGGCTCTCCGCTACAAACGCCTGTAATGCCCTTCATCGGAAAGGCGAAGCGAAAGCCACCTACTCCGTCCGGGCCATAGCGAATGGCAAAGGCTTCATACTTCTGATTCGGATTGGTTGGGACAACCTCCCAGTAACCGGTCATTTGGGTTGATGGATTTCCAACCCCGACGTCCATTCGTTGATTCTTCTGTAAATTCTGAATCGGAATTGTGTCAGCGAGCGTTCCGTCCGCGACATAGACCTTGACCGACGCGTTAAAAACCTTCTTATCGTAATTGATCACGCTGACCCAGTTCTGCGTATAGTTCGTGCCGCCGCTCGGGTCACCCCAGTTAAAGACGCCGCCAAGAATTCCTTGTCGAGCATTTTCTACGTTCATGATGTAGGCGTACTCAAATGGCTTCGGAGAACCCGGCAGCGCTGGGCGATAGAACGAGGTTCGACAATGGAGCTTATTTCCACGTGCCTGATGGCTCGAACGAAGAGCGAGGGTATAGAGGCCGTACTTATCGCGAATGTCGGCCATGTCATTAAGAATGAAATGCCAAGAGCCATTCGGCGGGATTACATTCTCACGGACAGCAAGTACCTCGCCGGTACTGTTTGTTACAGTGACGGTCAGTGCGACCTCTTTTGAATTATTATTATCGCACTCGCCGATGTTGACCTGACCATTAAACCCGTTAAATACCCCATTTGCCGGGTAGAAGGTGGTTTGTGCGACTGCTGTGGTTGAACCAAGAAGTAAAAAAGTGAGGATCGCTATCCTAAGGGGAGTAACGCGGAACATGGGCAGAACCTCTATTGGAAACTAACCTAAACTTGCCAATCGCGATAAGTGGTGCACGGTTGACGTTGTATTGCTCCTCGCCCGCCTAGATTCCATTACCGTGTACCGCTCGATCTTGGGACGGTGCAAAAGCTAGGCCAAGGAATGGCCGTCCATTCATGGCACGGCGTACCCATTCTCGCCGGGACGAGTTATGCCGAATTTTCGAGTTGAAATGCGTGGTTCGCCTTGTCGACACCGGGAAATTCGGGACTTCAATGACCTTTTATTGTCGTTTGGACAAGGAGTGGCGCAACAAAGTGTCTGCGTGCTCGATTGACACGGAGCGGAACGTTAGACCTTTATGAAAACATTTCGGGCTCGTGGTCACGGAGGCTACGGAGCGCTTATGCGGTAAATTCGACCATTGATATCAAGGACGTAGAGTTCGCCGTTCGCATCTTCGGCAAAGGAACTAATGAAGAAAGTCGTCTCCATGAGCTCGGTGCGCACCCATTCGCCAGGCGAACGCTCCGAAAGTGCCCAGATCTTAGAGAAGCCATAGTCGCCAAATATATATTTCCCCTGGAGCGCTGGGATAGACGTGCCGCGGTAGAGGTACCCACCGATCACGGCGATTCCCTCGCTGTGAGGGTAAGCGTAAATCGGATCGATGAATCCACTTGAAGGGCAGTTCGTAGAAGGTGAGAAACATGAATCCCCCTCCCGGTAGTTCCAGCCGTAGTTTCCGCCGCGTGTAACTAAATTCACCTCTTCGTAGCTATTCTCACCAACATCACCAACAAACAATCGTCCCGTTCCACGGTCGAATGAGAAGCGCCACGGATTTCGGAAGCCGTAGGCGTAGATCTCTGGTAGAGCACCGGCCTGATTAACGAACGGATTATTCGTTGGAATTGTATAAGGAGTGCCACTGTTCACGTCGATTCGAAGAATTGAGCCAAGCAGATCGCTGAGATCCTGGGCGTTTCGCGCGGGATCGCCGGGAGCCCCGCCGTCGCCGATTGCGATGTAGAGATAACCATCAGGCCCAAATTGAAGTTGACCTCCGTTATGGTTCAGCCCGGGGTGCGGTTCCTCGATGAGAATCCGCTCAGAGCTTGCATCGGCGATATTTGCGTCGCCGACTGACGCGAGGAACTCACTTACAGTGATCGTTCCATCATTTGCAGTGTAGTGAAGGTAAAACTTTCGGTTGGTTTCATACTCCGGGTGAAACGCAAGCCCGAGCAGTCCCCGTTCGCTCTCGGTATCGACTTGAGCTGTAAGGTCAAGAAACGGTGTGCCGAGCACCGCACCGTTTGAGAGAATCTTAATCCGCCCAACTTTTTCAACAACGAATAATCGGTCGGAGCCGTCAGGAGGAGCAACGAGTGCGAGAGGTGCCGAGAGGCCTGAAGTAAGACGCACGAGCTCAATTTCGACATTTGCGTCTGAAACAGTCGCGCTTGGGATCCGTGAAATGTAGCCGATACCCCCAGTTTGCTCAGGAAACACGCGAAGGAGCTCGGAGCTAAAGACCGCTTGACCAGTTGGACGAATGAGAACGCCCCCAATCGAATCAGCCGCGAGGTACTGATGCGCACCGATATCTCGTGGAGCGAAAGCTGGGAGTGATTGCGGGATGGAAAGCGTCTCCTCGAGACTCTCGGAGAACAGTGATAGCGAGAGTTCCGAATTCTCGCCATCTTGTTCGACCAATTTTATCCAGTTTGCCATTCCAAGGAACGTATTTACCGGAAAAGCAACAACACTATCGGTTGCGCTATGTGCAGCGGTAATCTGTGTCCCGTACGCCCAGCGAACTTGCGGATCGCTCTCACTATTTGTCCCATAGTAGAGGCTTTGAACGAGCAGTTGGTCTTCGTCGGTACAACTTACCTGGAATTGACCGATGGTACGGCTTCCGATGAACTGATTGAGCAGGAAGTGATACTGACCAAATGGTGGAATGATGGCACTCCGTTCTTCGACGATCGCCCCGCTTATGTCGCGAACTGTCACACGGGTGGTAAGATTAGTGTCGCTTACGTTTGCCAGTTCACCCCAGTTTATCGCCGGGTCCATCGTTGAAGCAGGAACCGGCGCATCGATACAGGCGCCAGTGGAGGGTCTTAGTGGAAAGGCGAAGTTAAACTCCCCCGCACGTGTTCCGTAACGAGTGAGGAATGCGCCATATGTCTGGGTAGGGTTCTGTGGGGTAATCCGGTAGAGCCCGACTACTTGGCCGTTATTCTCCTCACTGTCGTGACCGAGAGCGAAATCTCGCCGCTCCCCTGGTCGGAGTGCTTGCACTTCAGTTGAAGAGAGGAGCGAGCCGTTAGCACGGAAGCGATCGATCGTGGCATTAAAGTTTACGGTTCCGGGATTGTAGATCGAGAGCCAGTTGTATGTCGGGGTTGTCTCAAGCGAGGGATTCATCGAGTTGAAGAGCCCGTAGCTCGTTCCAACACTCGGATTTTCGATCGGAAGCGAGAACGCGTAGGAAACGGCTTTTGTGGCACCAGCGTTACTCAATCGATAGACAAGCGTGAGGCAGCGGATGTAGTCGGCGAATGTCTCGCTTCCACTTTGAAGTTCGAGGCGGAACGTACCGTAGCTGTCGGTGAGTGAGGCGAGGTCATTGAGAATTATATGTGTTGCGCCCTCACCGGAAACATTGAAGCGCTGAGTTGCAAGTTCAGAGCCGGCGTTACTACGGAGTGTCAGTTTCAGAGCGGCGTAGGTTCCACCAAAATTGGTACATTCAACGACGTTTAAGTGGTTATGAAACCCATTCCATACACCTACCGCGGGATAGTCGACGCCTGCTGCATGTAACGGATTTGGCCAGTAACCCAGCAAAAACATCAGGCCAAAAGAAATAATATGGGGACGCATAGCCTCGAATCCGACATGCCACTCGCACGTATACGCTTCCCCAGAGAGTCTGCGAAAATCAAATAACCGCATGGCCCGCTACTAGTGCTTAATCGTAATAACGAAAACGCTTCGCGTTTGCAGCTATTCTCAATGGTGAAGCGTATTTGTTGCTGCGCCGCGCTCTGCGCGGCTGATATATTCGATGCAAGAGTTATACCAGCGGGAGCGGGCAATTGGCCGAAGTGAAGTACCTTATAGGGATACGTTTCCTACGCGCCGGGGCTCGTAGTGCTGCACCAGGAGTTGGGTGAGTTCCTCGAAGTGGAATAGATCGAGGACCTCCTTTCCATTGTGCAAACGCTTCGTTCGTGGCCAGCCATTCTCATCGAGATTGTAGACCGGTGCAAAAAGTGGGAGCTGAAGGTCGAAGCGGTGGACCATCAGCTGCTCCATTATTGGGAGAGGGGTATCAGCGACCAGCGCAACGACATCTTTTGTAGTTGAGACAATGCGTTTTAAGATCTCAAGCGGGCTTTCAATGTCAGATAAGAGGTCAAGCAGCTCAATCGGTAAGATACTTACATTCCGCCCGAATGTTCGCTCGATGGCGCCTTGAGCGGCAGGGAGATAGGGCGGGTTTGCGAGATAAATTACTGTTGCCATAGCCGTAACCTCATCAGCTGTAGCGTGGAGTGAAAGCGTGCGTAGGAAGATGCTAGCACTGCAAAGTTCGCTATTCAACCAGACGCCGGAACTGTTCTGTTAGGAGTCGATGAGAAATTTTAAAGTTAACGGCTCAGTTATAGATTACCGCGACGAATATGATCCCGGAATCCTTCGCCGAACGAACGACCCGGCGGAACGGTGCTGCATGCTCCGTCCGGGTCGTTCGCTTGCTGAACCTCCGGCGTTCAATCGTCCACGTCGCGGAACCACTCGAGTAGCGCGGTCCATCCAATTCCAGCAACCGACTCATCGTCCGGTTTCGGGTCAAGCGCGGCATACTGGGCCTCGACTCGCTGACTCATCAACGCGAGAATGTCTGGGAGCTCGGTGCTAATCGTGCCTAACGCACCGCAGATCGAAAGATAGTTGCTTTCGTCTGCGCACGGGGGGGCGAGCGCCTCGAAATCGTCGGTGAATGCACTTGCGGTACAGAGCAACCGCGCCGCCACCTGAATCCATTGCGCACGACATTCTTCGAAACCCGAGCTGTACAGGCTACCAGCAGGCACAGGAAGCTCGCGTAGCCGAGGAATAAGCTCTCGGAGAAATTGAGACAGCCTGGCCTTTTCGTCTTTACCGACGCCGTGGATCTCGATTTCTACCGAATCTCCTTCTCGGGCCTGGATCCACTCTCCATATCCAATTCGGAGGAGGAGGCCTACCGTCTCAAGCAGGAGCGAAATCGAACTTGCGTCTGGATGCATCGCTCCCTGATACCGCTGGAGATCGTCGGATTCAGCACGACCGAAAGTCCCGACAGGCTTGCTGGGGAGCCCGACCTGAAGGACACTGAGCAGCAGCTCAAGCTGGTCGAGTAATCGCGGGATGAGGGCAACCACCCGCGTGCGCACGGCGATACCGAGAAAGCTTCTCAGCGCACCTCCGCCTTGTATGACGGCGGTGCTTAACATCTCTCGGAGATCATCGATTGGGCTAGCCATTGAAAGTCTCCCATTTGTTTGATTGAGAAAAACGCTTCGGGAACACCTCCCGTCGCCAGCTGTTGAGTTTCAAAACAGTTGGGAGGGGAGCTCCGCACTTCTACTGAGTTGGGGGGATTTTTTTGAAAGAACTGCAGCTATTTACTATCGCATTGGTCGGTAATAGTCAAACTTCGTAGTGTTTGAGAAGAGTTAGCAAGTAGTTACCACGGATTCGTCGCCCAAACGGTCGCTTCAGGAATAAAGCCACGATCGTCGAGTTCGAGGGTGTTCTTAATTACTTGGGCGATATCGCGGCTTCGAAGTTTCTTATCGTGCTCTGGCCGCTCAGTGCCGGAGGTGCTCCCAAAAGCAGTGGTTACCTCGCTTGGATTAATTGTAATCACCCGAACGTTGTATTTTCGCAGTTCTGCTCGCCAACATTCAGACATTCCACGGAGTGCAAACTTTGAAGCAACGTAAATTGTTCCAGTCTCGTATCCTTTTAGCCCAGAAGTTGACGCGATGTTAACAATATTTCCCGAGCGTTGTTTGATAAACAACTGCGCTGCACGCTGGGCCATCATTGCGGCACCGAGGACATTCACTGCCCAGACCTGGAGAAATTCTTGCTCGGTGATCTCTACTAACGGTTGATGCGTGCCGATACCAGCGTTGTTGATTAGACAATCGAGTTTTCCAAAACGATCGAGGAACTCGGAATAGGTGCGGTCTACGTCTTCGCTTCGCGAAACATCAGCGACGATCGGATGAGCGCCGATCTCGTTTGCCGTTTTCTCAAGCCGAGCTTTGTTCCGGCCGGTAATTGCAACTCCAGCACCGGCTTCGACCAACATCGAAGCGGTAGCCCGCCCAATACCGAGGCTGCCACCAGTTACTAATATCTTTGCCCCGTTAAGTTCCACGCACACACCCTAACAATAGCTGTTAAACGCTTTGGTGAGCTGTTCGGAGATCTGTTGCGGAGAGTGCCCCTCAATCTGATGTCGTTCGACGAAATGAACAATCTTGCCGTCCTTCAGTAGGGCAACGCAAGGTGATGAAGGTGGGTACCCGTGAAAGTACGAGCGTGCGCGGTCCGTCGCGTCTCTGTCCTGTCCCGCGAAGACAGTGGTGAGGAGCGCTGGTCGCTTGGCGTTTCTGAGCGCAAGCGTGATTCCAGGTCGTGCACCGCCGGCGGCACAACCACAAACTGAATTTACTACGACGAGGACAGTCCCGGTGCTCTTCTGAAGCACTTCATCCACCTCAGACGCTGTTCGCATCTCGACGAAGCCAATATCGGTAAGCTCTTTTCGCATCGGATCTACAACACGTGGATCGTACATATTCGTTTCAATCTCCCTGAACAGTTATCGTAGGTTCATTTTAAAAAACACCAAGAGTGTAACATACCGTTTCACTAATCTCCATATCGTGCCCGGAGTAGTGGCGCGAGGCGGAGCATCAGCTGAACCCGTTCGAAGTAATCGATCCATTCGCCCAACTCTACAACAAGCTCTTGGCCCTCAGGTGGAACAACTCCCGGATCGCATGCGACCCCGAGTTCGCGCGCTGCTTTTCGGCGGTAGACACTGAGATGTCGATCTCCAAATCGGCTGAGCTCGAAGAAGTCCTCCGAGAGTGTGACAAGGATTGGCACCTTTTCTGCTCCGTTGACACGAAGCTCTTCTTGAAGCTCCGGGTTCTCACGGTTATCGAGGTAGCGAAATTGGATCAGTGGTGAAGAGAGCTCAATCAGGCGAAGCATTGGTCCTTGACGGGCGCAGTCGCCGCACCAGATCCCGGAGACGACGAGAACGTTGAGTTTCCTTACAAACGATTTGATTCTCGCCTCCTCGGATGCGTCGAGTTCGACGAGTTTCTCATAATTGCGCCAGCGCGCCTGGTGCTTCTCCGGCCCCGTCTTCAAATACTCCTCATAGGGGAGGGCACGAGCGAAAAATGCTCGAAAAAAGTCGCTCCGTTTGTCGTGGTAGGTGTTGCTCATGTTCATCCATTGATAACCTACTACAGAAAAGCGCCCCGCGCACATCGCGCTCTAAGCACGATGGGGTTTTCCATCGGTGGAAGTTTTCGTATACTCACCCCCTCTCTTTCGTAACTAGATTAGGGGATATGGCTCAAGTTATTCGCGTTTCGAATCTCTCGAAAAGTTTTCGTTCCTACACTCGTCGTGAAGGGGTTGTCGGAAGTATCAAGGACCTGTTCCACCGCAACTATCACAATGTGGATGCGGTTGATCGGATCTCATTTAATGTCGAAGCGGGCGAGCTTATCGGCTACATCGGGCCGAACGGAGCCGGGAAGTCGACAAGCATTAAAATGCTCACCGGTATTCTCAAACCTACCTCCGGCGAGATGGAGGTGCTCGGTTATCATCCGTTTAAAAACCGTAAGGCGTACACCAAGCATATCGGTGTGGTGTTCGGTCAACGCACTCAACTGTGGTGGGATATCGCTGTGCTCGAATCATTCACCTTGCTGCAGAAGATCTACGAGGTGCCAATCCGTGAATTTAATGAGCGGCTCGGCATGCTCACCGAACTGTTGGAATTAGAGCCACTCCTTCGCACTCCGGTTCGAAAGCTTTCACTCGGTCAACGTGTGCGTTGTGACGTTGTAGCGAGTCTCCTCCATAATCCGTCGGTACTTTTTCTCGATGAGCCAACAATTGGCCTTGATGCGGTTGCGAAGGATGCAATTCGTTCGTTTCTCCGAAAGGTGAATCAGGACCTCAAGACAACTATTGTCCTTACGACGCATGATCTCCCCGAGATCGAGGAGCTCTGTCAGCGGATTATGATTATCGATAAGGGCCGAATCATTTATGATGGGAGTCTTCTCGGGATTAAGACACTTCCCGGCCTCCAGCGACGAGTATTCATTGATTTTCCAGGTGAGGCACCGATCGAACGGTTGCAGACCCTCTTTGGTAACGAAGTCCAGTTTAAAAAGGAGAGTGAGCGGCGCGTGGTCGGGAGTTTCGACCCAAAGAAGCGACCGGCTGTTGAGCTCCTTCGTGATGTGGTGGGGAAGTATGATGTAGCAGATATCACGATCACTGAGCCAACAATCGAAGAAGTCGTGATGAAAATCTATCGGGAAGGGATGTTGTGATTCACTGCTCATGGCGACGACTGATCGTTTATTCGGCATTCGCGCGAAATGCCTTTCTCTCGATGCTTGCCTATCGGCTTCGTTACTATACCGGGATCGTTACCTATCTGCTTTTTGTGACGGTTCATTACTTCATCTGGCAGGCGATCTTCTATGGGCGTCCGGTAGGAACCGAGATCCACGGATTTACGCTACGTGAGATGGTCACGTACGTTACAGTTGGTTGGATTTCACGAAGCTTCTATTTCTCCGACATTGACTATGACATGGATGAAATTGTGCGAACCGGACAGGTGAGCATGTATCTCCTCCGGCCGGTGAATTTTCAACTGATGATGATTGCGCAGGCTATTGGCGGCACACTCTTCCGCGGAATCTTTTTCACTGCGCCTGTTGCGGTTCTTCCGCTCATTTTGTTTGATGTGCTACCGCCACAGGGTGTGGGAAATTTCCTTCTCTTTTGTTTTTCTACTCTCACGGCGTTTCTGATCCTTGCCCAATTAAACTTTATCATTGGATTGCTTGCGTTCTCCTTTAAGTCAATCACCGGAGTAATCCATGCCAAGTATTATGTCATTCAGTTGTTCTCCGGCTTGCTCCTTCCCTTAAGTTTTTTCCCCGAGTGGGCGCAGACGATTCTTCACGCACTTCCGTTTAAGACGATTACCTATGTTCCGTTACAGTTCTACCTCGGTCATGTCTCGCCCGAGCAGATACCGCTTGTCGTTTTCAATCAGATATTTTGGATTGTGGCGCTCGCGGCTCTCGGTCATTACCTTTGGTACCGTGCATTCTCTGAACTGACGTTACAGGGAGGGTAGGAATGGTACGACGGACGCTCAGTGTGTACAGCAGATACTTTACGCAGTTTCTGATGGCGCGGCTTGCGTATAAAGGAGACTTTTTCGCCTCGATGTTTGCGAGCGCCTTAGTTTCGCTCACTGGTTTGCTTTTCATATTGTTTCTCATTGATGGAGAAACTGTTCCCGAGCTAAAAGGCTGGAGTCGGGCGGAGGTGCTCTTCATCTATGGGTATTCGATGCTCCCGCTTGCACTCTTCTCGCTCTTCTCGCCAAATCTCTATCAGTTTGGCGACAAGTATATCATTCAGGGACAGTTTGACCGGGTGCTTCTTCGGCCGTTGAGTAGTTTACCGCAGGTGCTCTTTGAATCTTTTAATCTCGACAGTATTGGAAATTTTATCGTTGGGGTTGGCGTGTTGAGTTACGCAGTTGGTGCGCTCCATCTTGTGCTTTCATTTATAGATTATCTCTGGTTAATTTTCAGCAGTGTCTCGGGAATGGTGATTCTCCTCTCCGTCTTTGTGTTTCTCTCGGCGCTTTCATTTCATTTCGAAGACCGTCTCGGTATCTCAGCCCCGGTTTATAACCTGATTGCCTTCGGGCGTTATCCACTTCCGATTTTTAATCGGATAATCCAGTTTGTTTTGTCCTGGATAATTCCCTTTGCCTTTGTATCATTCTATCCTGCTACGCATTTTTTTAGTCGGGAAGGATTTGCACTGTTCTGCTATTTAAGTCCTGTGGTTGCTGTGGTCTGTTTCTTGATTGCGATTGCTGGTTGGAATTTTGGCGTCTCCCGGTATTCATCGACGGGAAACTAGGGTGGTTATGGAGACGAGAATAGAACGCAAACCATTTTCGCTTCATCCACCAGGCGGTGGAACAATCAGCGGTGATCTATCTCTTGGGCGAACAGAACGCTCTCCTGTCCCCGTCCTTATTTTCTGTCATGGCTTCAAGGGTTTTAAGGATTGGGGTGGCTGGCCGTATATGGCGGAGCAGTTAGCCGAAACTGGGTTCGCCGTCATTACCTTCAATTTTTCGCACAACGGAGTAGGGGCAGATCTATTCGAATTTACTGAGCCCGATAAGTTTAAGGAGAATACTTACTCACGGGAGGAAGCGGAGCTTCGTTTTCTCCTCGACGCAGTACGGCGCGGGGCAGTACCGCTGTTTGAGCGGTTAGATTCTGAGCGAATTGGCCTTATTGGGCATAGTCGCGGTGGGTTCGCGGCGCTCATTGCGGGTTCAAGTGAGCGTGGAGTTCAAGCGGTCGCTACGCTTGCTTCGATTGCGGACGTAAGTGGAGTGAGTACTGAAGAGGAGGAGCGGTGGCGAGCTGAAGGAGTGAAGTATGTACTGAATGCAAGAACGGGCGAGAAGCTTCCGCTCGGTGTATCTCTCCTTGAGGACTCTCATAAGCGTCGAGGCGATATCGAACGAGCCGTTCGCGCCTTAAAGGTTCCATTACTCATTATCCATGGCGATTCCGACGAAGCGGTTCCACTCACTGCTGCAGAGAAGCTACATGACTGGTGCAGCACATCCGAGCTCATTGTTATCCCGAGTGGGACACACACCTTCGGCATGAAGCACCCCTTTAGCGGTCCAACTCCTGAATTAACACAAGTTGTGACACAGCTCGCGACGTTCTTCTCGAAATGAGAAGCTTAGAATCGAAATGAATTGCTGAAGTCTCGGGACTCCGGTGGAGAGGAGGATATCCCTTTGCCCTCATTTTCGACCGCCCTCCATGGCGGTCTGCGAGGCTTCGGTCAGGGACCGGCCCTGTCGGGCCGGCGGCTACGGACATCCTGTCATTCGCACGCCTCAGAATCCGGGCAAAGGGATATCCTCCTCTCCACCGGAGTC
>FKKE01005687.1_pt2 | contig 44750 bp, 76 predicted proteins | sample 1106331 | NCBI WGS metagenome assembly FKKE01 (sample SAMEA3931202, study PRJEB13176) | freshwater metagenome | biome: Drinking water system; feature: drinking water; material: freshwater | place: China | collected 2013-02-06
TGCCCAACGAGGCGACCGTCGAGGAGATCAAGGAGCTGTATTTCCAGGGCTGGAAGCTCGGTCTCAAGGCCGTGGCGATCTACCGCGACGGTTGCAAGTCGAGCCAGCCGCTGAACAGCAAGACGGCGGAGGCGACGAGTCCCGCCGCGAAGGCCCCGGAGGACTTCGAGCTCCCCGAGGCGCAGGAGATGGTCGCGCAGCTCCAGGTGCGACACGGCATGGACGTCTTCGCGAAGGCCACGTTGCCTGCCAAGCGGCAGCGTCTGCCGAAGAACCGCGCCGGGACGACACAGGAAGCGACCATCGGCGGGACGAAGCTCTTCCTGCGCATCGGGGAGTACCCCGACGGGCGCGTGGGCGAGATCTTCATCGACATGCACAAGGAGGGTGCGGCGTTTCGCGCGATGGCCAACTCCTTCGCCATCGCGGTGTCGATGGGGCTCCAGTACGGCGTGCCGCTCGAAGACTTCGTCGAGCAGTTCACGTTCGTGCGGTTCGAGCCTCACGGTCCGGTGCAGGACGACGCGCACGTCAAGCACGCGACGAGCGTGCTGGACTACGTGTTTCGGCACCTCGGCGTCAACTACCTGAACCGCGAAGACCTCTCGCACATCAAGCCGATCGTGCCCCTCCGCTTCGGCGGCAAGGTGCTCGTGACGCCTGGGGAGATCGGGCAGCCGGTGCGCGCGTCGCTGCCTCCGCCGCCGCCTGCGCCTGTGGAAGCGTATGCGGACACGCCGTACGGCATGCCCCCTGAGTTGACCGCTGCGAAGAAGAGCGGAGCGCCGTTCTGCGATTCGTGCGGGCACCAGACGGTGCGCAACGCGACCTGCTACCGCTGCTTCAATTGTGGGGCGTCGATGGGTTGTAGCTGAGTCGCCATCCCTTCTGTTGACAATCTCAAGCCATGCGGTAGCGTCCGCGGTATGACACACCGTACGACGCCGCTGGACCATCTGGACCGAGCGCTTGCGGCGGACCTCAAGAAGGGAAGCGTCGCGCGGGACGCCCTGCTCCAACAGCAGAGCGTCCCCGCGTGGCTGTTGTGCAAGCCGCAAGATCTCGAACTCGGGGAAGCCTCGCCGTCGCTGATTCAGGTGGGAAAGGCGCTGGCGTCGCCTCTGGGTATCGCGCCGGAGCACCTGCCGGAGCTCGTCGCCCTGACGTGGGAGGGCTACGGCGCGAACACGAACTACACGCATGAGGTCCCGCGGTTTCTACGCATCGTGGACTTCATGGTTCGCGTGTGTGCGCCCCTGGGGCTGGAGTACTTCCGGCGCCCAGAGCTGGCGAAGATGCTTCGGGAGGCCCCCGCGATCCGCGATGATGACACGTTCTACACGCTCTACGGCGCGGTGCTCGACGTTACGCGGCTGCTCGGGGACGCGCGGTTGTTCGAGGCGCGCGCGACGAATCTGAACGAGGCGCTGCGTGTCCGCACGGTGGGCTTTGGTGTGGTGGCGATCAAGCACGCCCAGACTGCCATCGAGGCGGAGTTCGATCCGCGGGAGACGGTGCCGGAGATGCGCGGGCTGCACCTGCGGTTCCTGCCGGTGCTTGCCGGTGCGCGGTCGGTGCCGGGTCAGAGCGCCTTCGTGGATCGCGCGGCGCTCGACTTGTACCGAGACCTCGTGAAGATGGACGCGCGGATCTACGCGGAGCCCCTGGCGCGGTTGCAGGCACGCCTGGACAAGGCTGCCGGGAAGCCGAGCTGATGACGACGCGCGACGAGCTCACGACGCTGGCGACCGCCGCGAGCAAGGCGTTCCGGTCCGAGATGGACTCGGTCGCCAAGCTCAGTCTCGTGGTCAAGAAGATCTCGTTCCTCACGCATGTTCGCGCGACGGAGGCCGGGACCTTGAGCCGCCAGTTGGCCAACCGAGACATCCCGTTGCACTCCGAGTCGATCGACAAGCGCGTGGCGGCGCTGACCAGCCAGAGCGCCGACAAGGAGCTCACCGCTGCCTACGAGGAGCTGATGAAAGTGATCGAAGAACTGCCGATCGCGGCGCGCAGCAAGGCCGTGGACGCGTTACGGACGGCGTTGTATCCGAGCGCCCCGGAGGGCGGCTGATGTTCTCAGTGTCTCAAGTGTTCTTCGCGGGCGTAGTCGTGGGCGCGGTGCTCGGACTGGTCATCGGCTTTCTGGTCGCGTGGGCCGTGTTCCGCGCGCGCGAGAACCGGCAGATTCACCAGCACGTGGTGGAGATGACCCGCAGCGTGACCGCGATGTTCGAGGCGTCATTGAAGCGCAAAGAACCCAAGCGCGTGGAAGAGGAGCGACCAGCGACATGAGCCAGGATGTGATTCGAGACTTGGAACAGGGTGCCGCACGCCTGACGGCGGCGACGCCGCGGGTGCGTGTGTTCGTCACGCCAGAGGGGCAGCACGTGGCGACGTTGGTGGTGGCCGAGGGCCCGACGGCTGCCACGGAGGCTGCGGCGGTGCGAAAGCTCGCCGATCTCGTCGCCGGGATGCTCGACGCGAACATCGACCACGACCGCGTGTTCTACGAGCGCTTGAAGACGCACGCGGCTCCCGAGCCCGCGGAGTAGACTGCATCATGCGCCCCCCGTCGCCATCGTCATTGCCGCCGCTCTCGAACACTTCGCAGATGCCCAAACACCTTGCGGAGAAATTCAGGGACCTGCGCGCAAAGGCCGACGCGGCAGGGCTGACGCCTACGGAAGAGAACGAGTACTTGCTCTTGCGGCGGTTGATGACGGCCTACGAACAAGTCTCGCCCGTGCACCAAGCGCGCGTGGTCTACGACAAGAGGACCGCGGAGCGCCTGACCGCTATGGAGGCCGACGCCCGCGAAATCCGCGAGCGCGCGGAGTACCTCCAGGGGATTCGCAAGGACCCGCCTGTACCGCGCAGGCAGGTGTACGTCGTGAAGATCACGCGGCCTAGACCCTAATCCGAGGATTCGTATGCTCACATTTACCGCAGCTCAACTCGTCGCACACGCGTGTGGCGACTACATTCTTCAGTCCGATTACATGGCCACGGAGAAGACCAAGGCGTCGCGCGCCGCGCTCGCGCACGTGCTGCTGTACACCGTGCCCTTTCTCGCGCTGACGCGGTCGTGGAAGGCGTTGCTGTTCATCGCTGCGACGCATTTCGTGATCGACCGCTGGCGCCTCGCCCGGTACGTCGTGTGGGCGAAGGAGTGGCTGACGTTCTTCTGGCGGCGGCCGAAGCCCTTCGAGGTGTGCGCGGCGACCGGATACGACCCGGACAAGCCGCTGTGGATGTCGGTGTGGTTGATGATCGTGGCGGACAACACGATGCACGTCGTCTTGAACGCCGTGGCCTTGCAGTGGTTGTGACCTCAAGGTCAAGCGGGGGTGACTAGCCTTTACCTCGAAGCTGGTGTAAGCGTGGAAACGTGGTGAGACGCTCGCGAAGTGTGACGGCCCGGGAGTTCAGCGTCGTGGTGGCGCGGGACCCTGCCGAAGCCCGCGCGCGTCTGCGCATCGTGCTGGCGGAGGCGCGCTACGTGCGTGCAGAGGCTGCGCGAAGGCTGTGCGTTTCTCCGACCTTGCTGCGCGCGTGGATCACGAAGTTGCGGCTGGATGACGAGCTCGACGCGGCGGCCAAGGCCGCGGGCTTCACGCTCTCGCCGGTGCGTGGATCGAGGCGCCCGGATGAACCGCAGTTCGTGTACTTCATCCAGGCCGGGCTCAGCGGGCCCATCAAGATCGGATGGAGCGCCAACGTGAAGCAGCGGCTCGCCGCCGCGCAGGTAGACAACCACGAAGAGCTGGTCTTGCGCGCAACGACCCCGGGAGGCCCAGCCCTTGAGGAGCGGCTGCACGCGGTGTTTCAAGCGGCGTGGATTCGGGGCGAGTGGTTTCGGCCGGTAACGGAACTGGTGGAGTTGATCGAGGTGCTGGAGGAAGGCGCGAACCTGCTGCCCATCCTCGAAGCATTTGAAGAAGTACGCGCGCCGCGAGTCGCGACGCCGTCGGAGGTGAGTCGATGAGTTCAAGGATCGCAAAGATGACGAAGAAGCTGTCGCCGGGCTTCCTCGAAGACGTGGTGAAGATGGACGCGGCGGCCATCAAGGCGGCGATGGTGGCGGCTGAGAAAGAGCTTCAGGCCATCGAAGAAACGCAGGAGCACGACGAGAAGCTCAACGGTGCGAAGGATCTGCTGCGGGACCTGTCGGCTCCGTACCGCGAGCAGAAGTCGATCTCGAAGGCGAAGATCGGGTACCTCGTGCACATGCTGAAGGAGCGCGAGCTGCTCGGAGACCCGAGTCTCCCGAAGGCGGACGGCACCTGATGCGCCCCACGCGTTGCACGGTGATCGCCGGGCCGATGTACGCCGGGAAGACCGAAGAGTTGTTGCGTCGGGTCGAGCGCGCGCGGATCGCGAACGTGCCGGTGAAGGCCATCGTGCCGTCGATCGACACGCGTTTCGGGGTAGGCGTGGTGCGGTCGCACGGCGAACGTGAGTTGGGGCGCGACGTGCCGGTGTGGGTGGCGCGCGAGGAGAACGACTTCCTGCCGTACGTCGGAGACGAGACGCAGCTCGTGGCCATCGACGAGGTGCAGTTCTTCGGCCCGGGGTTGGTGGGTGCGGTGGCGAGCTTGCTGCGCCGGAACATCTCCGTGGTGGCGGCTGGGCTCGACCTCGACTACCGGGGTCAACCGTTCGGGCCGATGCCGCAGTTGCTGGCGCTGGCCGACGAGGTCGTGAAGGTTCGCGCCGTGTGCATGCGCTGCGGGGACGACGCGACGCGCACGCTGCGTACGTCGGGGGAGGGCGCCACGATCCTCGTCGGCGCGAAGGAGAAGTACGAGGCTCGCTGCTACCGCTGCTGGAGCCTCCAGGCGGCTGAATCCGAGCCGGTGCAAGCCGAGAAAGCGACCACGTGATGCAAGCCGAGAATGTACCTGTCCCCGAGCGCCTGATCGTGGCGCTGGATGTGCCCTCGTTGGAGGCGGGGATCGACCTGATCCGCAAGCTCCCGAGCGTGAAGATGTTCAAGATCGGTCTCGAAGCCTATGCCGCGGGCTTCGGCGACGCGCTGCGGATGGAGGTCTACCGCCACGGCGCTAAGGCCATGGTGGACCTGAAGATCCACGACATCCCCGAGACGGTGAGCCGCGCGGTCGCCGCGCTCAACGGCAAGGCACGGTTCGCTACCGTGCACGCCACGGTGCAGGTGATGCGCGCCGCGCGCGCCGGGATGGACGCGGCACAGGCGCCCGGCAACCTGTTCGGGGGGATCCCGGTGGGGGTGCTGGCGGTGACGGTGTTGACCAGCATGAACGACGCCGACCTCATCGAGGACGGCTACACCCTGCCTTTGACGGCGCGGGCGCTCGTCGCCAAGCGCGCGGCGCGGGCCGCAGAGGTGGGCGTTCGCGGCGTGGTGGCATCGCCGCAGGAAGTCGCGTTCATTCGCCAAGCCGTGGGCGCCAAGCTGACGATCGTCACTCCGGGAGTGCGCCCCGCGGGAACGGCCACCGGGGATCAGAAGCGTGTTGGAACGCCCGGACAGGCCATCCGCGACGGCGCGGACTACCTCGTGGTGGGTCGTCCGATCCGCGACGCGGCGGACCCGGACGAGGCGGCGGTGGCTATTCAGCACGAGATCGCGCAGGCGCTCGCCGACCGCACGGGGTCCTGACTACCGCAGAGTATGCGCTAGGTCACAGGCATGACTGAGTTCAAGCCCGTTCCTCTTTCCGACGCCGACCACGTCGCTGGTCTCTGCCACTACCGTGCCCTCATCGAAGGCGTGCAGTGTGCGATGCGCGGGGCACTCCCCGACGGCACCCCGGTGCTGGTTTCTGCGGGCACCGCGGTGCTGCTGCGCGTGCACGGGCCGCAGTTGGTCCGCGTGCTGATCGTGCTGTACGGGTTGCGCACGCCGTTCTGTTTGCACCTGCTGCACCAGTTGGGCCCCGGACCGAACGAGCTGGTCCCGGCGCTGGAAGGTGCGTTGCGTGGGTACTATGAGGCGTTGACCGCGTGGCTGGCTGCGCACCCCGAGGGCAGCGTGGATGCGGGTGCCCGGGAGTCCGTGGAGCACGACCACGAGATTCTCGAAGAGGCACTGCCTCGGCTCTTCGAGTCCGCGAAAGCTGAGCGGAAATCGGAGAGCCGCCAGTGGGACGCGGGGCATCGAACGCCGTCGTCGCGTCTGAACTAGCCCGCGCTCTTGTTGGCTGCGCGAGCGGTTGGAGCTAGTAGATAGACAGAGGTGTCTATGAACATCGTGCTCCAGCAACTCCCGGACACCGTTCTGGGAATCTACGGCGACTCCAAGGACGTCATGCCCCGCACCATGCGGCGGCTTCACCCCGACGCCGCGGCGTCCTACCTCGCGATCGACGCACTCGGTGTGAAGCTCCGAGTGTCGGACATGTTCCGGTCTCCCGAAGCGTCGCTGCGCGCCATGCAGGCGAAACCGGGGTTGGTGCAGCCGCCGGGGTTCAGTGCCCACAACTACGGTTTCGCGATCGACGTCGCTCTGGGCGATTGCTTGAAGCGGTTCTCGATGACGAAGAAGCAGTTCAACGCGTTCATGGAGTCGCATGGCTGGACGTGCCACCGGCTCGATGATGAACGGGGCCCCGAGGACTGGCACTACAACTTCCAGGTGCGGCACCTGATCCGAGCGGGAGACAAGTCCTCGGCCGCCGCGGTCGAGCGCAAGATGCAAGAGGTCTACGGCGCGCAGATGAAGCTCGACGTGGCCCAGGCACAGGCCGCGCTGAAGACGATGCGGCTGTACTCCGGCACCGTAGACGGGTTGTCGGGACCCCTGACCGAGACCGCGGTCGCATCGTTCCAGCGCGCGTGGAAGATTCGCGAGAGCGGTCTGGGTGTGCGGACGCAGCGGGTACTTGCCCTCGCCACCGCGACGCTCGACGTCCGCGAGTAGCACCCAGTCGGTTGACTATCTGAAGTCACGCGATAGGTTCGCACCGCGTGTTGGATGCGTGGTGCGATCTTGCGTGCTTGCGCGCCCAGCGGATGCGTTGTGTCACCGCGGAATCTCCGCGGCGTTGACTATGACAGACTATGTCCTCGGTCTGATTGACCGGGGCAGATGCAGGAGGATACTGTGGACATCGAGGAGCTGAACGAGAAGGTCGAGAAGGTGCTGGAGCTCGTGGGTTCGGACATCACGCATCGGGTGATGACGGAGTGGCTCAACAAAGCGTCGGACGCCGCCCGGAAGAAGTTCGGGGATGCGCTGCTGGAGATGATTCCGCGCGTGGCTCACGACGCGGTGAACGCGAAGCTCCGCGCGTATGCGGAGGGGCTGGCCGACGAGTTCGTGCGTACGCTGCGCCCGAAGATCGAAGCGCAGGTGCGCGCGGAACTCGACAAGCAGGCGGACGCCCTCGCGGCGGTCGTCGTAGAGCGCGTGAAGCAGCGCACGCCGGTAGTGGCGGAGCAGTACGTGTCGGAAATCGTGCGGGAGAAATTCCGCGGGCGGTAAGGAGGCGAACATGGCAGCAGACGTGGTGAGGGTGACGCGCGACGGAACACCGTCGATGCAACTTCGAGTGGGGGCCGGTCCCGAGGTGGAGTTTCGCGCGACCGCGCGGGGCTGGGCGCTGGCGAGCACGGGGCTCGGAGCGTTGCTGGGCTACGCGCGTCCGCGCAACGTGCACCGCGTGATCGCTCGCCACGTTCCTGAAGCGCCGTGCGACAAGGACGAGTGGTTCCTTGTGCGGGCCGAAGTCGAGTGTGTGCTCAAGCACTCGCGCAACGCCCCGGAGGCCGTCGCCCACCTGTGGGCGTACTTCGACGCCGCGGAGTCCTCGCCTTCTACGGGAGTGACCCCTGCGGCGCCGACCGTGCCTGCGGTTGCTGTACCCGTCGAGCCCGCGTTGACAGCGCGCGAGCAACTGCAACTCGGGCAGGTCCGCGTGGAGCAGGCTCGGTTCATCACTGGGCTGATCACCGCGCGTCGGCTTGCCAAGGAGCTGACGCCCCAGGAGCATCGGAGGCTCGCGCACAAGGCCGCGGAGGTCGCGCTCGGCGAGCCGATCTACCTGGAAGAGCGGCCAGTCCCCGCGGCCGTGGCCCCGCCTGCCGCGCCGGTGTTGCCTGTGAGCTCTGTGGAGGGGCGCCCGAGCCTCGGTGCGGTGGTGCGGGGAGCACAGCTCGGAACGCCGCCTCCCGTGGCGCCCAAGGCCGCGGAAGCGCCCAAGGCGCCCCCGGTAGTGCCGACGGGCGACCCGTTCAACTTCGGTGCGTCGGCCGCGCCTGCCGCCCCCGTAGCGCCGCCCAAGGACGCGCGATCGTGGATCCTGTCGCGGTGCAACCCGTCGAACCGTTCGACGGCGTCGGAGCTGGCTTTTCTCGTGGGCTTCGGCTGCACGAAGCAGAAGATCGGCACGGAAGCGTCGCGCCTCGGGTTCAAGGAAGGGCACCCGTGGGTGGAAACCAAGCAGGTGCAGGGACGGCACTCGAACCGTGAGGACTGCACGGTCTACTACTATAACTACGACGCGTCCCTGGCGCTGATCGAGGCCGTGCTCACGTACCCGACCAAGGGCATGCGGCGGCTGATGCTTGCGGCGCAGACTGTGCCGCTGGAGCTCTTCAAAGCCCAGGTTGCGGCGGCGGAACCGCCCACCGAACCCGGTGTCCCCGCGGCCCCGCCCGTGCTGAACTGAGCCCGTGACACCGCTCGACTGCATTGACGAACTCGAAGCGCTGCTCGCCTCCAAGACCTTCCGCTACAGCTCTGAGGCTGAACTTCAGGAGGGCTTGCGCCGCGTGCTCGTAGCCGCTGCGATTCCCTTCGAGAAGGAGCTGCGGCTGTCCGCGAAAGAGCGGCTCGACTTCTACGTTCGGGAGTCGGTCGCGATCGAGACCAAAATCGGTCGCTCGCTCGCGTCGCTCACGCGGCAGGTCAATCGGTACACGCTCGATGCGCGCGTGCAGGCCGTGCTGGTTGTGTCTACGCGGCTGCGGCTTCAGAATCTCCCCGAGCAGTTCAACGGTAAGCCGGTGCGCGTGTGCACGTTGCTGGCGAGCATGCTCTAGGAGCGCGCACAGCGATGTCAGACGGGACGGTGCGGTACGACGCGAAGCACAAGAAGTGGGTGATCAAGGCCGCGCCGCACATCCTCATCCGGGTCAAGCGCGTGTTCGAGCGCGTTGCGAAGAACGAGTTCGGCGCCGTGACCCTTGCGGATACCCCCGAGAACTGCCGCGAGCTGGAGTGGTTCCTCCAGCGCTACCCGCTCGACCTCGATGCCCCGCAGCGGCTCTTCGATCAGGCGAACACGCATCGCGCGCGCGAGGCCGCGGTTGCGCAGGTACTTGCGCCGGACTACAAGCCGCCGCCAGTTGAGCTCGCGCTGCCCCTTCGGGAGTACCAACAGGTCGCGGTGGCGCTGGCGCGCGCGAACGGCGCTCTGCTGCTCGGAGACGACGTCGGCCTGGGCAAGACTGCGTCGGCGATCGGGTTGCTCGCAGACCCGGGCGCTCTCCCCGCGCTGGTCGTGACGCTGACTCACCTGCCGAAGCAGTGGGAGGCCGAGATCCAGCGCTTCGCGCCCGCGTTGAAGACCCACGTGCTCAAGAGCGGCAGGCCCTACGACCTGACGCAGGGACCGCGGGGCAAGAAGGTCGCGTTCCCGGACGTGATCGTCACGAACTACCACAAGCTCCGCGGCTGGGCAGACGTGTTGGGTGAGAAGGTCAAGACGGCCGTCTTCGACGAAATCCAGGAGCTGCGCACCGGCGCCGAGGCCGACAAGTGGAAGGCCGCGAAGTACATCGCCGACCGCGCGACGCTGAAGGCGGGGCTGTCGGCGACGCCGATCTACAACTACGGCGGCGAGATCTACAACATCCTGAGCGTGCTGTTCCCGCAGGCCCTGGGCTCGTACGGCGAGTTCAACCGCGAGTGGTGCGGGGGCAACGACTACGGCGGCGATCGGTCCACGATCAAAGACCCGAAGGCGTTCGGCACGTACCTACGCGAGCAAGGTCTGATGCTTCGGCGCACGCGGGCGGAGGTCGGGAGGGAGCTGCCGGACCTGTCGAAGATCCCGTACGTGATCGAAGCGGACCTTGCGGAGTTCGACAAGATCGAGTCGTCCGCGGTGAAGCTCGCGCAGGTGCTCCTCGCGCAGGGCGGGCTGGAGAAGGGCGCGAAGCTCCACGCGGCCGAGGAACTCTCGTGGATGCTCCGGCAGGCCACGGGCATCGCGAAGGCGCCGTACGTTGCCGATTTCGTGCGGCTGCTGATCGAGCAGGGCGAGAAGGTCGTGCTCTTCGGCTGGCACAAGGCCGTCTACGAGATCTGGCGCGAGCGGCTGAAGGACTTCAAGCCCGCGTTCTACACCGGCGACGAGAGCCCGACGCAGAAGGGGCTCGCGCGCGACCGCTTCCTCCACGGCGACACCCCGCTGCTGGTGTTGTCGCTGCGCGCCGGGGCGGGCCTGGACGGACTCCAGAAGGTCAGCCGGACGGTCGTGTTCGGGGAGATCGACTGGAGCCCTGGCGTCCACACGCAGTGTATCGGACGCGTGTTTCGGGACGGGCAGTTGGACAAGGTCGCCGCGTACTTCCTGCTGTCGCACTACGGATCGGACCCGGTTGTCGCGGACGTGCTCGGGGTCAAGCGCGTGCAGAGCGACTCGATGTTGGACCCGACGGCGGAACTGGTGGACGCGTTTACCGGCGGCGCTTCCGACGTGAAGAAGCTCGCCGAGACCTTCCTGAAGCAGCGCGGCGTGACGCTGCCGGGGATGCCAGTAGCCCAGCCGTCGCCTTGACGATCCGTACCTGCATGTTACATCGACGCGCGGAGTGTGCGCATGAAGATGTGGCAACGGTACGTGGTGATCGCGCGGCTCGCGCGGGGCGAGGAGTTGCCGAAGGAGATCGGTGTCGCCAAAGAGCTGGCGGTGGTGAACCGCTGGATTCGGCAGCGGCGAGGTGCGCCATGACATCGGGACCCAGGCTCAAAGCGCAGGACCCGCAGCGCGGGTGGTGGAAGTGCCCTGCGTGCGGTGCGCAGTTGATCATCTTCGGCGGCGAGGTTCCTGCGCGTCCGTGGACCTGGACGGACCGGGCGTGGACGCACACGTGCGCCTGCGGCAGTGCCCCCGTGACGGCGATGTTGATTGACAGGAACCCGGAGTAGCCATGGCTCGACGAGGACAGCGCGCGGTCACGAAGCCGCAAGAAGAACTGCGGGAACCCGCCTACTATCTCGACGAGTTGAAGCGGCTGACGGGGGAGTCCACCGCGGCGTTGACCGAGCTGGAGATGATGCTCGGTCATCTGCAACCGTCGGAGGCCGCAGACGATCCGTTGCGGCTCGTGCGTGAGGCCAAGAAGGGGGACGAGGAGACCCGCGCGCTGATCGCGTCGTTGGAGGCACAGTTCGGCGCCTTCAAAGCAGAGGGCGCGCCGGTACAAGTCGCCGTGGAGGCACCGCGGGTGGAGGCGGTGGCCGCGCTTTCGACGCCTGCACCGGCACGGGGCTCGAAGATCGGTAAGGCGGCACCGGGCCGGGCGTCGAAGATTCCCCAGGACGTGCTCGAAATACTCAGTGTGGTGCGCGTGGAGGGCTGCAACGTCTTTCTCCCGGAGACGAAGTTGGAGCGGAAGCTCTACGAAGGCGTCAACGCGGTGCTTGCGGAGCTCGGCGGCAAGTGGATGCGAAAGGTCAAGGCGCACGTGTTCGCGGACGACCCGACGGAGCGTCTGAACGACGTGATCAACGCCGGGGAGATCGTCACCGCCGCGAGCCTCGGATTCTTCGCAACGCCTGTGGCGATCGTGAAGCGGCTGATCGAGGTCGCCGCGATCAAGCCCGGAGAGTGCGTGCTCGAACCTTCGGCGGGCGACGGCGCGATCGTGCGCGAGCTCTTGGCTGTAGGCGCGAAGGTCACGTGCTGCGAGTACGACAAGGGGCGCAGCGAGAAGCTCCGGGCGCTGCCCGTTTGGGTGTGTTGCGGCGACTTTCTGGCGGTCTCCCTGGCGGTGCAGCCGGACGCCGTGGTGATGAACCCGCCCTTTGCGCGGCAGCAGGACATCGACCATGTGCGCAAGGCGTTCAGCTACCTGAAGCTCGGCGGGCGGCTTGTGTCCGTGATGGGTGCAGGCGTGCTCTTCCGGCAGGACGCGAAAGCGCGCGCCTTTCGGGAGTGGGTAGCGGCGCAAGGGGGCCAGTTCGAGACACTCCCGGAGGGCTCCTTCGCTGAGAGTGGGACTGGAGTTCGCACGGTGATCGTTCAGCTCACGCGGCGGGGGCACGTTGAACAATCGGTGCTTACGTGCTAGGTGCGTGGGACCTATGGAGGCCCTGATCATGGAGCACGTTCAGCACGGCGTTTCGCCCGACGTACAGGCGTTTCACACCACGACCGAGCCGGGATACACCGAGGCGGAGTTGCGCCCTCTGGTCGCGAAGTGGGGGACGCTGCTCGGGGAAGACTTGAGCCCGCGGCTTGTCACCGCGATGGTGTTGGTGCTGGAGAACCTCGCGCAGCTCTACGCGCGGTACGAGACCGCGCCTCCAGAAGCGAAGTACCTCTGGCCGCTGGTTCGTCGCGCCTTCGCGGCGACGGCGGCGCACCGGCTGTTCAAGGTGCAAGTGGCGCGAGGACCCGTCGTGGCGGTGACCCATCGCGACGAGTCGATGCCGCTGGTGGCGACGCCGCGTGCGTTGCGGGTGCGGCTGCCGACGCCCGAGGTGTTGCAGGATTTGCAGGCGCTGCACGGCATCGACGCTGAGGTAGAACTGCTCGTCGCAGCCGCGTCTCAGCTCGTGTTGGAAATCGAGCGGTATCACCTCGGCGAGGTGCTGCGTGCGGCCCCGGAGATCGTTGGCTCGCGCCGCGACACGCCTGCGTCGTTGCTGCGGCAAGTCGTGCCGTCGCTTCGCGCGCAGCGGGCTGGTGCGGTCTCTCCCGAGGCGTCGTTCTTCGCGGTGATGTCCCCGGACCAGCTCTCGCGGCTGGACGTCGAGGGCTCGGGCTTCGTGTCCCGGAAGTCGGGCATGGAGCTGACGCTGGCCGTGGTGGGTACACTCGACTGCGAGGACGTGACCGTGGAGGTCTACGAGGATCCGTTCTTCCCGCCAGACCACATTCTCGCGGGCTGGCGCAACGGACCGGACGACGCGGGCGCGATCTGGGCTCCGTACATGTTGCTGTACCGCCCCGACGCGGTGAAGCCGGAGGGGCTTGCGACGCGTGATGCGTTCAAGGTCGTAGAGCCCGCTTTCTTCGCGAAGATCATCGCGCCGCGCCCGTAGCGCGTGCGCGCAACCAGCAGGAGTGAGCCGATGGATAGGGACTGCGTGTTCTGCAAAATCGCGCACGGCGTGATCAAGGCCAAGCGCGTAGGCGAGGGCGACGCCGAACTCGAACGCTACTTCGACATGAACGAGCTGGTCGCGATCTACGACATCGCGCCCCAGGCTCCAACGCACGTGGTGGTGTTCGGGAGGGCGCACCTCACGGCGGCAGACTACGGGCGCGTGGTCGGGGAGTTGTTTCGCGCTGCGCAGTTCCTCGCAACGCGGGTACTCAACTTGCCGAGCTACCGGCTCGTGACCAACATCGGACCCGACGCCGGGCAACAGGTGATGCACGTCCACGTGCACATCCTCGGCGGCCGAGCGCTCGGTCCCATCGGCTGAGCTCGAACGCGACAACGGATGCAGTGAGGCAGTGATGGGAGATATGACGGCGACGAGCACTGAGGCGGTGTGTGCTTGTGAGTTGTACACCAACGGGGTACGCGTTCGTCCGGCGCATGCCGAGTACGGACCGGAGAAGTCGGGGTGGAGCCTGATCTGCACGAGCGGATACAACGAGGAGTACTACATCAACGTGAGCCATTGCCCGTTCTGTGGGACTTCGTTGACCGTGCGTGAATCGGACACGCGTCCACCGTATGGCAGATGATTTGAGACATGGATGCAGAGAGGGTGTGATGGACAAGGATGCTTTGGGCGATCGGATGAAGGAGTACGAGGGCGCGTTCGCGCAGCGGCGGTTCATGCCGCTGCTGCCGATCGTGATCCGGCTGGATGGGCGCGCGTTCTCGACGTTCACGCAGGGGTTACGGCGTCCGTACGACGAGCGGCTGTCACGGTTGATGATCGACGTCACGAAGGCATGCGTCGCGGAGACCGGTGCGCGTGTGGGTTACACGCAATCGGACGAAATCACGCTGGTGTTGCACGCGGACACGCATGATCACCAGCTCTACTTCGACCGCAAGACCCAGAAGACCATCTCGGTGCTCGCGGCGTTCGCGTCCGTCGAGTTCAACCGCTTGTTGCCCGCGCGCATCCCGGAGAAAGAGCGTTCGCACCCTGTCTTTGATGGGCGCGCATTCAACGTGCCGAACCTGACGGAGGCCGCGAACGCGTTACTCTGGCGGGAGCTCGACGCCACGAAGAACTCGATCTCGATGGCGGCGCGGGCGTACTACGAGCACGGCGAGCTGCACGAGAAGACCGGCAAGGTCATGCAGGAGATGCTCTTCGCCAAGGGCGTCAACTGGAACGACTACCCGGACTTCTTCAAGCGGGGCACGTACGTGCGGCGCGTCGTGACGAGAACGAAGTACTCGCCCCAGGAAATCGAGAAGCTACCGCTGAAGCACAACGCGCGGTTGAACCCGGACCTGGAGGTCGAGCGCAGCGAGGTTCGGGAGTGGCCGCTGCCGCCGCTTCTGCGCGTCCACAACCGCGTGGAGGCCCTGTTCAGCGGCGCCGCTCCGGTGTCGTTCGATGACGGCGCCCAGACCGCGCGTGACGTTCATTCAGTGGACTCGAACTTGACTGCTGGTCGAGTCCACTGAATAGTAGCCGGATGGCCGCTACGCCGGAGGGGCTGCAAAAGGCCCGCGCAACGAAGCTAGGAATGTCGTTCGCGGAGCTTCAAGCGCGCGAAGCAGTCGGGGAGAAATTCTGTCTCGGTTGCCGTGCGTGGAAACCTTCGGCTGTTTTCGGACCAGACCCGTCGCGCTGGGATGGAAAGGCGACACGTTGTCCGTCGTGTCGTTCGATATTGCACAAGCGCACGTATGTTTCTCACCCAGCCGAAGGGCTGCCGGGCCCGGCTCCGGCTACGCCACGCTCGGGCGACAAACGACAAGCGCGCTCGCGCATCAACGTGTTGGTGCGCACGGGCAGGTTGGCGCGGCCGAATGATCTGCCGTGTTTCGACTGCGGACACGAGTGGAAGAAGGGCGAGCGTCGCCACGAGTACGACCACTATCGTGGTTATGAACCCGAGCATCACCACGATGTGCAGGCTGTCTGCTCGAAGTGCCATCACCGTCGGGCACGCGAGCGCGGAGAGTTGACGCAGGTGCGAGCCGAAGACGGGAAGTATCGAACGAAGGATGCAGGCGATGGGTGATAAGTCTACAATTCAATGGTGTAATAGGACGTGGAACCCCTGGCAAGGTTGCCAGAGGGTGTCGCCCGGATGCGACGCGTGTTACATGTTTCGCGACAAGGCGCGGTTCGGGCAGGACCCGGAGACAGTCGTTCGTTCGGTGCCGCAGACGTTCAACCGTCCGCACCGCTGGCAGAAGGAGGCCGCCGCCGCGAACCGCGTGGACCTCGTGTTCACGTGTAGCTGGTCCGACTGGTTCATCAAGGAAGCGGACCCGTGGCGCGCGGAAGCGTGGGAACTCGTGAAGAAGTGCCCTAACCTGATCTTCCAGATCCTGACGAAGCGTCCGTCGCGCATCGCGAAGAACCTCCCGGCAGACTGGGGTACGGGCTACCCGAACGTCTGGCTCGGCGTCTCGGCGGAGAACCAGGAGGAGTTCAACAGACGCGTGCCGCAGTTGCTGGAGATCCCCGCGGCTGTGCGCTTCGTGTCGGTCGAACCGCAGATCGGCAGTGTGCGCCTCTCACCGGTTGCGGACCGCTTCACATGGCGATTGGACGCGGCGGGCGTCGCGCACTGCGACATCGACTGGATCATTTACGGTGGCGAGTCCGGGACGGAGACGACATCCCGCTCGCTCGACATTGCGTGGGTGCGCGACGGGTTGCTCGACTGCCGCATGGCGGGCATCGCGCCGTTCGTGAAGCAGCTCGGGTTCCACTGGGCGCGGGACAACAAGGCCGCCGATGACTCCGGCGGCGACATGGCTGAGTGGCCCGAAGATCTTCGCGTCAGGGAGTTCCCCCGCGCCTACCCGAACGACCCTCGCCAGGGGCGCGCCTCGAACCTCGTCCCCGCACGCCTCGACACCGTTCAGCTCTAGCTCTTGACCATCGCTGGCTGCGTGGTATGTTCTAACGCGAACACGCCGACGTGACGCGTCGGTAGGCTGCGTGCATGGGATGTTGTGACACGCCGATGTCACGTGACTATCCCAGGTTGAGCACCAAGTTCGTGTGCGTAGCCGCTGCGAGAGCGAGGTCTGGATGGAGAAGTTCACGGCTGCGGAGATGCAGCAGGTTATTGGTGATGCGAGCCGCCCGGCAGCGTCGGACGCCGGGTACACCGAAGCGGAGGTGCTGACCGCTGCGCGCGAGGTTGGACTCGACGAGCGTGCAGTGCAGGCGAGCCTCCGGGCTGTTGTCACAGCGCGCGAGGCACGAGAGGCGCAACGAGCAGCGCGGGCTGCGTGGTGGTCACAGCTACCGGCGCGCGCGGCCCGTGTGTGCGGTGCGCTCTGTGTGGCGTTCGCGCTGGCGACGGTCGGCTACTTGAGCGCGGTGAGCCTCAAGGGCAGCGCGTTGCGCGCGGCGGCGGAGCGCGTAGAGGCGCAACGTGCCCGTGTACACAGCGTGCTCGCGCGGCAAGCGCAGACGAACGCGCAGTGGCAGGGGCGGTCGGACTCCAGCGAGCGCAACGCGGAGTTGTCGGGCGCGCTCAATCGCGTCGGAGTGGAGACTCGTCGCTACGACGGCTGTGCGCGGGAGTACAACGAGTCTGTGGGTTCGTGGTTGGGACGACGGGCGTCGGAGCGTGAAGGTCTTCCGCCGCATGTGCCCTATTCAAGTGAGGTGCGGTCATGGTGAAGCTGAGGATGTTCTGGCTTTGGGCGCTGGTGCTCGTGGCAATGGTGGCGTGCGAGCAAACACGGGACGCGCCGCCGCGCATCGCGACGCCCGTGACGGACAACGCGGGTGTGCTGAGCGACGCAGACGAGGCCGCGCTCGCGACGCGGCTCGCGGCGCATCGGCAGCGGACTGGGGTGCAGGTGGCGCTGCTCACCATCACGACGCTCAATGGCGAACCCATCGAGGACTTCTCGCACCGCACGGCGGTGGCGTGGGGTGGTGGATCTCGGGAGCGCAACGACGGCGTGCTCGTGACCTTGGCGATCCGGGACCACCGGTCGCGCATCGAGGTGGGCTACGGGCTCGAAGCGGAACTCCCCGACGGGCGCACCCGCGGGATGCTCGACGGTGCTCGACCCTTTCTGCGGCGGTCGGACTACGCGGGAGCCTTCGGTTCCATCCTGGACGGCATTGAGACCCACACTGCGGGACGCCGCGCGAGCGGTGACGGCCTGTTCGAGGGCGCCCCGCAGTCATCGGCCGCCCCTGTCGTCACCACGGCTCCGGCCGCGCCGTCCGACAGCGGTGGAGTGACCATCGTGCTGATCTGTCTCGGTGCGCTGGCGGTTAGCGGCGTACTGGTCTGGGCGCTCGTGCGCGCGGATCGCAAGCGAGAGCGGGAGGCTCGTGAACACGAGGCGGAAATGGAGCGAGAGGCCCGCGCGCAACGCGCGCGTGAGGAGCAGGCGCGCCGGGAACGAGAGGCGCGTGCGCGCGAGGCACAAGAGCGCCGGGAACGCGAGGCGCGGGAAGCCGCGGCGAAGGCTACACCGCCCCCGCCGAAGGCATCTCCGGCTCCGACGGCAGCTTCGACATACAAGACTCCGGCTTCCAAGCCCGCGCCGTCGCCCGCGGTGAGCTCGTACACAGGGGCGGCGTCGCTCGCGACGGCCGCACGGGACGCACTTCAGCGTGCAGATACCCGTCGGGAGGACGAGCGCCGTGCGGAAGAGCGCCGTGCGGAAGAGCGCCGCGCAGCGGCTCGCCGTGATGAAGAAGAGCGCGCGGCGCGTCGTCGTCGCCAGGACGAGGAAGACCGTCGTCGGCGTAGGGAGCAAGACGAGGAGGATGACCGTCGTCGGGCTTCGAGTTCGTCTTCGAGTTCGTCGTGGTGGGGCTCCGACAGTTCGAGCAGCAGCGGCAGCAGCAGCAGCAGCGATTCGAGCAGCTCGTGGGGCGGTGGGGGCGGTGACTTCGGCGGGGGCGGTTCGTCCAGTGACTGGTGAGGGGAGCGGAGCATGGAACCACTGAGGCTTCACTTGGTGCAGCGCGTGCGGCTGCGCCGCCCGGAAGACCGACGCCCCGAGCGGGGCGCGATCGACGGTGTGTTCGTCTTCGACTACATGGGCGCTGCCGAGTTCGAGTGGGGTGCGCTCCCGGGTTGCTTGAAAGAGCTGCGCGCGGCACCTGTGCCTTCGCCGGTACCGCTCCGGGTAGCGGAGCACGCTGCGTGGTTCGTCGGGCGGCCGGAGTTGCAGCCGTACGCGCAGACGTTCTTCGAGGCCGAGCTGCGGCATCCGTGGAAGAACACCACCCCGAAGCCCTACTACCTCAAGGAGTCTTCGGGCTTGTACTGGAGCTATCACCCGGACCCCTCGAACCGCGGGCGCGACGTGTTCGACGGATGGTGGGCCGTGGATGCGGGACGGTCGTGGGCGCTGTTTCGCACGGAGGAAGCCGCGCAGCTCTGGTGGGACGGGCTCGCGGGCTCATGGCCGAAGTCCCTTCGCGTGAAGATCGCGGAGAAGCTCGGAGCGGTCTTCAAGGGTCGTGCACCCCGCGGCTGGTTTTAGGACACATTCGGGGTTGACTATCCCCGCTGATATGACAACTTTGATCTCAGTTTGACCTCACGGTCACAGAACGAGGGATAGTCAATGGGTACTTTGAAGGGAAGGGAGGCGGTTCGGAAGCTGGGGGATCTGTTTGCGCAGATCCGCACGCGGGGCCTGCTGGCTTCCGAGTACCACCAGAACCGCCAGGAGGTAGAGAGCTGCTACGGCTCGACCGGGCGGCCGAACTACGTCCCGCGCATCCGGCTGACGCTCAACCTCCACGAGGCCGCGACCTCGGCTCCCGAGAGTGGCACGGCGCTCGGCGATCTTCAGCGTGTGTTGGAGCTCGCGCGTCGCGGTGCGCTGCGCAATCTTCATGTCGATCTGGACTCTTGCGCGGACGGTTCTTGCCGCGGTATGCGCCTCGCGCTGTGGTACGACGACGAGAGCGACGCGATTCCGGCGCTGTGCGCGTAGACGATCCCGTACGGTTGGTACTCGTGCCGCCGCCGCCCTCGATACCGTCGTCCGTCCCGCCCAAGCTGCCCCAGCCGCCCAAGCTCACGCCCTCTGACCTCAAGGCGTTGCACCAGCGGCGCCAGTACCTCGAACATCGCCTCACCGAACGTGGCTGGATCTGGCGCACGGCGCTCGGGTTCGTGGTCGCGGTGTTGGGGATGATCGCCGTCGCCCACGCGTGCGTGTTGTGGTCGTTGCGAGAGCAGCACCACGCGGTGCGCGCTGCATTGGTGCGCGTGCGCGACGCGGAGCGCGTGTTGCGCGACCTCCAAGTGGTCGAATCCCACGCGCCGAACCACCCCGAGTCGTACCTGATCTTGCAGCGCCAGCGCGACGTCATCCTGCGCCGCCGCGAGGACTACAACTTGGCAGTTGCGCGCTACAACAGGACGAGCGATCTTCAGCTCGCGCTGTGGATGTATCGGTGGCTGGACCTACCGCCGCAGCACCGGAGCATGCCGCTCGCTGAGTGATCGTCCTTCCTGAGCCGGAGTCAGTNNCAGTCGCGTGGAAGACCGCCGCAGCCGTCACGATCCCCCCTGTTCGGGGGTTACGCCCGTGCGTGTCGTACAGCCCGGTTTCCGGTGCTTGCGCCCGCGCGAGTAACTCTTGACTATCTCAAACAACATCCTAGACTGCGGGAAGACAACCTGCCTTGGTGGGCGGGTGACGAGCGCTTCTGGAGTAGGCCGGAGCTCGTTCGGACCTCCCAATTTCCGCCGTGTGCGGACCTGACAAATCGGACAAAGACCATGGAGAACATCGTGCAGAAGACCAAGCAGGGAATCGAGAACATGCTCGTCGAGTTGAAGGCGCAGCGCGCCTTCCACGAGCAGTCGCTCGCGCAGATCACCGACACCATCGCGAAGCTGGAGGCCACGGCGGCGACCATCGGTGCGGACGTTCCGGCATCGACTCCCGCGAAGACGGCGTCGAAGAAGCCTACGGCCAAGGCGACGGCCAAGGCTGCCGCGAAGCCCGCGGCCAAGACCCCGGCGAAGGCGGCGAAGGCGGCGAAGCCCGCGGCCAAGGCGGCGCCCAAGAAGGCAGCGGCGAAGCCCGCGGCCAAGGCAGCCGCGAAGCCTGCGGTGAAGAAGGCGGCGTCGAAGCCCGCGGCCAAGGCGGCGAAGAAGGGCACGCCCAAGAGCACGGCGGCACGACTCGCGGCGGTGGGCACCACGAAGCTCGATCCGACGACGGCGGTGGCCGCGGCGGGCTTCTCGCCGCGCATCGTGAAGTTCTGCAAGAGCGCAGGCATCGAGACGGTCGCGGATCTCGCGAAGCACGACCTGCGGAAGCTCGCGAGCACGGCGGATCGCATCGGCGAGGGCGCCATCCTGGAGATGATCGCGGCGGTCAAGCGCGCGGGGCTCAAGCCCGCCGAGGCGACCAAGCCCAACGGCGTGCCCGCACCTACCGCCGCGGCGTCCGCCTGAGCGTGTAGCGGGCTGGGGCGGCGGTGCACTATGAGCAAAGTCTTGGAGCGTATTCAGAAGCTGTTGGCCCTGGCTGCGGGGGACGGCGAAGAAGCGCGCACTGCCGCTCACATGGCCGCGAAGATGATCCGCGAACACCACGTAACCTTGAGCATTCCGGCGTACCGGGTCGGTTCTGGGGGAGTGCCCGAGGGCTACGAAGACTTGGCGGCGGTCTACAACATGATGGGCGCCGTTCCGCCGTGGGAGAACAACCCGCAGTGGGCTCCCGACCCGAACCGACAGCCTTCCTCCGGGCAGCCGCGCCCCGCTCCGAGGCCCAGAGCTCAGCCCTGGACCGACGAGTCCGGGGGACCCAGGCCCCGGGCCCGGCCGGTAGAACCGACGCCACCCGAGCACGATCCCTTCGACTTCGTCTCTGCGGCGGAAGCTGCTAAGCGGGGGCGATGATGGACGGGCTCGTCGTGTACACCGCGCACCGGTCCTATGCAGGCCGTGATCGCTTGGACATCACCATCAAGCAGCAGGACCCCGAGGGTCGGTTCTTCGCCCCGGAGGCATCGGCCTTTCGCGCGTACAGCGACCTCAAGAAGGCCGGGTTGCTGACACTCGCGGCGTGGGCCGACTACGAGAACAAGTACCGCGCGCACATGGAGACGGTGGCGGCGGAGCACTGGGAGCGCTTGCGCGCGCGGCGCGAGGTCACGTTGGTGTGTTTTTGCGATGGAGCGAGCTTCTGCCATCGGCGCGTGCTGGCAGAGATCCTCGCGGCCCGAGGAGCGGTGTACCGTGGGGAACGACCCAGAGTGCGGCGTGGCGATGCTGCCGACTAGGCATGCAGACCCCGAGATCCAACACGTCTACGCGCTCTACGTCACCCACGTGGTCGCGTGGTTGCGCTTCGAGGTCGCGCTCGACACCAGTCGGCTCTACCGCGAGGGTCGCGCGCGCGGCCCGCAACCCGGCACCCCGCCGGATCTGCAACATCTCGCGCAGATGCGGCAGACGCTCGACGGGGCGCTTGCCGCGCTGGTGACCTCCGCGGACGCCTACGTGCGGGCGTTCTCGGGAGCCAAGGGCACACACCCAGCCGTCGCGCCGCTGGACATGTTGGACGACGTGCTCGCGGTCAGCGGCGCCGTACCGTGCGAGCTGGTGATGGCGTGGTTGCGTTCCGTCCTGCCGCGCGGCGATGTGCACACGCTGCTGACGGGCGCGTTTGCGTCAGGGCGCTACGCTCTGCACCGAGACATGGTGCGTCGAGGCTCCCACCCATCGAGATGAACACGCGGCTGTACGTCGTACGTACGGCCAGCACTCCCCACGGCTTCTTCGTGTGGTGCGTGCAACACCGCGCTGTCGCTGTGCACACGGATCGTGATGTCGCGGTCGGCACCGTTGTACTCGCGATCGTCTTCTCCAATCTGACCCATCGCGTGCGGGCCCCCCTCGCGTTCAGCATCGAGCACCACGTAGACTAAGCCTACCTGTGTGGTGTGTGCTGGAGGTGCGGTGCTGTGGATCCTGATACGTTCATCCAGTCTGTTGCCGCGTTGCCAGACGGCGCCGCGTGTTGCGCGGTCGCGAGGCGTGTGCACGAAGTGTGCGGTGCCGGTACGCGGCTGATGGTAGGCCGCGAGTACGCGTTGGCGGGCACGCCGGGCGCCTTCGTAGCGTGTGTCAGCGACGCACACGGGGCGGGTCCCCAGGCCGTCGGTACGAGCGAGCGCGCCGCGCTGGAGGCACTCCTCCGCGCCCTTGGCGATTTCTCGCGAACCCCTGTTGACTAGCGTGGGGTATGTGCTAGGTTCTAACCATGAGCAGCGAGGAGACGGCGATGGACACCTTGGCGCGGATCGGGTTCAACCCGGCGAAGAAGTACTTTCAGCTCGGCGAAGCTCGCCGCGACATGATTCTCCTCGGGGGTAGTGTCAGCGACGACCGTCCGCGAGACGACCGCGACCCCGACGTCGCGGCGTACTGGAACACGTCGCGACTTGCGCTGCGTCTTCGCTCACCGGACCCGATCAAACCGTGGCGCACGATCGCGCAGGGCTTTGTGTCCGGCGAAGAGCTGGAGTCCATCGGGCAGCACTCGGCATCTCGCACCCCGGAACGCTCCGTGGCGTTCGTCGGGCGCGCGGGTGGCACCGCCATCTACATCAACCTGCCGAACGACGAAGGCGATCTTCGCTGGCGGCAGCTTCAGGTGCGGGGAGAACACAACATCGACGCGATCTGGAATCCCCAGACCTACGTGCGCACAACCGGAACCCAACCCACAGTAACGACAACGACGGATGCAGGAGAAGTGACGACCATGAGCAACGAGAAGGCGCTGACCGAGGCTGACAGCAAGTTCGAGACGGTGAAGAAGGTGCTCGCGACGGAGACGCAGCAGGCGCTCTGGCGCAGCGCCGCGACGCAGGTGACCCGCACGGCGCGGGATCTGTTTCTCGCGTCTGCGAAGAAGGCCATGCCGAAGCAGAAGCTGGTCATCAACCAAATCGGCAAGGTGCTCTGCACGCCGATGGGCGAGGCGGCCTTCGGGTACGCCCTGGGGCTGGCCCTGGAGATCAAGGCGGGCGCGGGGGACATGAAGCGCAAGCGGCTCGCGTCGGAGCTGCGCATCGGCGGCGAGGCGGCGGCGCTCAACGTGATCATCAACCCCGTTCGGGAGTTCCTGACGAACGGCATCGACACGATCCTGAACGGCATCGACGGGCTCGCGCTCCCCGACGTGGCGCCCGCGTCGCTCCCCGACGCGCGGCCGACCGAGACCTTCGCGGAGACGACGCAGCGCGAAGGCGCGTCGGTGTCGCGCGGGTGAGCCGGACCTACGGAACGCAGCTACGCGCTGCGGTTCCGTAGCGGTGCGTGCAGACGTGTTGGAGGGCTCGCAGTGAATTTCATACAGCAGTTCGTGTCGGCGCACCCCGGCTGGGGGTTGGCGTACCTGATCGTGATCGCGCTCTTTGTGCTCACGGTGGTGTCGATCCTCGCAGGGGGCCCGAAGCGGCGAGGCGACTGACCGCCGAGTGTCAGGGAGCGGAAACGGATGCCGATGGAGAAGACGAAGCCGGTGACGGTCGAGGCGCTCGTGCGCATGGCGCAGGAGCTGAAGTCGAAAGGGCGCACCAGCGCGACGTTCGTGGAGGTAGCGCGGTTCGTCGGGTGTCATCACCCGTCGGTCCGCAACTTCCTGATGGGCAGTCTCGGGAAGAAGAACCTCGCGGCGCTCAGCGAGGCGTTGCGAGGCCCCGTGCGCATCGAGAAGGCTCCGGCCGGTCATGTGGTGACCCTGGGGGCCGCGTGAAGCAGCCGGAGCCGTTCCTCCCCGAGGAGGTCAAGAACCTGCTGCGCGCGGTGATCGACCTGACGATGACCGCGGACCTGTCGAAGGTGCCGCAGGCTCCGTTCGCGGTGGAGGCCCGCAAGCAGCTTCAGGCCGACATGCGCTCGAAGGAGCCACCGACGCCGGAAGAGGCGCGGATGCGCGCCGCACGCATCGAGGTGGCGAACCTGCTCGCTTGCGTGGTGGGTGGGCGCTCTCTACCGGAGCTCGAAGGCGGCGTGACGGCGACGAAGCTGCTCAACCTCTTTGCCGCGCGGCTGCGGTAGCCGAAGGCGGGTTCGGGAGTACACGACGATGGCCAAGACGACGAAGACCCCTGTGCTGGACGAACTGCTCGAAGACGTGGAGCGCCTCAAGGAGGCCGAACGGCTGCTTGACGCCGTGTTCGCCGAGCGTGGGCCCTACCAAGAGGGGACGATCAGCGAGGCCACCTGGGAGAAGGTCAAGCAGTTCTACGGATTCGACGACAGCGAGTGAGGTGCGTGATGCAGCCAACAGAAACGACGCGCGTGGTCCCGGCGCGAGAGATGACGGTGGGGACGATCTACTGGCGGGACGGCGTGCGATTCGTCGTCCGGGATGTGGCGCCGCCTGCGCCCGGACCGGGGGTGTTGATGGGCACGCACTGGTGCTTCCGGGTCGAGCCTGTGAACGCCGAGGGGCACCCTCTCGCGGAAGAGCGACAGGTGTGGTTTCCCGGCGCCGAGAACGTGCGCGTCGCGGTGTCCGCGTAGCGCGTCGGTATCTTGTCAGCAACGGCGCGTGTGCGGCGTCCTTCTGACGAGAAGGAGTCAGCCTCGATGATGCAGGTAGGAACGCTTTCCATCGACCCCCACGCGCACCCAGAGCTCGCCGCGCTCGACGGAGTTCCGCAGCCCGCGGAACACCACCCGGAGATCGACACGCTGGTTCACCTGCGCATGGTGATGAACCAGATCCACAAGCTCACCGCGGACCCCCGTGCGCACTTTGCTGCGCTGGTGCACGACCTCGGCAAGGGACTGACGCCACGGGAGCTGCTCCCGAAGCACCACGATCACGAGGAGCGAGGAGTGCCGCTGGTGCGCCCGCTGGGCGAGCGCTTGGGTGTTCCGGCCGAATGGATCGCGCTCGGGGAGCTCGCCGCGCGCTTTCACACACACGTGCATCGCGCCGAGGCGATGTCTCCGAAAGGCTTTCGGAGCCTGTTCCGAGAACTCGGGCTCGTCGGGCCGCTCGACAAGCACGGCAGGCCCGCGCCGCTGCGCCCGGAGGAGCTGGAGGCGCGTGAGGACGCGTTCTCCATTCTGCTGCTCGCAGCGGAGGCCGACGCGCGTGGGCGCCTGGGGCTCGAAGACCGGCCGTACCCGAACCCTGGGGTGCTGCGCGACGCGCTTGCCCGGTACCGCGCCGGGACGCTCTAGCGTTGCTTCTTGACAACGCCCAACTAGCTGCTAAGTTAGGGGGGCATGTACAGCTATTCTCACCAACGCCCCGCCGTCGCTGTGGACGCGGTGATTCTCCGCCACAACCCCGCCGCGAGGCGGATGGAACTCCTGCTCATCCAACGCGCCAAGGCGCCTTTCGAGGGTCGCTGGGCGCTGCCGGGCGGGCACGTAGAGCCGCACGAGGCCCTGGACGTCGCGGCGGCGCGGGAGCTGGCGGAGGAGACGGGCGTTACGGGGGTGTCGCTCTCCCAGGTGGGGACCTTCGGGGATCCGGGGCGCGACCCCCGCGGCTGGTACATCTCGGTCGCGTACATGGCCATCGTGCCGAACGACACCGAGGCTGTTGCGGCGGACGACGCGCGCGCCGCAGCGTGGTTTCCCTTGGACGAGCTACCGGAGCTGGCGTTCGATCACGCGAAGATCATCGCGCGCGCCCGCGAGCAACTGCGATGAGCGTCCGCAACACGCAGTGCAAGGCGTGCCCCTGGCGCAAGGGCGTGAAGCCCGCGGAGGACATCCCAGGCGGCTACTGCGAGATCAAGCACCGCAACCTCAAGGACACCATCGCGACGCCAGGACTCGTGCAGCTCGGGCCTATGCGCATGATGGCTTGCCATGAGTCGCCGGTGGGCGCGGAGCAGCCGTGCGTCGGCTGGTTGATCAACCAGCTCGGACCGGGGAACAACATCGGGTTGCGTATGCTGGCGATGGACGGACGATTCAAGAACGTGCGGACCGACGGCCCGCAGCACCGTCGGTTCGAGGACACGCTTCCTGGCGCGGATGTGCACGACGACGAGGACTTCGAGGACGACGAGTGACCGCAAGGTTGGAAGCAGGACGAAGATGGATCCGAACGCAAGTTGGACGAAGATCGTAGAGGGCGCGAAAGAGATTCTGGAGCGCTCGACCGGGCTTGGTAGCGGGGAGAATCGCGGGACGACCGAGTACCTCGACCGCACGGCCGAGCTCGGCGAAGAGCTCGCGGAGAACATCGCGAACCTCTGCGAGTGGTTGAACAAGGGCGGGTTCCCTCCCGACGTGCTCGTGCCGCGCGCCGAGGCGGGGCCGATGCAGGGCATTGACGTCATCGCGCGACTGACGGCGGTGATCGAGCCGATGCAGGCCGACCCGAACGCGAAGCTCGCGGCGCTGGCGTACATCTTCGAGCAGACCGCACGGCGCGCCGGGCTCAACGTCGCGCAGGCCGTGGATCTTCTGTGCACGGCGTGGGCGCGCGGCGACGGTCTGAACAAGAAGAGCGGGTCGTGACCCGCCCGGACTACGTCAAGTGCATCGCGGAGACGCACCAGGATCGCATCGGGCGCTCCCTGTGCGGGCGTGTGATCGGCGCTCAGCGCCCGGAGCCCTCTCCCGAGAACCCTGCGCTCGTCGTGCTCGCCGCGACCGAGTGGGTGTTTACGAGCATCGACCACGCCTTCCACAACGTGCGGGCAGGCGGTCGCCTGATGGTGTGCCGTTTCTGCGCGCTGCATGCTACCCAGGCGCTCGAACAAGGAGCCGATCCTACCGACTCTTGACAATCTCGAAACACCTGCTATGTTGTATCCCATGAAGCGGCGAGGCTGCTTCGGGAGAACACCATAGCGACGGACCTGACGGTAGCGAACACGATCCTCTCTCAGCTTGGCGGCGCGGGTCGTTTGACCGCGATGATCGGGGCGCACAGCTTCAGCGGCGAGAAGGATCGGCTGCGCTTCAAGTTCAAGGCGCGCGCGCGCCAGGACATCAAGTGCATCAACATCGTGCTGGAGCCGAGTGATACCTACCGCGTCGAGTTCTGGTCGATCCGCGGCGTCGAGGTCAAGAAGGCCGCGGAGCACGCGGGCATCTACGCAGATGGCTTGATTCCCCTGGTCGAGAAAGTCACCGGGTTGGCGGTGCGGCTGTGAGGCGCCGTGGGGTGCTAGAGCGTGTCGCCGTCGAGGTCGTGAAGCAGGTGGGCGCGGGCGTGCGGGAGTTCCTACGGGAACGGCGCAACCCACCCACCACGCCGCGCCCCCCGGCGCCTACGCCTCCGCAACCCCCGCAACCGCCGAAGCCACCTGAGCCACCGGTGGACTCCTTCGCAACGCTTCGGCAGGTGCTCGAAGGGCTTGGCTTTACGGCCGCGGAGGTACGCGCTGCCGTAGCCGCGCCCGAGGTGTGTGCGTTGGCGAGTGCCCCGGTGGAAGACCAAATCCGGGCGGCGTTGCGCGTGCTGCGACCGTGACTTGACAATCACACGCCGTGTGCTAGGTTGTGGAGTGTGAGGCGGTGAGGCCGCCGGAAGGATGGATGCAGGGATGACGATCGAGACGGTTGTGCGGGACGCGGAGACGGTGGAGCGCGAGGACGCGGAGGTTATGGACCTTCGCGCCGAGGAGCACCGTGCGTGGCTCGACAACGGAGGCATCGACGAGCTGGCCGCGCACTACGGCGCCGTCGATTCTTCGGATGACTTCCTGTTCTGAGAGGGGCTTCGATGCGCACCGAAATCAAGACCGTGGCCGTTGTTCTTCCCCGCGCGTCGGGGATTCCCATCCACGCACAGATCACCGCGGAAGTGACGCAGCCCGTCGAGGGGCGGTTCAACCCGCGGGATGGAGGCGAGCCGCCCGAGCCGGGCGAGGTGAACTACCAGCGCGTCACCTGGAAGCTGGGGAAGACCCCCCAGGAGGGCGACGTGGAAGACCTGATCGCCGACTGGAAGGGCGACGACGCCGATTCTGAGGCGGCGTTGTTGGAGCTCGACAGCCTCGTTCTGGAGGCGGCGCGATGACGAAGCCCCCGCGAGGCGCCTCGAACGCGCGGCGGGCCCCGATGCTGGAGATGGCGGCGGTCTGTGAGGCGCTCATTCGGGAGCTGTACGCGAACTGGAAGACCAGTCGTGAGACCGACCTGCGCGCCCCGGAACCGAACCTCTCTACGGCGTTTGTGCGGGAGTACCTCGCGCAGGCCGGGACCGTGGGCGGGGTGCCTGTGCCTCTGGCGTTCAAGGACGCGCGTTACGCGGCCCAGTACAGCATGGTTCGCGGCGGGCTCGACGCCTGTGTGCGCGCGGGGAAGCTGGAGCGCAGCATGGGGCGCGGTGCGCGTCGCGGACAGGCGACGGTCTACGCGCCTGCGGAGGTTGCAGCGGCGTACGTGCTTGGGCAGTGCCGCGAGTGCCTTGCGATCAACAAGCACGCACGCGATTGCTCGAAGAACAAGGCCCCCGAGCGTTTCGACGTAGGGGATTGACCGTGAGGTCAGAGAGAAACGGATTGCGCATGTCGCGCGCGCGCCAGAACGATGTGAAGGTGACTTGAGATGAGCAGCAGTCAGATCTTGTTTTGCGGGCTCGGTGGCGGGCTCGACGTACTCAACGCGCTGCCGCTGTATTTCGGGGCGAAAGCCCAGGGACACGGCGCGCGGCTGGGGTCGATCCGGCCTGCGGCGGCGCTGGCGTGGCGCCCGCGGGATCTTTTCGACGAGAGCGGCGCGTGGGTAGGAGAAGAGTCCGTCGTGCGGGAGAAGGGCCGCTACGCGGAGCCGATGCTTGCGAAGCGGACCGGCGCGCCCGTGGCGTACTTCGCGCGGCGCTACGGCGGCAAGACGGACGTCCCGAGGCTGGTGCGGGCCTTGCGCACGTACCTGGACGGCAACGGCGTGAACCGGGCGTACTTCGTGGACGGCGGCGGAGACAGTCTGATTCTGCACCCGAGCGACGCGTGTGCCGACAGCGAACACGCGGACCCTTTCGCGGGCGGGGATGCAGAGGCCCTCGAAGCGCTGGAGCAGGTGCCCGAGGCGCTCCTCGCGGTGGTCGCCTACGGACTCGATGTGCGCCCCGAGGCGTTCCTCGCGAACGTCGCTGCGCTGGACGCGCGGGGTGGCTTCTACGGGCGACTACACCTGCCCTCGGGAGTCTGGGACAATCCCACGTGGGCTTCGGCCCATTCCTTCGTGGGTGGGCGTCCCACGCTCGACCCTTACGAGGACATTGCGAGCGATCTGCTCGTGCTGGAAGACGCGCACGTTGATCAGTCCGGCCGGTGGATGTCGCACACCGGGACGGTGACCTACCACGCGATGCGCGGCGCCTTCGGCCCACACCGGACCTTCGTCCCTTGGGAACCGACCCTCCCGGACGGCTCCAAGGGCGTCGAAGTTCGGCCCGAGCACCAGTTCGTCTACTTCTTCGACCCACGCGCGGTGCAAGCCCTGAAGCGCGAGCGAAACGGTCGTTGACAACTCAACCCTGTGTGCTACGTTATAGGCACAGGGCGAGGCCCTGAATGAGTGGTGTGAGCGTGGCGAAGATTCAGATGTTCGAGTCGGTCGAGGCGATGTTCGCGGAGATCGAGACGCAGCGCAGCGCGGCCGATGCGTGCATGCAGCCGTGGCAGCAAGCCCTGAAGGCCGGAGACTTTGTGCTCCGGTACGAACCCAGCGAGCATTTGCTCATCTGGGGAGCGCTGCGCGATCCCGTCGAAGACGACCGCGAGTGCGGTGCGGACGAAGACGAGCTCGCGTATGTCCGCGATCTCTATGCTTCGCCGCACATGCAGGGGTTTCGCGCGGGGCGCCACTACTCGCCGATCGTCCCGGATGGTGAGCTGGGGGACATCCATGTGTGCACGGTGTTGTGCAAGATCACCCAGGCTCAGTTCGACGCCGCGCGCGCGGCTGGGTGGCCTGCGGGCGGTCGCGCGGTGTTGGACATCTTGCGGCTGGCGGAGACGGTCCCTGCGCGGCACGAGATCTTCCCGGACTTCTTTCAGGCCCCGCGCTGATGTTCGCACCGCTTTCGCCTGCCGACGAGGCGGTGCTGGCGCGCGTGCGCGACGAGTTCTTCAAGAGCTCGCCGATCGGCATCGACACCGAGAAGCACGCGACGCAGTGGCTCGATGAGCACGGACGGTTGATGTTCGGTGTGTGGGCCGGGCCTGCTGCACAAACCGATAACCTGCTGCACGAGATGGCGCACTTTGTCGAAATCGACGAGCGCCGGATGGGGATGCACGGCTGGGGGCTGCGGCTCCCGAAAATGCACTACATCCCTGGGCCCTACGGCGGCAGTTCGTGGTGCGAACCGAAGACCATGCAGATCTCAGCACGCGAAATCCGCGTGATGGCCTACCAGCATCATCTCCACGTGTACCTGGGCATCGCGCCTTGGCGCGAGCGGGTGCCGCGCCTGCTGGGCTTTCTACCGGACTGGTACAACGTGCCCGGACAGCGCGACGGGGGCCGCGCCCGTTGGGTGTGGTCGGTCTACGATCGGCTCATCGCTGCGCCACGCTACTCGCTGGCGTCGTTCCGCGCAGAGTGGGCGAGGCGCAACGAAGCGCTGCGTGCGAAGTACGCCCGATCGCGCAAGCGTAGTCGCGCGTTGACGACGCCTGCCTAGATGCTAAGTTCGTGACATGGTGAAGGCGGCGGAGTTCCAGGGCACGTGCGCGGTGTGTCAGGGCACGTTCAAGGTTCGCGACGGCAAGATGGTCCTGCATGGGTACCAGCGGCCGGGCGACGGCTACATCGCCGGGCGTTGTTGGGGGGAGGGGGCGGTGCCGTGGGAGCTCTCGCCGGAGGCGGCAGCGAGCTTCCTGCACGCGATTCTTCGCCCGAACCTCGCGCGCCTCGATGCGTCGCTGGCGCAGTACGTCGGGGGCGTGGTGGTGTCGCTCACGCGACCCAAGTCGCAGTCTTACGCGGAGCGACGGCGGGGCGACGCGCCGGTGATGCTGACGTTCACGCCGGAGAGCCCAGAGTGGGCCCGAGAGTTCGAGCGCGCGAAGAGCGCGGTGGAGTCGGAGCATCGGTACTACGCCCGGATGGTCAAGGACTTCGAGGCACGCATCGCGGCGTGGACGCTCGGAACGCTGGTACCCGTGGTCGTGGAGGCGAAGCAATTGACGGTAGCGTTCGAGCGCGGTTCGTGGTTTGCGCGATCCGTGAAGTCAGGCCGCGTCATTGAGCACGGTCGGTTGCTTGCGGACGTGCTCGCGCGTGCGAAGTGGAACGGCTGGAGCCTCCCTTCGGGTACCGAGATGCCTGCGGAGTACCGGACCAGCGATCTGTACCGCGCCATCGCGGAGAACCCCGAGGCTCCCGAGACGGTGGCCCTCGTCGGGCGGAACCACGACCCTGTGATTGCGCGTGCCGTGCTGGCCGCCTACGAGGGGCTGACTCCGGTGCAACGCGCGACCTTCGACAAGCTCGCGCTGGCGTGGGTGTGGAAGGCGGTGCGCGCGTTGAACTGCCCGCCGAGCCTGATTCGACCGGAAGCGCTGAGGGTTCTGCTCGTCGCGCAGCTCGGTTGACAATCGCAGGGTACGTGCTAGATTAGGTACATGCCGACGCACGAACGCCAAGCCAAGCAGGTTGCACGGACCCTCCAGAACGCACAGCGCCGCGCGCTGGTGAAGGTGGAGCGGCTTGTGTGGGCCTGCTTCGAGCTCGACGCCTCGGTGGAGTCCGTGGCCCTCGGGCTGCACCCCACAAAGGATCTGGACGTGGCCGTGCATGTCGAGGCAACATTTTCGGCGCGGCAGCCGACGGACCTGAACCCCGCGGTGGAGGCGCTCAAGCGCGCCTTGCGCACGACGCACCGCAGTTCCGCGGTGATGTTGCTCGACTTCGACGGCAGCAAGTTCGGCGGGGACCGTGTCTTCCGCCGAGCGGATTACCGCCAGACGGAGATGGAGACCTGACGATGCGCGTAGCCTACGAAGCTCTGTACCACCTCTCGCTGACCTCGCACGAGGTCCACGTGCTCTTGACCTACCTGCACGGTGGCACGGTGGAGGAAGCCGATCAGCCGGTGCTCCAGCACCTGCGACAGGGCCTGTTGCAGGGCATCGCGGGATCGCTGCACACCGAGCGCGCGCGTTTCTTCACGCCCGCGGTGCCGTCTCCCCTGCGTCCTACGCCACCGTCCGTGACGCCCACAGCGACTCCCGAACCTGCGCCCGCGTCGGAGACCCCGGCGGCGGTGCTCATCGAACCCGCGGTGGCGGATGCTCCGCCCGCAGGCGACAACCCCGAACCCCCTTCAACCGAACAGGCATGAACCCGAACAACTTCAGCAACGAAGCCGCATCTCGCCTCATCCTCCGCGTGCGCACGCGCCTTGCGCGCCTCGACGCCGCCGAAGTCCAGCAGTTTCACCAACTGACGGCAGCGTTCGACAAGCTCGCGCCCGGGGTGAAGCTGAACGCGCAGCAAGTGACACAGCTCCAGAAGCTCGCGGAGAAGTGCGGCGGGTAGGACTTGACTATCTCTGCGCTACTGCTACATTAGCAGCATGTCACTCGGGAAGAAGTATCGAGAATCCGCCGCCGTGATCGCGGAGGCGTGGGCGCGGAACGCGCGGCGCCGGGCGCTGCCTCCGTGCTGCAACGTGCCGATCGGTCTGGGCCACGCGGAAGCGATCTACGCGGGGTCGATGGTCGAGCAGATGGCCGGGAACCCTGACGACGCGAGCAACGTCGCGTCGGTCGGCATCGCGACGGCGGGTCTGCTGCGCTGGCGGGAGGCCGGGCACCCGCAGTTCGCGCTGACCGCGAGCGCGGCGGCGGCGTTCGTGCTGACGGACACCGCGGGGTTGCGGTGGGGCGACGTGAAGTTGCCCTTCGACGACTTCGTGATCTTCATGCCGAGCCCGAGCCCGATCGTCTTCGACGACTTCGACGGTCGCGAGCGCGCAGCGCAGGTGATCATGGTGTCGCACTGCCTGACGCCGACGGTATCCTCAGACGAGATCACGGCAGTCCTTCAGGCGCACCAGCAGGCGTGGCGCGCCGGACGACCCCCTGCGGAGCTGCGGGCGATCCTCGACAACTTGAAGGAGGTGCCGACGCTGTGGGTGCAGGCGGAGTCGGAGACTGCGGACGGGATCCACCGGTTCTACACCAAGCACCTGGACCCCACGCAGACGCTCGGGGACTGGTGTGACCCGGAGGTCCCGGGAGCGTGGCAGTCGGACCGCAGTCGTTTCGCGATGGGACTGGTGTGTCGCATCGTCGCGTGCCTCGCGCTCTATCTCGATCACACAGACGGCCCGGAGCAGCGCTGGGATCCGAACCTGTTGGCGCGTAACCGCGCGCAGGGCCGGGCTACTACAACGTGGAACATCGGGCAGGAGATCAAGCTCCCGAGGGAGTTGCGCGAGGCCGCGCGGTTGCTCGGGCGCTCGGAGAAGAACCCCGCGCCCTGGACCGTGCAGTCGCGGATGTTGGTCCGTGGGCACTGGCGCAATCAGGCGTGTGGCAAGGGCCGCGCGGAGCGACGCAAGCAGTGGATATCGCCCTACTGGAAGGGCGCCGAGGTGGGCGCGGTCGTGGACAAGCTGTACAAGATCGGAGCGGAGTGATGTCGAAGCAGGACGACGTGATGAAGGGCCCCGGGGTGTTCATCGACCCCAACGCGAAACCTCCGGCGGCGATTGTGCCCCCGCTGCTGATCGTGAAGGTGCAGGCCCCGCTCAGCAACCCGCACGGCGACTACCTCATCTACGACGAGCACCGTACGTTCGAGCTGATGGCGCAGCCCTCGCCGGAGCTGAAGCACCGGATGGGCGGTGCTGCGAAGAAGTACTTCTACGCGAGGCTTACGGGTCCGCTGGAAAGTCGCACGCTCTCGTTGCAGGACGACGCGCCCGCACAGTCGTGGTAGCGGGCGGCGGTGTGTGACCTTGAGGTCAAGAAGTGGAGAGTTCGATGCCGGAGATGACGCTGAAGTGTGAAGACCTGAACCCGCACGTGTTCGTGACCGCGCGTTGTTCGTATCTGTCCCTCGTTCACGACGGGGCCGCAGAAGTGGAGATCGTGCGCGTGGTGCTCGCAGCGCCCGACGGCTCGCCGTCGGAGCGCGTCGTGTCGCTCCGCCCGTTCATCGCAGACATGGGTGTGGAGCGGTTGCAGCGCCTGACTGAACGCTTCGCGGACGAAGCGCGGCGCTTGATGCGCGCGCCCCCTGAAGCGTTGGAAGGTGGAGGTACCGCGCTGGTCGAAGCTGACTTGCAGCACTTCCGCGACAAGCTCTTCGCGGCGCTGGGGCTGCCTGCGTCGTGGCGAAAGGACTTCCCGTGAAGAAGCCGAAGCCCCCGCTGGTGGTCGGACCGTACGTGCACCCGCCGGTATGGGGAGGGCTGGCCTACCATGCGCCGCTACGCCTGCTCGCGGTGACGAAGACGGGAGTGTTGGCGTGGATCTACGCCGGGTCTATGTGGGGTGGCGCTCTCAGCGGTACCGAGGCGGTGAAGGGCGCGTTGTCTTTCATCCCGTTCGAGCCGGGCACGCAGACCCCCACGCGGTCGGGAGCGGGGAAGGAGCTGCACGACGGCGGGCGCTTGAGCCAAGAGGTGTTGAACAACAAGCGCGCGGAGATCGAGGCGTGTCTCGGCGCAGGCCGATTTCAGTACCTCCATGCGCGCAAGTGCGTGCTGTTTGATGGCGCCGAAGTGCCCCAGGGTTCCTACCTTCCGAAGCCGAAGCCCGCGAAGAAGATCGCGGCGGCGACCGATCTCGATGCGACGGCGCTGCGCGCGGTCTGCGAGCAGCTCCGGGACTATTCAGCGTCCCACATCGAGTCCGGTTGGGTGCCGCTGAAGTTCAAGATCGGCGAAGTTCCGGTCGGTGCTCGGGTGGCGCGCGGCTTTGGTGTGGGAGAAGGTCGCCTGATCTTTCGGCTCGAAACACAGACCGCCGCGTCGCAGCATGCCGCCACGGTCTCCGAGCTTCGCGCCAAGCTGAAGACCCTGCTCGCCTCGTTTCGCGCTGACGTGCCGGTGGTTCACGGGCAACCTCTGGTGAGCATCGAAGTGCGCTTTACCGAGTCCGATGCCAGCGCCGCAGCGTGGACGGAGGAGAACGTACATGCGGTCCGCAAGGCGGTGGCGGCGGTATTTCCAGGTCGCGCCGTTCGTGTAGTGCCCTCGTTCGACCCGTTGTTGCTGACCCTGGCGGTCACTAAGTCCTCGCGAGTCCAGCAATAGTTGCCTATCGTGTAGGCACTATCCCGGTCTCTTCCTTTCCGGGTTGCGGAGGACAATGTTCGAGACCCACAGCCACACATACGGTAACGGCGTTCGGTTCTTGCGAGTCGTGGCGCCGCTGCACATGGCCACGGTACACGTATCGGTGGGCGTCGGTTCGAGGCATGAAGATGCGAAAGTCGCGGGTATCGCGCACCTGTCCGAGCACGTTCGGTTTCGAGGCACGCGGCGCTTTCCGACGGGAGCCGCCGTCAACTCCGCGTTCGACGTGTCAGGCGGAGATCACAACGCGGTGACCGGCAGCGAGTCCATGTCGTTCTACGCGTCCGCGCTGCCGGAGGAGATTCCTGCGGTAGCCGGGCTGGTCGCGGACCTCGTAGCGCACCCGTTGTTTCGCAAGGAGGAACTCGAACAGGAGCGGCCCGTGGTGTTGCAGGAGATCAGCACGCGACGGTCTGCCGTCGAGGAGATGGTGGCGACGACGATCTTCGGGACGCATCCGACCGCGCGTCCGGTGCCGGGCACTCGCGCCACGGTCTCGAAGATCCAGGCGACGCACTTGGAGGAACATCACCACACGTACTTCGTAGGACCGAACGTGGTGGTGGTAGTGGTAGCTCCGGCGGAGATCTCGACCGAAGCCCTCATCGACGCGCTGGGGACGCTGGCCGAACTGCCCGCAGTGACGCCGCCGCCAACGCTGCCGTTCGAGGGCCACGAAGCACCGTACCGCGTGCGCCACGTGACTGGCGAAGTCACTACGCCGAACGTGACGTTGGTCTATCCGAGCTGCGGGCACCGCGCGCCTGAAGCGATGCTGACGTCCATGCTCGTGGCGAGCTTGGAGCGCATCTCGGGGCCTGTCTTCCAGCGCCTGCGCCACGAGCTCGGGTTGCTCTACCACTACGATGTGGCTTCGTTTCAGGTCGCCGAGGGCGGCGGGCTCATCGTTCAGTACAGGGTCAGCAGCGCGGACATCGTGCGCGCGACGCACGAGATGTTGACCCTACTGCACCGCCTCGGGAGTGGGCCGGAGGGTCTTCCGGCCGAGGCGTTCGAGGCGACGAAGAAATCGTCGCTCACGTGGGCGGCAAGGCTCTGCGACAACTCCGAAGAGCTGGCATCGTTCTACGCGTCCGAGCTGCTCTGGGGCTCACACCGCACGCCCGCGGAGTGGGTCCGTGAGTTGGGGACGGCGACCGTTCCCGCGGTTAGCCAGCGTGCGGCGGAGATCTTCCGCGAGCATCACGTTCGGCTCATCACGTCCGGGACCGTCTCGCCGCGCCTCCGGGCGCAGTTGCGCGCGCTGCTCAGCAAGGAGGACGCATGAGTCCCTATCGCACGCCCGCTGTGATACCGACTCCGCGGCGCTTCCTGCCTACGCGGATGTGGTCCCGCCCCGCGGCCGTCTTGCTGCTACACATCGCGGTGGCGCACAGCGGTCGATGCTGCGCGCTGGCGGGTTCCGCCCGCGCGACACTGGTGTGGTTGCATTCGTATTGACAACGCCAGTCTATGTGCTAGCAGATTGACATGACTGGATTGGCAGACGAGGTAGAGCGGCCGGTGTTTCACCTGCACGAATCCGGTATGCCGGACTCGGTGGCGGTGAACATCGACACCGCAACCCGCATCGAGCAGGCGCGTGTGCGGTCGTTGAAGTTGGCGGTCGATGCCCAGCAGCCGGGGCGCGGCATGCAGTGGACGTTCGACGCTGCGTCGCCTCGCGCGGTTGCGCAGGTGCAGTCGTCGCACGTCGCCGTGTGCTCCAACGCGGACCTGTTGAAGACGTTGCCCGCAGGCTGGCACACGGATGCGACATCCTTCCAAGGGCGTAACTTCGTGTACTTCCCCGAGGCGGGAGTCGTGCTGTTTCGGGAGCGGCAGGGCACGCAATACCGGTGGGTCCCATTGGCGTACCGCGGGGTGCCCGACGAGGTGCGCAGCGCGCAGGCGCTAACCATCGGCGCAGGCCCGGCGCTGCGGCCCACGATTCAAGGACACCTCGTCGTGTCGAAGTTCGGTGTGGTCTACGCGGCGCGCGAGCTTCAGGGCGGTCGCGTTGTATGGGAACAGCTTTCGTCGCCGTGGCCGCTCTGGTTCGACGCTTCGCGTATGCCGAGCGTTCCGGGGTTGTCCGCCGAGATTGCGGCGCCGTCGTCCGTGCCCGCGCTCGCGCATCTGGAGGCCACGACACGCCTCGCGAAGTTGATGGGCGGGATGGTCGCAGGATCGCCGTCGTTGGCGCCGGGCACGCAAGAGCTACTGACCGCGGTGGCGGAGCTGGATAACCGCGTGACGGACTGGATCGCGCACGTGTTGAAGACCCCGTCGGACGTGCGTCCCTTGGCGCTCGGGTCGCGCATGACGCGGCTTGTGTCGATGTTGCAGGTGACCGCGGCTGCGGCGCGGAATCATCCCGAGCTCACGAGTGATGCGGGCAGTCAGCAGCTCCTTGCACAACTCGCAGAGCGCGTGCGCGCGCGCTCATCACGCAGGGCCCGGACTCGGTCTGGTTGCTCGACGAGGTCGAGTCGCGGCGAGAGGCCCTGGGGCAGCGCATCGCGCAGCGAACGGCGGAGCACGCCCGCGCACTCGCAGCAACTCCCACCGAGCGCCTGACGCAGACGACCGAAGCGGCGCTGCACCGGGTGTCGGAGCAGATCGCGGCTGTGGCGGCAGAGCTGCCGAAGCTGATGGAGCCCCTGACGCGCGCCTTGCAGGCGTTTGCGTCGGCGGTTCGGGGGATGACCTCGTTGATCTCGGGGTTGGAGCTTCCGATCTTCGAGCAGCGTGGGCTGAATGAACTCCAAGCATCGGTCACGCGCGCGCTGGAACGCGCGACGCGGTCGTTCGACCCCGGCAGCCTACCCCCAGAACGGCGCGCACAGTGGTTTCTCCAGGCGCTGATCACCCGCACGGCGGATCTGCTCAGCTACGTCACCACCCTGCCGTCCGCAACCGAGGAGCAGCAGCGACGCGTCGCGGTAGCGACCGGCGCGCTCATCTTGGCGTTGACGCACCTGCGCCAGCAGGAAGGCGAGGCCATGTACCAAGCCGGGCGGGGCCCGGTTGCGGTCATCGAGCGCGAGGTATTTCGCAGCGCGCTGAAGGCACGGCACATCACGTTCTTTGGCGCGATGCTCGCCATGATGACCGACTCGGTGTTGGACATCTACGACGACCTGACCCAGTACAACGAGGCGAACTACGCGGACATCTCGCTGCGGCATGCGCACCTGCTCTTCGCGCGCGAGTCGTTGGCGCTGTGTCAGTCGCTCAACGCGCGTGCGCGAACTGACGCGTCGCTCTGGACGGGCGCGGAGTGGGAGACCTTCGTGGTCGATCTGCATACCCTGTGGCGGTTCGCGGGTGCGTGTCCGAGCGCCGCGACCCTGGCGGATGTGCGGAACGTCAACCACGTGCGCGCCGAGCTCTTGCAGCACACCCTCGTGTTGTCGGCCTCGGTGGTGGAGACGCAACGTCCGCCCGTGGAGGGGAGCGTTCAGGTGCTGGAGGCGACCACGAACGCTGCGGGGCTCACGCGGCTCGAACAACTGGGGCAACTCGTGTCGGAGCTGGAGGCGGCGGGGGTGCCTGCGGCGCGCCGCGACGCCTCCACGAACGCGCGGATCGTGGTGGATCCGAGCGTGGATCCTCGTGGTGGGACGCCGGACGTGGTGCAAGTGGAGCTGACAAGCGTGCTGGACACGCGGGTGCTGTATGTCGGCCCGTCGCCGATGGTCGAGGCGGTGAAGGCGCTGGTCTACGCCGAGACGCCTGCGTTTCAGCGGTCGGAAGTCACGCTTCCGCCGAGCGAGCGGGTGTGGCTCCCGAAGCCCCCCGAGGTCACGCAGGCGACACAGATGGTGGCGACGGTGGTCTCGGAGACCGAGCGAGCGGCGTGGCGGAGCGCGGCGAAGCAGACCGCAATGGGGGCGCGGGACGTGCTGTTGTCCGCGCTGAAGACGCCGCTGAAGTCGTACCCGTGGCTGGCGAAGAAGCTCAAGGAGTTGCTGGAGTCGGAGTACGGCGAGGCGGGCTTGAGCTACGTGTTGGGGCTTGCACTGGAGTTGAGCCGGAGCGACGCCCGGAGCCTGCGGCTGGCGAAGGAGCTTCGGATCGAAGGCGAAGCCACGGCGTTCACCGCGGTGCTCGAACCCCTGCGCAAGCTGGTTACGGAGAACCTCGATCAGTTGCTGAAGGTAGCCGACGACACGGTCACCACAACGGTGCCGGAGCTGCCCGCGCTCGAAGCCCCGAAGGCACCCGAGCCTTTCTTCGCTGCACCCGAGAAGGTGGCTGAACCGGTCCCCGTCGGAGAGCGTACGTGAGCGAAGCGCCGGACATCTATCGCATCAAACAGCGGCTGACGTGGGCCTTCGCCGCAACGGCCGTGGCTACGGGGCTCGTCGTCGGGTGGGTCGGGACGTTGGCGCTCGAACCCGCTGTGCGGCTCGGTGATGTCGTGCGTGCGGTGCTCTTGCTGCTAACGCTCGGGGGAGCTCATCGCTCGCTCTGGGTGGCGCGCCGCGAGTTGACTCGCTTGATCTCGTTCCACGAGTACTTGAGCGAAAACGTGCAGGTAGTTGCTTTCGATGTGCCGTGCGCGGCGCGCGAGATCCAGATCTCGGTGACGGCACGACGGCGAGATGTGTCCACCGTAAACTGACACGAGCCATCATTTTTCTACTTGCTGACTATCGCAGGCTAGGTGGTATTCCGACGGTCGGGAGACGCTGACACTAAGTCAACTGAAATCCCGTGCCCGACGAAACACCTGTGGATAGGAGCAGCTACGATGACGACCCCGAAGAAGACCGCCAAGAAGACCGCGAAGAAGCCCGCCGCCAAGAAGGGCGCGGCGAAGAAGACCGCGAAGAAGACCGCGGCGAAGAAGGGCGCGGCGAAGAAGCCCGCCGCCAAGAAGACCGCGGCAAAGAAGAGCGCCGCGAAGAAGGCTCCCGCGAAGAAGGCCCCGGCCGCGCCCGCTCCCGCGGCGAACTGAGCGGCGGTCTTCGGTTGACTGCAACGCCCTCCCACAACGCGATGACCCGCAGCTCCGCCCCGGGCGGTATGACTTGGAAAGTGGCCCTGGGGGATGCGCGCGAGCGCCTGAAAGACGTCTCTGATGCGTCGGTGGATCTGGTACTGACGGACCCGCCGTACCCGGAGATCGACCGCGCCTACGGGCGTTTGACGGTGCGCGAGTGGAAGTTTCTGATGGCCGACGTGGTGCGCGAAACGCGCCGTGTGTTGAAGCCATCCGGGTCGGCGGTGTTTGTCATCCAACCGAACAGCGAGTTCGTCGGGCGTGTCCGTCCATGGGCTTTTGAGTTCATGGCTTGGGTCGCGAAGACGTGGAACCTCGTGCAGGACGTGTGGTGGTGGAACACCGCCGCGATGCCTACGGTGCACACCACGCGGGAGCACGGGCTCATGCGCGCGTCGATCAAGGCGTGCGTGTGGGCCGGTGCTCCTGCGTGCTTTCGGGATCAGCAGGCCGTGCTCTGGGAGATGGCCGAGGCGACCAAGCTCGACAAGCGAGTGGACCGCGCCAACGTGGACTACAAGCCCTCCGGGCACCACGTGCGCCAGGGCCGAGCGCTCACCACGGCGCTCGAACGCGGTGGTGTTACCCCATTCAACCTGATCCCTGTGGCCAACACCAACAGCAGCGACAGTTCGGGCGCCAGCGGCCACGGGGCCGGAACGCCTTACGCGCTGGCGCGCTGGTGGGTGCGCTACGCCTGCCCCGAGGGCGGGTTGGTGCTGGACCCGTTCTGCGGGGCCGGGACCATCGGGGAGGCGGCCCTGCGTGCGGGGCGGAACTTCATGGGCAGCGACCGAGACCCCGGCTCGGTAAAGCTGGCCACCGAACGGCTCACCGTCGCGCAGTCTTGACAATCAATACTAACGTGCTACGTTCCCGGTATGACCCTCCGAGGAACGCCCTGGACTATGTACGTGCCCCCGACGTGTGAACGCGCGCGGCAGCCATCACTCCCAGGCTTCGAGCCTGCCCGCGCGCCGGTGACACCGCGTGGTAAGACCGAGCCTATGCGTGTCATTTTCTCGACTGCGATGGTGTGCTCAACTCGTGGGGGCACGACGACGCCACGGGCTACAACGGGGGCAGGGACTTCGAGACCATTACCCCGGAGACCATCGGACACCTGAGCGCGATCGTCGAAGCGACAGGCGCCAAAGTCGTGATCTCATCTACGTGGCGCAAGAAGTACACGATCGGGGAGTTCAACACGCAGTTCAAGGCGCTCGGTTTCACCGGCGAGGTGATCGGGCGGACGCCAGAGTTGTGGCGGTCGGAGGACGGCCAGCGTCTGCGCCGTGGCGACGAGATCTTGCTCTGGTTGCGGGCACGCCCGGAGGTCACGAGCTTCGTCATCCTGGACGACGAGTCGGACATGTCCAGGGTGTTGGGGCGCCTCGTGAAGACTGACTTCACGCGGGGCCTGACGCCGGAGGACGCGACGAACGCTATCGCGATGCTCAACCGCCCCCTCTCGCAGTTCCCGGTTCCGGCTGCGACGACGGTGATCATCGAGCGCGACGGGCGCTTCGCAGCGATGCGCGACCGCGATCGACAGTTTCGAGTCTCGTTCCCCGGCGGGAAGATCGACCCGGGGGAGACGCCGCCCGAGGCCGCCGCGCGCGAGGCGTGGGAGGAGACCGGGATTACAGTGCACGCCCTGAAATCGCTCGGCGTGCGCAAAGCCACCACGATGGTCTGCGAGTGCTTTGTGGCCCTGGAGTGGGAGGGCGAGCTTCGGGAGTCGGAGGAGGGCCCTGTGGAGTGGGCGACCCGCGAAGACCTGATCGCAGGCGCCTACCCCGAATGGAGCGCGTGGGCGCTCGCGAAGTACGACGAGTTCAAGGCCGGGGCGGTCCGATGACGCGCTACGACCGCGCCTTCATCGCGCGCATGGATCGCGCTGGTCTGCGCCGGGCGCTGTGGTTGCTCCGGCGGCAGGATGCCCGGCCGGGAGAGCGCAACCCTGCGGCGGCGCAGTACGACGGCTTGGCTACGACGGGCGCGGTGCGTGCTGAGTACCGCCGTCGCGGGTGGAAAGTGCCTACGCCTTCCCGCGCGGAGCGGCCGGGCTGAGAAGTTTCAAGGCAACGTGCACACAGTGACCTCAAGGTCAAAACAAGCGGAGTGAGCTGAGCGATGAGCAAGTTGATCAAGCAGGTGAAGTTTCGGCTGAAGACCCACGGCAACGCCGACGCGTTGTCGCTCGCGCTGGTCGAGGAGACCGGCTGGCAGTGCGTGGTGAAGACATCGGACTGGGTGCAACCGGGGGAGGTCGTCTCGGACGACCCGCAGGCGCTTCCGGCGCGCGAAGGGCTCTACATCGGCATCGACGCGCTGCTCGACCCCGCGCGCACCGAGTTCGCGTTCCTGAAGGACAAGGCCACCAAGAAGTTCCCCGACGGCCGTCCGGGACACCGCATCAAGACCGTGCGGTTGCGCGCGCGGTTGTCGCAAGGGTTGCTGATTCGCATCGAGCCGTGGATGCGCGCGTACACGCTGGAGTCGGGGGCGCTCGACCTGGATGCGATCAACGCGCACCTGGGCGTCGAGCGCTACGAGCCGCCGATCCCCCCGGACCTGCGCGGTGAGATGGTGCGCTCGCCGGGCGAGTTCCACCGCTACACCGGTATCGAGAACGGGAAGAACGTCCCGACGATGTTCGAGCCGGGCGATGCAGTCCTGGTCACGGAGAAGATCCACGGCACCAACTGGCGCGTGGGGCTCGTGCACGAGGGGCTCGACAGCGGGCCCGGCTACTTCGTGGGGTCGCACAACACCGCGAAGCTGGTGGAAGGCGGCACGACGCTCTACGCCGTCATGGCGCGCACGTACCTGCCCGAGGAGAAGCTGCGAGAGATCGCGGCAGAGTTCCCGTTCTCGCAGCACTTCATCGTCTACGGCGAGGCGTACGGGCACAAGGTTCAAGACCTGAACTACGGGTGCAAGGCCAACGAGCGAAAGGTGGCGCTCTTCGACGTGCTGATCGACCACGTGTGGCAGCCGTGGGATGTGGTCTCGAAGATCGCGCATCTGCTCGGGCTGGAGACGGTGCCGCTGCTCTACGCAGGCGTGTACGACGCGGCGGAGATCGCTGCTCTGCGTGACGGCAAGAGCACGCTGCCCGGCGCCGCGCACGTTCGGGAGGGCGTCGTGGTCAAGGCGGTCCCCGAGAGTCGCGTGACGATCCGCGACAGTTTCGGCGAGCTCGTCTACGAGGGCCGGAAGATGTGCAAGCTGATTTCGGACGACTACCTCGAACGGCGTGACGCGAAGGACGGCCACTGACGATGTTCCCTGACTACGACGCCGAGGCCGAGAAGACGGGCGGCTACCCCTACGACGGGGTGGATGCCGCCGTGCTGCCTCCGAAGTTGCCCGTGGACGCGTCCCTCAAGGTCGTCTTTGTGGACTTCGACGGCGTGCTGAACGGCCCCCTGGGCGGACCGGATGTGTGGCGGGTATTGCCGCACTCGACCTACGCGATGGTGATGGACCGGCGGTGCATCGCGCATCTCAACGAGATCACCACCACCACGGAGGCGCGCATCGTGGTCTCGTCGTCGTGGCGGTTCGTGCTGCGGCACAGCATGGAGCGGTTCCTCAAGCACATCGGAGTCACCGGCGCGTACCTCGCGATGACGCCGCTGCGAGGCTGGAAGCAGCGGTTCTCCGAGCACAACACGCGGGGCAAGGAGATCGAGCACTGGTTGCGGCTCTTCGCGCGGGTGCACGGCTTTCTTCCAGCGAACGTCGCCGTACTTGACGACATGGACGTGTCTCCGTTGAACAGCTACGCGGTGTACACGCGCGCGAATGTAGGGCTGGAAGCACATCACGTGGGGAAGGCCGTCAAGATGCTCGGGCGCCCTTTTCGGTTCAGGGTGTCCCCATGAGTGAGCCGACCAAGACCGACGCAGAACCGTGCTCGGAGTGCTGCGGCGCAACCGTGCAGTTCTGCGGCAGGGGGCTCAACTTGGAATACCGCATCTGCTCCCGCTACAAGGAGCCCGGACACATCACGGAGTCGGAAATTCGTGAGAAGATCGCAGCGGCGCGCACCGAGGCACGCCCATCGGGAAGGTACGCGTGACGGACCTTGCCGAAAAGTTGAGCATCTCTGTCTGTATGATACGAGAAGATATGAGTGCTGAAG
>FKKE01005571.1_pt1 | contig 44711 bp, 41 predicted proteins | sample 1106331 | NCBI WGS metagenome assembly FKKE01 (sample SAMEA3931202, study PRJEB13176) | freshwater metagenome | biome: Drinking water system; feature: drinking water; material: freshwater | place: China | collected 2013-02-06
TGCATCAGGCGCTCGAAATTCCGTCTACATCCCCTTCACTGCCACACAATGCTTGCACAACTACCCTCACCTGCGCAGGGGAATTTGCCCCCAAAATCCCCGTGGCACAATGCACGCGCATCACATCTTCGAAACAAACTCCGACCCCGCCAGATAAAATCGCAGCGGCAGGTGCTCTGCTTTGCTAAGGCCGATTCTCGTTGCGGTAACAATTTTCTCGCCGGTGGCGCTTCGCGCAGTTGACGGAGCAAGGATTCGCACCTTACTCGTTCTGAGATCTAGTCCATTATGTGCTCCAGTGAGTCCAAGTGCGAGAACGAGCTTCCCCGGACCATTACAAAGGTTCCGTAACTCAGCACCCTTTCGTCTCTTCGTCATCAGCGAAGTCCCAACCACCGGTTCAAGTGCGCGGATAAGTACCGCCTCCCCTACTCCCTCCTTTCTTGTCACCACGTTAAAACAGAAATACATCCCATAAATAAAATAGACATAACTAAACCCCGCCGGCCCAAACATCACCGCGTTTCGTTTCGTTCTCCCGCGGTGTGCATGACAGGCTGGGTCATCTCCATTTCCAAGGTAGGCCTCAGTTTCGACAATTCGACCGATAGCTAAGCCATCCCGAGATTTGTGGGCGAGATATGTGCCAAGGAGGTTCCGTGCGACCTTAACCGTTGACCCACGAAAGAAATTTGCGCCAATCGGAGCGTTGAACTTGGGAATACCCATTTGATTAGCCTTAAATTTTCTCACCGGCCATTTTGCACCTTCTCCTTGAACTGGTCTATATTACCCTCCCATGTCTACTGCGCTTAACCCAAAGGAAGAACTCTCCGAGGGCTTCCTCCGCGTTCTACGTGAGGAGGTCGGTCACGCCGTTTCGTCGCTCGGCGACCTAAAAGTAAACCAAGCTGAAGCGGTGCATGAAGCACGGCGACATACAAAGCGCGTTCGAGCGCTGCTTCGGTTACTCCGGCAGGAGCTTGGAAAGGGACGTTACGCGATAGAGAATAATTGGTTTCGCGAAATCGCGCGTGAGCTTAGTCCGGCACGGGACCGACAAGTTGTAGCGGACCGTGCACGTGAGCTCCTCGCCGGGAGTGAGAACGTTCCGTCGTCGGAAATCTCCGCTGAGCTCGAAGCGGCACTCGAAAAATGGTCCTCACGAGATGTGCGCGAGATTCTCTCCGGAACGAAGATAGCCTCACTCGTCAAACGCCTCCAACTCGGCGAGCGTCGACTCTCAAAATGGTCACCGCTTTCGAACAAACTTTCTCCTTACATCGGGAGCATGGAGCACGCTTACCGCCAGGGGCGGAAGATGCTACGGACCAGCGTTGCCTCGCCCTCGACAGAGAACCTCCATGAATGGCGAAAGCGGGTAAAGTACCTCTTCTACCAACTCGAAGTGTTTACGAAAGAGATGCCGAAGGTAGTCCGAAACGATTTGCGCTTGGCAGAGGATCTTGGTGACGTCCTCGGTATCTACCATGACTCAGTGCTCTTGGAACAAGCACTTGAGGGAGAACTCAAACAGGTAATTCCCGAGTTGTTGCGGAGTGCGTTACAGAAACGCCTCGTAGTGGAGAAAGAAGAACTCAGAGAACACGCCTTCTACCTCGGTCGTTGTCTCTTTGCAGAGTCCCCACGTAGCTTTGGGAAACGCCAGCGGGCGTATTGGAAGGCACAAGCCGAGCGGGCAATAAAATCACCGCGAGAGCTGCCGTCCCATGCTCCTGCGATTGCGACAAGCGAGGCTATTGCTAGCGGGTCGGTATGAGATTGCCGCNNNCCTCGCAATGACATTAATTTTCTCTTGCTCATTTTCATAGCTCCTTCATCCGGGAAGTTTCAAACTGCAGCCCTCCCTTGGCCCTCATGCCACGGGAGGGGCAGCTGCTGCCTTTAAAGGTTTCCCCTCGCCACATACACCAGGACCATCCGTCGTGCTCATCGCTAAGGCCGGGCGTTGAGCTTCCCGTGAGATTACGGCCGTGAACGAGGGACAAGTGTCCCGTATCCCCGGAAAGGAGTGCTGATATGGCACGTGAACTAAGGAGGGGCGAAACGCTTACCAGAATTCCGCTTAGACTTGCAAGGAGCGAGAGCGGTGGGTACACAGCAGTCGTCGATGGCGCGAGAATCTTTGTCGCGAAGCGCGATGAGGAGAACTGTTTTGACGGTGCGATCGTTGACCTCCAGATTACGGAACGCATTGACAGTGCACGCCACAAGAATCTCTGGCGAGCACATGTTGTTCGTTTCCACGACTCTCAAGCTCACGAAGAGAGCGGTCCTTCGCGAGCACACGACGAGCGTAACCCATCGAGTCCGCCTTCGTTCACGTTCAAGCTCCCCGCGACATTCATTGTGGTTTTCGACTGCACGGATGAGATCGGTGTATACGGAGTATTTCGGGGCTGCATCATCCGACCTAACCCAGAATGGCCGGAAGTTCTCCCAACGCTCAACTCCCAGCACCGAGTGGGACATATCGCTCGAAGGGATGACGGCTTTTACGTACTCCCGAGTAACTCTCCAGGGGCACAGGACCGCATTCCAGATAGGTTAATGATCTGCTTCGATCAGGAAGACAGTTGGGGAGTGTATGGGACTTGGGGCGATGACTTCAAGGTTCGTCCCGACCGCGAATTGTTCGTGCCGCTCCCCGTGCGAAACTCGACCCACAATGTCCGGGTAGTGAAGGTGAATCGCCGCGGCGATAAGATCGCCTTCGTTAAGCCGGCGCGAGCCTGATACTGACTTGATAATCGCGCCGAACGCAGTCCGCAGAGGTGCAAGCGTGGCAGCAGCTTGCACCTCTCCATTTAAATTCTTTCCAAGCGGGGATCAGCGAACGAAAAAGTTGGGAGGGGCGCTCCCGATACAGGCGAGCACCCCTCCAAATAACCAGATAAGTCAGATTTCAGGCACCTTCACGGCGACCGCACCGCGATCCACGGCGGCCAGGAACGATCCGCCTTGAGACGCGCAAGGTACGAACGGCTGTAGTCCCAATCAAGCCACTGAAATACGCCGGTATCAACAGCCTGTTGGAATTGAGACGCTGCACCTTCGCGGTCACCGTCGGCAAGCCGTGTGATGCCAATGAAGAAGTGGGCTTCACACTGACTTCGCCGCGAACTTCCCGCTGCTTCAAGCAATCTATCCTCCGTTATCAAGCCAAGATTATAGTCGAGCAGTTGTTGATACCACCCGACCATCCAGGCAGGCATTTGGAGGAACGGCTCGCCGAGCTTCCGGCACGCCGCTTCAGCCTCACTCTTTCGCCCGAGCAAACGGAGAATCGTTTGCGGGTAAAGTGAAACCACGCCCGAGCCTTTCCGCTCGTCAGCGACCCGATAGGCGTCTAAAGCGTGCTTCTCGCCTTCCGGGAGATCGCTTGCCAGTATCGCTTTTGCGATGTCGACGGTTACATCGTACTCCGTGAGTGACTGAAGAAAATCAATTCCCTCTCGAGCCCTACTGGAACGATATAACCCGTTTGCGTAGTAAGCGATGACGTTACTCGGGGCACTCGCCTCGAGACTTACTCCGTGCCATTCTCGAAGAGCACTCGTCTCATCGCCGATCTGAAGGAAGAAGTGTCCGCGCGCCCATCGTGCTTCCGCCGAGAGCGTGGATTCGAGCTTGGAGAGCATCGCCATATCGCTCTCGGCCGAACGGAGCGCCTCATCACGCTTGCTGGTACGATTCCCTTGTTCGTAGATATGGATCGCCACAAGTTGAGCGAGGAGATCCACAGTCCGAATCATCGGGTTTTCTGGCAGAATGCTTGATGCGACCCGGGCGTGTTCACGCGCCTCGTCAGCATCGAGCTCCGTGCCTGTATCGACAGCGTGTTCGGTAAGCGCTCGGGCGAGGAGAATGCGTGCGAGCGGACTTCCCGGTTGGGTTGCTACCGCTTCGCGAAGCATCGTGAGGCCTCTGCTGGGCCGTGCGAGTGACTGTGCGAGGCCCACGTACAACTGATCCTCCCACGTCTCGACCTCGAACCGCTCCAACTGATTTAACTTCGGGTAGTAGCGGTCCCATTCGCCGTGCTCATGCCAGGATACTGCAAGCATCGCCTGAGCGGCGGCAGAATCGGGGAGGAGCTCTACCGCTCGCTGGGAGTGGTGCATGGCCTTTCGGTAACGCCCCTGGTGGAGCGCCACCTGAGCACGAAGCATCTCAAGCCACCCTTCCGATGCCCCGAGTCGCTCGGCGCGTTTGACGGCAAGCAGGGCTTCATCAAAGTTCCCGCCTGCCGCTGCCAGAAAAGCGTGTTCCTTCGCAGTCCGGAGTTTCATCTGGTGAACTGAGTGCTGAGTATAGAAGGCCGCGGAAGCAGTAACGAGTACGGCAATCGCAATGCTCGTTGCGCCGAGACGATTCCTCTTCACCCATTTCACCGCTCGCGTCCCGATTCGAACGCGCTTCGCACGAATCGGACGACCCTCGGCGAAACGCCGCAGGTCTTCGGCGAATTCCTGCGCCGTCTGATAACGGCTCTTCGGGTCTTTTGCGAGCGCTTTGAGACAGATTGTCTCTAAGTCCCGCGGAATGTGCGGATTCACTTTCCGTGGCGGTGCTGGGCCAAGATGCACAATCTGAGCGGCGATTGAGTGGCACGTTGGACCGTTCACTACCGGTTGAAGCGTGAGGAACTCATAGAGCGTCGCACCGAGCGAGTAGATATCCGTCCGGTGATCAACGCCTGAATCGCCGGGCATGCACTGCTCTGGAGACATGTAGAGTGGTGTGCCGACCAGTTCACCAGCAACCGTTACCCGAGGTTCTTCGCACAACTGAGCAATTCCGAAGTCCGTGACATAGAGCCTCCCCTCGGTGGAGATGAGAAGATTCGATGGCTTCACATCACGGTGGATGATCCGATGCTGATGCGCGAAATGGATCGCGAGTGCAACATCGGACATCAGTTGAGCAACCGTTCTGAAGTAGTCGCCCCTTTCTCCCAAGAAGGGTACTCTTGTCCGATTCGTCGGGAACACCACTTGATTCGGTGGAAGCTCTGCGCTCACCGCCGGAACTTCAGGAGCCCCGTTATTTGCGCCAAGTTCAAGTGTCTCTGCAACAAGCGGTGCCGCGCCGGGCTGTCTCACAGTTATCGACTCACCCGTTTGCAGTGCGCGAATAACGGTGCTGAGTGGAACCCCGGTTATGAGCTGCATTGCGTAATAGAGAACATCATCAGTACTCCCAACAGCGAATACCTGGACGATGTTGGTATGTTGAAGCTCCGCAGCCGCCCTTGCTTCTCGCTCAAATCGATGCCGAACTCCCTCAAGGGCGCTTCGAGGGAGAACTTTTACCGCAACATGCCGGCCGAGTTGTTGTTGCACCGCCTCGTAGACAACGCCCATTCCACCCCGGCCAATTTCATGAAGAACAACGAATTCGCCAAGATTTGTGCCTCTTGCGATCGACATGGGATATCCTCCATCAAAATTCGTCAAACCTTCGTTTCACTGATCCCCCGCTCTGTGCTGAATTTCGTAAACGCACTTCAACGCAAAGCAGGGATAACCCTTCTACCCAGAGATTTTCGCTCGTCATTTGGCCGACCCTACCGGACGCGCAAACCGCGGCTCGTAGGTAGACCTATTCGCTTGCTGAAAGTTTGAACGGTTGAAGGGAAATTTTGAGGATTCTTGCGGCTTGTTGCTTACCCTAACAACCATCTCGGCTGTCAGGGCGAATGTGCTTTACACTAGCTCGCGCTCGACAAGCCGAGGGGGGTAAAGCTAAAGAAAAATGAACGTGCCTGAGAGATCATACTGGGAGAGCTATAACGACCACGTAAGAAAGTCAACAGTTATTTATCTCCTCCCATTTTCGTCTCAGTTCGGGATTGTTCGACCAAACCTCAAACATGAACTGGCGGTGGAGGTCCAACCAAATAATAATCTGTTCGGGAGTTAATTTCGTCTCTTCGCCCCACCAGGCGGGTTGTTCGCCACCTTTAGTTGCTTGAGACTTGCTTTGACTATCGTGATTTTTGGAGCTGTTTAACATCGTAGAGGTCTTTATCTCGACCGGCTTTTATTTTCAGTTCAATTAAATCGTCCCTCCCGAGTACTTTTATTTTAACACCAAAGGCTTCGACCACCAATTGGCGAGAAGCGAGGTCGGCAAACGGTTTGGGTTCTTCGACGAAAATGTCAATGGTTTCAAATGGGTTCTGTGGATTATGAAAAGAAAAGACCATCATTCCTTTCTCCCTAATCCATTCGTGACGTTTCTCTGCGTTTGCGAGGTCTATTGCGGCGACCGGGACCCGGGGCTTGAATCCCAGCTGAGTGGCGACGCCTACAAATTTCAAAACATTCGACTCGTTTAGGTCAAGGATCAGATCCAGATCGACTGTAGCACGTTGCACCTGATGCAGATTGACGGCAAAGCCTCCTGCAACCAAATAGTTGATCTGCTCACGATCGAGCGCCACAAATATATCACGATAGAGTATGGGCATAACGAAGATACTATCAGCTCTCAGCAAATCACGCCCATGAAATTACCTTGGCGAGGTGCTCCACACCGAAACGCCATTTAAAACCAATCGGAGCAATGCGTTCCACACAGATGGGCCGAACCGGCCGGTCGTCAATCGACGGTCCGGCCCGCCTGTGTGGGTCAAGGGTAGCAACGCTACCCTTGGGCCAATGATGGTCAGTCACCAGGGAGTTTCCGCCGCGATCGAAAGACCACCGTGCGTGGTCTTCTTCAGCCTAATGGTGTCGTTGTGATTCCCTTGCCCCTGCCCTTTCCACTCTTCGGTGTGGGTGAGCACCACTTCATCGTCGCCGACAAATGCTGCTGAACAGGAAGCATGCCACGAGCCACGAAAAGCACGGGGCTTGTTCTTTGTGGTGCGCTGCCCGTCGAGAGTCAAAGTGAACGTCGTCGGATGCCCGTCCCGATGTGACTTGATCTTGACCTGGAGCCTCCGTGCAGGGTCCGAGAAAAACTCCCGCACCGTTCCTTGAAGTCGAAGCTCGCCGTTTAGTCCATCGCCCAGTGATACGCAACTGCTTCCATACATTTCTACAGCCCTCGCTTTCTTTTCGGTACACTGATCTTATTTTGCCCGTTTGTAGCGATGAGCGCAGACAATCATCTGCGTTCATCGCTACAAACGGCGGGTATCGAAATGTAAGCAAGGGAAAACCATCGGTTCGGAGCACCCTCANNCCTCAGCTCATGCAACAGGTGACGCATGTAACTGAGGTTGGCCGTGAGGTGTCAAAACACAAGTCGGTGTTTCAAAGAGCAAGGCGACGTAACTCTTACATGTTTTTCGCTTAACTGAAAGCAGGAAGCGCAAGCGTTGTTAGACAGCAAATAAACAGCTGTTTCGACTTGCACAATTAATCAGATCGACTACATATCCAAGCGGAAAACTTATTCATTGGGGTAGAGGAGCACTGCTTGTTCTCGCCTGCTTACTGTGTTTCTCGGAGCGGAGTACCCAAGCGTGAACAACAGTTGTGACCCAAATTAGGGTTGATGAAGTAATAGTTTTTGAAACGGAGTTCAGTTTCGGAAAGGGCATGGGTACAAGCATGGAATCACTCATTCCATTCCTACAGGCGTTTCTTCTCACAGTCCGTGAACAGTTTCGCGGTACGGCGGCGACACTAATATCGCGTTATCAGATAGAAGTGCAGAAGACTCGTCGAGGCCAGCCACTTCACCCCCCACAGGAGCGTGAGGCACATGACGTTTTCAGCCGACACAAGGGCGCAGCGCCCAGCTCACTCGCGATCCGGGACCTTCCTGAAGGGACCCTCACGCGAAGAATCTGTGCAGAGGGCGTTGAACGATCGGTTGCCGAGCTCGTTGCGGTTGTAAATCCCCAGCTCGGCGCGAGGCGGGGAGGTCCAGTTGGCGGTGGAAGCGTGGGAGCGTTTGAGGTGTTTGCTGCGCTCCGTTGTCACCTCGAGCAGCATTGCCTTCCCGTTAAGGGAATCGATGCGCAAACGAGGAAGTGGGCAGCACTGATCACCGGAGCGACAGTTACCGAGACTCCGCCTGCACCGGCTCAACCGACGAGGCCGGCTTCGGAGCCAGTTCCAGGACCAATCCCCGCCCCCACTGCTCAACCAGTTGAAGCCAAGCCGCGAACAAAGCGGCGCGGTCAGCCGGGTTCAGTTCCTCACTATCGGTTCGTCGAAGCGCTCCTCGCGGGGTTCACGAACGCAAACGACGATACCCTGGGACAGTATCGCTCCTACATTCTCACTTTCCTTGCTTGGTATCTGCGTGACCTCGAGCGAGCAACGGTCGTTGACGTTGCACTCCTTGCGGAGCAGGGCGAAGCGTTGCTTCCTCAGCTCTGTAAGGCCAACGTCAAGGACTTAGTGGCCCGCCATATCGCATGGCTGGTGGCAGAAGAAGAACGGTCGCCATCTCAGCTCGCGATGCGAAGGTCCGCCATTCAGCGATTTTGCCGATTTGCTCGCGAACAGCAATCAGTTCCGAGACCGCGTACCGGTCAAGCAGTTGGGCAACCGGTCGCCATCGCCTGATCGGTGTTGGATGAGCGTCCACTCCGTCGTGCCGGCCAGGGTTGTGTTCCCTGGCCGGCTTGGGCGAAAGAGAGTTGCGATCCTAGAAAGGTTCAAACTGTCGGGTCGCAACTCGTTGTTCGTTCCATCGATTTGCAGTAAGCAAGAAGATAATGAGAATACTGCTTGCTGGATCGACCTTATTCCAAGCGGAGCTCTCCGCCCTCGGGCACGAGGTAATGAGCATTGGAATGACCCCTGACTGCAACGTGCGAATTAAGCGCGAGCAGCTCGATGCTGAATTTTTGGTTCATGATCTTGCAAAGAATTTTTCTCCAAACGTCATCTTTCAATCAGAAACCCTTGGTGGTGCCCGTTTTATCATCAAGAATTTAGATCGGGTTTCCTTACCAAAGGTCTACTACGCAATTGATTGTCACTTAAATGCATACTGGCAGCGAGAGTATGGACGATGGTTCGACCTCGTTCTCGTCTCACAATTTGCACAAGTAGCAGAGTTCCAGGCGACGTGCCGCCAGGTAGAGTTTTTCCCCTGGAGCTACTCCCCAGAACTGTTCTACGCGGGGAAGGACGAACGGCCAATAGATATCACCTTCGTCGGTACGCTCGATCCGGTCTACCGGCGGAAACGAAGCGAAATTATCAAGCGAATTGAGCGTCGCTTTTCGCTCAAACTCTTCGCTGCATCGGAGAAGTCGCGCTTGTCGGAGCAGGAGATGGCAGATGTATTTCGCTCGGCACGAATTGTCCTCAATGAGTCTGTATATGGCGAAGTGAACTACCGTTACTTCGAGGCGATGGCCTGTGGAGCACTGCTTGTTACCGAAAGTATCGGCAAGCCCGGTACTGCGCTTTTTCAGGACGGAGTCCACCTTGCTTATTACGGCCCACATAATATAGAGGAGGTCGTTTGCTACTATTTGGAGCACGAATCAGCACGCAAGCAAATTGCTGCATCGGGAATGGAGGAATGCAGAGCGAAGCACACTCGTTCGGTGCGAGCGCTTGAACTGAGTCAACATCTGGGATTGCTCGCGCATGAAAGTAGTGTTCGCGGGAAAAATGCACTCGGACTCGGAAAGACCTGGCTCTATTTGATGCGCCGACGGCTCAGCCCTCCGGAATGGAGCTACCAAGAAGCCTCGCTTTCCTTTCAAATTGCGTTGGAGCACGACCCTACTTGCTACGATGCGCTCCTCTACCACGGCATCGTTCAGGCTGAGCTTGGGAACATAGCTTCCGCAAGCGATCTGTTCAGGAAAGCAGGCGTGGTTCACGGTGGAGACCCCCGTGCTGCGTTCTATCTCGGTGTGCTCTGTTTTCAGCAAAAGATGGTTGAGCAAGCGAAAAAGGCTCTGTTGCTCAGTGCCAAATGTAGAACGAATTTCTTTCAGCACTACGGTGAGCGTTGGACCGCATTGCTTTCTGACACAGAGACGTTCAACAGTGAGTTCTACTTCCTTGCAGGAAAACTTTTTGAGGATGCCAGATTTGACCTTGCGATCGGCTTCATTGATTTCTCGGCCAGCAACTTCCCGCTATTTGCGTTCGACTGCTATAAGCTGAGCCTGAAGCTCGATCCAAAGAATGGTGAAACCTACTTGGCGCTTGCGGAGCTCTACTTTCGACACAAGCTTTTTGATCAGGCGATGCTCGCTTTTGAAGAGGCAATTCGCCTTGGGAAGCAGGAAAAAGAGACCTTTGAGCGGTTTTATCTTTCCGCCTATCACGCATACGCTCTTCCGTCTGAGGTCGTTTCGTCGGTCTCGTAACCTAACGATTCTTATACAACGGACTCAGTTTCTTCTCGAGGGCGAGTTGCGCGCGCTTCTTCTTCCTCCGCCCTTTCGCTTTTTTCTCATCGCGGATACGGTGCTTGTTCTTTTTGCTCTTTGTTGGTGATGGCATCGCGGTCTTCTCCTTGTCGTTACTCGTAATTAAAATTTATCGTCAGACACGGTTGAAGTTTCAATACTATAGCCGAGCTGTGCGAGCTTACTTGCACACTCGTTTCGCTCACGCTTGTTTGGAATCGCCGTCTCGAGATCGCTCCCTGAAAGCTTCTCTCCCTTGATTAATCGTGCGACGAGCTTTAACTCCAGCGCAGAAAACGGAAGAGAGTTTAAGCTATAATCCTCAAACGCTTTCCAGGCAACGGGCACCCGCTCTTTTACCAAGCTTGCCATCGCCTCGGCAAACACTCGAATTTCGTACTGTGCGTGCTTATCGAGCCTAAGCTTTAAGAAGTGAAAAAGATTATGGAGGTCAATCTTCCAGTACCACTCGGTATAGAGTGACACCGGGAGATTCACGCGGGCGAGCTCGCGGCGCATCTTCTTCTCGAGATAGTGTTGATACTCCTCGTAGGTCGCTGCTTGAGTGCGAACAAAAGAGGCAGAGACCTCCCCTGCCCCCTCGACCTGTTTTCCGGTTCCACCCTGCTTATTCTGCGCTGACTGTGTGGTGCAAATCTCTGGGGCGGGCTGATAGAACAGATCTGGCATCTCACTGTAGCGTGCGCTCACCTCGTTAACATTTGCGGTTCGATGCCGAATCCACTGCCGAGCGACGAAAATCGGCATCCGACAGTGAAATTTAAATTCAACCATCTCAAATGGCGTGGTGTGTTGATGCCGCATGAGGTAGCGGATCAAGCCTTCATCTTCACTGACGGTCTTCGTGCCTTTCCCATACGACACGCGCGCCGCTTGGACGATTGAGGCATCATCGCCCATCACGTCGACAAGTTTTACAAAGCCTTTATCGAGGACGCGAACGGCTCCCTCGGGAAAGCTCACTTCGTTTGTATTCATGAAAATCTGGTCCTGCAGATGATAGTACGGACGAGGTAGTAATAGATCAATTCTGAACTTGAGACAACGGCCTGGGCGGACTGAGCACTAGCCTGCAATTAGCTTTAGATAGCAGATAGCGTTTCCCTTGTCGCGAAACATTCGCTCGAACTCGGTACTAATATTCGCCTGCAGGAAGTTACTCTCGTAGAGGTTATGCGTCATTTCTTCAATACGAAAGAGTGTGCCCGCACGAACGAGCGTGAGGAGAGTTTCAAAGTACTCATGGTGATCCGTCTTTACGGAGATGAACCCTCCCGGAATAAGTAAACTGTACCACTCCGTTAGGAATTTGCTGTCGAAGAGTCGATGCTTCTCTCCTCGTCGCTTCTCCCACGGATCAGGGAAATTGATGTAAACGCCGCTAATCGAGTTCGGCGGAAAAATCAACGGTGCGTTTCGCGCATTGGTCCGTAGGAGGAAGACATTGGAAATTCCGCGCTTCTCTCCCTTCTCAATCGTGCGCACTGATCGCTTAAAGCGGAGTTCGAAACCATAGAACTGTGTCTCTGGCGCACGCTCGGCCAAGTCGAGGAGATGGCCTCCCGAACCCGAGCACAGTTCACAGATGATCTGCTTTCCCTTCGAGCGCTCGCAAACTAGCTTTCGATCATGCTCAAAATCAGTGAAGGTGAAGAGCCTTCCAGGGAACTCGGTAAGTCGTTCACGATAGGGGTTCGGTTGCCGCTGTTCAACAGTAACTTCCATGGGAACACACAACCGCTAAAATGGCCCATCGGATGGCGACCAAGGGGGATCGTCTACCTTTGGTTGGGACGTGGTGGTTCCAGGTGGAGGAGTCACCGTTGGAGTTGAGGTTGATGGGGCGGCCTCGGCTGGTGGAGGTTCGACTGGACGAACAACTTTCTTCGGCTTAGGAATCCGCTTTACCAGGTCAGCACACTTTGCCGTCGCTGCTTCAGAACGCTCAACAAGCGAATTTGCCTCTTCAACCAGTCGTGCGCCCCGTTCCCGCTCCACTTTCGCCTGAGCGCGGTGCGATGCCGCTCGATCCGCTGCCTCATGGGCAAGTCGGACATAATTTCCCAAAACTCCTTCTGGATCTTGTTCCGGGAGCGCTGGGGCACAGGCGGTGGCACAAGCGAGGACGCTTACGCCCACAATTCGCCGCGAGAGGCCTTTGAATTTCAAGCTCATGGTCAGTAAACTCGCCGAATATGATGGGATCGTCAAGGAATCTCAGGAAATTTTAGCAGCAATATGGTCGAATTCAACGTGTGGCTGACCCGAGAGGGAAGGTCTATGGTGGCTCATTTGCTTCGCCGCAATCAGATTCGTGTGTCCCCGCACTTCCTCCACCAACGGCGCATGCGGCAACTTTAATGCTATTGCTCGCCGATAGGCCAAGATGCTTCACAGCCCCAAGGGCTACGACCGCGATGAGCGACATGAGGAGTGCATGCTCGACCGCAGTTGCACCACGGGAGTTTGCAATCCGTTGTTTTAGCTTCGTGAGTAGTTCCATCGTCGTTATCCAGTCGTCTGAGAGTAGTCCTGCAAGGTTTATGCCGCACACGCGAGGACCTTCGAGCAGGGTGAGTTCCTAAATTGAAGAGATGTCAGGATCAGGGAATCTCTTACAACCCGGTCCGTCGTTCACTGAACAGGGCCGAGAAAAAGAAGAAGGGAGGAAAGGGCTGTCCGTGGACCCTTTCCTCCCAAAGAAACGACTGATGGAAGGAAATTTGCTTTCGTTGTTGGCCGATTAATTCGCGTCAACTAACAGCCAACTTATAAATTAGTTATGCAAGTCTTAGGCCATGTTGCGTCACCGGAGTGTGCAGCATTGGGAACCAAGAAAGTGTAACAAATGGTTGCTTAAAGCCGGCAGACACAGAAAATTAATTTAACTATCTACAATATCGAGCTTTTTTTAAACACGTAAGTTATAAAAGCGATCATTTCGTTATCTAACAAACTGGGCTGGCGGAGCGGCGTGCCTTGGACCTTAGGAGAACCACCAATATAACCCATCTTTGGGGCAAAAAATGTCAGTCCCACTTTTGAGCATTCTTCGGTACAGGTGTAAAAATGAGACACCTTTTATTGTAAAACATTCATCTTGGATTTAAATGTGCCGATTACAATAGTGCACGGGTTTTTAAAGTTTTAAATGATCAAGTATTTCAGCAACTTAAGCACACAGCGTCAAATTAACGCATTTAAATAAATATAAAAAAGTCATCCTCATCGTACACTTTCTCAAACAATGAACCGGCTTGAAGAATATCGCTCGATGAGGCTCGACGTGCTTGCAATGCTCGTAAGGCCCATCGTCCGGTTCTGTCTTCGTCGGTCCCATAGTGTTCAGGACCTTATTCACGTCGCAAAGCTTGCCTTCATTGAGCTTGCAGCAGAAGAGATTGAGCGCGCAAACAAGAAAGTAAATATGAGTCGATTGAGTGTCGTGACCGGGCTCCATCGTCGCGACGTAGCAAAGATCTTTAGTGAACGGAAACCAGCAAGCGAAGACCGTTTGAGTCTCGTTGAGCGTGTCATTGGGCAGTGGCGCCATGATAAACGCTTCGCCTTGGGTGGCGGTCAATCGAAGACGCTCAGCTTCAAAGGCGAGAACAACGAATTCCAACAACTTGTGCGAACGGTGAGTACGGCAATTAAGCCTGGGACGATACTCTTTGAACTTGAACGAATGGGCGCGGTAAAGAAAACGAGCCGAGGATTAACACTCGTTCTCGAACTCGGTGGATTTGCAAACTTTCCGCGGAAGGGGTTCGAAGTTCTCGCCACCGATATCGATACCTTAATTCAAGCTGCCGAAGAGAACTTATTAGTTGAGAAACAAGAGAAGGGAATTTCAAATCTTCACCTCCACACTGAATATGACAACGTGTTTCGAAAGGATCTACCGAAGATTCGAAAATGGCTTGTTACCGAGGGGAAGGTGTTTCACAAACGTGCGCGTGAATTCATTTCCCAATTTGATAAGGACATTAACCCCGATCACGAGGGTCAGGTCGCGGGACAACGGGTGGTCATTGGAACATTTGCGCTTACTCCCCCGCTGGGCGAGCTCGCACCAGAGGCGTTAGAGCTGCTTCACAGCGAAACGCCGAAGGCGAGTGACGAAGAACGCTAAATTTTCAATATAATTATTGAATAACCCGGTGGGCCTTAGCAGCGAGTGACTTGCCGATCTCTTGAAGCAAGCGCTTCGGCTGAATTGGTTTATTGAACACAGGGACGCCAGGTAAAGCCTGCTCGAAGAACCCCGCATAGCTTGGTAGATGCCCGGTAACCGCAACAATCGGCGTCCAGGGGTATACCCAAACCAATTCGCGAATTGTTTCTACACCAACATTGAGTGAACATTCGTAGTTTGCAGCCTTTTCGCCGCTTGCAAATGGCATATGAAGGTCGCAGATGATCAGATCAAATGTGTCGCTTCGAAGCACCGAGAACGCTTCATCAGGACAAGGAGTATCCACAACGAAATAGTTTGAGTCGCGGAGAAAATCGGCGAGTACGGCCCGAAAATCGTCGCAATCGTCGATGAGGAGAATGCTATCCATGCCGCCCAGTCTTCCTTGCTCTTCCAGCGAGGAAAAGTATCGACAGCTCGCGCTCGAAACTAAATGCTCTCGTGAGCGCGCAGTGAATATCGCACTCATATTGCGGCAATCAAGCGACCGATGCCTCTTCGCTCATTTAATTCGCGCCGAATAGGTAGATTACGAGTAGCTTGGTCGGATACGATAATAAAGGAAGGTGCCACTTCGGCCGATCTAAGAGAGGAACGGTATTTTAACTTTTTCACAAAGGTTCCCCGCCGTGCGAAACGATGAACTCGATACCTGTCACGCCTATTTGAACGTGCTCCACGCTGGGCTGCAGGGGAAGCAGGCAATGCTCCACATCCTCCAGCAACTTACCGACGAATGTTCGCTCGGGACAGAACTTCGCCATACCCGAGTGCTCCTCGAGGAGGTCATCGCCTGGAGCGAAACGTTGTACGAAACCAAATGGTGCGTGTTACAGGTGGCTCACGATAGCCAGAGTATTGACCTCGCACGTCTTGCGATCCTCTTTGAAGAGTGGATGGACGAAATTCAACGGATGGGTTGCGCCGCCGAGACTATCCTCTCGAACGCGGAGTTTTGGAAAGATATCGCTGCTGTTCAGATGCTGGTTGCGTTACTCGGCTACCATGCCTATGCCCGCGACCACTATATCCGTGGGCTCGTCCGATATGGTGAAGCGTTCGAGCGTGATGATATCGCTGAGAAATGGCGTGTCCACATTCCGTCCTCGCAGCAGTGCCTCCAGATCGCTCATAATTTTTTAGGGCAACTCGGGAACAATACTGAAGTCACCACAACATTTGCGTTCCAGCTCCACGAAGAAACTCTCCTCTTACCAGCGATTTTTCGCTGTCAGGTTCATGACCTCAATCAAATCCGTGCGCTTACCCTCGGTGAGTTTAATTATGAACAGGCAGGCTTTACCCCGGACGAGGCCGACCGCTGGGTCCAATGTGGAATCATCGCCGCACAAGCCGGATACTGGCGAGCGTATGAAATCAATCCGGAGGAGGTCGTCACTTGGATTCGCTATGGATTTATCGATCCATGTCACGCTGGGAGTTGGCGCTACCGCGGATTTTCAGCAAGTGAAGCGTTTGTCTGGGCACAGTCCGGATACTCTCCGCGCGAGGCGACCATTTACGTGGGCTTCGGTTGCAAGAGTCCTGAACAGGCACGAACCTTTGACGGTGTGAAGCACTAACGACCTCTTTGATGGGTCGGGTCTGAGAGATACAGCGTTTTCCCTCCAAAGTGAACGACCGCCGCTGAGCTTGCACCCAACGGCGATCGCATCACTGACTCATCGAAGCCACTGAGCCTCTTATGGCGTCGCTTCGGAGACCGGAAGCAACCCGATCGGTAATCCTTGTTCCTGTTGGTACAACTCGCGCCGCGCGAAGTCACACTTCGCTTGCTCCGCTTGAGAGAGGCCGTTTCCGAATTCATCGTGCGCCGTAACGATCAAATCATTTCCACACGGCTCTACACGCGCAGTCAGGAATGGATACTGCTCGGTGTAGACCGAACCTGTCGCCGCGGGCGATTCCTCCTCTGGAAATTGGTCGAGCCATGGCTGAAACTCTCCCTCGAAAAATCCGACGAAGGAGAACGTTCGGTCAGCGATTACCATTCGCCCACGTAGCAACGCCGGCGAATCTCTCGCTGGCACTCTCGCCCAGTTTTCACTGTGGAGCACGGCGCCAAGCCCTTCAGCGCCAAGATATTTGAGTGGACGGACCGTTAACGAACGGCCAGAAGTTGTTGCCTTGACGAACCATTCGCCTGTAGCGGACTCGGAAGCGGGAAGCTGCTCAAGCGCTTGTTGCACCGAAGCAAAAAATGGTTGAAGCATCTCGACGTCAGGGTGCACGTACCCTGTATCGTTCCAAACCTCCCGAAGCTGCCGAGTGTCATTCACCGCGCCAACGAGACGATAACGTTCCCCGCCGGAGTCAACGATCAGCTGAAGATGTCCCAGCTTCTGTGCGGGCGTGAACAACCAATTCCCAAAACAGAGGATCGCTATAAGGAAGAGCAGGATAAACGACGCAGCAAGTTTTTCTATCGCTCGATTCATACGGTTGCCTTTCGCTTGAGTACCAGGACGATACAACCTTCCATAGCTGTATCTCTCTACCCGTAATGAACTCTGAGAAGGTGGCAAACTGAATGTGAAAGATGAGGCGTATTGCGGGAACTTATTGTAACTCGCTCGTTCGGTCAAGCACGTGACGGGCTACTTCCATCATGATAGTACGCTACGATGAAGCACCAAGAGCGAACGAGATGAAGGATCACGAGTCATTCAATTTCAATGGTCGTATACGAAGTATACGTCATGCCATCTTCGGTATCGCGCTGATGCTTCGTTCACAACACAACGCCTGGATTCATGCGCTTGCAACTATTGTAGTCATCACCGCCAGCTTCGCTTGTGGAATTTCGAGGAATGACTGGTGTTGGATCGTGATCGTGGTGCTTGCGGTATGGACCGCTGAGGCTTTAAACACCGCATTTGAATTTCTCTGCGATGTGACTTCGCCAGAATTTCATCCATTGGTGAAGCAAGCGAAGGATGTAGCAGCTGGCTCGGTACTGCTCGCTGCAATCGGAGCAGTGATTATCGGCTCAATTATTTTTGTTCCTTATCTGGAGAAACTTTGATGAAAAACTCTCGAGCTGTTCCCGATGGGCTTTGAATTGTTCCAACACACAGCGGATCTTGGAATCCGTGTCTGGGCGAATAGTAAGGCTGAGCTCGTCTCGGAAGCGGTAAAGGGTCTCTACGGCGCAATCGGCGAAATCGAACCTGAGGCGCAGGAAACGGAACAGATGTCCGAATTTACTGCTGAGGCTGATTCAGACGCTCATTTGCTCCGGGACTTTCTTGCGCACGTGCTTTTTACTTTGGAGACCCGGCACCGAATGGTGACATCGATCAGTGTGCACTATTTCGAGGCGCCACAAATTCGCCTCACAGTCGGGACAAAACTGGTTGCTCCGGACCTCTCGGTATATCATCGAGAAGTGAAAGCGATTACCTATCACGAGCTTGCTCTAGACCAGAAAGATGATGGGTATGAACTGAGTATGATCGTTGATATCTGAGGGAAGAATGGGCGACTACACAGGACCATTAGAGAAAATCGATGCATATCGGTTCCGTATTCCCAAATCATACAAAGCAGGAATGCTTGTCGATGGGATTATTTATTCAAGCGAGCAGCTCATTAAGGGCGTAACGCGCGACAAATCTCCAGAACAGGTCGCAAATGTCGCGTGCCTTCCAGGAATCGTTGGTGCCTCACTCGCAATGCCAGATATTCACTGGGGCTATGGCTTTTGCATCGGCGGCGTTGCTGCAACCGATCCTGAGGAGGGTGGTGTGATCAGCCCTGGAGGAGTTGGCTATGATATCAATTGTGGCGTGCGTCTTATTCGAACAAACCTCTCGGCTGCCCAAGTGCAGCCACGGCTGAAGGAGCTCGTCGATATCTTATTTGCAAAGGTTCCCTGTGGGGTGGGTAAAGGCGGACTCGTAAACTTTAAAAAAGCTGAGCTCTCGAAACTGCTCGAGCAAGGCTCGCGCTACGTGGTCCAACGGGGATACGGCTGGAGCTCGGATATTGAGTACACGGAAGCAGGGGGCGTACTGACTGGAGCTCGACCTGACTTTGTAACTGACCAAGCATATGAACGCGGGGCAGACCAATGCGGAACGCTTGGGAGTGGGAATCACTTCCTAGAAGTACAGCTCGTAGAAAAAATATTTGATGAGCAGGCAGCAAATGCCTTCGGCCTGGCGAAAGATCAAGTAACGGTCATGATTCACTCGGGTTCACGGGGACTAGGTTACCAAGTATGCGAAGATGCGCTCACCGCGCTTCGGGAGGTTCCAAAAAAATATGGAATTAAACTCTACGACCAGCAGCTTGCCTGCGCGCCGGTCCGCTCGCCGGAGGGCCAACGGTACCTTGGTGCGATGCGAGCCGCAGCGAACTTTGCTTGGGCAAATCGGCAAATTATGACGCACCTCACCAGGGAAGCATTCGAGTTTGTGTTTCAAGAATCGGCGGAGAAGCTGGGGATGCACCTGCTCTACGATGTCGCGCATAATATTGCGAAGATGGAGCCCTACACCGTCGATGGCGATAAGCGATTACTCTGCGTTCATCGTAAGGGCGCAACTCGTGCATTCCCAGCAGGCCACGAAGAGATTCCCGATCGATATCGGACAATCGGCCAACCGGTACTCATTCCCGGAGACATGGGCCGAGCAAGTTACGTCCTTGTCGGTGAAGTCGGAGCGATGGAGCACACCTTTGGCAGCACCTGCCACGGGGCGGGACGAGCAATGTCCCGAGGGGCTGCCATTCGCGCAAGTAAGGGGCGTTCGATCGCAAATGAACTCCTTGAGCGAGGGGTCATCGCCCGGGCCCGAGGTCGAACTGGACTTGAAGAGGAGCAACCTGACGCCTATAAGGACGTAAATGACGTCGTCGACGTTGTCGATGGCGCCGGGATTAGCAGGAAAGTCGCGCGGCTTCGGCCAATCGGTGTAATCAAGGGATAGCGCAGTTCCCGCTAGGCATTTCTCTTGACTTTCGACCGTGCGTACTGTTGGGTTTCCTTGGAGGAACCCAACTATGGACGAAGGGCCATTCTTTTACGCCACCTTTCTCAATCTCCTGATTAACGTTGCCTACACTATTCTTGCTCTCGTGGCCGGCATTGTTTCGTTTCGCTGTATCGATCGAACTTTTTTCCGGGAAATTGATTTCGTGGAAGAAGTGAAGCGTGGTAACATTGCTGCAGCGATTTTTGCTTCAACCATTCTGCTTTTCCTCGCAGTCATCATTGGGATGGCAATGCGCGGGTAGATGGATAAATCCGGTTCTGGTTATCGGTGGCTATTCATCATCCTTGCGATGCTGATCTCAATCGCTGACACGTCTCGCCTCTCACTCCGACGAATGGTCTGGCGTGACGCAGCGGACTCCGAAGAGCCCGCCATTAGCAGGCAACTCAGCACAGTTGCCCTTCCTGCGGAGAGTCTCCCACGACTCGGCCGGGTTACCGCGGTAAGCGATGGGTACGTTCTTGGAGACGAGCAGGTTCGTCGGCTCCATGGCCGGAACTGTAGTCGAACCTACAGTCGGAATTCAATAGTTTTCGCTGAACTTGAGAAAACAACCAATAGCACCTGCTATTTCGATAACGGGTTTCTCACCGGCTTCATTCCATTTGTGGTGAACGACCCCTGGCTCGCATTCCTCGCGGTATCTCGTCAACTGAGATACGTGCGAGACGAAACACAGTACGGGGAGGCCGATATCTTTGTTACTGGACCGGAAGCTTTCCGGCGTCGGCAAGGAGATTGCGAGGATCATGCGATTCTTCTCGCTGACTGGCTTAGCGCACTCGGCTACGACGCCCGGGTCGTCATCGGGACAATGGACGGGTCTGGACATGCCTGGGTCGTGTGGCTGACAACCGAACAGCATTACTTGCTCGAGGCGACCGAGAAATTTCCACGACGCGCGTTACCACTCGCCACGTTACACACAAACTACTCCCCTCGTCTCATGTTCAATGCGACGACTGTTTGGACAAGAAACCCTGGGACGGCGGATACGGACTATAGCTCAGGCGCTTGGACCGAGACCGGAGTATTTAAGCCATATCAATCGCCAGCGGAGCAGTTACTCCACTTTGGTGTGGCAGCACTTGAAGTTGGTTCGTTCGAGGAAGGTGTGGGTCTGCTCAAATCTGTACTCGTACTTCAACCCAACGACCATGAAGCTCACCGTGAATTAGGCCGCGCCGCATTCAAGCAGAGAAGATACCAGGAAGCTGAGAAGCGATATCGAGAAGCACTACGGCTACAGCCGGCGGACAGTGACGCACGCCTCGGTTTGGGAAAAACTCTCCTTCAGCAAAGGCGACCGGGTGAGGCCGCACGAGAGTTCAAAATTGGGCTCTCGCATACACCAAAGATGGCGGAACTCAAGTTTCAACTCGGCTATGCATTCATTGAAGCTCGAAAGTTTGAGGAAGCTGCCAAAGTCTGCGAAGATTACACCAGGCTCGTTCCGAGCGATGAAGTTGGCTATCATAATCTCGGCGTTGCCTTGGAGAACCTCGAACGAATTCCCGAGGCGGTCGTGGCGTATAAACGGGCGCTTGCAATCAACCCAAAATACAAGTTGTCGCAAACGGCGCTACAAAATCTTCGTTAACTTTGCGCGGGAATAACAAGCACTGGACATCGTGCGCCCCGGACGATCCGCTCGGTGACACTGCCTAAAACGAGGTGCTTAAATCCAGCACGCCCGTGCGTAGCCATGATTATCATGTCCACCTTATTGTCGTTCGCAAAGGTGAGGATTTCATCATAGACAGATTTTCTAGCCGTAAGAATCTTTTGTTCGACGTGCATCCCACTGAAATGCTCTGCCACGAGCTGAGTCATCCGTTCCTGCGCGCGGCGGAGTGCTTCCTGCTCAAGCTTCTTTGTATCAACGAGCGCGAGGCCAAATTCAAAATCAATATTTGCTGGTACCAGATCGCCGATGACGGTCAAGAGTATCACCTGTACTTGTGAAGAACCGGCAAGTTTCACCTGTTCCTTCACATGCGGAAGGGCAGTTGCCGCTTCCTTTGAGAAATCAGTTGGGACGAGAATCTGTCTCATGGTCGCTATTAAACCACAGAGTGAGTTTTAGTTCTAGTGACGCGACATGGCAGTATAACTTCGCCTAACTCTGTGTTAGAAGGAAGGAAAATCCCGTCGTAATTTTCGGAGAAGATGCTATGAGCAGCGAAATACTCATCGCTAGTAAGAAACCCACCGTCCTTGAGATTGAGCCAGGCACATACTTCTGGTGTCGCTGCGGGCGGAGCGCTACTCAGCCGTATTGCGATGGATCTCATGCAGGCACTGGCATCTCTCCCCTTGCTTTTACCATCGATGAGAGGAAAAAAGTCGCTCTCTGCAACTGTAAACACACGAACAATTCCCCGTTTTGTGATGGGGCACATAAGAAACTGTGATCACTTTTGCCCATAGCCCGGATACAGACGATTATTTCTTTGTCTGGCCAATTTCCTTCAATCGTATCGATTGCGAGGAGCTTGAGTTCTCGTTTGTAACCCATGACACCGAGACACTCAACCGCCTCGCCTGCGAGGCGAAGTACGATGTGAGTGCGGTTTCAGTTGGCGCCATTCCATTTTTAGCGGAGCACTATGCAATACTTCCTTACGGCGCAAGCATCGGTCGAGGGTATGGCCCGGTAGTCGTTGCCAAGCAGTCCGTCACGCTCGAAGAGCTCAGGCATTTGACCGTAGGCATTCCGGGAGAGATGACTACTGCCGCCCGTGTTTTCCGGCAGCTCGTCCCACAGGCGAAAGTCGTAGAGCTTTCGATTGACCCATTCTCACTCATGTTCGAGGCACTCGAGCAAGGGCGAGTAGATGCATTGGTTTTAATTCATGAGGGTCAGTTGAGTTATCGCTCCTATGGACTCAAGCTCGTAGTCGACCTCGGCAAGTGGTGGACAGACGAAACTGGTCTCCCCCTTGCCCTCGGGGTAAACGTAGTTCGGAGATCGCTTGGTCTCGATACAATGAATCGTATTGCTCGGGTGCTCCGCCGGTCAATTGACTATAGTATGAATCACCGCGACGAATCACTCGAACAGGCAGCTATCTGTGCTGGGAAACGGAGTCTCGACCGTGTCGCCCGTGACCGGATCGATACTTACCTCTCGTTGTATGCCAATCAAGACGCCCTCGGTTTAGACTCCGAATGTCGGGAAGCTATTACAAAGCTAACCACTTCGTTAAAGCCGAACGTCTCTGGTTATGAGGAAGCACCAACCGCTTTGCTATCGCACACGAAGACGAGGTGAAGTTTCGCTTCCTAACGGGAAAGCGCGTTCGCGATGGTAAGTTCGCTCCCAGGAACGCCTCCAGCAACCTGCTCATAGAGCTTTCGCGTTTCCGCCACCGATTGATCAAAATGAAATGCCGTCTCAATTCTCTGCCGGGACGCTTTTGCTAACCGTAGCCGTAGAGTTTCATCTTCGCGAAGTCGCCTGAAAGCTAACGCAAGGGCCGTTGGGTCATTGGGGTTTACAACCAATCCATCACGCTCATGACGAACAATCTCGATCATTCCGCCAATACGAGTAACAACTGGAGGTATCTCTAAACACATTGCTTCGAGCACAGCCTTTGGAAGTCCCTCAGAATCTTTCGTTGGCTGAACGAAGACATCAAACAATCTCGAGATCTCACTCACATCATTGCGTAACCCAGTGAGACATACTCGTTCTCGAAGCCGTGGATCATTGGCAAGTTTTTGCACTCGTTTATCTCTCACGTCGCCAACGACGAGAAAGAAAAATGGTTCATCAGCGAGCTGAAGCGCCGCTTGGAGGAGCACATCAATGCCTTTGTTCGGACGCATATTTGCTACACAGCCGACAATGAAAGCATCAGCGGGGATGTTAAACAGCGCACGGGCAGGTGGCTCGCTCGTCATTTGATACCATTCCGGTCGATGGCCTTTATAAATCCGCCTTAACTTCTCCGCCGGAACACCTTGTGAAAGCAGATAATCCCTGACTGCATCGCACACACAATTGATCGCAGACACACGTCGATTGAGATAGGTCAATCGCGACAGTAAACTATAGCGCGATACATTCTTCGTCCCGCCCCGATAGGCAATTATTCGTGGAGCATCCTTCCATCCGCGCGTTGCAAGGAGCACCACCGAGAGGAGCCGACTGGTAAAGGCATGGATCAGATCGAACTCGTCTGCGCTGAGGAGTTCGTGCATGTATTTGATTGCCGTGCGATCAATCCGACTCCGACAAACAAAGTGTTGAACCGGGATACCAGCGTCACGGAGTAAGTGGTAATGACCAGCACGGGTGTTACAGAGAACTTGAAATTGAAGCTGTTCCCCATGGAGCGCCTTCACCAGGAGCGTCTCGGGGAGATCCATCGTATCGTATAGCGCAAGGATGCGAATCACACTTGTTCTTAGCCTAGAACGAGGCTGCTAGCAACTTTAGAGCGGCCATTTCTCTAAGCTTTTCAAGCACTCATCGTAAACGTCGCAGCTCAGATTAGCTTGCGCATAACATTGGAAACGGTAGGTTCGGCTCGATTCCGGTTAACAAAAGGTTAAGAGCGGTTCAATGGCGACAGCTCCCGCCAATCTCGATCTTCCATTCCAACCATCTGACCCGTTCGTCGGTCGCGATGAAGAGCTTCGCACCCTTATCGATTGCTTACAATCTGCGGGCCAAGGTATTGGGAGCACCGTATTCATTGAAGCAGGAGTCGGAATGGGGAAAAGCAAACTCATCACGACTCTGGAGGAGCACTTACGACTGAGAAGCGAATTTGCAAAAACAATCTTCTCTTACGGCTATTGCTGTCAGGATACGGGAACGCATAATGCCTATCAACCACTCGTAGAGATACTGCAGAACTTTAGCCAACTTACTCCTAGCCTTGCTACTGTCCCACAGTTTCAACAAACACTTAGTAAACGTATCACCAAGATCATTCGAACGACTGCGCCCGATTGGCTACAGATGATTCCGGGCATTGGTCCTCTGATTAGTGCTGGCATGCTCACCGCAAAAATCGCTATGCCACTGATGGGGAAGAATGTCGAACACAACGCCCTCCCTGAAACTATTGCCACCCAGTACACCAATGCGATTCAGCAGATCGCGAAAGAGCATAAACCGATAGTGATGGTCATCGAAGATGCGCATTGGATTGACCGTGCCTCAGCTCAAGTGCTTATTCGCCTCGCGCAGACAATCGCCCAAATGCCGACAGTACTACTGATTAGCTATCGTCCAGAAGCGCTCGAGGCTACTCACCCACTTACACAACTCAGAGCCGAAGTTCGTGCGCGCAACAACTGGAAGCGGCTCTCATTGCAGAGCTTCTCCGAGGAAAGTATAACTCAGTATCTCCGCACGCGGTATGGACATTCACTCGAACCCAATCTCGCGCGTTGGCTCCACCAACTCTGTCACGGACATCCGTTGTTCGTTACTCAATATCTGAAACTACTTGAGGAGCAGGATATTATTTACTGCGAGGGTGATCGCTTTCTGTTCCGCGGGACCATTGCCGAAGAACTGGGACAGCTCGATTTACGCGGTGAAATCGCCGAGATTCGCATACCAGATTCGGTAGAGGCAGTTCTCGAACAGCGAATTGAACGGCTCCCTGCAACTGAGCAAGAACTCCTCGAACTTGGCTCGGTTCAAGGTGAATGCTTCTTTTCATCAGTGTTGGCACGAATTGTTGGCCAGCAAGAGCTACAGGTGCTCGCTCGATTGCGAAAAATCGCCGACCAGCACCATGTCATCAGCTTCCATCCAGCCGACGAATGGTTAAAGCAACGAGCTGAAGTTTTTGCTTTCGAACATCTCGTCCTACAACAGGCACTCTACCGTCGATTGGGAAGAAGGGAGCGGGAGCTCCATCATCATGCCGTGGCCAAACTTTTTGAGGCGTTAGTTGAAGGAGTTCACCCAGCACCACGAAAAATGCTGCTAGAAACGGGCCGACATTTCGCCCAAGCTGGTTGTCTATCCGCTGCTGCACATTGGTATTCACTTGCCGCACAATCATCATTTCGTGATGGTGCTTTCGTCGAAACGGCGAAACTCTGTCGAGAGGTGCTCCACTGGCTCGGAAACGCAACAGATCCAGGTGAGAGTCGGCTTCGGGTGAGCACAATTTGCTTACTCCTCCTCGCCCTTGAATTTTCCTGGTCCGGGAAACGCGAGTTGCAAGGCGAACTTCCGGTAAACGACCTCGTGGATGAGGCTGAACTTCTTGCGACTGAGCTCAACGACCAGGAACTCCTCACCCAGGTGAAGTACATCAAAGCGAGGCTCCTTGCCTCCACTACGGGACTTCGCGAGAGTATTGAGACATTTCAGGAGGCGTTGCAATTGGCGAGTGATTCAGGGGACGAAACGGCAGAGTTCATGGTGCGTTGTGATTTTGGTCACCAGTTAGTCGGAGAGAATATCAACGCCGGTCTCTCAATGATGTACCAGGCAAAATCTCTGTTTGAAAGTAGACTCCAATCAAGATCGAGTGGTGATTCACGGCGGATGCTTCAGCGTCACTATTTCCGTCTTCAGACCACTCTCGGTGTTAACGAGTTTGACCGTGGCGATTTCGATCAAGCACTTGTTCATCTTCAGGCAGGGATTGATGGGCTGCGCGAGCTAGAAATGCGTGACGATCTTAGTCGCGCCTTTAATTTCCTCGGACAGGTATACACTTCAATGGGTCAGTTTGAAGAGGCAGAACGCGCAATCTATAACGGAATAGAGCAGTTGACCGAACGCAAAGGACCAAATCCCTGGCGTGCATACAATCTGGGTTTATTGGGGAAACTCTATCTAGAGTGGGAACGTTATGAAGACGCCGACGAAGCACTGGTGGCAGCGTGGGACGAAACGAAGCGAACCTGGAACGCAGATCTCGCTCCGCTCGTCTCAAATTATCGCGCTGAATTGCTCATCCATCCGTCATTTCAGGGACGTTCTCTCAGCGATGCCCGGATGCTGCTTGAGCAGACAATAGTAGAAACCACGAAAACGAGATTTCACCGGAGTCAGATTGCCGCCCAATCTCTACTCGGCCAACTATTGATCGCGGAAGGTAACACCTCGCAGGCATTAGCCGTAAGCGAGCAAGCGATTCATACACTCCAAGCCGCCTTTCATGGGAAGCTCCCGGCATTAAGAACGGAGGAAGTATTCTTCCTCCATGGAGAGATTCTCGTTCGAGTAAATCTCGATGAGGATGCGCGGATGTACTTCGACAAAGCGAAAGGAATCGTTTCCGAGAAAGCGTCCAGCATGAAGAACGCCTCCGACCGCGAAATTTTTCTCCAGCGAATTCCGATTAATCGGAGGATTCTTGCTGTAAATAGTTAGCGGCGTCAAACACTGGGCTGACAGAGACAGGATGTCTCTGTCTTAATATCAGAACCTTGCCATTCGCGTTCAAACTCGGTCGCTGCGAGAGCTGCTTCCGCTACTCTTCCTTGCTTCTTAAGCGCTTCGCTCAAACCAACGAGTGCCCAGCCATTGTTCGGGAAACGAACGAGGTCTTCGCGGTAGACTTGCTCAGCGTCCTGTGGTCTTCCGGCGCGAAGTAAGGTTACGCCTAAGGTATGACGAACCGGGATAATCCAGTCCGGCGGCTCGTCATAGACGAGTGAATCTTCGATTTTCACTGCTGCCTGAAGCGAACGGATTGCCGCATCAAAACGCTTGTCGTTTGCGGCCATTTCACCGTCTAACACATGTAACGCGAGTTTGAGCAGCGTCTGCGCGTTATTATTTCCAAACGTAGCTTCCTTCGGCACGCGCTTCATCGCCCGGAGCAATTCTCCCCGCTCCAACTTCGCCTCCTTTCGTTGATCGAGCGCATTGTAAGCCGTGGCTCGCGCGAAATGCCACATTGCGTTAGCAATCGGTAGTTCTGGTGCTGGAGCTGGTTCGCGAAGAATTTCATTCCACTTACCAAAACGAGTGAGCACTTCGAGTGTCATCGCCATAAATCCATCTGCAATTGCGCCGTACTCCACAAGAAAATCAGGTGGGATATTCGCAATCATCTCCCGGGATGCCGTGAGCGCTGCCTCTTGCTGTCCCTGCATCATTCGCACAAACGAGAGGAAGTGTTGATTATGAATCATGTAGAGGCCGGTGAAACCAGAACGGGGATACAACTTTCGGAACTGTTGATCAGCCTTAACTGCTCGCTCATTTGCTAGCGCCGCGTCTTCCCATCGTCCAACCCGAACGTAGATATGTGCTGGCATATGGACAAGATGGCCAGCACCTGGGACGAGTGTCCGCAGGGTATCCGCCGAAGGAACAGCACGTGACGGATCACTTGAAGCCTCTACTGCATGGATATAGAGGTGATGCGCACCTGCGTGCTTCGGATTGAGTTCCATTGCGCGCTCAAGCGTCGTGAGAATTTCGGGTGTCCATGCTTTCGGTTGACCATCACGTTCCCAATAATCCCAAGGATGGAGATCCATTAAAGCTTCAGCGTAGAGCACGGCAACATCCGCATTGGTCGGATGTCGATCCCATACCTGCTCCATCGCTTGCGCGTAAGCAAGATCGAGTTTGGAACGATCGTTGGTTGACTCTCCCTGATAGCGAGCTGAGAGGGCATCAACTAACTCTTGCTCTAACTGATTGCCGTTTGCCCGAAGCTCGCGGGCGCGGTTCAGCGCTTCCCACGCAATTTTCGCCTTCTCTTCCGGGACGAGTGGATAATTAATATGTGGACCATTGACGAGCGCCACCCCCCACCATGGGAGTGGTTCATTCGGTGCAAGCGCTGCAGCAGCGCGGAATTCTTTTTCGGCAGCGTAATGACTGAAGGCAAGCGTGAGCGTAAATGCTCGGTCAAATGCTGCCTGTGCTTCTCTTACATCAGTGGATATTGGAAATGTGTGACTTCCAAGTGAGAGCGCTCCCTCTGCCTCACGCTCTGCTGTCGTCGGATCTCTCCTCTCTACCCCCGAACATGAAATACACAACAACAACGTGAAGATGCATAGATATCGCTTGCTTCGTGCTCTCATCGCGGTCCTCCTGATTCGTTAACCGATACTATCTCCAAATCAGCCACAATTGGAAGATGGTCTGATGCCCGGGTTGTAAGGAACGTTCGTGGTACCTCGACCTGACGAACGTCGAACTCTTTACTCACAAAAATATGATCAATTCGCCCAAAGGGAATACGGGCGGACCAGGTTCGCTTTGGACGGTGGTTGGCGACTTTCTCTTGGACATCCGCAAGCTGTGCTCGAACCTGCCGATAAACCTTGGAACTCGGGAAAGCATTAAAGTCACCACAGAGTATTACAGGCCCCTGTAAACTCGGATGACTTAACCATTCCGGGCCAAGGAGTGTTGCAATCTGAAGTTCGCGCTCAGTTCGGATTAAGCCAAGGTGAGTGTTCAGAAAATGAATCTCCACGCCATCAATCATTATTGCAACCCAGAGTGCGCCACGCGGTTCGAGAAAAGGGCGCTCTGGGAGCCGTGGGAGAGGTGCTGCCTTTACCAGACGAAGGGGGAAACGACTAAGCACCGCGTCGCCGTAACGCTCTTCCTCTAAGGCAATCGTCGGGTGAAAATGGTATTCCATTTCGAGCTCGTGAGCGATCGCATGTGCTTGATCGATCTGCTCCGTTCGCGCACGCCCAACATCGAGTTCTTGTAATGCAATGATATCAGGATTGTAATGAGCAATAACCCGCGCAATACGAAGCGGCGACAATTTCCTATCGGTTCCAACACAGCTATGCACGTTATAGGTCATCACGCGAAGTGCTCGAGCATTCGGTGTCCGGGGCGGCATACGCTGCAGCGCACTAGCGACCGGAGCTTTCCGCTTTAAATGAACCAACGCGCGCTCACGGAGATGGGACATCCGTAATGGGTCCGAGTCACTCACCCGAATGTCACGTGGAAGCAACGCAAACGCGGTTGTTTCTCTCGCTCCCGGCCCACCATGAGCGCCAGTTTCGATCGGGAAGCTGAGCAGTGACTCGCTTCGATGAAATCCGGAGATAATAAAATTCCCAGCCATTGGATGTGATGCGAGGGAGATAATGTCCGCTGTTATCTGCTCGAGGAATGGATGGTCCGCCCCGAAAACACTGATCGCGTTCTCGGGGAGCGCGAAGCGGCCGTCTCTTGTCCAAGCGACAACCCCGATATCTGTAAGTTTCGCCACGACTAGCGGCACATGCGCCTCATTTACCATCGTTCGTGCCAGGCGATCCGTCTCTTCGGCGCCCACCTGATTCTCGAGATAGAGATGTCCGAGCGGACCCATCGCCACGACAGAGAAGCCCGGTTCTTTATCTTCAGCTGCCGTATCGGATGGCTGATCCAAAAAGCGTTGGAATCGTCGTCCACCGACCCATCGAGCGCGTTTGAATTCAACACTTTCTTGATAGCGGTCAACTTTCCGCGTGCCCTGCATCGGAGCACCGATCACTTTTGCAAGCGCGTCTTCAATACTGATCCCATATTCTTCGACATAGGAACGGGTCGTCTCTTGCCCATGATCGGAGTAAATCCAGACATCGTAATCACGGGCTGCGCTTCTCCGAGCTGCTCTCCATAGTCGACGAATCGAGGCATCGATTCCCTTCAACGTCCAATGCGCAAAGTACGAGCTTGGTCCTCGGCGATGAGACTGTTCGTCATAGCCAAGATAATTGAGCGAGATTATCGGACGCCCCCGAAAAATATCGACCACTGCACCAGACGTAACAAACTCGCGGAGGAGAATCGTAATGGCAAGCCGAGTTGGGACGAACTTAAGTTCCTTGATCAGATCTTGTCCACCGATAATGCCCACTACACAATCGATAATTGCTAGCACGCCTTCGATGAACATTAACGTCATCGCACGTACGAGGCACCAACCATGAGAAACAAAGACGCCAATGAGCGACCATGGACTTGCTGCTTCAAGGACTCGGCCCCAACCAAAGCCGGCAGGCGAGAAATGAACCTCTTCTGCGCCTCCGGCGAAAACGTTTGAATAGCTGCTGCCACCGAGAAGCAATCCCTCAGTCGAATGAAGCGCACTTGCGAGAGCGTTTTCAACACGCTCGACAGTTTCTGGTTCATACATTCGCGCAACGCGTTTGCGTTCTCGGTCATAGTAAGCAAAAGATGGAACAACTTGAGATACCCCATAGAACAGCTCACCTTGAACCGCTGGAGTCGTCGACGGAACGCCAGAGTAAACGCGGTAGAGCCGGTAACCCTCGCGTCGAATGAGACGACGAAGAAATGGGAGCCGATTTTGGAGCAGTGCGCGCTCGAGTTCAGTGTACGACAGCCCATCGATCTGAACAAGCACGAGCCCGGGCTCAGCAGCAGTCCCCTGCGAGCGTTTTAGTCCAAGTAATTTGATCGTCCATTCTGCGCGGCTTAAGATTTGCTGTAGCTTCCGCCGAAAAATCGGCAGATAACGAAACAGCTGAAAACGACGAAGACGCGAGCGAGAGAGGGTCTTACTTGCGGCTTCGGCGCGCGCAGTGAACAATTCATACTCTCGTTCAATGAGTCGAAGTGATGCTGCCCAGGCGGTGTCCTCTACGTCTGGGATCGAGGGCTGTGTCTTGGTAAGAGCCTCATAGATCCCGAGCGCCCGGATTGCACAAGCTTCAGTTGAGAATGTCGCTGCACTCGCGTTCGCCTGCCTGCGAAGTTCGGAATATGCTCCAGGACTCAGTTTGTGGACCCAATGTATTGCTTTAGCGAACTCCTCTCGATTCTGCCCTTTGAGTAATCTGCCATTGATGCCATCCTGCACCACTTCACGTGCACCCGGAGCATCAAGGGCTACTACCGGAGCACCGGTTGCAAGCGCTTCGGCGAGCACCATTCCTTGAGTCTCGGTAAATGATGCAAAGATAAAGACGTTCATCGCGTGATAGCTGTTGATGAGGTTTTGCCCCTGAAGCGAACCGGTGAAACACACTCGGTTTTGCAAGTCCCGATCCGCAAATAAATCTTCAAGATCGGAACGTGCTGGACCCTGCCCTACGATGAGGAGAAATGTACTCTTCGTTTCGGTTAGAAATTGCCTCGCAGCCATTCCCAAGAAAGTGAGATTCTTCTCCGGCGCAAGTCTTCCAACATGACCAATGACAAAGGCTTCGGGCGGAATTCCGTAGTCTCGTCGAAACTGTTCACCATCACCAGCACCGAACGCACCGACATTCACTCCTGTTGGAACTACTGAGATTGGAGCGTCAACACCACGTTGACCGAGAATATTTTTCACGCTTTCGCTTGGCGCAAATACATGGTGACAGAGATTGGCGTAACCTGTTACCTGCTGGATTACGAACTGGCGGAGTTCGGGTGAATCTCCTGGTACATAATGCGTGTACTGCTCGTACATCGTGTGATGGGTGAATACCAAGGGAACATGATGAAGTGCGGCCACACGAATCGCGGTATCGCCAAGGAGGAACGGGTGATGGGAATGCACGATATCGGGCTTAAATTCTGCAAGTGGAGCAAAGAGGGTGACCGGGATGGGGAGCCGAACGGAAAAATCGCTCCCATTAAAATTCTGTATCGCCGGAATGCGAAGGACATCGAGCTCATCCTTCGGCATCCCTGGGAACTCGGGCGCGATGACAAGTACCCGATGACCAAGCTTTCGATAGGCCTCGGCAAATAACGCGACTGATCTCGCTACACCCCCAACATGCGGGAGATAGGTATTTGTCGCAAAGAGAATGTTCATGGGGAAAATTCAACACTCTGTTTCCCGCTCCCCTCCTCGATAAATCGCGATTCATACCCTGGGAGTCGTACCTCGAGCTGTGGCGAACGCTCGGCGAGCCAAGAAGCTTCCCAACTCACTTGAATGTGAACACCATCGCGTTGTAGGCGAACGGTCAGTGGTCCGAATGGCGTAAGCGTTGGACCGAAAACGATCATTGAATTCGTTTGAAGCCACTCGTTGGGAATACCTGAGGCAAGGATCAACGTATTTCCCTCCTCGCGAACGAAACAGTTTCGAACCATGGAGATCCATTCCGCTGATGCCCAAGCGTGTTGGCCGTCTCCCATACACCCTCCGTGGGTGTGCGGGTGGATCGCCTCGGGCCACTGACCAGTGGGACTTGCGAGTTTGGCAACCTCGCTCATCAACGCAAAAAACTTCGGCTCTCCTGCACGGAGAAGTACCTGCGCGATATGGAGCGTGAGGTACGGATTCACACCCGAGTGAATCATGTCCTGAAAGAAGGCATTATTTACCAAGCAATGGTTGAGAAAGTAGTCGATGGTTGCAAGCAATCGTGGATCTCGCGGCGGCATTAATTGGAGAGGATAGCCCGCCACAATCGACCCAATAGCCCCGGTATCCATTCTTCGGTACGGTGAGGCCGGGATTGCAGCTGAGCCAACGAGTGACGATGCTCGCTCGAGGCTCCTTTCAATTGCCTGCATGAACAGCTCGCTTTCGTGTTGATAGCTCTCTGCAAGAGAGCGGTCGCCAGCCCGACGCAAAATCTCGCCTGCTGCTTGGAGACCAGCCACACCCCAGAAATCGTCCCAGTAGTAGTAATCACTCGGGCCAAGATGTTCGGCACTGAATCCTGGTGGGAACAAGCCCTCCCCGGCACAACCGCTACCGGTTGGGAGGCGCTTATGGATAATCCATTTTGCAGCTTTACGTATGGATTGAAGCATTGCCTCGCTCGGCACTTCACGAGTGAGTTGGTAGTAGCGGTCAAGAATCCAGAGTACCTGGCCATTTGAGTCCCACTCCCCTTCTTGACTGAGAAAATATCCGCTTCGAGTCTGCCGCTTGAAGAAGGTGCTGATCACTTGATGCGCGCGGGTTTGGAGGCCAAGATCAAGCAATGCACGGACGATGAACGCGGCATCACGAAACCAGAATCTGCGATAGGTAAATGGGCCAGGATATGCCTCATGCGGTGTGTGGAGGATGAGCGAGCGGACTGCGATGTCGTAGATTTGCTGCATCGGCACATCTGGAATCTGGAGTTGCGCTGCTCTCGCGAGGGCATCTCGCCAGAGCGAGCGCTCGGAGATCGTAGTGCCATAGCCTAGCCGTGATGGATGAAACTTTCCAAGTGGAATCGAGAGTGAAACTGTGCGGCTCTCCCCGGCCCGTAAGTGAAATACTGAGGCAGAGGTGACCATACCGACTTCACAACGCAGAGATCGCACCTGTGGAAGAGAGCCACGCTTTTCGCGTTTGGCGATATGGTGAACATCACCCTGCGCATAGTCTGAGACGTAGTACTCATCTGGAGATTCGCCAAGGATTACTTGGTGACGATCATCGAGCTGCCAGAGCTTCCGTGCAGAGTCGTAGCTCAGCTCATGGATGAAACTCACCCCCTCTGGATTGTACGGGCGAAGCGAGAGAACGAGCGCTGCATCAGTCACTGCCTCTGCTTGGTAACGCGCCTCGCAATGAACCTCGCCCTCACGAAAACGTACGCCGATTTCCGATTGCAAGTTCAGCCCATCGGTCATTGCCGTAGTGACCACCCGAAAGTCCTCGGAGTAGTCTACGGATTGAGTTACGTTATCGGCGCGGGATGGAATCAGCTCGGCCCCCGCGTTACCGAGAATCCAAGCATCGATTGACCAACTGTCCCAAAACGGGGTGAGTAACCCTCGCGGATCAACAATCGGGAGCTCCTCAAAACCGGGGATTCCAACTGCGGTCCAATTCCGATGACTGAGATTCACGTGAGTAACTGAGAATGCACGAGGGATGAACGAAAGATCTCGAGGGTCAAATTGTCGTTCGACCCAATACGGCCAAACCCAATCGAGATTGTGCTGAATTGCCTTCGTATTCATCAGGCCACGTGCATGAAACACCACGCCGGCACGAAGCAATTCAATTGGTTCAGCTATCTGTGAAGGCTGAGCGAAACGATGAAGGCGCGAGAGGACGGCAATCGGATCGATAAATCCATAGGACCGAGCGATCCGCCGAACCACAAACTTCCAAGGCAACCACTTCCGGGAAATTCCGATCAGCATCAGCGTCTATAATAAGAGGGATAGAGCCCTCATCAAACGGGGGATTCTGGATGACGAAAGGTTAGTTTATAACAACAATCCTTAGAACACGAGTGGAGACTCGAGGTAGCAGCACAACGCTCGCAAATTATCGCGGTTTTTTCGCAGTATGCGCACGAAATGCTGGTCTCACCTGGGTTTCCGCAATGTGGACAGAAGCAGTAGCGACGAGTCGGTGCAAGATTTTGGTCTAGCGCCACCCGGTCATCGAAAACGAAGCACTCGCCCTCAAAAGCTCTACCGGGGTATTGCTCAAGGTAGCGTAGGATCCCATCACGCAACTGAAAGACCTGCTGATATCCACTGGCGACGAGCTGTGTCACCGCTTTCTCGCAACGGATTCCGCCGGTACAGTAGGTCAAGATTTTCTTGTCTTTCGGAATCTCTAGGTGAAGAAGCATCTCTGGCAACTCTGAAAAATTTGACAGTCCGAGTTGCTCCGCACCTCGAAATCGACCAATTTCATATTCGTACGAGTTTCGTACATCAAGAAGTACATATTCTTCGCTACTTGAAAGTATTTGATCCCATTGTTCAGCATCGAGATATGATCCAGCGCTAGCATCAGCTGAACATTTTATTCCAGAAGCTACGATTTCATCCCTCAGTAAAACCTTCCACTGGCGAAACGGCCTCGTAGATGAAACGGATTCTTTAACAGATGTGAGCGCTGCATCTGTCCTCCGCGAAAAAAAATCGGCAAACTCGTCTAGTCGATCGCGTTCTCCTGCAATAGTTGCATTCCAGCCTTCTTCGGCAATTATCACCGAGCCGACGATTCCTAGTGCTCGACCATTTTGTTCGAGATCGGTTTGCAGGCCAGGAAGTTCGTCCAACGCAAGTGGACAAAAATTATAGAATGAACGTACCACCCATGTTTGCATGGATTAGGATATAGCATAGCTCTTGTGGGATATGGAACGTTTTCCTGTTCTTGGTCCTGGTCCTTGTCGTGATCCTGATCCGCTACCTGATCCTAGTCGCGATTGTCGTAAAGGTTTGATCGAAGATAAAACCATGTGCCGGATCAAGGTCAGGATCACGACAAGGGCTAGGACCAGGACCAAGATGAGGACGCAAAACCTAGCCCAATTGCAGTTCCCCTAATTGATTCAGCTTTATAGGACCGATCTTTGCCGCGTGCAATATTCGGCGCACGAAATATTATATTAACCGTCTTCTCCGATTGCCGAACGACAATCCGGGCAGAGTTGTTCGAATTCTTCTTCGAGAGGAACCGTCCGATCGAGCCGTTCTTCCGCTCGATCGTGAAACGTAACCCCACAATTTGCACACACTACTAGTTTTTCTACGTCTTGTGACACAAGGTTATGTTGCGATTTAACAGGGTCTTCTTTCTTCCGAGGAGACGGATGGGTTCTCATAACCGTTACTCCGAATGGTTGATCTGGATATGATTTAGCATACCATTTTTTCTACGACTTATCTCACTGATGGACGTCATACTGAACACACGAAGAAACAGTTAATGAAGAAATAGCTGCAATGAAAACGTCTCCTAGAAAATGGCGACGAATTGATCTCCGAGTAACAAACTGGATGGCGGAGCACGGGCCTCTGTTGCTCAGATGGAGCATGGGTGGAATCTTTCTCTGGTTTGGCCTGCTCAAGTTTTTCCCCGGGCTTAGTCCAGCAGAAAATCTTGCTGCCCGCACCGTCGAAAAGCTGAGCTTTGGCACACTTGTTCCTCCCGACTCGCTCCTGTTCATTGCACTCCTTGAAACGGCGATTGGAATCGGGTTGCTGAGTAAAGTATTCCTTCGCGGCACACTCTTCCTCCTCTTACTTCAGCTCATTGGAACACTTTCCCCGCTCCTATTCTTTCCCGAGGAGCTCTTCATCGTTTTTCCGTGGGCGCCCACGCTTGAGGGACAGTATATTATTAAAAACTTGATCCTGATCAGTGCCGCCCTTGTTATCGGTGCGACAGTGCGCGGCGGCACCGTTATCCCCGATCCCAAGATCGCAGATCTTGGACGTAAACGAATTGAAATGGAGAAACGCGGGGTGGTATTGCGACGCACCTATCGCCGTGCGCACTAAGTGGAAGAATTTTTCTAGTGGGCTACACGATTGTAGACCTTGTCTATGTCAATGTCGTGATCACCCCCCGAACGCAATCCGTCGAAATCACCACGCAATAGTTTAAGCGCATACCGTTCCTCTTCAATCTCTTGCGGAGTACGCACGCCGAGTCGACGTAAAAGTGGAACCGGGGGACACCACCCTTGAACGGCATGTTGGAGGAGAAATCCTGCGACAGCGGCCGGGAGAAAGAGCCATTTACGATTCGCAAATACGCCAAGCGAGATACCAATCAAAAAGATCGCCGCAGCATTCGCTTCAAGCGCACGTTCAATGTCCCACTCTTGGTCAAGTTCCCCAAGCCGTTGTTCGATTCGCTCTCGAGATTCATGCGCATAGCGCGCGATCGACTCGCGAGTGCTCTGTCGAATCCGCTCGTTGTTTCTCGATGAGCTATTCGCTGGGACACGATGAACTGAGCTAGGAATCTTCACGCTCTCAACCTCCGTGCAGTAAGAGTATGCCCACTCGCGGCGATTTAACAATGATTTCGGTCATGTCCAATCCTTGGCGGGATTTTTTCGCGACAAAACAACGACTCCCCAAAGCGTAACGAAGATTACCCTCAGTGTTTTGTCGGAGTTTCAGCACGATACAGGTCGGACTTCTTTGGCGCGGGGATCTTGAACTGTTGCGCACGAGTTGGACGTTGCTTCTTTTCAAATTTATTAAGTTCGATTCGTTTCCCAGTAGCTGCTGAGTGATAGAGCGCACGAATTATGCGAACGTCCGCTAATCCTTCGACTCCACTTGGCTCGATCGAATGGTTCTGTTGAATAGCTTCGGCAAACCGAATAAGGAGTGGTGCAAATTGATCCCCGAGTGGGAAGGTGCGCTTTAACTTTGTTTTTCCGTCAACGCTGAGTTCTATTTTTAGCTTTTCATGTATCTCATATGCTGGGTCCAGCTTGATGATTCCCTTCGTTCCCAAAAGCTGATAATTCGACGCGTCTGCAGCTCCGAAACTAGTGATGAACGTTGCCAGGCGCCCTTTGCCAAAGTCCAGAATACCTCCGGTGAGTCCGTCGGTTTCTTCAAATCGGCGATCATTAGGGTTTAAGACGACCGCACAGACCGATCGCGGCTCGGCACGGAAGAGATAACGTGCAGCGTTGATACAGTAAATTCCAATATCCCAGAGCGCGCCCCCGCCGAGCTCCTCCTCGGTCCTGATATTTTCGTCTCTCACCTGCATGGTAAAGACGGAATTAAAGATTCGTGGTTCACCAACTTGGCCGTTCGCGATGCGCTCGATCGCCGTAAGGTTCGCCGATTCAAAGTGAAGTCGATAAGCAATCATTAACTTCACGTTGTTTTCCTTACAGGCTGCGATCATCTCTTCGCACTCTCGCACACTGAGTGCCATCGGCTTCTCGCAGAGAACATGAACACCAGTTCTAGCCGCCCGAACCGTGTATTCATGATGCATCGAGTTTGGAAGCGCAATGTAAACAGCATCGATTCCCGCGTCTTTGAGACATTGCTCGTACTCGTCATACGAGGAGAGATGCTCCACCCGGTACTTTTTCCCTAATTCCTTCTGTTTCTTTGGATCACCGGAAATAAGCGCAGCAAGCTCGCAATTGTCCTTCGCGTGCGAAAATGCAGGGAGAACCGTACTCTGAGCAATATAACCGAGGCCAACGACGGCGAATCGAACCCGTTCGCGGGAAGCGCGGCCGTTTCCATTTCGCCTAGTTCGTCCGTTCTGCTTCATCACCAGGCGAGTATGGCGTACCCCTCTCTGGACAAGAGATGATCCTCCTCATGGAGAACGCTCGCCTGGTTGAACTATTCGCTCAGCAGTGCCTGGACGCGACTGGAACTCAGTCCCTGATGTGCATCGATTGCTTGGGTAAGCTGGCGTTGAATTTGTAATCCCGTGCTTTCCGCATGCGCCTGGGCATGTTCAACGTCCTCGAGCTGGGCCGTTGCCGAATTAAAGTTTTCACGGATAACTTCCGCGCTTTCAGCACGTTGCTTGAGCGTTTGGACAGCATTATCGATATCGTTTCGAAGTCGTCCCAAACCATCAATGAAATCGTTTACTAGTTTGGAATCTTGCTCTGGTGCTTCAGCTTCGGAGGCCGCTTGCTCGAGCGAGCGAAGCGCAAGCGCTGAAAAGGAAATTGCATCATTAAGACCGCGAATGAGTCGTGTGAACGTGTTACGATTCCCGCTGTCTGTCGTATTCACCGCCACGGCTTGATCTTCTGTACCACGACTTATTTTTAAACCGGAAGAAAGATTACGAAAATTTTCTCGAAGCGAATTGTTGCGGCGAACTTCTTCTCGATTGGCTAACGAACTTGCTTCGCGCGCCTTGACCTGATCAACCATACGCCTATCCTCTAGCGTGACACTGCCGGTGACATACCAGCCGTGGTATACCGGTTCTCGGCCTATTCTTTAGATATCGGGACGGAAAACTTATATCTGAATAATTTCATGCTTTGTTAATTTATACGTGCTAACTAATTAATATTATTCAGTATAGTTTTGACAGGAAACCTCTTAAAATGAAGCCTCTGTGGACACCCTCGAAAGAAGCAGTTGATGAGTCGAACCTTACACGGTTCATCAACGAGGTCCGACGTCGGGGGCATCCCATAAACGACTTCGCCAGGCTTTATGACTGGTCGATCACAGACCCCGCCACATTTTGGAGCACGGTCTGGGACTTTACCGGCATTCGTGCAGTTGAACCTTACACAAGCGTTCTTGAGCACAGGGACTTAATGCCCGGTGCCAGATGGTTCACAGGCGCAAAGCTCAATTTTGGAGCGAACTTGCTTCGATTTCGTGATGACCATCCCGCAATCATCAGTACCGGGGAGAACGGAGAGATAAGACGGCTGAGTTTCGACGAACTTTATAACGCGGTGAGCCGAATTGCCGCTTATCTCAAGGCGCAGGGAATCGGGCCACGTGATCGTGTGGCTGGTTACCTCCCAAATATCCCCGAAACGATCATTGCCATGCTGGCTGCGACCAGCCTTGGAGCCATTTGGTCGTCGTGTTCACCGGATTTTGGAGTTCAAGGAGTGCTCGATCGGTTTGGACAGATTAAGCCGAAAGTTCTCTTCTGTGCGAACGGCTATTACTATAATGGGAAGACTGTTGACTGTCTCGAGCGAGTAGAACAGATCACGACGCAAATTCCTTCGCTCGAACGGGTGGTCATCGTTCCATATGTGAAGAATTTACCGGGCGAACGAAAAATTCCTCGAGCAATTTCCTACGATGAGGTTGAGCGCACAGCTCCAGGAGGAGATATCCCGTTTGCTTATCTTCCTTTCGATCACCCACTCTATATAATGTACTCATCGGGCACTACTGGTGCGCCGAAGTGTATTGTGCATGGCGCTGGTGGTACACTTATTCAGCATCTCAAGGAGCTTGTCCTTCACACTGATTTAAAACGGGAGGATCGGATCTTCTACTTCACTACTTGCGGGTGGATGATGTGGAACTGGCTCGTAAGTAGCCTGGCAACAGGGGCAACTGTTCTCCTCTACGACGGCTCACCGTTTCATCCAACTCCGGCACGCCTTTTTGATTTTGCGGAGGCTGAAGAGATGACGGTCTTTGGGACGAGCGCGAAGTATATTTCCGCCATCGAGAAGAGTGGGGTTACCCCGAAAAACACCTACCGTCTCCAAAAACTCCGGACCCTGCTCTCAACTGGTTCACCACTTGCACCCGAGAGTTTTGACTACGTCTACGAGAAAGTGAAAGCCGATCTCTGCCTCTCCTCTATCTCAGGCGGAACAGATATCATCTCCTGCTTTGCCCTTGGGAACCCGATTGCCCCAGTCTATCGCGGTGAGCTCCAAACCCGTGGGCTCGGAATGAACGTGCAAGTTTTCGATGAGCAGGGGAACCCGGTTGTTGGAAAACAGGGAGAACTTGTCTGCGTTTCTCCGTTCCCGTCGATGCCAGTTTATTTCTGGGATGACCCAACCGGTGAGAAATACCATCAATCATACTTCAATGTTTATCCGAACATTTGGCGACACGGTGATTACGTACTCCTCACCGAACGGGGCGGGCTCATCGTTTATGGGCGTTCCGACGCAGTGCTCAATCCAGGTGGTGTGCGAATTGGCACAGCCGAGATTTACGCAGCCGTCGAACAGCTCCCCGAAGTTCTGGAGAGTCTCGTCATTGGCCAGGCGTGGGATAATGATGAACGAGTAATACTCTTCCTCCGGTTGAAGCCTGGTCACACGCTTGATCAAGTTCTTGAGACCCGAGTGAAACAGCACATTCGGGCGTGTCTCACCCCGCGGCATGTCCCAGCAAAGATAATCCAGGTAGCAGACATTCCAAGAACAATTAACGGGAAGATCACTGAGCTCGCTGTAAAAAACATCGTGCATGGACTCCCGATAAAAAACAGGGAAGCGCTCGCTAATCCAGAGGCATTGGAGCTATTTCGCGATCTGCCACAGCTTAAGACAGCGTGAGTGCGAGGAGGAGGAAAAATGGCTGAGCTACCGAAAAAAGTCTTCCTTCGTGAAGACGGGCCGAGGGAAGGATTTCAGATGCACCCGGAATTTGTTCCCACTGAGCAGAAGCTCGAGCTCATCCATGCGCTCACCAAAACCGGAATTCAGAGTATTGAGGTGACTTCTTTCGTCCGTCACGACCGGGTGCCGCAACTGCGTGATGCTGCGATCCTCGCAAGCAAGCTCGAGAAAGTTTCCGGTGTTCGTTACCGCGCGCTCTACCTCAATCAGGTGGGACTTGAAGAGGCACTCCAATTCCCGCTCCTCCAGCTCGAGGGCTATATTCTTCTTGCGGCAAGTGAGAGCTTCCTCCGGAAGAATAACAACATGAGTCTCGCCGACGCACTCGCCGGGCTTGAGAGTTGGTTAAAGCTATTCCAGAAATACAAATTGCAATTTGAACGAATCATGTTCTCGACCGTTTTTGGTGACATGGATGAGGGGAAAATTGCAGTCGCAAAAAGTCTCGGTGTTATCCAAAGCGCGCTCGAGCGGGCAGGGTCGCTTGGCGCATTGCCAAAAGAGGTGACTTTTGCTGATACAACAGGCTTTGCAAATCCTCGCGCGATTGAACGACTCGTCGGGGAATTTCGAAGCCGCTTTCCTGAGATTGAAGTCGGGCTCCATCTGCATGATACGCGAGGGAGTGGCATGGCAAATGTGTATGCCGGACTTCTCGCTGGTGTTTCTCGGTTTGACTGCTCTGTTGGGGGGCTCGGTGGCTGCCCGTTTACGAAGAGTACCGCTGGGAACGTTCCTACCGAGGATGTCGCCTTCCTCTGCGCCGAGCTGGGGATTGAAACCGGTGTTGACCTCCGCGCGTATATCGAATGCGCGAAGCTTGCCGAGCACATTGTTGGCCGACCACTGCCGGGGAAATTGAAGAACGCCGGGGTGCTACCGTAAAGGACTACGCTCGAACGAATTTTCGAAGCTGAGGATATCGTCGGTTCAATTCACCCACAACAGCCTCGCTATCGCGCATCAACGAAAAATCTTTAAAATCAAAACCAGGACCGACGGTGCAGCCGACGAGCGAGTACTCGCCGAGTGATTCTGCTCCCTGCCAATGATTCTTCTTAATTACCGCGACCGGTGTTCGTGTCGGGTCACCGCTCCCGAGTTGATACTCAACGACTTCCTCAAGCCCCAGCGTAAGTGAGACGAGACGTAAGGGTTCGCCTTCAAGAAAATGCCAAACTTCGTCTGACGCTACGCGATGAAACTCGCTCACCTCGCCTCGGCGCAACAGGAATAAGATCGTAGTTAAGGCTGCTCTCTCCCCTCGTTCTGTCACGAGAATATTTTCCGACCGATAGAGTTCGCGATAGAACCCTCCTTCCGGATGAGGAATTAGCTTGAAATTCGTAATGAGTTCATCCGCTCGCATGTTACATAACCCCCATGGCGAGTGAAATACCAAGAACGATCAGGAGCACTCCCACGATCTGACGGAAAGACTGTTCGGGTATCTGCTTAAGGATCTTCACGCCCCAAAACGTTCCAATGAACACTCCTACTGTACTTAGCGCTACCTGGAGGGCAACTCCCCGTAACGCATGATGGTAGTTCATCAGGTAGAATGGCAGGCGAACTGAGTCGACGATGAGCGCAACCGCAGTTGCGGTCGCGACAAATTTTTTTGGGTCAAGTCGGAATCCCAAGAGCGCAGCACTTCTTATTCCCCCTTGATTGCCGACCAGCCCCCCGAAAAATCCTGACAGTAGTCCCCCAACCATCCGCCAGCTCGTAGCATCGGGGATGGGAAACGCTCGTCGCCGTAGTTCGCTAAAGCCAGACAAGATAAGAAGCACACCGAGGACTGCTGTAAGGATTCTACTCCCGAAGCGCCCTTGAACTACAGCGCCTGCAAGGCCTCCAATCGCACTTGCAAGTCCAAAGTTATAGAGCAATTTAAAATCGACCTCGCGCCGGAGATTCATACACCGCGCGCCAGTTGCAACTACGTGCGGAATTCCAACCGCAGCGACCGCTTCATGTGGGGCGAGCCACCACAGAAATACCGGTGTGAGGAGACTCCCGACCCCAAAACCAGTTATCGATGCAAGTGCACCGGCAAACACGCTTACTCCAATGAGCGCCGTTGTTTCAAACATATCATCACTTTTCTTCTTTCAGCTTCGCATGAGGCGGTGTAATTTACGGGTAATCGTATGACACGCTTTCAGCAAGTCAAGGGTAATTTTCAACTCCTTATCTCCCTTATCCTCTTCGTCATTCCCCGCATCGTGTACGGAGAGAATGCTTCCCTAGTTCCGCTCCAAGAGACTGAGTTCATGCCAAAACAAACGGGGCTCCTTGTTACGTGGGTTCAACCTGAGAGTCAGGCACGGGAGGTTGGGCTCAGGATTGGTGATATTCTCTTTTCCTATCGAAACACTCCGATCACAGATATCTCGAGCTTGGTCGAGGCGGTTGGTGCAAGCGCTGCAAAAAGCGAGGAGTCGATTAAGCTGCAATTTGCTCGGCGAGATGAGCGACTTGATGTCTCGGTAAAGCCTGGGAAACTCGGCATTCAGGGAACTGCCGTTGAGAAAGGGAAAGTGCTCCTACTTCGCCCTCCTCCATCAGGACATAGCTTCGATTGGTCAAAGCTTGACCATGCTCCTGTCGACCGTTGGTATAAATTTATGTTTGGGGACGAAGGACAAGTCGGCTTCGATCACGTCGCATTTAGGAAGGAAGGTGAGATAGTTCATTTTACGAACAGCTACGGCTATGACAGTAAGAATTATGGGAGAGGGTACGCAACCATTCAGATTCAATTTCGCGTCGACAAGGGTCTTACAATCCTCTCCTTCGAGGGGAATAACTCCTACATACAATCCCATACTAAAGGGCAACGAGATGCTGACAAGAATGAGTTTGTAACCGTCGTTACAACTGAGAAAGGAACGAACACAACTCGCGTTCCGATACTTGCCGGGTTCCTTCCCGGAAATCTCGCGACACATATCACTGGATTCGTACCGCAAGTGGAGAAACTGAGTATTCATTACATCCACTTTGATGAATTCATCGGGAACTACGGGAATCCTGCCGCATTCGTCACAGGCGAGAAGGCGCAACTAACAGTAGACGGGAAGTCGATTAATGTTTATCGGGTGGATAATTTCGCGATCGGCGAGCGCTCGCCGCTTGGATGGGTAGCATCCGATGGAACAGTTTACAAAGAAGATTTTAACGGTGCCTACAATGTCCTTTCTACCAAAGACGAGGTATTAGCAAATATGCCCGCTTCTCTCCGCACTTTTGTGCATTAATATTTCTTCTCTGCAGTGAAACGTGCGAGGCGGCGGTCATCGCAGATGGTAACCCGACTTCACCGATGCGCGCGAGCGAGAGCGAGAGCCCATCAATAAAACTGCTCCATAAACTCCGGCCCAAATTCGGCTTCGGCAGC
>FKKE01000810.1_pt1 | contig 44430 bp, 38 predicted proteins | sample 1106331 | NCBI WGS metagenome assembly FKKE01 (sample SAMEA3931202, study PRJEB13176) | freshwater metagenome | biome: Drinking water system; feature: drinking water; material: freshwater | place: China | collected 2013-02-06
TCTACTGCGGAATCCGGGATTAGTAAAGACACACACATACCCTATCTCGCTGCGGCATCCTCAAGAGTCGTATCGGTTCAATGCAGAAGATCGACGCGCCGAGAGCTGCACAGCAAGATCTGTACTAAAAAATGTGTTTGCGTCTATCGGAGAAAATGTGCTGATTTTCTGGCATTTCTAGAGAGTTTGGTGCTGATTTGTGTAGGACTGACCTCAGTTATCGCGAAAAGATACAAAGGTGAATCCAAATGGATTCAGTATCTAAAAAGATTCAGATGGAGACATACGAAGCAGAAGCATAGACGAGAGAACTAAAACTCATTCGCTCACTGATGCACTCTCTGTCCATATTGGAGAAGCACCTTCGGATGCCGCGCCTTATTATTCGGCATACAGTCATCCTGTAGACGTCTCCGTGGTCCAGCTACGAGACTTATCCTGCAGCTGATCTGGAACCAGGCCATCCATCGTGGTTCCTTCAGTCACCGCTGGTAGGCTGAGAGCTGGGCGCCTGACGCGTGGCCTGAAAGTCACGAAAGACAAACCACAGTCACACACGGGTGGTATACAAAATGGGCCTATGGGAGTGCCTGGACAAGGAGAGGGAGCTGTCAGGCCGGTGAGTTTACAAGGGTCAGACTGGGCCGCGACATCGCTGAATAGTGATCGTCGATCCCGAACCAGCTACCGATTCTCATATTCATGATGAATATGTAGAAGCGAGAATCCTTCAACCAACTTGAACTGTATCGCACCACCACTATAGACAATGGTCCGGCCTCGATCAGTTTCAAATGACCGATCTTCGGCCTGCATCGCGGTCCTTCCGACATAGATAAGCGATCCCCGCACGAGCTCAGCTTCGACGCAGTAATCAAACCGATTCCACTCCTTTTTCACGGCAATACTTGCGCGATCCCCTTTGCGGTGATCATCTGAATAGCCGAGGCGATCAATCGTCAATCCCGGTCGAGAAGGAGTCCACCATCCACCCATCCTTCGCGCTGGATTGCGGTCACAGACCCGTCCGGATGTGAAAGAGTTATGTTGTTCCCCGTAGGGTGCACGGATATCAGCGGTCTCATAAAACCTGTAGACGAGAATTTGTCGATCTGTTTTCACGAGTGCATAGACATAGGACGTAAACTTGAGGACATCATCAAACGGAAGCGGGCCTGGCCCAGGTGCATGAACTACGCTCTCTAACTCACGAGTACCTTTCCAAGCGCGCAGTATGCTTCCGTATCCTCTGATGTCTTCTAGGAGCTCAGGTGAGGTCAGCATGCCATCGAAATTAGGTCTTGTTGGTTATCCATATAACCCTTTTTCATTCAGCCACTTTTAGAAAGTCCCACGCTCGTGGTAGAAAATACTGATCTCCTCCCCCCAATGCGATCTCAGCAGGTACTCGACTTGCTACTCCAGCCTCCACCACAGCAGCAGTTGTGCCTCCTCTCGGCCTCTGTGATACTAACTTTGTCCAGCTATCTTTTACCGGCGCGGATTTTGATTTGAGCACTATCACATCGGACTGAAGTATAAATTCTTTTCGTACTCGTCCCCTTGATGAAATCCCAAGATTTGCCGGACCTACCGCACCTTGACGTTTGACAAACCATTCCCCAACCTCGCGATCTGCCGACTTTAACATATCAACGTATTGAGCCACCACTTCGCCTTTTTTAAAATGCACTATCTCAACCGCCTTATAAGGATCAGCGCCACGAAGCACATTCAACATCTGACTAAAATGTGCCTTATTCTTAGGATCAAACCCATGCTGCAAGAAGTACTCAGCCACTATTTTCACATTTCTTTGAGGCAGAGACCCTACCCACTGTGCGTTTCCGAATCGCGCCAACAGCAACTTATCAACACATTCTTGTAGCACCGTTGCTCTTCCTATGCCGGGCACAAGACGTCCGATTCGATGCTTCAGGTTCTCCAATACGGCATGCAGCGGTTTCGGGAAATGTTCCAGCGGAACACTATCCAGGGCGTACCATAACCTCTGAAAGAGTGGACGTACGTAGGAAGCAAAGCGACCATCTTTTATCGCTAACTCAATTGCCTCAGTTACTGATTTTGCACGGCGTCCTAGCCTTCCTGCTTTAGCGATGTCCCCAGCGTAGGGGACCACGCCAAGAAGGCTAATTCCAGCATTCAGGAATTCCCCTCGAAACACAGAAATTGCAGCGTTGCTGGTATCCGCCAACGGCGTGGGTTCAAAGACACCAATGATATCGAGCGTAAACTGCGTGACATCGAGCAATATCGCTTGCTGGGCTGAGGTGAGTCCTTCAACTTCAGATACAGTCTTTCCATGCGGACCTGCAGCAGGCGATGATCCAGGATAGAGAGTGCCCGGATCATTACTAATGGGCCGCTCGAGCTGATTATGCACTCCAGGTGGTCTTACGGCTGGCATAGAAAGTCCAAAGTAGACCCTAGAACATGGGAGAAGAAGTCGCGGGCCAATCGTTGCGGCCAACTGTCACATGAAACGATTGAGTTAGCCTCTGTATCTCACCAAGCATTTCTCACAATGTTTTAGAGTTTGGTTAGGTTGGCCAGGCTGTTCTACATGCCATCCCCTTCCGTCTGGCGATCTTCGGTATATCGTCACAGCATGTAACATTCTGAAGTCTTGTTGCGGATGATAGTACCAACCTTTATTATTAGTAGCCTCCCATACAGTCCCTTCAGAAGTATGGATTCGATCCATTGCTCCTATAGCTCCGTGCCCAGAAAAAAAACTACCAGCCAGTTCGATATGCGGACAGCATTCGAGCTTGCGAATCCCGTCAAGATCTTCTGCAAGTGAGGCATTCACCATCGAGTGAAGTGCTGAAGTGATTGTAACCGCCCAACCTGCCCCTGGAAATGCACCCAAACCCCACTTGCCCAATTGTTTTACGCCTTCTTTTATCAGGACATCTTTTGTACCACCCATCTGTACCTCCTTCGCATAGCCCACTTAGCTCACTCCTTACCGCTCATCTACTCACGGACGCGACCATCACTTGGGATAGTGATGAGTCGTGATAATTAGCTCGAGTACTCCAATTTCCTAACAACCTTCCATATAGCCTTCCTTCGGTATCCCCTACTTTAGCCATGCCGTTGGCATTCCCATTCTAGGATTCTTCATTCAATCTGCAGCGTCATCTGAGTGGAAGACGCGTTGCCTTCACGGTCCGCCAGTTTGATGCGGACAGCATGGCGGCCCGATGGAAGATTGGCGTTGGGGATATAGATGCCGGAGGCCGTCATGTAGGGTCTCAGGCGGTCCGTCAGATCGACATTGATGATTTTCAGAAGCGTGACTTGGATCGTACTTTCATCAATCGGGGCCGCGCTCGGGCGAAATTTCACATCAATCTCGACAGGGGCATGAGAAGCTTGTCCTGCGGAGGGCTTCAGCAGTTCGATGACCGGGCCACTACGGGGATCAATGCCTCGCTTCCGAAGGGTCGGCTGACTCTCCGCATTGGCCAGGGCTGCTTCTTCAGGCGTCACCAGCCAGAAGTCCGCTGTGGGATTTCCCCGTGCGAACGAAGCGAAGGAAAGAATTCCAAGCACTCCCGCCATGACAGCCAGGCTCATCAGTCTGATTCCGTAACGAGGCGCAATACGAGATGCTTTCATGGGACATTCCTCCTGTCAGAACACAAAACGACCTGCCATATGATCAGCGCCTCAAATTGGCACAGAACCGTTGTTGTCGATCGGCGAACGCACGTGTTTCGATCAGCGGCCCGGTGGGATCAAGGAGTGCCAACTCAAAAGCGGCCTGGTGGCGGTCCGCTAAATTTCCCTGCTGCAACGTTTCAACTAACATCTGTCGCGTATGGGGTCGGCCATTTCGATAGCGACCGCTGTTGAAGCGAGCGGCGTTCGCCTTCCACCAGGCAGACAGTTTGAACGGATCGGGCCAGGGCAGCCCCTCCTCAGGATCATCCACATACTCCTCCGCATCACTGTGTGCTTGGTGAACGCCAGCAGAAGGGGCGCTGTTCAACGCAAGTCCTTCCGTCACGAGATCCACCCCAGTAATCCGACTGACCGCATCTCCCACCAACCGGGCCAGCTGTTTGTCCTGAACCAGCGGAATCAGTCGATCAATGCTCGAAGCGTGCCCCAGGCATGTCAGCGCCGACAGGGCCTGACGGGCAACTGGGAGTTGGGTGAGCGCCTCACCTAAGAGACGAGCATAATCAGCTTGTCCCATTAGGCCAAGAAGCGTGAATGCCCCGCTAGCATCTCCTGCCTTGCCTTGCACGGCGGCTCGACAGCAGGCCAGCGCCTTGGTGCTTCCTAGGAGTACGCCAGTACGCATCGCCTCCTGCCTCACACTTGATTGTTCAGATTCAAGAAGCGCCTCCACCGAAGCCGCGAGATTCTTTTTTCGCAACCGACCGACCGCCGCAAGGGCAGCAGTCGACACAAGTGGCTCCTTATCCAGCAACCCCGCCTGAAGATCCCGATCAGAAATCGCCGAGCGCCGGAAACTCAGCGCATCGAGCGCCACTGTGCGCTGAGGAGCGGCTTCTGCTGACAGGAAACGAGTAAGGAGCGGCACGGCCTGCTGATCCGGCCCATGACAAAAGGCCTGTCGTATACCATCGAATACCTGCCCCTTCGCCGTATTCACAGCCGCGACCAGAGCATCAAGATATGCTGCCTGTTCCGACGCCAGCGCGACCCAGCCTGCGGCAAAGGCTTCACCGACCGAACCCTCAGTCAACTTTGGCACCAGGAATTGCCACCCGGCCTCTTCGGACAGCACCAAGCCATCCAAGTGCGCCAGCAACCGCTCTTCCACTTCGGCCAACCGGTGGAATGTCGAATCACGATCGGCAAGAGCTGACTGACGGTGGCTCCACAGAAAGTCGGCTTCCTCGAGATGCTCTTCAAGAATATCTGTAAGAATTGTGACCATGTGAGAACTGGTAGACCCTGGTTCAAAGACAATCGGTTTATGAGTCACTAAGCTTCAAAGTCATTACGGTCTTAATCATCAGATTTCTCCAAAAGGCCGCTTACCTTGACAAGCTGATCGCGCTCTCTTACCTTTATGCATCATGATCAGCAATCGAGACCGGTGACTTCATACCGACCATCCCAGCCACAAAAGCGAAAGCCAATTTGCGAAAACTCATGGGACAAACCGCTCGCTCTCATGAGCCCATTGTGATTACGGCTGAGGGAATGAACGCGGTCCTCCTTGCCGAAGAGGACTGGCGCGCCATCCAAGAGACTGTGTATCTCCTCTCCATTCCCGGCATGAGAAAATCCATCCGTCATGGCCTCGCCACCCCAATCGCGAAATGCGCCAAGGACCTGCGCTGCGCCTGGTCTACACCAAGCAAGCCCAGCGCGACGCGAAGAAACTCAAAACAGCAGGCCTCAAGGCGAAAGCCCAAACCCTTCTTTCCGTCATAGCCGAGAACCCTTTCCAAAACCCTCCTCCTTTCGAAAAGCTGGTGGGCGATTTGGCTGGAGCCTACTCGCGACGCATTAACATTCAGCACAGGCTCGTCTACCAGGTGCTTGAGCGCGAGCACATCGTCAAAGTGCTGCGACTGTGGACCCACTACGAATAGTGAGCTTTTGTCCATGTTCCATTCCCACAAAGATGTTCGACCGCGGTGCTTCTCAATCTGGTCCCTTGACTGTTCGTCACGAATGCCGTTCACGCCTGGCCCACAGATCGGCAACCGAGCACGGGCAGACGATCCAGAGTGACCGCCCTGAAGGCGGATCATCCATTACTGAAGGCTTGACTGGATAGGCCAAGACTTCCTCGTTAACCCCCATGCGTACTCCGGCTGGATCGTTGACGACCACGAAGCGCTCACCTCCATCAGCGACGAAGACCAACGCTTGGTTGACTCACATCATCTTGGATACGCTCGAATTTCCCATGCAGTGCATAGCCCGCCCCCACTTCGGCGAGTGCAGTCGCACCACTCCTCTCCACAGGTCGCAGACTCAAAACTCGGAAATGGCCCAGCTCCTTTGTCCCCTTCCACCCGATAATGTATTGACCATGCGGCTGATACTCTTATTCCGTATCCGAAACATCTTTCAGTGGTTCCAATGTAACATCTACAAAATTTCCCTCCTTAATCCTCTTAGCGACTTCATCATTGACAATAACGTCAGCACGTGCCTCAGCCAATCTGAACATTTTAAGCCCTCTGGCTTTTCTCGAATCAACTTCCAGCGTCTCAAAAAATAAGGTGTCGGCCACCTGCCTTGATCTCGATGCAGCAAGGTTAGCGATTGCAACCACCCCAACGATATTTACAACAAAGTAGTCAGTCAGTATCCGGCTTGTCCCCTCGACGACAATCTTCGCTTTGAACAATTGGATATTATCCACTCCACATGAACGTATTGCCTCTATGAGTCGAGCGCGCATCAAATTAGATCCTGAATAATAGTCACTCGGAACCAACGCGTCGGGAGCCTTTGAAACCAACGTGAACGGCCAGGGCAGTGCCAAATCATTTTCATCAACTGGCTCTCCGAACATCAATGTTTCATGAAAGTTGTCTTCGTCGCGCATATTTCCCGCATGAAGATTTAGATCACAATCCAATCGGTAGTACATGACCAGCTCCCCTCAATGCTGTGCCTAATCGACTATTTCCCTTTCAACCATTTTGGCAGCTTCGAATGCAATCGCTTGTCATGCCACCAGATGTGAGCCGGCTCGCTCACAAATATCCTATTTGCGTCCACTAATAATTTGATAATTCCAGAAACCATGTCCATATGCCTAACAGTTTCCATTCGAGGATTAATTTCCTTCTTTTCCTTGCTAGGCTTACAGACAGAACAAACAGACACGTGCTTCATGGCAGCGCCCAAAATTAGTCCGAGATATTTCTTCACCGTATTAAGATATCCATCAGGATGAATCTTCGCCTCTTCATCATCATCGACTGGACCATCATATGCTGCAGCACGATGTGACCCCTGATGCAGTTGCCGACCCGTAATCTCCATGACTTCAAAACAAATTGTAAGTTTCAGAGAATCATCACCCCCGGCAGACTTCCAGTCAGCTAGCGGGGTTGCATACGGCATGCAGTAACCGTTATTGGGATGATCCGTATCGTAATCCGTATCCGAAACCAGTTGGAACTTCTTGTTTCTTGTATCCTTTTTGGCCAGAAAGGCACAAACAGGGTGATCCGGCAAATAATTCTTGGGGATAAGGTGGTGTGCCTGAACGGGAAAGCTTGAAGGAGATAACTTATCAAAGTACCATTTGTAGCCTCCGATAGATGGCTTTGATACGAAGGCTTTCGGTGGTCCTAAATATCCTTGTTTAATATCCCTATCCCTTAGCATCTGGTTGTATAAGCGAGTTCCAGAGCAGTCCGTTTTTGTTCCCCACTTATTGATTCGTGCTGCGAAATTAGCAGGTTTCTCTTCTTGTCCCGAACACGCCTTGTCATTCGCAAGAAGTTTTTCGAGCGCTACATTAACAGATTCACCTATATCCATTACGGTTACCTCATTTGAAACATCTTCGTCACCCCATGATATTCTTTTTATTCTGAAACATCGGATCCCCAAGCCTGCAGGCATTCTTCCCTTCGAACTTCACATCGAACGAATACATCATGAACTCAGCTTCGCCTTTGAAGGTATTGCTGACGACTCCGCCGCCGGCGGTTCCCGCTTCATCGGCGCTGGTCATCATATAGGTGGAGCCCTTCACCATCGGCATCTGTCCATCGGTTGTCACGGACGTTGGCCCGCCGGTGGTATTGGAAGCCATGCCAATGTTCGGATAAGGAATTGGAATCGGTCCACCTGGGGATGGTGTTTTACACACGTCGGGAAATACCGTGCTCATCCCGCCGCTCTGTTTATGTACGACGCCTCGACAATTCGCAAAGACTGATGGCATACTGACTTTCCTCCGCTAGTTTGATATGCCTTGGACGAGTGCTGCTGCTCGCGGCTCACGATCCGACGAACACCAGACGAGCGTCGGCCCCTTGCGATAACCTTTCTGCATACCAATGGCGGCAAGGCCGACGGTGATCGGTCCTAATGCTGCACCAGGATCACCGAAACAATCGGCAGGATGCTCGACGTCGAAATCCGTATCGAATTGCTCCTGACTCCTCATATATGCCACGCCCCATTCCTTGGCCCAAAAGTTCTCGCCATTGAATCCCGCATACACCGTCCGAACCTTTTCGCTATTTTTAGGCACCGAACGAAACAATTGCTGAAGTGTTCCGGCCAGTCCGTCTCCCCGATAGATGTCCTCGCTGTATCGGTGGCCCTTCTCAACGCCGGTCGCCACGCCGAGCACCATCGCCAGAGGCGTCTTGCCAGCAGCCGGTTTTGTATTGCTCCTTAGGAGCAGAAACCCCGCCCCTTCGCCAGGCACGAATCCATCCATGACTCCTTCAGCCAACACCCGACCTTCCATATCCAATGTCCCGAGCAAATAGAGATCGAGATAGGTATCGACTCCTCCCACCACAATCTGCTCGACCTGCCCGGTCTTGAGCCGTTGAAGCGCTTCCTGCAGCGCAAAGAGTCCCGCTGCTCGACCCACTGGGAACAGCTTGCTTTTGGGGAGATCGAACGCCACCTTGGATTGCACAGCCAGATGCTGCAGAAACCGCTCGCCCGAGGGATCCGCCCTTCCAGGCCAAGCTTCCGGTGTGCCGAGTAGCACCGGCACCCGTTGGGGATCCGGCACGTCAACCAAGACTTCTTGCAGTGCGCTCCCTGCGAGCCTGAGCATGCGGATCTGGCGAGACGTCAGCCCCTGCACCGATTCCAACGAGGTTTCAAGAGGGGGCAACACGTCTTCCGGCAACAGCGCCATCTTCATCGGTTGAAATTGCTTGTTATAGATCGAGGACTCAGCCTGTCGGGCAATGCCGGCGCGCACCGAGGCTGCGGTTTGTTTGGCGCCGATCCCGACTGCCGTGATCATCCCGATGGCCATGATGGCTGCTCCTGCTTCCGGCATCAGGCTGCTTTCCCGATCGAGTCAAGCCCATGCACCGCCAACTCCACCTGCTCCACCTTCAGTACTTTCTTGTCACACGGCAGTTCTGCCCTCCAGGTCAGACACAGTACCCCGGCACCTGGTTCAATCAACACCGTCTCCAGATGGCACGGCGGTGATGCGCTGTTCCCGGCAACCCGTACGGCCGCTTCGATCTGACAAGTCGGAAGTCTGAATTGCAGCGGCCCACGAGGAGACATATTCGTCACGTCCACCGGTTCCCCTCCCCGGAGATATCGCCGGCAAATGAGGTCGGGATGAGCGGCATTAAAATATGGCGAGCTGAAATCATCCGGTAGGTACGGAGCTCTCGTCTTCTGCCACACGTCGTCGTAGGTCCCGGCGTGCGATTTGCGGGGCTCCCAGGCCGGCGAGACAAACCCACAGCCGGCTGGTGCCGGTGTCTGAGTCGGCTTCGTGATCAGGCTTGTAGGGTCCTCCAGATTCGGCAATTTCATCCCATCAAGCTCGGTATTCTTTCGCTTTCCGGCAAATCCACGGCCGACCGGGTTCCGTGGCTCAAAGACCACTTCATTCTTGTCAGGATCGACCAGATGTATCCCTCCGAACGCCCGTTCATACACCAGCGGCATGGTTTCAAACGGAGCGGGATCACTCATCTTCATGCCGAACAGGCCTTTCTCCCAGACGCGATCACCGAAGACCCGGATGGTTTTCTTGCGGTCGGCCACGGCAATCGAGACATCCAACTGCGTGACCGGACGTTGGCCGGGGGCACAGGCTTCCCCAATCACCACGACATCGGTGGACGGCTTACTAAGATGAGCCTCCGAGGCATACTTCACACTCGACGTTCCCGGCTCACCCCAATAGTCATCCGCCAGCACCACCGCTCGCTGTTTCTCGGCAAGCTGGACGGTCTGTCCCAGGGAGAAGGTGCCCTTCACGATGACATAGAGCGTATCCACACCCTGTTCATTCGGAAACACGGCAATACTGGCCTGAAACGGCGTCTTATTCTTCAGTTGCAACATCAGTTGATCTGGACGCTGCCGCCCTTGATCCGGTTGGAGCCGGATGCGCGCGATAACACATGCGTTCCCTTGATGATGATCTTGCCGTCTTTTCGCAAGGTGATACTGCCTTCGCCACACTTCAAGACGACTTCCTCCTGCGCTTCCAACGTGACTCTCTTCCCGTCCAGCATGACCTCTTGCGGTTCATGGCTTTCGCTCGATGCAATGACCTCTTCGAGCGGATCGGCCAAGAGTCCAAGGATGACGGGTTTTGCCGGATCGCCCTGCTCGAAGACGACCAAGACCTCCCGGTCCTTCATGCGGGGTTGGCTCAATACACTCCGCCGTACTCCGGCCATCAACCTGGCCGGTGTCGGCGAGCCGGTTCCGATTCGTACCGCGATGTCTCCGGACGCAGTCGTGCCGACAAGCCTTCCGATGGAGGGAAGACCAGCTCGTTCACTGGTCACGACATGGCCCACACCGGTACTCTGTCCGTTTGCTTCGTTGTATTTCATACTTGCGAGCTCTTGTCGTGCATTAGTTTTGCGTCACTTTGGACCCTTTCAACACTACGTCGCTTGATGCTTTGACATTGACCTTGCCCGATCCGTCGATCGTGATGTTGTTGCCCTTCAGCTGAATGTCGCCGTTCTTCTTGAGAATCAGACTGGCGCTTCCTGTATTAAACGTAATACTGTCACCGGCCGACACGAGTAGTTGTTTCCCGACGTCCAGCTGGTCATTCTTACCGACCGAATGCGACCGGTTTTCTCCGACTGAGAGCTCTTCATTCTTCCCTACCTGTTCAGAGCGATTCTTCCCGATCGTGATGCTCTCATTCTCACCGACGTTTTCGGTCCTGTTCTTGCCGATGCTGATATCTTCATTTTTTCCGACCGATTCGCTCCGGTTCTCTCCGATCGAGATCGTTTCGTTCTTCCCCACCGTTTCGTTCCGATTTTCCCCGATCGAGATCGTTTCGTTTTTCCCCACGCTCTCTTTTCGGTCACGGCCGATCGTCGTCGTTTCATCGTTATCGACTTTTTTCGTCCGGTCATGTCCGACCCAGTGGGTCTCGTCCTTTTCCACCTCGATATCCTGATTGCGCTCAGCGTGGACGAAGAGTTGCTCCTCCCCTTTTTTATCCTCGAAACGGATCTCATTGAAGTTATCCTGATTACCGTTCAACGTCGATCGACTTTTGATGCCGCTCTGTGTCTTGTTGGCCGGCAAATCATAGGGCGGCATCTGGTCGAAATTGTAGACACTGCCCACGATGATGGGCGCATCCGGGTCGGCCTCGACAAACGCCACGATGACTTCTTGCCCGATTCGAGGAATGTGGATCCCGCCCCACTTGCTGCCGGCCCACATGGTGGCGACTCGTACCCAACAGGAACTCTGTTCGTTCTTTTTACCGCCACGGTCCCAGAAGAATTGGACTTTGACCCGCCCATACTTGTCGGTGAAGATCTCGTCCCCCGACGGTCCGACCACCACGGCTGTTTGCGCACCGGGAATCATCGGCTTCGGCGTATTCCGCAAGGGGCGAAACGGCAAAGCGGCCGGGATGCAGGTAAAGGAATTTTGATAAGAAAACTCGTCGGTGGAATCCGACCGAAAATCTCCAGCCTGGGCCGTATGGCTCACGCCGGTCAACACATAGTCCCCATCTGCCGTCGGATGCCGATCCAGCTTGAGCCTATGCCCACCGAGCAGATGTCCGCAGTTACTGGCGCCATGGATGGTGAGACTCGAGACCTCTTCCTGCTGCATGCGGATTTTGGCCGTGCGTTTATTGTCCTCGAAAAGTTTGTTGATCTCGGCGGCCTGCTCGCCGCCCCCGCGGTTGATGCCGTCAAACCGCTGGGCGTACTCACCGGGGAAGTCATACAGCTCCAGATCCTTGTTCGCCTCGACCACGAGCTTATGACTCACTTTCCCTACTTGGACCGAGGACACTCCGGTTTCCTTGGCCTCCAACGTCTTATCCGGCACCTGAAAGTGATGGTCCCAGAGCGCATACTTCCCGGTGCGGAGTTCTTGCACCTTCTGCCAACTGAAGATCCGTTCGTCTTCCCTGGTTCCTCCGCTCAGCTCCTCATACCTGATAGGCTTCCCCCCCGGAAGATCAGGATGTTTTTGAGGAGTATTGGCCAATACCATCGTGTGCTGGCCGTCGGCATGGGTAAAGAAATAGTAGATGCCTTCTTCTTCCATGAGCCGGCTGATGAAGTTGAAGTCGGTCTCACGGTATTGGACGCAATAGTTCCTCGGCTGAAAGGTCCCATCGATCTTCATGTCGGTCTGAATGCCGCTGAGCACCTCTTTCAAAATATCCGGAACGGTCTTGCTCTGGAAAATCCGGCTGTTCGACTGGCGGGAGAACAACCAGAGCTTCGGCACGATTTCCATCTGATAGGCGGTAAATTCACCCGCCTTCCCGGTCTCGCTGACCCGTGAGCAGATGCCGTTGAACAATCGCTTGCTCTTGTCGGGGCGGGTCAAGGTCACGGTAATGCTCTTACCGATCAGCTTGTCGAAGGTCACCTCTTTGGCCTTTTTGTCCTCGGCAAGCAGTTCCAGGTGAAAGGAAAACAGCTGAGAGAGCCCCTCCCGTCCGCTGATGCTGACCAACAACAGTGTGTCATCCGGCAATGGCGTTTTGACGGCGATCGGTCGGCCCTTTTGTGTGTACGTCTCAGCCATGGAGACTAGATCCCCTTCCGTTCACGCGCTCGTGCTCACGAGATGGTGTAGCTGAATCCTCCCTGCGCGCCAACTCCGACATGTACCGTGGTAATCGGCTGGCCCGTCATCATGCGAGACAGGAACTCACCGGACATGTCGGGAAGCAGAGTCTTGGAAATGATGTGTTCGATGTTCCGCCCGCCGCTTTCGACTTCCTTGCATCGATTCAAGATCTCGCTGACGACCGTCGCGTCGTACGTGAACTGCGCTTTGTGGTTCTGCTCGACTCGAGACCGGACGCGAGACAGACTGAGTGTGATGATGTCCTTCATCATCCCGTCGGTCAGTGGATAATAGGTCACGACCGCCATCCGACCGAGCAACGCCGGCTTGAATACTTTGATCAGTTCCGGACGAATCGCCTCGGTCAGCGCGTCAGGGTCCGGCCTCGTGTCCGGGTCGGCGCACAATTTCATGATCGTGTCCGTCGCCACATTGGTGGTCAGCAAGATGATGGTATTTTTGAAATCGATCTCCCGTCCTTCTCCGTCTTCGAGGACGCCTTTGTCGAATACCTGAAAGAACAGCTCCATGACGTCAGGATGGGCCTTCTCCACCTCGTCAAGCAGGACCACGGAATAGGGCCTCCGTCGCACGGCTTCCGTGAGCACTCCCCCTTCCCCGTACCCGACATACCCCGGGGGCGAACCTTTCAATGAGGACACCGTATGGGCCTCCTGATATTCGCTCATGTTGATGGTAATGAGGTTCCGCTCGCCGCCATACAACGTGTCGGCCAATGTCAGCGCAGTTTCGGTCTTTCCTACCCCGCTCGGTCCGACGAACAGAAAGACACCGATCGGTTTCCGTGGATCCGTGAGGCTGGCCCTCGACGTGCGGATCCGTTGGCTGATCGCGGTCAACGCATGATCCTGGCCCATGATGCGCTGCTTCAATCGATCCTCAAGCGCCAAAACGGTCTGAATCTCGTCCGACAGCATCTTGCCGACCGGGACACCGGTCCAACCGGAAATGACCTCGGCAACGGTTTGGGAATTCACACAGGCCTGCATCAACGGGGTCTCGCCCTGGAGTTTCTCCAGTTCCCCATTGAGACGTTCCAATTCCAGCTTGAGTGTTCCAGGGTCTTCACCCGGTGCTGATACCTTCGCCTGCGTGGTCGAACCCAACGCATAGGCTTCCAATTGCCCGCGAACTTCTCGTATCCGACCGATGACTCTGGCTTCTTCGTCCCACTGCTTCTTCAGCTGTTCAAGCCGTTGTTGCACGAGATCCTGTTCACTTCTCAGCTCTTGAAGCCGTTCCTGGTGGTTGGTACCGGTCGCGGACTCGCGCTCCAATACACCGATTTCAACCGCGATACCCTCGATGCGTCGTTGAGCATCTTCGACCGCCGGAGGTGTCGCGGCTTGGCCGATCGCCACTTTGGCACAGGCCGTATCGAGGACGCTCACGCCTTTATCAGGGAGTTGACGGCCGGTGATGTATCGCATGGAGAGCTTCACGGCATCACACACCGCCTCGTCCAGAATCCTGACCCGATGATGGTTCTCCAAAGAGCCTGCGATTCCGCGCAACATCGCGATCGCCTGTTTCTCCGCCGGTTCCTCGACTTTAACCACCTGAAAGCGCCTGGCCAGGGCCGCATCCTTCTCAAAATATTTCTTGTACTCGGCCCAGGTTGTCGCCGCAATCGTTCTGAGTTCTCCTCGCGCCAACGCCGGCTTGAGCAAATTCGCCGCATCGTTCTGCCCGGCCTGTCCCCCGGCCCCGATCAAGGTATGGGCTTCGTCGATAAACACGATGACCGGTTGGGCCGAGGCCTTCACCTCATCGATGACTGATTTCAGACGGTTCTCGAATTCCCCTTTGACTCCGGCGCCGGCCTGCAAGAGACCAAGATCGAGCGTTCGAACCGCGACATTCTTCAACGGCCCAGGCACATCACCCCGCGCGATCCTGAGCGCAAACCCTTCGACGACAGCGGTCTTCCCGACTCCCGCCTCGCCGGTGAGGATCGGATTGTTCTGACGGCGCCTTGTCAGGATATCAATCACCTGCCGTATCTCGAAGTCCCGGCCCAGCACCGGGTCGATCCGTCCGTCACGCGCTTTTGCGGTTAAATCGACGGTGTATTGGTCGAGCGCCGGCGTCTTCCCGGCACGCGGAAGGCCGCCGTGATCCTGCCCTGCAACCTCATCCCCTCCGGTTGTATCCCCCGTATCTTCTTGCGACCCTGCGGTGATCTCGCGAAGATGCCGTTTCAATTCCTCCGGCTGTACACGCTTCAACTCCGGAGCGATTTCTCGGCCCAGCGGCGACAACTCCTCACTACTGAGCAATGCCAGAAGAATGTGACCCGATCGAATGGCTGACGTCTCGTATTCGATGGATGCGAGCGACCAGGCGTCGCTGATCAGGTCCGGTACCCTTGGCGACAGGACCGGGTTCCTGGAATTTCCGGTCTTCAAACGGTCCAACGCTCGGGTCAAATCACGGGAGACACGGCTCACATCAATCTCCCAATGGCGAAGAATCTTGTGCAGATCCGACTGGTGGCCTTCGAGCAACTTCAGGAGGAAGTGTTCCAGGTCAACCTCATAGTGCGTTCGAGTCAGGCAGAGACCGGCCGCATCCTCCAAGGACTTCCGGCAGAGCTCGTTCAATTTTCCGATCAGTGGTTTGAGGCTGAGATTCACGGTATTCCTCCTTCGATGAGCGATGCGCTACCGGTTTCCGTCATGCGACAAGCACAAGGTCCTCCGCATCCTGATATCGCGCCGACGATCCCAACCACGTGGACCAACCAAGCTGGGGCCGCCCCTCACCATCGGTGTCCAATCGGCAGACCGGTACTTCGGAAGCCAAGAGGCTCAATCGGATGTCGAACTCCAATTCAGGAGAGGCTATGAATCGTGTCAGCGTCCTTGCCGAATCGAGCGCTGACCCGCCCGGGAGAAATTGGCGATACTGCCGATAGGTCAATGGGCCGATCCGAACCTGAAACTTCGACTGAGTCTCCCACACGGTCTGCCCGAGCATCGCGCTGGTGCCGACCTTATTATTCAGCGAGGTCTTGTCACCGAGGCAGGTCCAATCTTCCCGGCTCAACGGCAGCCACCGCCCGACAAATTGGATAATTGTGACCGGGACACCGAAGTGGTCCCGCAATATCCCCGCCAGGTTGGCGGCTGAATGGGGACGTTGCGCCAAGAGTCCTGCATAGAACAACAGCGGCTTGCCCTGGAACGGCACTCGCCGGCGGAGTCCTTCCGGTCCCAACCCCACCAGCGCATAGAGCGTCTCGGTAAAGAGATCGACATGCGTCTCCTGCCGAGCCGCCCGCTCGAATCCCACCGCACAGCGATACTTCTCCCAGGCGCGGTAGAAAAAGGACACGAGGCGGTGAGTGAATAGGTCAAAAAACTCCCGCGAGGCATGATCCTTTTGCGCCGATCGTTGGATCAGAGTTTCCGTATAGTGTCGAGGCAGAACACCGAGTGGACCGGTCAGCCCCATGAACGAGACCGTCATGCGGGGAGGACCAAGGCGTCCGGTCTGCAGATGATTCGACTCCTCGGTAATCTCATGAATCTCACTCGGGGGGAACATCAGCGATAACCGTGCCGTGAAGCGCACGGCCTCTTCCGAAGGCGCCGCTGCGCCGCCGATCGATTTGCGCAAGGGATACATCCGTTCGAGCAGCCGGACGGCCTGGAAGAACTCGAACCGATACCCGTGCGTAAACAGGGCCGGTCTTACAGGAGTATTTGGGATCCCGACCTCGGGCTCCATTGTTTCACGACCTCTTTCCGCTGACGCGACAGCGCAACGACTTGGACGAATGAATTGAGCGACACATAGAGACTCAGAAACCGCTCCAGAACCGATGCAAACACATAGACGCCCGCGCCCACGAATTTCTCCTCATCAAACTCGATGGTAATCTCCAGGCCACGGCAGAACCCGGTTCCTGGCCCCGAGGGCGCGCGGCGCACGATCGGCCGGCTGGTGATCTTCGTAATCCCCAGGATCTGCTGGCGTATCGCCGGTGATTCGGCAAAATCGTAGAGCCGCAACATCTCCTGAAGCGGTTCCGGCCCATCACAGAGCGAGAGATGGTTCAGGGATAGATTGGAGATCAGCCTCCATTGCATGGCTCGGCGAGCCGCCACGCGGACCGTTTCAGTGGGCTTCACCAAGAAACGAACCCGTCGAATGGGAGCCGCTCCTTCCAGCTCCAGGTCCCCTTCCGTGGAATCGTCCTTCGCATGCAGATCAGGGTCGTTGAGTCTCAACCGACCATGGTCCCCTGCGAACGGCAACTTGGCCGGTAAATCACGGTTGGTGCAGGTCACCTGAACCACAAGGGTCTCTACCGGAGCCATCGAGGCATCAGCCTTATGGTCCACCAGCGACAAATAGACTTCCGTCCCCTTGTCTCCCTTTCGTTCGGATGGCCGGCGGCTGGCATGCCAATACAGCGGGGAGTCTTCCGTGTCCGTGCCGTGGCGGACCGAGCAGAACGGTTCAAACTGTACCGGCTCGTCACGGTAGGACGACGTTCCCTTCACAGTATCAATGGAATAGATTTCCCCCGCGTCCGGCCTGCGGGTGTCCGGTAACACGCGGTATTCCGTCTGCGCCTCCGTGAAGCGTATCGGTTCTGCCGTTCGGCGAAACAAATTCACGACCGGTGTACACCCGAGGCGAAACATCTGTGTCGTAATCGCACGCTCGATCTTGATCGGCCGATCGCAATAAAGATCAACCTGTACCCCCTTTGAAAACTGTTCGCCGCTCAGTTGTCCGAAACCGTCCAGGTCGAAGAACAGAAATTTCTGCGGGAACACAAAATACTCCTGGAGCAGCCGGAATCCCTGGAACGAGCGGTCGGGATAGGGCAACATCGCTTCATCGGATTCAAACCCGACGGCACGAATGCAGGACGCGGGGTCCAGGCAGACACTTCGTGCCCCCGGCGCCGACCGAGGAGCACACAGACGCACTTCCAGGACGTGATTCAGGAGCGCCTCGTACAACGGAAAGGTGACATGGCTCTCACCATCCAGATAGAATCGGAGCGATCTCACCCCCACCTCGGACAGCGGTACACCGGCCTCATTCCGTATGGTCATGCGGATCAAACTCAACGCCCTGGGAACCACTCCTGGTTCCGGCGGCATCTGCTGAACATCCTCGATGGTCACAGGCCACAGCGACACCGGGTAGCAGGTCCGAAAGTAGCAAGGCTCGCCGTTGACCGGCTGGGACCGGAGTGTTTCTCCTTGCGGAATGACGAATCCCTTGGTGATCTGTCCAGATTTTGAGTTCGGAGAAAATTGCGCGATGGACATCGAAGGAATGGGTGCGAGGACATGCGGAGACAGAATGTGAAAGAGAGATTCCGTCAATTCCGGGTAGTCATCATCCAGCTTCTTGTGGATGCGTCCGGCTAAAAAGGCGAAACTTTGAATCAACCGCTCGACATGCGGATCTTCGCACTTGTCCGGTTCCAGTAAGAGCCGACTCGCGATCTTGGGGTATTTCTCCGCAAACTCAGCCCCCATCTGCCGGAAGTAGGCCAATTCCCGCTCGTAGTAATTGAGAAGTCCCCCGGCCATCAGCGTTCTTCCTTCACTTCATACTCCTGCGTCGTGAGATGCAGAACGGTGTCGAAGGCCACGGGTTCCGGCGCCGGCTCCACTTTCAACAAGCCGTCCACTCGAAAATGCATGGTTTTCCCGACGCCTTCCTCCTGAATGAGGTGAACCTGCACGTCCTTCAGACGCGGCTCGAATTTCACGATCGCCTCTTCAACCACCTGCAGAACACGGTTGCGATCTCGCTGGCTCTTCAAGCTGTACGCCGTGAAATCAGGAAGCCCGTACAACAGCAGTGATCGCTCGACTTCCGGATACTGTTCCGGCAAATCGTCGAGATACTCCCGGCGGGTATTGAGCAGCAATTCGAGATCCCTCGCAACCGAGGCGCGCAATTGATCCACATCATGCAATCTGAGCGGCACAGCCTCTTGTGTCGAATCAGGGCGTTCGTCCGTCAGCCGATCGAGCAACGACGCGATCACTGTCGGATCTACAGGCGCTCGAGCCATGCGACACCTCAGCGGGGACAAGTGACTGCGGGCATCTTCCGGTTCAGATCGTGAAGGGACACGCAACCCCTCATGCTGAGACCGCCTGGACGACACGCAGGCATAGGATCAGTCCCGATGTGCGGCAGGCCAACACGAGCTGGTCCCGGCCCACCGCACGGGATAGATGAACTACGCGGCCTTGTTTTCCTTGATGTTCCAGCCGCCTTTGATGGCTCCGCCCAACGTTCCGTCTTGTTTCTGCTCCTTGTACTCGAACTCGATTTTTGCATAGTTGAGCGAAATCTGGTCCGTCGGGATAATATCCGCCCCTGAAGACCCTCCCGTTTGATAGGACGACACCAGCACATCCGTCAGGGTAATCTTGAGATACTCTTGCTGATCTTTCCCTGCTTTCCGGCACACCAGCACCGATTTTTTGAGATGTTCCCCGCTGGCACAGGCTTGCATCAACTTTGGTGACGCCTTGTTCACCTTCATCACGAAATGAAAGTCCTGCATCGAGACCTTCCCCGCCCCTCCGCCGCTTCCAGACTGATGGGTTCCAGATTGGGCCTCCCCCCACGACCAGGAGAGCACGTCGATTTCTCCCTTGTGCTTGTCGTCCGTGCTTTCCCCCTCAATCCCTTCGACCTTCAAAAAATAGTCTGCAATTGCCATCCGCTGCCTCCTCTCCCCCTATGAGGTTGATGAAATGGGTGCTGGTTACTTCGCCGATTTCGGCAACTCCGCCACGAGCCGCAAGGACACCGACAGTTCGTCCAACTGGAAATGCGGCCGCAGAAACGCGACGGCCTTATACACACCCGGCTTCCCCGGCGCCTCGACTACTTCGATCTTGGCGTCACGCAATGGGTACTGCGCCTTGGTGGCCGCAGTCGCATTATCGTCCGGGGTCACATAATTCGAGATCCACTGATTGAGAAAGCGTTCGCATTCCGATCGAGACACGAAACTTCCGATCTTGTCCCGCATCATCACCTTGAGATAATGGGCGAAACGAGACACCGCCATGAGATACGGCAACTGGGCGGACAACCTGGCATTGGCATTTGCCGCATCCGTATCGTATTTTTTCACCTTCTGTGCGGACTGCACGCTGAAGAACGCCGCATAGTCCGTCCCCTTGCAATGTACGAGTGGTACGAACCCGAGGTCCGCCAGTTCCTTTTCACGGCGGTCGGTAATGGCGATCTCCGTGGGACACTTCAAGGCCACGTCGCCCTCGTCGGTCTGGAACGTATGGGTCGGCAATCCCTCCACCAAGCCTCCGCCCTCCGCCCCGCGGATCGCGGCACACCACCCGTATTTTGCAAAGGCCGTGGTCAGCCTCGTCCCAAGGGCATAGGCGGCATTGCCCCACAGGTATTTCTTATGGTCCGTCCCGTCGACGTCTTCCTTGAAGTTAAAGGTCTCCACAGGCGTCGTGTCCGGGCCATAGGGTAACCGCATCAGGATGTGCGGCAGCGCGAGCCCCACGTATCGCGCATCCTCAGAATCCCTGAACGATTTCCACTTCGCATATTCCACCGTGTCGAAAACCTTCGCAAGATCGCGCGGACCCGTGATTTCCGTGAAGTCGTCCCAATTGAACATTTGCGGATCGGCCGCCGACAGGAATGGCGCATGAGCCGCCGCCGCGACGTGGGAGATCTGTTCCAGCAACGCCATGTCTTCGGCCGTTCGGCTGAATTCAAAATCTCCGATCAAGGCTCCGATCGGGGCCCCGCCGAACGTCCCATACTCTTCCTCGTACACTTTTTTAAACACGACGCTCTGGTCGAAGTCCGAGGCGTTCTCGAAATTCCGCAGCAATTCCTTTTTGGAACAGTTCAGCACGCGGATCTTCAGTGAGGTGCTGGTTTCGCTTTGCGACACGAGATAGTGGAGCCCTCGCCATGAGCCTTCCAGCTTCTGAAACTCCGGCGCGTGGAGCACTTCATTCAACTGCTTCGACAGCAAGAGATCAATCTCGGCGATTCTCGAGCTGATCGTCGTCTCGACGTCCTTCGACCGTTTGAGCGATCCCTTCAGCACCTCTTCGACGAAGGTGGCCAGTTGTTGCCGAGACTGCGTCTTTTGTTCGGTGTCACGGCCGATTTTTGTCTTTGTGATGATCTGGTCGAGCAACCCGGCGCTTTCCTGTTCAATCGTCGCGCCTTGGGCCTCGGCTTTCTTCGCGTCTGTCGACATGTAGACCTCCCTATGCCTGTTCGCCGGGATTCAGTCCGGCTTCTTTGCTGACCTGCTGCTGCAACTCGGTCTTTTCCATGATTTCCTTCAGGCGGTCGCTCAATGCCTCATTGCCCTGAGTCTTCGCCAGAAGACCGGCCAGCTCCTGACGAATCTCCAGAAGTTTTCGAAGCGGTTCCACCTGATTCACGACGTTCTCAGGCTTAAAGTCCTCCATGGACTCGAATTTCAGCTCGATCCCCAGCTTGGAATCATCGTTCGACAGGGTGTTGTTCACATGATACGCCAGCCGCGGTTTCATTCCCTTCAAGACCTGATCAAAATTATCCTTGTCGATTTCGACGAACTTACGATCCGCCAGTCGTGGCAGGGGCTCGGCCGGCTGCCCGGAGAGGTCAGCCATCACCCCCATCACGAAGGGCAGCTCCTTCATTTCAATCGCTCCGCCCATTTCAAGATCGTAGGTGATTTGGACACGCGGCGAACGAACGCGGTCCAATTTGTGTTGCGTACTTTCTTTTCCCATAACGGTCCTCCTTTTAGTCGGCTGTCCCCCCTACCACGGTCATTCGTTCTTGGCCTTGAGCCCCAACGTCTCTTTCACCCGAGTCAGCTCCTCGTCACTGTTGATCACATCCTTCAACCACTGCTCTAACGACATGTTTCCCCACTGGACCGCACGCTGTACGAGATAGGACACCGGGCTATGGGGCTCGGCCCGTCGAAAATACGCGGCGACGCTGGCCAATCGCTTCAACGCCTCAGCCCTGGTCGCCGGCGCCCCTTCAAAACTCACCGTTCCCGATGGCATGTCCCCTCCGTTGTCATGTTCCATCTCGACGACTCCTTGTCCGGCAGCGACGGGATCGGGGTCCAGAACCCGTTTCTTCTTGTATAACGACTCGACCAGCTCGGCGCAGTCCTCGATGGCTTTCTTCAATTCATTGAGACTCGGAGCCTGGCGTCCGAATCGCTCATCCACGACATGATCGAACGCCGTCACGGCATCCCGAGCCGCCGTCACATCCGCCCACAATTGGTCGTAAAACGCGCGAGGAGTGGCGGTGGCGGCCTTGTCGAAGGCTTCCACTGAAAGCTTCCCCTCGTCCCACGCTGCTTGCGCGGCCTCCGGTTTGGTTCTGGCAAGGTTGTCGATGGCTCGCGATTCTTCCCAACGAAGCCAGGAATAGTTGTCCTCTCCCCGACGGCCTGTGACCTTGACCGCCCGTACGCTCATGGGAACTTTTGTATTGAGCCATTGGATCGGGGCACAGCGCCGATCCAGATCGCCATCCTCACTCAGGGGGAAATAGCCATCCCAATAGCGGTCATGGAGGCCCTTGAGCAGCAGAAGCCCATCGCGGAGCCCTGCAAAACCGTGGAGCATCAGAAGCGCCTCCGTCAACCAGACGACGACCTGCAAGTCCTTGGACTTTCCGACCAGCACCTCGCTCGCCAGTTTGACGACGAGCTTCCAGTCCGCAGCTTTCGTCTTGCCGACCCATGCCCCCTGCGGTAATTCTTCATCCGACCGGCGCGCCTCCTTGAGCGCGTCATAGACGGCTTCGTACCGCAGCGAGATACCCGCCGGACGTTCACCGGGGATAGGAGCCAGTAGAGATTCCACGTCGACGGTCGGTGGCGTTGCCTGGACGATCACTTCCATACTGCCGTTGTCCCTTTCTCCTCAAGCACACTACCGCTGAACGGTTGATACAATGTGAACGTCCCTGAGCCCCAGAATGGATTGGTCGGAGCCGTCCACCCAAAACACCCGTTGACCGACCCCCTCGAACCGGTCATGTCCAAGCGCCAGCCAATCCGTCATGCGTCCGAGTTTCACCCGCTCATCTGACTGCTCGTTGGAACAGACGTACAGAGCCGGAACGAACACTTGCGCCAGAGTGTGACTCTTCGCCTCGATCTTCGCTTCGACCCAGAGCATGTCACGTAACCGTTTGGGAGCTTGCAGCTCGACATGGGTCACCTGTTCCAGCGGCAGCCAGACATACTGGTCGCGAACCAACACCTCAAGTACCGGTCCGACCTTATCGTCGGCATCGCGGAACTCCTCGAATGGCCGGTCGTTGATACGGCCGCCCAACTTGGGCCACTGTGCCATCGCATCATCGAGCGTCTTCGCAGCCGCCTCGGTCAAGCCCTGTCGCCGCTCCAGCAACGCCCGAAGCTGAAGATCGACATAGGACGGTGGCTCCTGCAGAAAATGCGGCTGCACACCCTGTCGAAACACCCGCCGACGAGCCTTTTCGGCGGCGATGAGATTCCGGTACGTTAGGACTCCGATCTCCGCTTTCACGTCCTGATGCCCGATGACATCAAGCTGTTTCTCCGCCCGATCCCAATCGCCGGCGAAGCAGAGCAGTTCAAAGAGGAAAGTCCGCACCATGCCGTCGGCTGGATTCCCCTTAACGGCATGTGTCACGCGTTCGATCGCCGCCTGCAGCGATCCGCTCCGAACCATTTCTTTGGCTTCCTCCACGGCTGTCATGCGCACTCCCTCCACATGGACATCACGTGCCGACTCGCTCAGGGCAGCGGAACCGGGAAAACAGTCCGGGCGCGAACAGGTTCTTTGGGCTCTCGGCCTTCAGGTCGAACCGGACCTTGACCGGGTTGCCGTCGGACCCCGGAACCGTCCACTCCACGGCATACTCGGTCGGCCGCACCTGTGTCACGCGAGCGTCATCCAGTAAGCGGAAGAATCCCCACCGACCATCGAAGTGCCGTGTATGCGGTTGCGTCGAACCACTTGGAATGACTTGCAATGTCGCACCGGCCGTCTCAGGAACACTGGGCCACACGAACTGGAACCATTCTTCGACCTCATTGCGGTACCGTAACTCGCGTCCGTCGATCTGCAACCGGACTTCATCCACACCGGGCACGCCGTTGGGGCGCAATTCGAAGGCAACGTGCGGCTCCGGCGTGCCCTTGCCGAAGAACCCCTGCGAGATGACATCCGCCTGGCGTAGGGTTTCCAACAACCCTGGACTGATGGGCATATCCGAAGCCTTCGCCACCCACCGCCCGTTTTCCTCCTGCACGTTTGATTTCAGCTTTGACTGGTAAAAGCGCCAGAACGCTCCCGATTGCGGATGGAAGAACGTGCCGAGATCGGCAAACGTGAGATCGCTGTCCGGCTGATCACTTTTCTTGAACGGATAGCGGGACGCCACTGTTTGTGAGCATAGCCCGGAAAGATCCTGTCTCAGTGCCCCGGTCAGACTACTGACTTCTCTCTTGATGGCCGTGGCCTGCGCGAGCAGAAACGGTTGAAGCAGGAGCGGGCGAAAATCTTCGCGCACCTCACCCTCCAACTGCCGTAACAGCACCTCGGTCGTCACCCGTGCCTGCCGGAGATCTTGTGAATCTTTCAGAACCTGCTCACCGGGACCAGCTTGCGCGAGCACCATCAAAGACGAGGCCGCTTTACCGAGTTCCGCCATATACTTGTTGACGGCGGCCTCTTTAGCCTCGCCGGTCGGCGTCACGAACTCGTGGAAAGACTCGAACGTGAGTTGAACGGGATTGCGTGGGACGGATCCCTCCTGGGCTTTGCCTCCTGGAATCAGATTGAAGAGCGTGCTCTTCGCCTGATCGGTGACACTGACCAGACGCGTGTACCGATCGACATCTTTCAGCAACGTCAGCAGCTGGGAGTTCTGGCGCGATAAGACCTCCAGCCGATTCACCAGGCCGGGCACTCCGTCGGCAGGCACTATTCTGGTTTCTTGGATAAACCGTCGCCATTGCCTCACGTACTCATCAAAATAGATCCGCTCGATGGCTGCCTCCATCTCTCGAGGAGGCATCTCCTCGACATTCAGGACCCACGCTTCCTGTCCGGCCTCCTTGAGGACCTTCTCGCGGACAAACGGAAACAGCATGCGCCAGCCTTCCGGCGTAAACAGCGCCGGAACTGTCAGGGTATTGGCCAGAACAATCTGCCGTTGTCCGGCCAGCGCCTTGTCGATGCGATAGGGCTCCGGGGTGAAGGCAGGAATCGTAATCGACGGAGCTTCGCGCTGCATCCGTGAAAAGTACCGATGCGGCAGCGGTATGGCCTGAAGCGCCAACCGCACGCGGCTGACCAGGTTGTGGTCGATGGTGGAGAAGGGGCGATGGTTGGCGTCCAGAATCCTGGCATACAACCCGATTTGACCGTGCACGGCCTCCGCCAGCCCTTTCGGCACATCGGCGCCATAGCGTGATGCCAAGAGGTCGTCCCATACCGTATTGAGTTTCCCCGATACAAAATCCCGATCCAGGTGATTCGGCTCGAACAGCATCAGATACAGCTTGAGCAGCGTATAATAGGTATCGCTTTCCATCACAGCGCGAGAAGAGGCCGGTTCGGCCAGAAAGTGCGTGAGGGCCCCTTCGATGCCGGCTCGCGTATGGTCCAGATACAGCGCGTTGAAGAGATGAAAAAAGACGTCCCTGGAAACAGGAGCGAGATCCGCACCGTGATATAGTCCCATCCTCAACCGCCAAGGAGCTCCCTGCTCTCCGTAGGTGGTTAATTCCTCAACGGGGCTGCGGAACTGGTCCAACAACAGCACATTGTCGGCGAACCGTCGCTCGTCATGAAACGTCATACGGAGCGACTGCTTCTCTGCCGCCAGGAGATTGGCGGCAAGATCGGTATTGTTGCCGTATGAATGCAGCAATCCTACCGTCACCAGGACTGCCGCAAGACAGACGGCGACCAGCACCGATCTGGTAAGGATCCTGCGCCGTTGATCCGTCGCCGTAGTCGGAGCGACCAACGCCGCGTCCGGGGCCACAATTCCAGTCAAGAGGCCTTTGATAAAGAGGCCCCTCGGAGCCGGAGCGTGCGCACCGGAGGCCCCGATCACGGTCGTCACGCCCATGGTTCTGGCGATCCCGCTGAGCACAGAGTCCACGGGATCTCCCTGCTCCAGTGCCGAGGTGAAATAGACCCCCCGCAGCAGCGGAGATTCTTGAATCGTGCTGGACTGAAACAGCACGTCGATAAAACGCACGATACTATCCTGGAACGTCTCGATCTGGCGCGGGAAGACCGCGATCGCGCGTGCCTCTTCAACGCCCCCCGCAGCACCGATCCGGAACGGCACACGTGCCGACACCCGGTCGAGTAAACACCCGAATTCTTCTCTAAATCGTGCGGCAGGTTCTTCAACGGCCGGACGGCTGGGAAACGTCACCCCCCACACGTGATCACGTTCAGCGCCCGCCAGCGAAGAGAAGGTTTCTCGAAACCCGAGTATGCGATCGGATTGCGTAAAGACAAGATAGACCGGGCACACCACCCCCAGTCGCTGCATGGCCTGATTGAGACGCGTGCGGAGCGCACGGGCGTCGGCATCGATCGTGGCGTACGACTGCGTCGCCAAACTCGGCAGACTGACCAGGAGCAAGATGCCGTTGACCGCTTGTTGCTTCCGATACTGCGTGATCAATCCAAGACAGGCATCCCACTCCGCGTCATCGTCGATCAGCGATCCGGCGAGGTCCAGAAAGACCCCTTCATTGGCGCACCAGAAGTTCACAGGATCCGAGGAATTCGACTCCTCGAAGGATCTTGTGCGGGCACTCGTGAGGGGAAACTCGAGGCCGGAATACCGCAGAAACGAGCTTTTCCCTGATTCGGATGGCCCGAGAACCAGATACCAAGGCAAGGCCGTCATCGCCTCGGCTCCCATCCGTCCTTTGGCGAGTTTCGAGCCTTTCAAGGCGGCAGCCGTCTCTTCAAAGATCGCTCGCACAGGTGACAGGCTATGATTCTGTCGGTCGGCTGCAGGACCCGGCTGCGGACCGGATGCGTGAGTGCCCGACCCATTGGAGGACTTCCGCGTAAATAGCCTTAGCGCCACAGATGCCTCCCGACGTGAGGCAACAGACCGTTCGACCACACCATGCCCCGGTTCATCTCGCGGCCTGCTCCACTCGCTGTTTGGTTGTCGTCAACCCATCGACGACATGATCCGTAAGCGTGTCCAGCCAAACGGTCAACAGGACGAAACAGGCCACCACCATCAAGAGAGAGACTCCGCAAACGATCCACGGCAGGCGGTTTCGCTTGGTGACCTGAAGCAATTCATCCGGGCGACCGCCGTGGGGAGAGAGTTCCGGTAGGCTCCCACGACCGTGACCCAACTCGCGTGCGATGTCCCGCAGGAGCGTCTGACGTTTCTCCCGTCCCGCAAGCGTATATTGGCCTTCGAATCCGAGCGCGAGGCAGAGGTAATAGAGTTCGAGCAGATCGCGATTGGACGCCGCGCCTTTTCTGATCGTCTCAAGGCGGCGAAAAAACTCAACACCCGCTTCGTGGGTGCCGAACAATTCGTATTGCAACGGCTGCGAAGACCATTCTTCCCGTGCAGGCCAGGAGGAACTCAACACCATCTCATCCAGATAAGCCGTGACCGCGAACCGCGCCGCCGCCACATCGTCCTTTGCCATCCCCACGCGACCCGCCGCCGCGTCGCCCTCGCGGATGAGCCCCAAGGCCCGCTCGCGAAAGGTGTCCGTCTCGCCGCAGTCGGATGCCGTTCGGACGATCGATCCGAACAGCAACACCTCCCGATAGGCGCCGACTACCGGTGAACCCGTCCGTTCCTGCCCCACTTGCATCCCTTCACCTACGCACGCGTTGCGAGGATTTCCACTTTGAGCCCTTTAAGGACCGAGGGCACGTTCACACTGATGGCGTGATTACGCCTGATGGCTTCCCAGAATTCGCCCTGATTCTCGAGGCGAAAATACATCGAGCCCGGACGCACGGGAAATTCGCTCGGCGGACGCGCAACATATGTCAGCCGCACACCGGGCAATGCACGATTCACGATCAGATCGATATCTTCAGCGCCACCCACCTTGAGCCGTTTCGGTGTCACGTCCCGTAATTGGTCCTCGGGAAGATCGCCGCTGGCCACCAGGTAAAATTCCCCTGCCTTCAAGAGACCGTCATCCGTGACGGACCCGCTCCACAAGTTGTCACGGACCAGCGTGAGCGGAACCGTGACATAGGTCGTCGTCGTCAACCCCTCGATGACCTCTCGAATCCGCAATTCCAACCCGCGGAACGTGTCGGTGAGGTTGGTGTGCTGATAGGCGGGAATCTCCCGTAGATCGATCTGGGGAGCGACGGACGCCAACTCTCCCACCAGTCGGGCCAAGGTCAGGTATAGCGTTTCCGGATGGAGCTTGCCCTCCCGCGCGAAGTGCGCCAACACCGGAAGAGATCTATTCACCGTATGCAAGAGTGAAAACTTGGCCACATCGACAAGCCCCAGTTCACCGGCTGGTCGCTGATGCGCCACCAACGTATTCCGCTTGGCGAAGAGAATTTCGAGGAGGCCCCGTAAGAGCTTCGTCAGGGCAGGTGACGCGCTGACGGCAAGACAGGGAGGAATGTAGGCGTCGCGCAGGGCATAGGTCCCGCGAGGCACGCGCACGACCTCGGCGACCTTGATCGTTGTGTAGGAGGCCGTCTCCTCGTTCCCGAAGAAAAGAAACCCCTGCACGCGGGCTACGGCAATCTCCCTGACGTTTTCGCCGGTATTGTGATCCGAAGCCTTGATGAACTCCGACACATACCGTTGTGGCCTGGGAGACGGTGAATTTCCTAACCGGCAGTTGCCCCCATCACTCTGGAGAAGCGGCACACCCACGAACACGTCCAGATGTGGCAGCGATGCAGGGAAGGCCTGTTCGAGCGACCGGCCGGCCGGCAACAGGTCTTGACCAGGCATCGAGACGAGTGTCCCGTCAGGCATCACCGCCCTGAACGAGCTGATGGCGACCTGTCCATTCGTCAAGGTGTCGGGATCGAGGCTGACGTCGATCACCCCATAGGGAAAATGCTGAGCTGCCTGGAAGCGCGCATCAAGCAGATGAGAATAGTGGGCATCCCATTGTTGGAAATGATGGGGAGACAAGAACATCCCCTCACTCCAGACCGTCTTGCTCCATTGGTTCATACGCACCAACCTCGAAGCCTAGTCAAATCTGATGCCGAGTTGTTCGAGCCCTGCTTACCTCGCCCCACTCACACTGCACTTGGCTAAAGAATCTACTTATAGATAACAGCACATCTCCTCAGTAAGCGGGCGCAAGACTAAGTGTTCTGGCACAAGAAATCAAGACGGACTCAGACGAATCTACGATACAACACTAAGGGCGGTTGCTCAGCCGTAGCCTCTAGAAGCTGCGAGTCAACAAATCGCCACCCAGTCCTCCATCTCATGTTATTCAGCTGCACGAGCAGCCGTGAAGCAACAGGGTGAATCTCTTTAGATACACCAAGCTCATTCTCCTTGATAAAATCTTCTGCACTGCTACCGGGTGAGTAGGTCTTACAAATCCGATGCCTAGATGCATCAGCGCTTCAGACAGAGGCCCTTTCCCGCAGATCCCTTCTTCAAAAGTCTACTCATAGCGACCAGCACCTATGACTCAAACAGGTTCGGAAGAAAATGTTCTGACGCACAAAATCATGCTGCAGCGTTGGGGATTATGAAACTCAGTACAGCTACTTGGCGGTTCCTCGGAAAACGCCGTTGGAGACGACTCTCATCCAGTGATGGTCCATCGTTTGCAGCCGCCTGTAAATCTAAGAGAACTCCCAAAAGCACTGAGGTGAATCTTTTTAGATTCACCCACAGGTGAATCTAAAAAGATTCACCCGCGTCTGTCCCTCCTCTGTCCGTCATCCGCACACCATCACGATACCGCTAAAACCAAAGAAATCCTCTACCACGCACTTGGAGTTTTGCGGACCGACAACGAGCACCGTTCTTGCTTAAAATTTCGTCCACGCGAATGAGATATGTCTGCATTGAAGAAACTCGTCTCCTGCGGAGAGAAAAATGTCAAACAGAATAAGACTTCCCTTGCAAATCCGTTATCCATTGAACTATGTATGCCACATTCACCGAACGTGACCATTACTATAGCCAATTCTGCTGAAGCACTTGCTGAGGAGCTCTAGAGATGAAGAAGACCCGGTCGACCGACAAGAGGATCGCTGTAGTATTCGCCTTCGTGATTTCGATTGTTCTTCCCTCACACGCTTCGGCCCAGGTTCTCAACAATCAAATCAATCTGCTGTTGAAGGATAACTGCGCAGGGCTCGGGACGACAGGATTTCCCACACCCAACCTGACCGGGTTAGGCCCCAACTTAAGCGCGCTCTGCGACGTACCACAGACGGGTGGGGTTGCAGCAACGGGTGGTGGCGCGGCATCGCTTCAAGGATCCGCAGCATCAATCCTCAATCGGACGATGTTAGGCCGGCTCGATGAGTTGAAATCCGAAGGGCGAGACACTCAAGGCCAACCTCTGGCCATGCAATTCAATCCCTTCGGGCTGATGTCGCTGGCGACGCTCCGCGACGTCAGCATCTCGTCCCCGTTCTATGCAACCACAGGCGGAGATACAGGCACACCGGTCAGTTTCAGAACGAGCAGCCCGGGACGATGGCACGGGCTCGGCTTGTTCGCAACGGGACAGGTCGAATCTCTCAATCGAGACATCACCACCTATCAGGACGGATATAAGTCGCGCATCCTTGGTTTTTCAGCAGGACTGGATTACCGCTTCAGCAAGAAATTAGTAGGCGGGCTCGTCGGCAGTTTCTCCAACACCGATGGAGACTTTCGAGGCGGCGGATCATTCAGCACCAATTCGTACGGCGTATTGGCCTTCACTCAGTTGCTTCCCACGGATCGTATGTTTATCCAAGGAACGGCCGGCTATACACGCAACGATTATTCAATTGATCGGCTGGCCACCGCACGAGTCACGTCGGTCGCGATCGGCGGCGATCGTCTCGTGAACTCCTTTGCATCGAGTAACTCCAATGCAAACGTGCTGAATCTCGGTGCGCTGGCCGGGTACGACCAGCCGGTCGGGCGATTCCTGATTGGCCCCCGCGTGGGAGTCAACTACAGTCGGACCCATATCTCTGACTATTCCGAGACCGGTGGGGGCGGTATCGGCCTTCGATACAATGATCAATTTATTCATTCATTGCAGAGCACGGTGGGCCTGCAAGGGTCAACCACCTATTCCATGCCGTTCGGGGTCCTTGTCCATCAAGTCAATGCCGACTATGTGCACGAGTTCGCCAATTCGCAACGGTTCATTGGCGTGCAGTTCACGGAAGATCTTCGTGCCACGCCGACCAGGTTCGCCTTTCAAAACGAGGTGCCGGTGCGCAATTACGCCTATGTGGGGACGGGACTGGTGGCTGTGCTGCCGAACGGCTGGCAACCGTTCGTCAACTTCCGGGCTATGGTCGGCAACAGCCAATTTGACAACTACGCTGGGACATTTGGCGTGCGCGTTGCGCTCTAATTAGGAGTTCGGCACGATTTGTACGACTGGCCGGGCCACATATCTGAGTATCAGACATCGCTATTATCGCGAAGGAGCAAGAAAATGAGCTTCCTTTATTGGATCCACGATTGTAGGACACAGTGGGTGAGCATCGGGCTCTGTGCAAGCGTACTCATCTCATGCAGTGCCGCTGAGAACGGGAGCACCTCCTCATCACCTGCGCCGTCTCCGGTTCCACTCGGAGCCACGGTCCAAGTACGGGCAACACCGACCGATGACGGACCGCTGGACCAATTGCACTATCGATGGGCCGCAACAGACGGCCAGGTTACGCAGGTTGACTCCGCCACAACCGAATGGACCTTGCCGTTAAGCTCCGGGCTCCATTTCCTCTATGTACAGGTCTCAGACGGCAAGGGAGGCTTCCGGGAAAGACGTGTGGCCGTGTTGACAGAAAGCGCACCGGCAACGGGTGGGCCAACGGCTACTCCTAAACCCGAAGTGACGACACCCAGCCTTGGGACAAGCTTGTTCTACACCACAAATAATGGCGCGCGGAACATCTATTTGCCAGATGTGACACTTCAACGAGGAAACACCAAACTAGGGCAAACCGATTTTAAGGGAAACGTCGCGGTATCCGGTTCAGGAAATGTGGACTGTATGCTCGGGACTAGAACGATCACCAACTGCATGACACTTGGAAACAGTACTACATTTGCTCGTGCAGGTCAGTCACTTGCATGGACTACCACAAACAGAATCCTTGGACACATCAGGCTTTCTGATAACTCCTACTGTGGCATCCATAGCGAATTCTTCTCTCCGGCTGATCGCCCTTGTACCGTCGAACTGTGGAATCAAGAAAAGACGACTCGCCTTGCTGGGCCATTCAGCATCAATGGCTACGGGGACTTCTTCCTTCCTCACTCGGCACCAAAGAACACACCCGGTGTGATCCGTGTGTTGCAAGAAAACCAGATCATTCATGAGTTCGACGTGACCGTTAGTGGTGACGAGACCGTGGTTGCGGCGGTAGAAGTCCAGAACCAAGCCCCGGACGTCACTCTTGTGGCGACATTAAACGGTAGTCGGGTTGAGCGGCCTGATGTGCCCCAGATGACGTTTGGGCTGCCCGAAATGGATCAACCGATGGGCGACGATATCTTCCTCACCTTCCGTGGAAAAGATACGCGTCAAAGCGCCTGTGCCTACTATAAAGCGATCGGTGCAGTGCGAGACTGTGGTACTGATGGCACCCCTCAAGATGCCATTACCCTCGATAGTTGGAAGCGCGAGCATCAGCTGGCGCCGTACAACAGATCAGTCCCCGAGCACACGGCCACCTATATCAACCTCTACGACCTCAATCTTGTTCGCGACATGCATGCGGTCCGGGTAAGTGCTAAGCAGATCGCGTTTAATGTCTGCAATTTCCCTGGTCCGATGGACATCTCCGGAAGCGGAGCCCCGCTGAAACCCGGTGAAGAAGGGCAGCAGAACATTGATCTGGCCATCGACTTCGCACGTAAAGGAATCGGCATGCTGGGGTGTGTGGCAATGGATTACTGGGCGCCTGATGGCACCAGTGAAACTAGCGAAACTTTCGTAAGATTCTATTCCTTCGGCCCATCCGGGGAGCTCCTCCTGTCCGTCAGCCTTGATGGCCGACGGGAAAAGTTCATGCCTGGAACCTGTGTAGCCTGCCATGCAGGCACGAATTACGCTGGACGCTACCCGGTCACCGGTGGCCAGGGAAACATCGGATCCCACTTCATGCCATTTGACCTTGAGAACTTTGGATTTTCGAGTCAGCCTGGTCTTACGGAAGCTGATCAACAGGCCAAATTTAAGATCTTGAATGATCTCGTACGTTCTATAGAGGAACACAATACGGGTGATTTTGCGTCTGAGTCGATAACGAATCTTATTAAGGCATGGTATCCACCTGATGCCGTGTCTTTCACAAAAAACTATGTTCCAGCCGGATGGGCCCAAACTGCTGATGACCGAATCTTTTACCAGGAAATCTTGGCCCGTAATTGTCGCACCTGCCATATTGCCCATATCAGGAGTGGCCGAAATAGAGAAGATGGCAACTTTGAACGGGGACCTGAATCTGTGAGTCCCATCTCAATGCTGTTTGACTCAGTCTGTGGCAAAACAAGTGACCTGGGGTTCAATCATGCGATGCCAAATGCGTTGGTACCAGCCTATCGGCTTTGGCATACATCTCAACGCAACGTGCTGATCGACTATGCGGATAAAAATGTTCCCTCTTCTCCATGCGGGATAAAACCACATGCACACCCCCAGATTAAGTAGAAACAAAGATTCTGACAGCGCACCAATGAGGGGAACTACACCAACAATAATACCGTGTCAAATTGTAAGGAGTTGGATCATGACCAGAAGGTTGCTTGAAGTCTCAGCGCTTATTTTTCTGGTTGCACTATATTCCGCCGGATGCAGTGGTACGGGTGTAGAGGAAACCTCCACTCCGGGTAGGGGAACGAGCGAGAATACCACCCCATTCGCCGATGCCGGAACCTTACAGAATGTGTCACGGGGATCGCTGGTGACGCTGGATGGTAGTGGTAGTGCTGATGCTGACGGCGATCTTTTGACCTATCGTTGGTCGTTTCTATCGAAACCGGAAGGCAGCTCAGCCACATTATCAAATCAAACAGTAGTTATGCCGACATTCACCCCAGACGTTGTTGGAGAGTATGTTGCTCAAGTAGTCGTCGATGATGAACGGGGTGGCAGTAATACTGCTCAAGTGACCGTGGCTGTGGGTACAGGCAATATCCGTCCGATTGCACACGCTGGAAAAACCCAACGCGTCAGCTTTCGTCCGAATGAAGCTGGTGCCCCCGTCTTGTTGGATGGCAGCAAAAGCAAGGATGCAAACGGTGACGCATTAGCATATGAATGGACACTGCAAAGTCCAAATGGCAGTCTCGCCGAACTGTCCGATAGGACTGCTGAAAAACCTACCTTTACAGCAGACAAAGCTGGAGACTATGACATCACCCTTGCAGTGAAAGACAAGACTCTTACTAGCCTCCCTGCTAAGGTGAAAGTCATTGCCAGCATTATCAATGTTCCCCCAGTGGCCAACGCCGGAAACGATCTAACGGTGAGCCCTGGAGCCACAGTGACACTGAGCGGTGTGGGAACTGATGGAAACCCGGAGGATGCAGGGAAGCTAACTTATAAATGGAAATTTGTTACCCCGGTTAACGCACCAGCTTTATCCAACGATACCTCACCTACCGTTACATTTCAGACTGTTCCATTTTCGGAAACCGAGGCTGGTCGAATTGATGAATATGTAGTCGGGTTAACCGTGAGCGATGGGCGACTCACTAGCGAACAAGACAATATTATTATCAAGGCAACACCCGCCCCGAACGCGGGCCCCGACCAGGCTGTGGTCGCGGGCATCAATGAGTCCGTTCCACTGGCAAGTACGGTAGCCAATGCAACCGAGTACACCTGGAGCTTGGATCCGGCAAATAGTGCAATACTCAGTACCACAGCAGGCACATTACCATCCCAAGACCAAACCTCAGTAAGTACCAATTTTTCAGCTCCGAATCCCGGCTCCTATAAGGTGACGTTGGAGGCCATCAAGAAGATCAATGGTGTGATTCTAGGAACAGATAAGTCAGAAATAACGATCACCGCCGACACGCGACCCGTAGCCAATGCTGGCCAAAATTTCACTGCAAAGGTCTGTTCAAGCGTACAGCTAACTGGGAATCCGAACGGAATGTCGAGTTATACCTGGGCATTTACAGTTCCACTGGGTGGAACGGCTGTCCCTTCCAAAAACGAGCAAAACCCTTCCTTCAAACCTGATCAAAGCGGGAGCATCTACAGAGCTGACCTGACGGTAAACAATGGACAGTTAAATAGTCTTCCCCATGGGGTTGACATCACCGTGCAGGATCAAGGGCTTGGTCAACAAGTCTATGACACAGGACCGCAGTTAGATAACAGTGCTCCTGTATGTACAAGTTGTCATTCAGCCGGATCTCATGACAAGCAGTTAAACACCCCAGATCTTAAGGTGTTTATACAAGGAGGTCTCACTGCAGAACAACTAGTAAGTGTGTTAATCACGGGGACGAAGCGTAATGGTGCTCCCCACCCAGGTGGAAGAGCCACCACAAATAATGCAAGTTGCCATCTCAAACAGCTCTGGTCATTCGTAAATGGTCTGCAACCTTAACCTTCGGACAAGCTCAGAAATCACTTACGAACTATGTAAGGCTGCAAGATCACTCTGCCTGAAGAGTTGAATTTTATCGTCGGCCAGGTAACTATCTGGCAGAAGAGGTCACAGGCACAAAGACAAAATCCCCGACCCCTTCGTGTCCGGCCATGTGAATAGGCCCATAGGTCGGGATCTGCTCGAACTGCATTTTCTCCGCCGCCTGGACGACGCGCGAACGCACGGTCCAGTACAGTCGCTCGGTTTCTAAGGCCTCGCTATTTTCAGCTAATACACCTAAGAAGGCTGCGGCAAAGATCGAATGGCCTGCTTCTCCCTCGTCTAAGACGGGTTTCGCTCCACCGGACGTCAGTGTGGCCCGTATTTTCTTTTGCGCCATCGTTTGAAGGAGCGTTTGTCGTGTCTGTTCATCAGCATCAGGATGCACGTGCGCCATTGCGGAACGGGTCAACTTTCCGGCAAAGCAGGAATCCGCCACCACTAGCACCTGCCGCGCCGGAATCAATTCCAGCAAATCGGTGACGGCGGGAAATTCGATCCAGTCGGTATTGTCGAAGAGGTCCCCTTCGACCGGAATCCAATACCCACGATCGATCTCCGGCTCAAGAAACCCGTGTCCCGCATAATACACGAGGAGATGGTCCTGATCAGATAGAGATTTCCGATAATCATTGAGCGTCTTGAGGATCTGCTTTCGCTCGGCATTCTTCAGCAGAGTCACACGAAACCCATACCGATCTTGTAAGACTTTGGACATGGCTTCCGCATCGGATACAGCCGTATCCAAGGGCGGCCACTTGCGGTATTCATTGTTCCCGATCACCAATGCATGGTACCCGTTCACATGCCCGGTCGAGCGAGTTGCGCCCACAACCGGTGGCGGGACTTCACCGGAGCTGACAAGCAGCTTCCGACTCCCCTGTTTCCCTTGCCGATCCACCGCCGTAATATCAACCCGCATCCCCGTCGAGGATTCCTTCACCGATTCCAGCGGAACGACAAAGGTTCCTTGTTCGTCGAACCGGGTCTGCGCTCCATTCACCTCCAGACTTCGCACCCCTGCTGCCGCCACGACACGTCCGGTCACTCGGAACGGACGTCCGCGCGGGATCACCAGCGCCACTCGCCCGTCTTCGACCCTGATCCCTCTTGTGATCACCAATGACGGATCCACAATCTGAATCGAAGGCCCCTGGTGGCCTTGGTCATGAGTCGGGGATTGTTGTGCCGCAGCGAGTTGCCGTTGAACCGCCTCTTTTGATGCCGTGACCTTCGCCTGGAGCTTTGCGACTTCCTCCTGGCGCACCTGCACGACCCGTTCTTGCTTCGCGATGGCTTCAGCGGAAGTCAGTCCTGGAGCGGACGCCAGTACATGCTTCAGATGCTCCAGTTTACGACGTTCCGCATCGAGCATATTCATCCGTTCAGTCAGTCGTATCCGCACATCGGTCAATTCTTGTTGCGCCGGCTCCGTCTGGCTCACGCCTTCACCCGCCGTCCCCACAGTTCCATTGGCTTTGGCAAACCATTTCCGCGCATCCTGCTCGCTCTGCTCCACACCGAGGCCCCGCTCGTACAGCCGTCCCAAGTTCATAGCGGCCCGCCGAACACCCCGATCCGCAGCTTGGCGATACCAGTCGGCGGCCTTGACATAATTGGGTTGCCCCTCCGCCCCCTTCTCATACAGTGTCCCGACATAGTACTGGGCATCGGGATCGCCATCTTGAGCCGCGGACATCCAGACTTTCAACGCGGTCCTGTAATCGGCACGATCCAGGGCGACATATTCACCGCCTCGGATGGCACAATCCTCCGCCGTGGTTCTCACTGGCTGTCGCGCGGTGACATAGGTGACCTGCGTGCCCAACTGTCGAATTTGGCCGGGGAGCAAGCAATCCACCACCTCGAACGGATCCGTCGATCGAGGATCTTTCAACTTGAGATGGGCCTGATCAAGCCCTCCATCTGAAACACACCCGGCACCAAAGTAGATGGCACAACACAGCATACTGACCTGGCACAAGCGAGAGGAAGTCATGTTCATTCAGCCACCCTTGTTACGTATTGATCGTAGTGTACTCGAATTCAAGATCTCTTCCAATGCCTCCCAGGCATCATGACGACACCAGCCATGAGTTTGTCATTGGTGACAAAGCTTCACACCACTCGACGTAACCTCGACTCTTCCCCTGTACTAAGGGTCGCGTTACGATCTCAGAAAATGGTGGGCCCCATGCACCACGACCCATTCAGTACGTTGTGTGGTCCACGGATTCTTTATCGTCGTATCGTAGTTGCTGTCTGAGCGTTCGATGTAATCAGTGCTTGAGGGCGGGGCAGTGGGCTGGGGGACTCCAGCCGGAAGCTCTTTATCTGAGTACCAACTCGTCCAAGGCGCCTCATCTTTCACTACCGCAGAACCCCGCGACGCGAGCCTGCGATCAAATCCTCTGCCCGGTGGTCGAAGCAACCAAGCTGCATTGGACATTCAAGCTAAGAAGGGCCGTCTCACAAGCACGATGAATCGCGCGGCCATGGAACACTATCGTGCTGGCCCAGGAGAATTCTGCGCCACTCCGCCCTTTGAGAAATTTCTCACCAAGTCGTCTACTACTGTGGAAAGCAACTGAGCATATATGGCTTGATCTCTCTCAGCTGCTTTTTCAGTGACACTCACGGCTTTACTTTCCCCCGAAACTGTCATATTGGTCGGCGCATCGTTCTGCCTGGCCGGTTGAACCACGTCGCATTCACTGTTACTGGAGTTACACTTGATCAAGAAGTCCTTGTGGTAATCCAATGAGGCCGGGTCCGTATGTGTCCATCGATAGTACCAGATCGATTCGCCGGTTTTCACAAATACGGCATTCGCATCGAGCGTGACGGCTAAGCGCTTCAACTCTTCATCCTTTTCCACCGTGCTTTCGAAGTTGTCAAAAAACTTTTTTTGGAAATAGGCGCGTGTGGAGTCATCAAATGCGTGCTCGCGTGTTGCCTTCCCGGCTTTATTCGTCTCGTAAAATGTGCGTTCCCAGAGTGCATCTTTTCCGATGAGTATCTTCCTTTGTTCAAGGGAATTAATTTGAAAGAGCACTTCGGCTCCGAGGGCTCTGGCCCCCTCAATTGCCGAAACCTTATTAATCACCTCTCGTTCCAAGACTTTCCACGAGATTACACGGTAGCCCGCTTTCGCCAATTTCCTTTCGATCTCTGCCATCTCAACACCACATGTGGTCCGCATAATGAGGGTAGTGGAAATTGCGGACCCTGTCGTTTGAGCCGCAGTCTGATTCAAGCAGTCATCGGGAGCGCGAACTGCCACTGTTCTGAATTGTGAATGTTCTACCTGGTAAAATGGTGTCTCGACGGTTTCCGGCGCCTGCCCTCCCTGCGACTTCGCCACAAATTTCGAACTCAGCAAATACTGGTTGGAGCACCCGGTGAGCGCGCCCACGAGAACGAACAGGACCAATGATCTGAGAGTAGGCATAACAACTCCTCGCATCCTTAGCACTGCATTAATATAGTTCCCATCGGAACGGGTATTGGCGTTTAATGTCATATTGTGTTCCCAATACTCTGCCGTCTTCAGACTGGGCCTGTAAATCCACGCAGGCCTTGGGAAGTTCGAATCTCAGGCTTGCACCACTCGCAATGCTGGATCCGTGAATCGCGGTCCAGGGACGAGTAGTCTCACAGGGCCGAAACACAAGAGTCTTTATCCGAATGTGTTGGCGGTTATACACAACCGCCTCCGGCGGTACCTCGATCGGACCAGATGCGCACCCGGCCACAAGCAGAACCATGACTCCAAGGAGTATCTTGGGGACTGGTAACAGAAACGTCGAGGTCCGCATTGATGATGCCTTTGTGGTCCCCGCCCGCATCACCCTGTCACGACTCACCTGCTGAGGGCACCAAACCATCCTGTTCTCAGAAAGCCGAAAGTTTTCCATGGTCCATCTCTCGTTGCCGGGGGAGCATACATTCATCCCAGACGGCTAATTGAAGGATAATGAGCGCGAGATGCTATGAATCCCGTGAGTGTTTGTCAAGATATGAAAGTAGTTCTTGGATCAAGAGACTCACACAGTCAAAACTAATATTTAGAAGCAAACATCGTTCCACGCGAATAGTTCATCCGCGCCGATCGATTCCTACGGTCTCATCACATTCTCCCGATATGCTAAGCGCTGTACTTCATTGAGATTTCGAATTCTCTATGCAGGGGGAACCACATTTCCCCACGTTCAGCCTTCATCAAAACCCTTCACTACTGAAAGCTGTCTCGATTGCTGTATCGGAAAGGATTCAGTCATGGTGAATCCAAAAAGATTCAACCCATGTCTAGCGACACTGAGGGATTTTATCCTAACGTGAAATCAAGCCGCTTCATAAGAAGTAGGAGGTGAGAAACTTGCATGGGAGCTACGCGCACATATCGTTGCTCAATTTAGAAAGGCACTCGCACTGTACAGGCCCTATCGCCATTAAGCACGTTCCACAGTTGCAAACTTCCGTCGGCCGACCTTCAATCGATATTGCTTGCCCTNNATCATGATTTCTCAGGACATCCGCCCAGCCATTGCTATTAGACCCTTTCCACTATCGCAAACTTTCTTCTTCCAACTTTCAATCGATATTGCTTGCCCTGAGCAAGCTCAAGCGTGGCATTGGCATCGCTCTGTTTCTGCCCGTCGATCTCGACGCCGCCTTGGATGATCAGCCGGCGCGCGTCGCTCTTGCTGGGAACCAGCCCTGTTTTGGCGACAAGATCAACCAACCCGATGGCCTTTCCATCTCGCAGATCATTGATCGTCAATTGCACCCGCACATCCGGCTCATCGGGAAATTCTTGTTTCTGGAACTTCTTTGCAAATTCCGCTCTCGCCTGTTTTCCGGCTTCTGCTCCGTGATACTGCGCGACAATCAATTCGGCCAGTGTCTGCTTGGCTTCCATCGGATGCAGGGACCTGGCATGACCGAGATCTTCCGTCGTGAGCAATTCATAGTAGCGATACATCAGCTGGTCGCTGATCGACATGACCTTGCCGAACATCTCGCCAGGCTTATCTTCCAGCGCGATGTAGTTGCCGACGCTCTTGCTCATCTTCTTCACGCCGTCCGTGCCTTCGAGCAACGGCATCGTCATCACGACTTGTGGTTCCTGACCATAGTCCCGCTGCAACTCCCGCCCAACCAAAAGATTGAACTTTTGATCCGTCCCGCCCAACTCCACATCCGCCTTCAACGCAACGGAGTCATACCCCTGCACAAGAGGATAGAGAAATTCATGGACACTGATAGGTTTCTGTTCATGGTACCGTTTGTGGAAGTCGTCCCGCTCCATCATGCGGGCGACACGATAATGCGCGGCCAACTGAATCAATCCATCAGCCGTCATCGGTCCCATCCAGCGACTATTGAACTCGATGGTGGTTTTCCCCGGGTCAAGAATCTTGAAGATCTGCCGTTGATAGGTCTTGGCATTCTCTTGGACTTGTTCCTTGGTCAGTGCCCGACGCGTCTCGGACACGCCGGTCGGATCGCCGATCATCCCTGTGAAATCTCCGATCAGGAAGATCACGTTGTGTCCAAGGTCTTGAAAGTGTTTCAGCTTATGGATCAGGACCGTGTGCCCAAGATGAAGATCCGGCGCCGTCGGATCGAATCCCGCCTTAATGCGTAACGGGCGTTTTTCAGAAAGCGATCGCTTCAGCTTGGCTTCAAGCTCAGAGTGCTGAATCACCTCCACCGCACCACGGAGAATCAAGTCGAGTTGTTGCACTACATCCTTCATGACGCACGTCGCTCCGTCTCTCGTTGTGTCTCCCTCGTGGAGACTGTGACCAATGACTTGAGGCGACCGAATTTCTTGGCGCCGATCCCCTTGACCTCACGCAGATCCTCGACCGTCCGAAACCGTCCTGCCGATTCTCGAAATGCAATCACCCGTTGCGCCAGGACCGCACCGATACCCGGTAAAGCCTCCAGTTCACCAGCAGTGGCTCGATTCAAGTCCAGCAAGGCTGGATCGTGCAGGCCGACCGCCTTGGCCGATGCCGCACGATTCTGGGTAAGTCCATGGCGACTGGAATCGTTCACGAATTCCGCAGTCGGCTCCTGCGTGGACGCACCAGGCAATTCGACAGACACATGGCGCACCCATCCCATCCACAGCACCATTCCCATCGTGACAACCAGCATTCCCAATTTGAGAAGGAGAGATTTGATCATCCCTTCCCCGTCTTTCTCAGCTGGTGAATGGCGGCTCCATCGAGATCTTCCATCGCTTCCATCACGCCTTCGGCGAGTGTTGGATGGGCATGGATGAGACGAGCGACGTGGCCGGCCGTCGCCCCCACCTGCATCGCCAACGCCGGTTCATGGATGAGATCAGCCGCATGGGCTCCGAGAATATGCATACCCAGAATCCGGTCGCTCTCGGCGTCAGCAATCACTTTGTAGAACCCGGTCGTCTCGCCTGTGGCTTGAGCCTTCCCCAACGCCCCATAGCGAAACCGTCCGACCTTCACTGCCTGGTTCGGATCCTTTCCGTTCTGCTCCGCTCGCGCTCTGGCCTGTTGTTCGGTCAATCCGACACGTCCGATCTCCGGCAGAGTGAAGATGCCGGCCGGGATCACGGCATAATCGATCGTCCGTTGATGTCCTGCAATATTCTCAACCGCCACCTGCCCCTGCGTCGATGCGACATGGGCCAACATCGCCTTGCCTGTCACATCCCCGATCGCATAGATGCCGGGTACGTTTGTGCGCAGGTGTTCATCAACCAGCACATCACCACGAGGCCCAAGCACAACACCGACCTGTTCCAATCCGATCCCTCGCGAATTGAACCCGCGCCCCACCGAAACCAGAAGCTTCTCAGTCGCAACCATGCTCCCGTCTTTCAACGACAACATCAGCGACTCGGGTAACCGCTCGCATGTCTCCACCGTCGTGCCGGTTATCACGGTCACGCCCCGCTTTTTCAACTCACGCTCCATGGTGGACGAAATCTCCTCATCCTCCAATGGAAGGAGCCGCGGCATAAGTTCAAGAATGGTGACCGCTGTCCCAAGGCCGCTGTACAACGCAGCGAACTCGCATCCCTCCACTCCACCACCCAGGATGGCCAGGCTGGCCGGAACCTGTGTCATGTCAAGCATCTGCTGACTCGTCACGATCTGCCGGCCGTCGATGGGAAATTGCGGAAGGTTCGGCCAGGAGGATCCGGTCGCGATCACCAGTGCATCGGCGTGAATCTCGCGTTGCGCTCCGTCCGGGAGTGTTACGGCAATGGTACGTGCGTCCTTGAGTATCCCCTGCCCAGTGACCTGCTCGATCCCCCAGCCCTTGAGCAGAGTCCCGATCCCTTTGACAAGTGAAGCGACCACCTTTTCTTTTCGGGCCACCATACGGGCCAGATCATACGTCGCAGGGGCCTGAAGCATCAGTCCCAGATCCTCAGCCTTCTTGAGCTTGTCACCAAGCTCCACGACGGAAAGCAGCGCCTTGCTGGGAATACACCCCCAGTTCAGGCAGACCCCGCCGAGCTTCTCTCGCTCGACGACCGTGACCCGTGCGCCAAGTTGAGCCGCACGGATGGCTGCGACATAGCCGCCGGGGCCGGCTCCAAGAATCGCGATATGGGTTTGATCGGACATGGGCAGGGTAGGTCTACGGAGAAGTTACGAATGATGAACGAGGTTGCGGATGCTCAACCTCGACCTGGGCCTCAACCTTTTTTCTGACTGGCGAGAAACGCCTCATATTGCGAGGCCGTCATCAGTTGATCGACTTCTCCGGGGTTGCTCAGCTCGATAACGGCCATCCACCCTTTGCCATAGGGGTCCGAATTCACGACTTCAGGGGCATCTTTCAAGTCTGTATTGATCTTGGTCACCGTCCCGCTGACCGGCGTGTAGATCGTTGAGGTAGTTTTGGTCGACTCAACCTCCCCGATCTGTTGTCCGACCTTCACCATCGCCCCGACCTTGGGAAGATCAAGAAAGACGATGTCGCCCAGGGCATCCTGCGCAAAGTGGCTGATCCCCACCGTCGCCTGTTTGCCGTCGACTCGAACCCATTCATGCTCTTGGTGGTACCGCAAATCGGATGGAATCATGTCGGCTCCGTTCTAGAGATTCAGTATGAGAGGCTGAGATTTAGGAGAGATCGGGCAACCGACTGCTCTGCCTCAACCTTGACCAGATCAATTCTTCAGGATGGTAGTGGGAGCGGTCGGCATTGTCAAGAAACGGGCCGGCGATTGGTGGCCGACCCGTTGCTTGAGTCCTGCTACCCGAAGATTTCCATGCCGGGGAAAAAATACCCGATCTCAAACTGAGCGGTTTCCGGTGAGTCAGACCCATGGACCGCATTGAACTCAATATTTGTTCCATGGGCTTTGCGGATCGTTCCCGCATCGGCCTTCGCCGGATCCGTGGCGCCCATCAACTCCCGATTCTTCTTGATCGCATTCTCGCCCTGGAGCACGATCACGACAGCCGGACCGGAGGACATGAACGCACAGAGGCTCCCAAAAAACGGTCGCGCCTTGTGCACCGCATAAAACCCCTCCGCCACCGGCTGGGACATCTGAATCATCTTGATGGCGATCGGCTTCAGCCCAGCCTGTTCATACCGATGGATAATATCTCCGACGACATTCTTCTTGACCGCATCCGGCTTGACGATAGCCAACGTTCGTTCGTTCATGATCGATCCAACTCCTCCAAATTGTTAACAGATCCGGTGAAACAGCGGGCACATTATAGGGGGG